>Ga0123332_1002593_pt1 | contig 17021 bp, 17 predicted proteins | sample BioC12SIPDNA_4_FD_89958 | JGI IMG/M metagenome (GOLD analysis project Ga0123332, IMG submission 89958) | Anaerobic biogas reactor microbial communites from Washington, USA - Biogas_R2_A C12 SIP DNA | ecosystem: Engineered > Bioreactor > Anaerobic > Unclassified | place: Washington, USA...
CATGTGTGCGTCGCGGGTCACCTTCGCCAGGACGCTGGCGGCCGCCACCGACGAGCAGGTCATGTCGGCCTTGATGAGGGTCCTGACCGGGACCTGCGGCGCCGCCATGGGGTCGACCAGCGCGAGCAGCCCCTCGCGGGCGGGGTCGGAGAGCCAGTCGTGGTTGCCGTCCAGCACGACCAGGTCGGGCACGACCCCGACCTCTGCCAGCGCCCGCTGGCCGGCCAGCCGCAGGGCGGCCATGATGCCGATCGCGTCGATCTCCTCCGGCCAGGCGTGCCCGACGCCCCACCCCAGGGCCCACCGCTGGATCCGGGGCACCAGTCGCTCCCGCGTCTGCTGGGTGAGCAGCTTGGAGTCCTTGACCCCCTGCGGGGCGGTGCGGCAGGTCTCGTCGATGGCGACGACGCCGACCGACACGGGCCCGGCCAGAGCCCCCCGGCCCACCTCGTCCATCCCGACGAGCACGCGGTGGCCCTCACGGAAGAGCGAGCGCTCCAGCCGCAGGCTCGGCCGGGTGCTCCGTGGCGGGGTCCGCCGACGGGTCGCGGTCGCCGCGCGCCGGGTGACGGCCTGCTCAGCCACCGGACTGCGCCTCGGACGCGGGGACGTCCCCGAAGACGTCGCCGGGGTTGGTGAACACCTCGAACCGGTCCAGCGGCCAGACCAGGGCGAAGGCCTGGCCGACGACCCGGTCCGCGGGGATCGACCCGGTCGTCCCGGTGCCGTTGTCGTGGGCCCGAGAGTCGCGGGAGTAGGACCGGTGGTCGCCCATCATCCAGTAGTGGTCCTCCGGCACGACGATGTCGAAGTTCTCCAGGCTCGGCTCGTCGCCGGCGAAGAGGTAGGTCTCGTCCAGCGGCTCGTCGTTCACCGTGATCCGCCCCTGGTCGTCGCAACACACGATGTGGTCGCCGCCGACGCCGATGACGCGTTTGATCAGGTGGTTGCTCTCCCCCTCCGGGGCCACGCCGACGAACTTGGCGACGGTCAGCAGGGCCTCCATGATCGGTCCGCGGTCGCTCGCCGGGGCGTGCGGCAGCCAGCCGCCCGGGTCCTCGAAGACGATGATGTCGCCGCGCTCCACCGACATCGGCCCGGCCTGGATCTTGCTGACCAGCACCCGGTCGCCGTAGACCAGGGTGGACTCCATCGAGCCGGACGGGATCCAGAAGGCCTGCACCAGGAAGGTCTTGATGAGGAAGGAGATCACCAGGGCGGTGACGCCGATGAGCAGCACCTCACGGACGAAGTGCACGACGGGGTGCCGCTGCTTCGTGGAGCGCCGCGCACGCACCGTCGTGCCCCCGGCCTCGTCCTGCCCGGTCACCTCCTGGCCGGATGCCTCCCGTGCGGCCTGGCGCGCGGCCGTGCGCTCCCCGACCGGCTCCTCGTCCCCCGCCCCCGGATCGTTCGGGACGTCGCCCATGCGCTCCCGGTCGGGTCGCGGGTCGTGCGTCACGGGTGGTCCTTGTCTGCCGGGGTGGGTCGGCCGGGTGCGGAGTCGGGTGCGGGCTCTCGCTCGCACCCTAATACGCGGGGCTGGGTGCTCCGGTTCCCACACGCGGCAGGTGACCGGCCCGACCCGGGTGAGCTCCGTCATACGAGAGCCGCCCCGGGCCGGTGGGCCTCGGGGCGGCTCTGGTGGAGAGTATGCCGGGACGCGCCTCAGGCGGTCGGGGTGTTCTCGCGCTTCTCGCGGATCTTGGCGGCCTTGCCGCGCAGGTCGCGCAGGTAGTAGAGCTTGGCGCGACGCACGTCACCGCGGGTGACGACCTCGATCTTGTCGACGTTCGGGGAGTGCAGCGGGAAGGTGCGCTCGACGCCGACGCCGAAGCTGATCTTGCGGACGGTGTAGGTCTCGCCGATGCCGCCGCCGTGGCGGCGGATGACCACGCCCTGGAAGATCTGGACACGGCTGCGCGTGCCCTCGATGACCTTCACGTGGACCTTGATGGTGTCGCCGGCGCGGAAGTCCGGGATGTCGTCGCGCAGGCTGGCTGCGTCCAGGTCGTCGAGCTTGTGCATGGTGCGTCGCTTTCTCGTCGGTGCCACAGGTCACCCACGGCGGTGTGCCGTCTCTGCGGACGGTCGTGGTCAAGGGGTGTGTCTGCCCGTCCTGACCGCACTCTTCCCCCTGTGGCAGGGGCGCGGTGTCGTCGTCCGGGCGGACGCAAGGATCAAGTTTGCCACACCGGGACCCTCTCGAGCCAATCCGCGGGTGCCGGGCGGGGAGACCCGGCCCACGGCATACGGCCGGTCAGTCGGAGAGCAGGTCCGGACGTCGCGCGGCGGTGCGCTGCAGCCGCTGCTCGTGCCGCCACTTCGCGATCGCACCGTGGTTGCCGGAGAGCAGGATCTCGGGGACCTCACGGCCGCGCCAGACGGCGGGCTTGGTGTAGACGGGGTACTCCAGCAGCCCGTCCTCGTGGGACTCCTCGACCAGGGACTGCTCGTTGCCAATGACGCCGGGGAGCAGCCGGGCGATCGCCTCGACCATCGCCAGGACCGCGACCTCTCCCCCGTTGAGGACGTAGTCGCCCAGGGAGATCACCGACACCGGCATCCCCTCGGCGGCCTCCTCGTAGACCCGCTCGTCGATCCCCTCGTAGCGCCCGCACGCGAACGCCAGCCACGGCTCCTGCGCCAGGTCGCGGGCGGTCTGCTGGGTGAACGGGATGCCGCCGGGGCCGGGGATGATCAGGTGTGGCACGGCGCCCTCCGCGCCGCTCGCGGCGAGCTCGTCGAGGGCCTCCCCCCACGGCTCCGGCTTCATCACCATGCCGGCGCCCCCGCCGTAGGGCGTGTCGTCGACGGTGCGGTGGCGGTCGTGGGCGTGCTCGCGCAGGTCGTGCACCCGCAGGTCGATGAGGCCCTCGCGCCGGGCCTTGCCGATCAGGCTCAGATCCAGCGGCGCCAGGTAGTCCGGGAAGATCGTGATGACGTCCAGGCGCATCTCAGTCCCCCAGCTCCAGCAGGCCGGTCGGCGGGTCGATGGTGACCGTGCCGGACTCCTCGTCGACCTCGGGCACGATCTCCTCCACGAAGGGCACGAGCAGCTCGCGCCCGTCGGTGCGGCGCACCTCGAGCAGATCCTGGACCTCGCGAGTATGCAGTGCGCTCACCTCGCCGATCTCGGTGCCGTCGGTCAGCACCACCTTCAGCCCGAGCAGGTCCTCCTCGCGCCAGGCGTCGTCCTCCTCCGCCTCGTCCTCGTCGGCGAGCAGCAGCCGGGTGTTGCGCAGCCCCTCGGCCGCGGTGCGGTCGGCGACACCGTCAAAGCCGAGCAGGTAGACCTGCTGGTGCACCCGGACCGAGCGCAGCGTCAGCGGGCCACGGTCGGGCTCGGTCGCGAACTCGGTGCCGACCGTGAAGCGCTCCTCGGGGGCGTCGGTGTGCACCTGGACGGTGACCTCACCGCGCAGGCCGTGCGGCTTGCCGATGCGGGCGACGACGAACACGCTGGCTCCTGTTCTGACGTGGGTCGAGGGTGTCACTCGATGGGGGCCCAACGAGGACCAACGGGCGGGAAACGAGACGGGAGGGGCATGACCGGCTGGTGCCGCGTCATACCCCTCCCGGGTCGTGCGTGGTCGGGCTCAGCGAGCCCGGTCGGTGTCGACGATGTCGACGCGGACCTTGTCGCCACCGGCGAGCGCACCCATCACGGTGCGCAGCGCGCTGGCGGTCCGGCCGCGGCGGCCGATCACCCGGCCGAGGTCCTCGGGGTGGACCCGCACCTCGAGGACCTCGCCGTGGCGGAGGTTCTTGGTGCGCACGGTCACGTCGCCGTCGTGGTCGACGATCCCCTTGACGAGGTGCTCCAGGGCCTCTTCGAGCATCCGGCTCAGCCCTCGGCCTTCTCGGCGTCGGCAGCGTCCTCGGCGGGAGCCTCGGTCGCCTCCTCGGCCTTCGCCTCGGGAGCCTCGTCGGCCTGCGCCTCGGCGGCGGGGGCCTCCTCGGTCTTCTCCTCGACCGGAGCCTCGGCGGCGGGGGCCTCTTCGGCCTTGGCCTCAGCCTTCTTCTCGGCCTTCGGCTCGTCCTTCTTGGCCTCGTCCTTCTTGGCAGACTTGCGCGGCGTGTCGGCCGTGCTGGCCTCCTTGCCGTCGGCGGCGGCGAGCGCGGCCTCGTAGAGCGCCTTCTTGTCCGGGCGCGGCTCGGCGACCTTGAGGGTGCCCTCGGCGCCCTCCTCGCCCTTGAACTTCTGCCAGTCGCCGGTGACCTTCAGCAGCGCGGCGACCTGCTCGGTCGGCTGCGCGCCCACGGACAGCCAGTACTGCGCGCGCTCGGAGTCGATCTCGATGACCGAAGGCTCCTCGGCGGGCACATAACGGCCGATCTCCTCGATGGCCCGGCCATCGCGCTTCTTGCGGCCGTCCATGACGACGACGCGGTAGTACGGTGCACGGATCTTGCCCATGCGCTTCAGACGGATCTTGACAGCCACGAGTTCGGGTGTCTCCTCATTCTTGGTCAGGGTGAGCAGCCGCTGACCCGCGTGGGGAAACACGCGCGGGGCGGTCGCTCGGGAACACGCTGGGGCCGGAGAGAGGGGCCGGTCCGCAGACGGGTACCGACCCATTGTGCCAGATCGCGCGGCCACCGACGAACGGCCGTGCAGCCCGGCCCGGTCACACCGAGCCCCGCCCAGGCCCTGGCTCGGTGTGAGCACTTGTGCGTCGGTGCGAGCACATTGCGCTCGCACCGGCTGCGAAGTGCTCGCATCGACTCCCCGCCGCGCGTGGCCGTGCAACTCCACGTCGCCGCACTACCTTGTCGGCACTGCTGCCTCAGGCAGCCTTCGCGAGCGCGAAACCTTGCAGGACCTTGGCTTGGATCCCCAGGGGCGTGGCAAGGTCGGCCCACGTGATCCGAACGACGGAGTAGCCCAGTGCACGAAGGGCGTCCTCTCGCGCCTTCTCACGGATCAGGTCGGAACGTTCCGTGTACTTGACCAGGCCGTCGAACTCCACGATGGTGCGCTGCTCCTTGAAAAGGAAGTCGACGCGTGCGACGAAATCCCCCACCGCGTTGCGGATCTCGGCCTGCAGGAGTGGCTCCGGAAGACCCAGCAGGCTGAACACCCAGCGCGCGCGGGACTCACCCACCGACTCTGACCTCCCGTCAGCAAACTCCCTGACGACGCGCACTGCAAGCGCACCGCGGCCGTAGCCGCCTGCCGTCGCGGCATCGATCAGCTCGTCGCGCGTGGCACCCTCCCGCAGGCAGGCGTCGACGCTCACCAGGCCGGCCTCAGCGCCGAACGTCGCCGCCACCTGGAAAGCCGCACGGATCGGGAGGACGGCGCGGATCCCGTCGACCGAGTCAACCCATCGCGACGAGACCGCCGCATGCGCGCAGACCAGTGCGTCGGAGCTGCTCCGGCGCCCGTCGGTGCGCACGATGTGAACTCGTTCATCGACGCCGTGGAACGGTATGCCGAGGACCGCCAGCGCGCTGTGGTGGCTCAGTGCCACAGCGCTACCCGGATCTCCGGCTGGGCCGAGCAACAGACCTTTGGCACGCAGGAGGTGACGGTCCCAGGTGGGCGTGGCGTGCCAGTGCTGCGCGTCGACCAACACTCCTCGCGGGAAGCGCAGCACCTCTTCCATCTTCACGGCGGCCTTCAGCGCGGCCCGAGAGATGCCGCTCGGGTTGAGCTGCCGCACATTGGCGACCCCGTCCTGGCTGTCGAGGAGCTGGTTGAGTGCTGGGTCCATGCCCACACCGTGCCCCGATTGCTCCCTGCCCCGCAGGAGTTATCCACAGGCGGACCCGGAGCACCTGCAGCACGCCCGCGCGGAGGGCGACCTTCTTCCTCGACCTGAGCCGTGTCCCACGGAGGCCACGCAACCCTCGGTGCGAGCAACACGCCGTCGGTGCGAGCGCCGTGTCCTCACACCGACGGCGATTCGCTCGCACCGACCGGATGAGCCGCATGGGGGCGGTGCTGGCGCCCGGCGGTGGCGCCCGGCGGTGGCGCCGAGACTGCGGTGGCGCCCGGAGGAGCGCTCAGTGGTGGTGGCGGCCCTGGGACTCGTGGGCGTGGCCGCGGAGGATGACGCGGTGCGGGTCGGCCATCGTGCGCAGGTCCTCGCGGGGGTCGTCGCGGTAGACCACGAGGTCGGCCGACTCCCCCTCGGCGATGCCGGGCCGACCCAGCCACGAGCGCGCCGCCCAGGTCGCGGCACCGATCGCCTCGAGGTTGGTCATCCCGGTCCGGGTCAGTGCCTCGACCTCGCGCGCCACCAGCCCGTGCGGCAGCTGTCCGCCGGCGTCGGTGCCGACATAGATCGGCACACCGGCCTCGCGGGCGCGGCCCACCGTCTCGTAGCGCCGCTCGTAAAGGTCCATCATGTGGTCGGCATAGGTCGGGAACTTGCCCCGCCCCGCCTCGGCGAACTTCGGGAAGTTGTCGATGTTGACCAGCGTCGGCACGATCGCGATCTGCTGCGCGGCGAAGGCGTCGATCGAGTCATCCTGCAGCCCGGTGGCGTGCTCGATGCAGTCCGTGCCCGCGGCCGCGAAGTCACGCAGCGACTGCTCCGCGAAGCAGTGCGCCGTCACCCTGGCACCCTCCTCGTGGGCCGCGGCGATCGCCTCGGCCAGGACGTCGACGGGCCAGCAGGTGTTCAGGTCACCGGTCTCCCGGTCGATCCAGTCGCCCACGAGCTTGACCCAGCCGTCACCGCGGCGGGCCTCCCGCCGGACGTACTCGACGAGGTCCTCCGGCTCGACCTCGTGCCCGACATCCCGGAGGTAGCGCCGGGTCCGCGCGATGTGCCGTCCCGCCCGGATCAGCCGGGGCAGGTCCTCCCGGTCGTGGATCCAGCTGGTGTCGGCCGGGCTGCCTGCATCGCGGATCAGCAGCGTCCCGGCGTCGCGGTCGGCCAGCGCGTGCTCCTCGGCCCGCTCCGGCGGGACGGCGCCGGTCGCCTCCAGCCCCACGTGGCAGTGCGCGTCCACGAGCCCGGGCAGCACCCAGCCCTCGATGGTCTCGACATCGGCGCGGCCGGCGGGTGCCGTCATACTGATCCGCCCGTCCACCACCCAGACCTCGTCGAGGGTCTCCTCGGGCCCGACCAGGACCTGACCACGGACGTGCAGCACGGGCTTGCTCATGGACTCCGGCCTCCTCGCGGGTGGTGGTGAGGGCAGGCTATCGGCCGGGCGACCCGGCTGCCCACCGGCGTCGACACCCGGCTCCTACACTCGGCCGTATGCCGCAGCTGACCCCGCCGCAGGTCCCTCACCTGGACCTCGCGAAGGCTCTGCGCCGGGCCGCGTCGGGCGACTTCCCGCCCGTCGACGGGGGGTTCTCCCGTGCGACCCCGTGGCGGTCTGGCGTCGAGGCGGCCATCGCGTTCACCGGTCACGCCGTGCTGGCCGTCGGGGACGACGTGACGGACGGGTTGATGCGGGACCTGGGGGTGCACGGCTACGGCGGCGCGCACGACCCCCGCACCACGGCCGCGCTCGCCGGCGACGGGGAGATCGGGATCCTCGACGCCCTCCTCGCGGGGCGCGGCACCGGCGGCCCCAGCCCGCTGGTCGAGCGGCCGGACCTGGCGCAGACTCCGCGGGCGAGGCACGCCGCCCACTGGCGGGACGAGGTCAGGGTCTACGGGCTCCCCGACACGACCCAGCCCGCCCTGGCCACCCTCGGCCGCGGCATCGCCGGGCTGCCGGAGATCGGGCTCGAGGCCACCGACGGCTCCGCCAGCGCCCTGCTCGACGGGCTCCTGAGGCTGGTCCCCGCCGGGGAGGTCGTGCTCGCGTCGGTCACGCCCGGCAACGCCCGCTCGCTCCGGTTCTTCCTGCGGCACGGGTTCGTCCCGGTCGGCAGCGTCCAGCAGTGGCGCCCGACCGGTGACCGGCAGCCTCCGCCGAGAGATCAGTCGATGACGCCGGCGACCCGCGCCGGCTCCGCGTAGGCCACGGCCAGCGAGGCGATCGTCTCGTGGGCGTTGAGGCCGCTGGGGTTGGGCACCACCCACAGCCGGGCCCCCTCGAACGGGCCGGGCTGCTCCCCCACCGAGGCACCGCGCACCCCGAAGGCACTGCGGTATGCCGTGATGCCGGCGACCGCGACCACCTCCGGTCTGGTGGCACTCACCGTGGCGCGCAGGCGCTCGCCTCCCTCGCGCAGCTCGGCCGCGGTGAGCTCGTCGGCCCGTGCGGTGGCGCGCCGCACCAGGTTGGTGATCCCGATCCCGCGGTCCCGCAGGTGGTCGCGGTCCTCATCCGTCATGCCCCCGGAGGGGTCGATGCGCCGCTGGACGATCCCGGCCTGCAGCAGCGCCGGGTAGAACCGGTTGCCGGGATGGGCGAAGTGCGTCTGGGTCGCCGCGGTCCACAGCCCCGGGTTGATCCCGACGAACAGGAGCCGCAGGTGCTGCCCTACGGTTGGCAGCAGGTCCGGGACCTCCGCGTCACGGAACGACTCGAGCTCGGCGCGGGTGAACCCTCGGGGGCGCGGATCGGTGGACACGCCTCATGAGCCTAGATCCGCTCGACCGGGCTCGCGCCACCACCGTGTCGGACCCGACGGATAGCGTGACCCCATGAGAGTCGACGCCGTCGTCATCGGGGCAGGTCACAACGGGCTGACCGCCGCCGCCTACCTCGCCAAGGCGGGCCGGTCCGTGCTGATCCTGGAGCGCTCGGAGCACATCGGGGGTGCGGCGCGCTCCGACCGGGTGTTCCCCGCCCACGAGGCCCGCCTCTCGGCATACTCCTATCTGGTCAGCCTGCTGCCGGACCAGATCATCGAGGAGCTCGGCCTGGACCTGCAGCTCATCCGGCGGCGCATCAGCTCCTACACCCCGGTCGGCGACGGCGGGATCCTCGTGGACAACGGCGACCCGGCCCGCACCGCCGCCGACCTCGGGGCGGACGCGCAGGCGTGGGACGACTTCTACGGGATGACCGGCGAGCTCGCCCGGAAGCTCTTCCCGACCGTGACCGAGCCGCTGCGCTCCCGCGACGAGGCGCGCTCCCTGGTCGGTGAGGAGGCCTGGCGGGACATCTTCGAGCGGCCACTGGGCGAGGCGATCGAGCGGCGCTTCACCTCCGACGTGGTCCGCGGGATCGTGCTGACCGACGGGTTGATCGGCACCTTCGGCCGGCCCGGGGACGCCGAGCGGCTGGTCAACCGCTGCTTCCTCTACCACGTGATCGGCCGGGGCACCGGCGACTGGGACGTCCCGGTCGGCGGCATGGGGCAGGTCACCGACGGCCTGCTGCGCGCTGCCGAGTCGTATGGCGCGCAGCTGCGGACCTCCGCCACCGTCACCTCGGTCTCCACGGACGGCCGCGAGGCGGTGGTCCGGACCGCGGACGGCCTGGAGGTGCGCGCCGGGCAGGTCTTCGCCAACCTGGCGCCCACCCTGCTGGACCGGCTGTTGGGCGACGCGCCGAGCCGGCCGGAGCCCGAGGGAGCCCAGCTCAAGGTCAACATGCTGCTCTCCCGGCTGCCGGCGCTCAGGGACGCCTCGACCACGCCGGAGCAGGCGTTCGCCGGAACCTTCCACATCAACGAGGGTTATGACCAGATCGCGACCGCCTACGCCCAGGCCGCCGCGGGTCAGATCCCCGAGGTGCCGCCGTGCGAGGTCTACTGCCACAGCCTGTCGGACTCCTCGATCCTCGGGCCCGACCTGGTGGCCTCCGGCGCCCAGACGCTGACCCTCTTCGGGCTGCACATGCCGGCCCGGCTCTTCCGGGAGGATCCCGAGGGCGCTCGGGAGCGCGCGCTCGAACTGACCCTGGCGTCCATCAACTCGGTCCTGGCCGAGCCGATCGAGGACTGCCTGCTCGCGCCCGACACCATCGACGTGCGCAGCCCGCTGGACATCGAGGCGTCCGTCGGGATGCCCGGCGGGCACATCTTCCACGGAGACCTGCAGTGGCCCTTCGCGGAGTCCGACGAGGAGGTGGGCCGTTGGGGCACCGAGACCCGGCACGCCAACGTCTTCCTGTGCGGCTCGGGCGCTCGGCGCGGCGGCGCGGTCAGCGGGATCCCGGGCCGCGCCGCGGTGGCTGCCGGGCTCGGGGAGGCGGCGCTGTCGTGACCGGTTCACCGTGGGACGGGGCCGATCTGTCCGGGCAGGTGATCCGCGAGGTCGATCTGTCCGGCGCCGACCTGCGCGGAGCGATGCTGGCCAATACGACGATCGACGGCTACATCGTGGGCCTGCGGGTCAACGGCGTCGAGGTCGTCCCACTGGTGGAGGCAGAACTGGACCGGTTGCACCCGGAGCGGTTGGCGCTGCGCCCCACGGACGCGGACGGGGTGCGCCGGGCCTGCGATGTGGTCCAGGAGATGTGGGCGCCCACCCTCGCCCGCGCCGAGGCCCTGGGCGAGCCCGGCGTCCACGAGTCCGTCGGCGGCGAGTGGTCCTTCGCCCAGACCCTGCGGCACCTGGTGTTCGTCACCGACGCCTGGTTCGGCCACGCGGTGGCGCAGGAGGCCGCCCCCTTTCACCCGCTGGGACTGCCGGCCACGTTCATGACGGACGCCACGGCATACGGCATCGACGACCAGGCGACCCCGTCGTATGCCGAGGTGCTGGCCGCCCGCGACTCCCGCCTCGCGCGGCTGCGTGACGTCGCCGCCGGCCTGACCGACAACGATCTGGGTCGCGAGTGCGGGCCTAACCCGGCACCGGGCTACCCGCCCCCGGAGGCGCGGACGGTCGGTTCCTGCCTCACAGTGATCTTCGGCGAGGAGTGGGAGCACCACCGGTTCGCCGTGCGCGACCTGACCGTCGTGGAATCGAGCCGTTCGACACAGCCTGTGGACAGGGACTGAACCGGATTCCAGATCCGTGCCACAGTCGACGGCATGGACAGGAGGGGGCACCATGGGACTCATGCCGACGCTGCCGAGGAGCGGCCCGCTGACCCTCGAGGACTTCGAGGCGATCCGTGACGTCGACGACGGCCACCGCTACGAACTCATCGACGGGTCGCTGGTCGTGACCCCGTCCCCCGTCCCGCTGCACCAGACCGTGGTGACCGAGCTGCTCTTCTCGTTGCGCACCACGGCCCCGCCTGGCATGCGCGTCTTCGTGGCTCCCCTCGACGTGAGGTTTGGGATGGACACGGTGCTGCAGCCCGACGTCCTCGTTGTTCCCCGATCAGCCGTCGGCGAGCGACGGCTGGAGGGCGGCCCGGTCCTTGCGGTCGAGGTGCTCTCGCCCAGCACCCGTCACATCGACCTGGGCCTCAAACTGTCCCGCTACGAGGCGGCGGGAACACCGTCCTACTGGGTCATCGACCCGGACGAGCCGTCCCTCCGAGCGTGGGAACTGCACACTGGCCGCTACGAGGAGGCGGCCCACGTCATCGGCGACCAGGTCGCGACCCTCTCCCTGCCCTGGCCCCTGGAGGTCGTGCCGAGCAAACTGGTGGACGACCTGCGCTGAGGATCCTGCCGGAGCCGTGCGGGCCGAGGGTGCCGAAGGTACCTGACCTACTGGTCCTTGAGGAACTTGTCGAAGCCTGCGGGCAGCTTCAGGTTGGACAGGTCCTGCTCCTCCTGGCCTGCGCTCGGCAGCCCGAACGCGCTGCCCATCGCGTTGCCGCGCGACTCCTCGGCCTTCTGCGCGGCGAGCCGCTCCTGCTCGGCCCGCTTGGCCGGGTTGCCGCTCTTGCCCTTCTTGCGCTGCGGCTTCTGCTTGCCCTTGCCACCGCCACCGCCCATGCCCGGCATCCCCGGCATCCCGGGCATGCCCCCGCCGCGCTTCATCTGGCGCATCATCTTCTGCGCCTGGCCGAACCGCTCGATCAGCTGGTTGACCTCGGAGGGGGACACGCCTGAGCCCTTGGCGATGCGGGCCCGGCGGGAGCCGTTGATCTGCTTGGGGTGGGAGCGCTCGAAGGGCGTCATCGAGCGGACCATCGCCTCGACCCGGTCGAACTCCTTCTCGTCCAGCGCGTCGAGCTGGGCGCGCATCTGCTGCATCCCCGGCATCATCCCGAGCATCTGCTTCAGCGAGCCCATCTTCTTGATGGCCTGCATCTGCTCGAGGAAGTCGGTGAAGGTGAAGTCCTCCTCGGCCATGAACTTGCGCGCCATCTCGCGCGCCTGGGCCTGGTCGAAGGCCTTCTCGGCCTGCTCGATGAGGGTGAGGACGTCACCCATGTCCAGGATGCGGCTGGCCATCCGGTCGGGGTGGAAGGTCTCGAAGTCGGTGACCTTCTCACCCGTGGAGGCGAACATGATCGGCTGGCCCGTCACCGTGGCGACCGACAGGGCGGCACCACCGCGGGCGTCGCCGTCGAGCTTGGTCAGCACGGTGCCGGTGATCCCCACGCCGTCGGCGAACGCCTTGGCGGTCTCCACCGCGGCCTGGCCGATCATCGCGTCGATGACGAACAGCACCTCGTCGGCGTTGGTCTCCATCCGGATGTCGTGCGCCTGGCGCATCAGCTCCACGTCGACGGCGAGGCGGCCGGCGGTGTCGATGATGACGACGTCGTGTCCCTTGTCCCGGGCGAAGGCGACACCGTCCACCGCCACGTCGATCGGGTCGCCGAAGGACCGGGTCCCCTCCCCGGACTCCAGCGCCGCGTCGTGCCCGAAGACGTTGCCCCGCTCCGGCGCGAAGACCGGCACGCCCGCCCGGTCGCCGACGACCTCGAGCTGGGTGACGGCGTTGGGCCGCTGGAGGTCGGCCGCGACCAGCACCGGGGTGTGGCCCTGGTCCTTGAGCCAGTGGCCCAGCTTGCCGGCCAGCGTGGTCTTACCCGAACCCTGCAGACCCGCCAGCATGATGACCGTCGGCGGGTTCTTGGCCAGGTTGAGGCGCCGAGTCTGCCCGCCGAGGATGCTGATGAGCTCCTCGTTGACGATCTTGACGACCTGCTGGCCCGGGTTGAGCGCCTTGGACACGTCGGCCCCGAGCGCCCGCTCCCGCACTGCGCTGGTGAACTGCTTCACGACCGGCAGCGCGACATCGGCATCGAGCAGGGCCATCCGGATGTCGCGGACGGTCTTGTTGACGTCGGTCTCGGACAGGGTCCCCTTGCGCTTGAGGTTGCGGAAGGTGTCTGTCAGACGATCGGAGAGGCTGTTGAACACCCCCACAGGTTAACCGCTGCCCCTCGCTCGACCGTCCTCGCCAAGCCTGACCCCAACCTGGGCACGGATATCCGGCGTGGGTGGCACCTATAGCCGTGCACCGAGCCCGATCGGCGTGCCCAGGTTGCAGAATGGGCCGTATGCCGATCCGTCGCCGACTGTCCGCCGCCCTCCGTGCGCGCGTGGCCGGGCCGGACGCGGACGAGCGCGCCGCCCGCATCTGGCTCGCGCCGGGCGAGCGCCGGTTCGCGCCGACCGACCCGATCTGCCGGGTGCACAACCACGCCGGGATGTATGCCGGGGGGTTGCGTGCCCTGCTCCTCCAGTCACTGCACCCGCTGGCCATGGCGGGGGTGGGCGAGCACTCCGGCTACCGCGGCGACCCGTGGGGGCGGCTGCAGCGGACCAGCGAGTTCATCGCGATGACCACCTTCGGCCCGGTCGAGGACGCCCAGCGGATGGTCGACCACATCAACCGGGTGCACGGGACGGTCTCGGGGACGGCATCGGACGGAAGGCCCTACGACGCGCGCGATCCCCACCTGCTGACCTGGGTCCACGTCGGTGAGATCGACTCCTTCCTCACCGCCTACCAGCGCTACTCGCGGACCCCGCTGACCCCGGGCGAGGCGGACACCTACGTCGCCCAGACCGGCTGGGCGGCCGGCGAGCTCGGCGTGCCCGACCCACCGCAGACGGTGGCGGACCTGCAGAGCCGGCTCACGGCATACCGACCGGAGCTGGAGGTCACCGACGGGGCCCGGGACGCGGCCAGCTTCCTGCTGCGGGAGCCGCCGCTGCCCTGGGCCGCGCGACCGGGGTACTGGCTGCTGGCAGCCGCGGCGGTCTCCATGCTCCCGGACTACGCGCGCGACCTGCTGGGGCTGCGGGTCGGCGGCCCATTGGACCCGGTCGCCGAGAGGTTCGTGCTGCGACCGGCCGGGCGCCTCGGAACGGCTGCCGTTGCCTGGGCGCTCTCGGAGCCGACCGACGCGCGCAACTCCCCGGAGAGCTCAGCCGTCGGTCACTGACGTCTCCGCGCTGGCCGCGCCATCGGGCGACGCCGCCGGGTAGCGCCTGGTCTTCGCCAACGAGCCGGTGGAGCGACTGCACGACCTCCGGGACCGAGTCGGGCGATCCTGGGGTTAGGACACGCGGTCGCGCTCAGCCGATGATCGCGTCGACGAAGGCCGCCGGGTCGAACGGCGCCAGGTCGTCGGGGCCCTCGCCGAGACCGACGAGCTTGACCGGCACGCCGAGACGACGCTGGACGTTCACGACGATGCCTCCCTTGGCGGTGCCGTCCAGCTTGCTGAGGACGATGCCCGTGATGTTGACGGCCTCGCCGAATACCTCGGCCTGGCGCATGCCGTTCTGACCGGTCGTCGCGTCCAGGACCAGGAGCACCTCGTCGATCGGGCTCTGCTTCTCGATGACCCGCTTGACCTTGGACAGCTCGTCCATCAGGCCGGCCTTGTTGTGCAGGCGACCGGCCGTGTCGACGATGACCACGTCGGCCTCGTACTCCGCCGCGGACTTCACCGCGTCGAAGGCGACCGACGCCGGGTCCGCGCCCTCGCGCGGCGAGCGCACCGTGGGCACCCCCACCCGCTCGCCCCAGGTCTGCAGCTGGTCGGCCGCCGCCGCACGGAAGGTGTCCGCCGCGCCCAGCACAACGTCCTTGTCCTCGGCGACGAGCACGCGCGCGAGCTTGCCGACGGTCGTGGTCTTGCCGGTGCCGTTGACACCGACGACCAGGATCACGGCGGGACGGTCCCCGACCCGGCTGGCCGCCACGCGGCGGTCCATGTCCGGGTCGACCAGCGTCAGCAGCTCCTCCCGGAGCCACCCCTTGACGACCTCGGGGTCGGTGGCGCCGTCGACCTTGACCCGAGTGCGCAGGGCGCTGACCAGCTCGTCCGTGGCCTCGACCCCCAGGTCGGCCTGCAGCAGCGTGTCCTCGACGTCCTCCCAGGACTGCTCGTCGAGCCCGCCGCTGGACAGCAGCGAGAGCAGCGCGTTGCCGATCGCGTTGTTGGAACGGGCCAGCCGGGCGCGCAGCCGCGCCAGCCGGCCACGGGCCGAGGCCGGCTTCTCGATGGTCGGGGTGGTCGGTTCCGGCTCGACCTCGACGGCGACGCCACCACCGGTGTCCTCGACCCCCTCCCCGGGGGTCGGCTCGACGCGGTCACGCTCGTCATCGACCTCGACCGGTGGCGCGGTCGGCGGCCGCTCGATGGTCTTGGTGCCACCCTTGCTCCCCTTGCCGCCCCCGCGCACGAGCCCGACGATGACGCCGAGGCCGACGAGGGCGACGACGGTCGCTACGGCCAGGATCTCCCACAGACTGTCCACGCCGGACATTCTCACAGACGCCGGAGGGTCACCCGGCCACCACTCGTCTCACGAGGAGCCGACCGCTTCCCCATCGACGACCGATCAGCGGTTTTGGTCGCGCGGAAGACGTCGCATGCGACCAGATTCACGCGACCATCTCCGCCCAGCGGACCCGCTCACCGTGACCTCGGCCCGGCTAACCCGCACTACTTGCGGACGGCGTGCACCGTCCTGCGCGCCACCTGCTCGCCGCGCTCCACCAGGGCCTCCTGCCGGCGGCGGGCGCTCGCCAGGAGCTCCTCACCCTCGGGCGTGAGCACCTCGCGCCCGTCGCGGCGCGCCTCGACGGCGACGAAAGCGACGACGAGTCCCCCCAGCACCACGCACACGAGCATGGCCAACACAAGAGCAATCATGGTCACAATCGTGCAACGATCCGGTTGCCTCGCCAAATCACCGCGCCGCTGATCGTGAGACGCATGTGACAGAAGTGACGACTCTCACGCTGCGCCAGGCGGGCACGTCCGGCCGGGTGTGACATCCGTCCCTCGTGAGCACCCGCAGGCCGGCTCCGGGTCCACGCGGGTCGACGCCTGCGCGTCAGGCGGGTCGAGGCGCGTGAACCAGGGGGTCGAGGTCCGCGCGTCAGGCGGACTGCGGCTGCACGTCCCGCAGCCGCTGCGACACCACCGTCGTGACGCCGTCGCCCTTCATCGACACCCCGTAGAGCGCGTCGGCGACCTCCATGGTCCGCTTCTGGTGGGTGATGACGATCAGCTGGCTGGAGTCGCGCAGCTCCTCGAAGAGCGTGATCAGCCGCCCGAGGTTGGTGTCGTCCAGCGCCGCCTCGACCTCGTCCATGATGTAGAACGGGCTGGGCCGCGCCTTGAAGATCGAGACGAGCAGCGCCACGGCCGTCAGGGACCGCTCGCCACCGGAGAGCAGCGAGAGGCGCTTGATCTTCTTGCCCGGCGGGCGCGCCTCGACCTCGATGCCGGTGGTCAGCATGTCGTCCGGGTTGGTCAGCGTGAGCCGCCCCTCGCCGCCGGGGAAGAGCCGGGAGAAGACCCCGGCGAACTGCTCGGCGGTGTCCTCGAAGGCCTCGGCGAAGACCCGCTCGACGCGCTCGTCGACCTCCTTGACGATGTCCAGCAGGTCCTGCTTGGAGCGTCGCAGGTCCTCGACCTGCTCGGTGAGGAACTTGTGCCGCTCCTCCAGCGCCGCGAACTCCTCCAGGGCCAGGGGGTTGACCCTGCCCAGCGCTGACAGCTTGCGCTCGGCGCTGCGCAGCCGCTTGTCCTGCTCCTCCCGGACGAACGGACGGGGCTCCGGCAGGTCGTCCGGGTCGTCGTCGGGGCCAGGGATCGCCGGGATCAGCTGGTGCGGCCCGAACTCCTCGACGAGGGCGTCCGGGTCGATGCCGAGCTCCTCGACGGCACGGGTCTGGAGCGCCTCGATGCGGAGTCGCTGCTCGGCGCGGGCGACCTCGTCGCGGTGGACCGAGTCGGTCAGGTCGCGCAGCTCGTCGCCGAGCGTGCTGACCCTCCCCCGGGCCTCGGTGAGGCGGGCCTCCCGCTCGGCGGCCTGGGCACGGGCC
>Ga0123332_1002595_pt1 | contig 17017 bp, 12 predicted proteins | sample BioC12SIPDNA_4_FD_89958 | JGI IMG/M metagenome (GOLD analysis project Ga0123332, IMG submission 89958) | Anaerobic biogas reactor microbial communites from Washington, USA - Biogas_R2_A C12 SIP DNA | ecosystem: Engineered > Bioreactor > Anaerobic > Unclassified | place: Washington, USA...
CTCAACCACCACCAGCGGCGTCCGCTCGGCCATGGGCTCCGCTGCCACCCTGACCTACCAGGATGCCCTGGCCCTCGTCGATCCCGACAACGCGCCAGCCGTCACCGCGGTCGCGCCCAACGTAGAGACCTTCGGCCAGCTTGTCTACAAGGGCAACAACACCATGACCCGTGTCATCGGTACGACGGCGGAGTATTCGACCGTCCGCAACACCGAGATCGCGGAGGGCGACTTCATCACGGCAGCCCAGGTGACGGCCAAAGCGACCGTCGTCGTGCTGGGCGCCAACGTGGTCAACGACCTCTTCACGGAAGATCAGGAGCCGATCGGCCAGAGCATCCGCATCAACAACATCAACTTCAAGGTGGTCGGCGTGTTGGCGGCCAAGGGCGGCACCGGCATGGGCAACCAGGACGACCAGGTGATCGTGCCGATCACCACCGCCATGGCACGGCTCTCGCGCAGCCGCACCGCCACCGGCACCACGATCAGCCAGATCAGCGTCCAGGTCAGCGACGAGAAGCTGATGGATGCGGCCACCGCCCAGGTCGAAGAGATCCTGCGCGGGCGCCACAAGGTCGGCGTGGGCGCAGAGGACTTCACCGTGCAGAGCCAGGAATCGTTGCTCGAAAGCGCCACGGAGATCACCGACATGCTGACGTTCTTCCTGGGCGGCGTGGCCGGCATCTCCCTGCTCGTCGGCGGCATCGGCGTCATGAACATCATGCTCGTCTCGGTCACCGAGCGCACCCGCGAGATAGGCATTCGCAAGGCCATCGGCGCCACCCGCCAGAACATCCTGTGGCAGTTCCTCAGCGAGGCAACCCTGCTGAGCGTGCTGGGCGGCCTGATCGGCGTGGCGTTGGGCTGGGGCATGGCCAAGCTGCTGTCCAATGTCAGCCTGGGCAGCACGACCATCACCTCGGTAGTGCAGCCCGACTCGATCCTGCTGGCAACCGGCTTCGCGCTGGCCACCGGGCTTTTCTTCGGCATCTACCCGGCCTACCGCGCCGCATCGCTCAACCCGATCGACGCGCTGCACTACGAATAACATTTAGGTGCCGGGCACTGCGATCCTTCGGATCGTCAAATTGCCCGGCACCTGGCGAATGGGCGCCTGCAAACGAGGTAACACGATGCAAATTCGCAAATGCCTGAATATCATATTGTTCCTGTTAGTCGCGTTCACCCTGGCCGCTGCGCCGGCCGCTGCGGGCGCTGCGCCTGAAACCGCGGCGGCCAAAGCCGGCCACGTGATCGTCTTCCAGGTCAGCAGCGGCGGGCCCATCTACGCGGTCAACCCCGACGGCAGCGGCCTGCGCTACCTGACCACGGGCATGGACCCCGCCCTGTCACCCGACGGCAAGCAGGTGGCCTTCACCCGCTGGCAGGGCCAGAGCAACGGAGCCAGTGGCAGCCTGTGGGTCATCAACGTGGACGGCACGGGCGAGCGCCAGGTCGTTGGCGGCGCCAACCAGGCCAAGTCGCCCACCTGGTCGGCCAGTGGCAAGCAGATCATCATCAGTGTGCAGAAGGACGGCACACTGACCGACACCTACCTGTGCATGGTGGACGGCAAGCCCACCGTGATGGAAGCGCCCATCGAGGGCCAGCGTTGCATGCGGCAGGCCGCGAATCCGCACTGGGGGCTCCGCCGGGTCGAAGTGGCCACCGGGGCTTACGAAGACCTGGCGCGCGAAGCCCACTCTTTCGCCCCGACCTGGAACACCGCCAACGGCTGGCAGGTTGTCTTTCGCGGGGACCGGGGGTTGCAGAGTTTGGATCTGAACCAGGGTACGCTGACCGTGGTGAGCGCCAAGGGCTCATACCGCGGGCCGGTCCTCTCGCCCGACGGCAGCAAGATCGCCGTGACCTTCAACCAAAACGCCCACTGGGAGGTGCATGTCCTCAACGTCGATGGCAGCGGCGAAGTGCGGCTGACCGAGACGCCCTTCAGCGTGATCATCGCAGCGCAGCTGGCGAACAAGGATGTGGTCCACTGGAACAATGCCGCGCCGGCCTGGTCGCCCGACGGCAAGCAGATCGCCTTCATCTCCGATCGCAACGGGCAGTACGAGATCTGGGTGATGAACGCGGACGGCTCGAACCAGCACGTGCTGGTCCCCGCGGCGAAGCTCAAGGGCCTGAAGATCCAGTATGACGGCAACGACGAGCGCGTGATCTCGTGGCGATGAGGCAAATTGCAGGGGCGCCCTAGGCGCCAGAGGTGCCGGGCACGCGGACCCGCCAGGTGCCGGGCACGCGGACCCGCCAGGTGCCGGGCACTTTGAAAGTGCCCGGCACCTATTAAGCACCCTGAGCGGAGCGAAGCGAAGTCGAAGGACCCGCTGGCGCGCTGCAACGTCGCCTTGACAAGCGGGTGAATCCAACGTATCTTCTCATGTAGATACTCGAGCAAAAGATCGACTTGTGTCCCCGAAGGAGTGCAGCTGAGCCATGGACGAGATTCTTGCATCACAACTCCGCGAGCTGGTGACGAGCCGCGCCACGGCAGCCCTTGGCACTCTCCATTCCGGCGCTCCATATGTGTCCATGGTTCCTTTCGTGATGCTAAGCGATGCATCGGCGTTCATCGTACACGTCAGCCGGCTCGCGGCTCACACCAAGGACATGCTGGCAGAACCACAGGTCAGCCTCTTGATCGCCGAACCCGAGCGGGAAGGCGTCTCTCCGCTTGCCCTGCCCCGGGTAACCGTCGTCGGGACGGCGCGCCAGCTGCCCACCGATTCGCCCCAGCATGCTCTCGCCCGGCGCGCCTATCTGGCGCGCTTCCCCGAAGCAGCACCCATATTCGGCCTCGGGGACTTTTCGCTCTTCGCGATCACCCCCACATCCGTCCGCTGGGTGGCTGGCTTCGGGCAGGCGCGCTCGCTGACGCCGGCGTCATTCGCCAGGGCGACCGGGACACCAGGAATTGGCGCCTGAAGGCCGCGGTAGAAGAGGCGCAACAATGGCTGAGCCGAGAGTCGACGCACTCGTCGCCCGGCTGGAAAAGGGGCGAAGCAAGACGCAGGAGACGTTGGCCGGGCTGACGCCCGAGCAGTGGCAGACCATCCTCTACGCCGATCCACCCTGGACCGTGCGCAACCTGTTAGCGCACTTCGTTTCCTCGGAAGAACGGCTGCTGGAGCTGGCCCGCGACGTCGCCGCGGGCGGTGCGGGCGCGCCGGAAGGTTTCGACTTCGACGCGTTCAACGCGGAGGAGACCGCTCGCCTGGCCGGTCAGCCCGCGGAGGTGCTCCTCGCCGGGCTGGACGCAGCCCGCGGGCGCACCCTGAATTGGGTCCGCACGCTGAGCGAGGGCCAGCTCGACCTCCTCGGCCGCCACCCCGCGCTCGGCCAGGTTACCCTCGAGACGATGATCACCGCCATCTACGGCCACCAGCTGCTCCACATGCGCGACCTCGCGAGGATCCTGTAGGTGTCACCGGAGAGAAAGAGGGAGATGAACGGGCGCATGAACTGCCGAACTGCTGAACTGCAGACAAGCCCCAAACTTGTCTGCAGTTCGGCCCGTGCACGGGAGATGAGATGGGGCGGACCTGTGTGTCCGCCCGTACGTCTTCCATCCGCGCGCGCGCTTTGATTCGCACCTTCGCGTGCCCATCTGCCTCCTGCCTACGCGCGCGCGCGCGTGCTTTGAAGCCCCGAAATCAACCCGCGCTGCACCGGTGGTTCTTAATATGTGACTTAAAAACCACTGGGCATTTTCAGATATTCGGAACCGCCTTGCGGCCGGCTCCACCCCTTCTCCCGAACTGCTGACGTTTTCAAGGCCTGTCAGCAGTTCAGCAGTTCAGCACTTCAGCAGTTGGACGCGTTACCGCGCGCCGCCGGTATCCCGGCTGGGCGCGTACACCGGCGTCCCAGCACGCGACTGTCTGACAACCTCCAGAACCCCCACCTTCGCCATCGCCTCCATCGTCTTGTAGCACGCCAGCGAGGTCAGATCCTTCCCATAGGTGACGACATCCCGCACGGTGGCCTTGCCCAGCTTGCGCACGATGCGCAGGATCTTCTCCTCCTCCAGCACCTGGGGCGAGGCTGCGGTGCTGTTGACCGCGGCATAGACATGGTACAGCCCCGCACGCCACCGCTCCGCGACGGCCTGGCCGCGCGCCCAATGTCGCAGCTCGACCGGCCCGCGATTCTCGATGCTGGCCAACAGGCTGGCCACCCGCAACGCCTTCTCGGCAAAGCGGCTGTAGTTGCCATCCCAGTCCGGGTTGCCGCCCTCGGTGATCAGGTGCGTCAGCGCGTCATGGTAGCGATAGAACGCGTCTTCCACACCTGCGCCGAGGGTGCACTCCCGCGGGGCGGGGCGGTCGATGAAAACATCCCATTCCTTCGTTTTGACCTTCGAATCGTCTCCGGTGCGCTCGGTCACGATCACCTCGGGCACGCCCAGCCACTCATGCCACTCCCGCAGCCCTTGCACCAGGTCAGACGGTGGCGTCCGGCGCCCCGGCGGAAAGCGGCCCAGGGCCGGGGCCGCGTCGACAGGCGGTGCAACGAAGGCAAAACGCGCCCAGAACCCATCCTGCCACAGCGGCCCGCGCGCGCGGCCGTGGCGCGCCAGGTCCGCGGGTGTCAGGCTGGCGAGCAGCGCCAGGTAGGGGCGATCCATGACCGCGCTCCCGCGGCCCGTCGTCACATACTCGTAGCGCTCCGGGCAGTCATCGAACCGGCGCAACAGCCCACGGAACTCGGCCATCGGCCCGTTGTCCCGCATCATGGCATCGACCTTCATGCCGAACTCGTCATATGCCCAGCCGCGCTGGGCTGCAAAACTGATCTCCAGCCGGGTCCGTGCATCCTGCTCGGGCGAGAGCCGGTCCCAGTCGACGCGGCCGGTGTTTGCCGCAGCCACCACGTACGCCTGGGGCGTGCACTCGTCCGGCGCAAGCAGGAAGCGCAGCCCGGCCGCGGCCAGCAGGTCGCCGCCGATCGCTGCAGCAGTGGTTTTGGTCCAGATGGACGAACGGGCCACGTTGGCAATGTACAGGTTAGTGAAGCGCGGCGGGCCCAGGTGCGTCACCACCCGCCGCGCGGCGACGGTCGACAGCACCCAGAGCCCGACTGCCTCATGGAAATCGTCGAACGCGCGGGGCGCCCAGGCGCGCGAAAATTCGATGTAGGCGTCAAGCCACGGCGCGGCGCCGGCAGCCAGGCCGGGGTCCAGTTGGGCCGAGGCTGGCAGCGGAGGACACTCGGCCAGGTCAGGCTGTGCGGCGGCGGCATCTCCGGTTGAGATGCCGGCAGCGTCTCTGGTTGGGGCCGCAACCTCTACTCCGGCTTCGCACAACCATTCAGGTTCCTCGGGTGGCTGATCCGGCGGGAAGCAGTCTTCCTCCGGCCAACCCGGCTCCTCAGGCGCCCCGGGAGAGTAGAACCGCGTCGTGTGTCGCAGGGCCCGGTCCAGCGTCGCGGCGCCATAGGTTGCACCGTTACCATAGTGTTTTTCGTCCCATTTGGGCCGGCAGAGCCCCGATTGCCGGAACAGGGCATCCATGCGCGGCAGGTCGCCGCCCGTCCAGAAGGCCAGGTGGCACGCCAGCGCCATGTCGGCCTCCGAGTGGGAAGCATAGGCGCTCGCATCGCCCCGCCAGAGCCGGTCGAAGCCGTCGCCGTGAGCCGAGCTCCGCGCACGGCGGAGCAACTCATCATCGGACAAAGACGGCGACCGGCCCGAGACAGGTCCAGCGGGCTCCGCTGCCGTCGCCTCCTGCACCGTTGTCACCGCAAGCACAGGAGGCGCCGCAAGCACCGTAGGTGCGTCCTGGCCCTCTCCGAAGATGGCCGTGTGCAGCTTCGCCAGCGGCTCGGTCCGCTCGTTCACCCACAACAAGCCGGGCAGCGCTTTGCCCGTCATCACGAAGAACCGGCTGCGATCGTACACCTCGATCCCGCCCTTGCGCCGGCCGCCCGGGGGCAGCGCGCCCTTGCAGATCACGTGCAGCCCCAGGCCGCTGATGCTCTTCTCCGTGTAGCTGTCGAGCTGCCGCACCCAGCCCAAAATCTCCGGCGAAATCCGGCCATCTTCGTAACAGGCATCGAAATCGATGCCACAGTAGGGATCGTCCGCGGTAAAGACGAAGCCCACCGCACCCGTTCCTGCGGGCAATCGTTCCGCCGCAGCCACGGCCTCGTCGAACGCGCCCCAGGTAGTCTCGTCTGTCGTGCTGGCCGCGCCGCCCGTATGGGGATCGATGGGCCGCTTGTTCGACTTGCCGGGCCGGTCAGGGTCCGGCGTGATGCGCGCCGCCACCCACTGCCGCCGCCGCTTCAACTCGCGCGGAATGTCCTCTCCCACCACCGCCATGCTCGTCCCCTCCTTCGCATTGCCCGTTCAGTTCCCGTATCGTGATGCGCGCGAGTGTAGGCCGGATCGAACATTGATTCCAGCACCAAACGGTGTTAAACGGTGAGGAAAAAGGTGAGGTGTTGGGAACGGGTACGTAGAGGCGTGGGGGAACGCGAGAGGCGCAAGGGGAAGGTGTAGAGACGATGCATGGGAATGCTTAGAGACATATGCGAACGCGTAGAGACGCATGAGGAACGCGCAGTAGAGACGCTGCATGCAACGTCTCTACGTCAAGTCGGAAGGCCGGCCGGCGCGCCAGAGCGCGTGCTGGTGCTTGACATAGTCGTAGCTGTAGCCGGCCTTCTGAGCGATCGTCACGAGTGTAACCTTGTAGCCGCCCCGGCGCATCGACTCTCGCCAATCGAACCAGGTGAAGAGGTCGCTGCCCGCGGCGGGCTCGGACGATTGCGGCGCGCTCGGGGCCACAGAGGCTGACGCGGCCGGCCGCGCGGGCTGAGAAACTGCCGGTTCCTCAGGAACGACCGGTTCCTCCTGCGCTGCCGGCTCAGCGGATCCGGAAGCCAGCGACGGCCAGGAGACCCAACGCCAGGTCGCCGCAATGTGCTCGGCCAGCGCGGCACGCGTCGCGGCCACGGGGCGTGCCGCGCTGGGAAAGGCGGCTGCCATCGCATCGAACACCGCGGCGAAGTAGGGTAGTGCGCCCGGCTCGTACACCTCGACGCGGGCCTCGCTCCACTCGCCCACCTCTCTCACGAGGATGGCCGCCACCAGAAGTGTCCTGCCGTCGCTGCCCGACATCGCATAAACGCCCGCGCCGGTCCCGAACACCATCGCCCTGCCCGTCCCATCGCGCAACCACAGCTTGCCGAGCTGGCAGCCGAGCAGGGGCTCGCCCTCGCAGCTCACGAACCTGTCTCGGGCAGGCGCGATGTTGCGCCGCAGCCATTCGAGATGCGCGGGGACGTCCAGCGGCAGAGGCGGCAGCATGAACGCGTGCACCCGTTCCGGGCCGGGTTCCGCCGGGTTGCTCCCGCCCAGTCCCGCGGGCCAATAGGGTCGATCTGGTGGGTTCATACGAGGCTCTCCTGGGTGCGGGTTTGCGGCATCGCGGGGTCCGCGCGCGTAATGGCCCTCATTGTAGCGCAACCGCCGGGGAAAAGCGAACTAATGAACTAACCAATTGTCCAAACGAACCGTCACCCATGCCGTGCAACGCCATCGATCGCGCCGCCATGCGCGCGTGCGAATCACTGCCGGTTGGAAACCGGCGTCGGATACAAAACAAGCGTGCTGAAGCACGCTCATCGTAACGTTCGTCCCAACCAGCGCTGGCTGGTTCAACCTGCGTCGGCAGGTTTGGCATACCACTCACAAATTCACCATTGACGCGCTCGCCGCGCGGCGTTAAGATATGGCCAGCCAGGGCCGCGTCCCACGGACCGTTCGGGCGGAGCACCAACCGCATGACCGCGGAGGTTTGCAGATGGCAATCAAAGAGGTCGTTCCCGGCCTGTATCAGATCAGCCTGGGCTTTGTGAATACCTATCTGTTCGATGACGAGGGCGACCTGACCCTGGTCGACACGGGGACCGCGGGCAGTGCGGATAAGATCCTCGCCGCGGCCGGGGAGTTGGGTCGGCCGCCGCAGGACATTCGGCGCATCCTGGTGACCCATCTGCACGCGGACCACACCGGCAGCCTGGCCGAGCTCAAGCGCCAGACTGGGGCGCAGGTGTACATGCACCCAGCGGATGCGGAGCTCGTGCGCCAGGGGGTCGCGAGCCGGCCATGCGTTCCCGCGCCGGGCCTCCTCAAGGGCATCTTCGTGCGTGCGTCCATGCGCGGGGTGGCGCGCGTCGAGCCGGCCGATACGGATGTGGCGATCGCGGACGGGCAGGAGCTGCCCATCGCAGGCGGACTGCGCACGATCGCCGCGGCGGGTCACACGGCAGGCCAGGTGATGTTCCTCTGGCCGCGGCATGGCGGCGTCCTGATCGCGGGGGACACAGCGTCTCACTTCTTCGGCAGGCTCGGCTACCCGATGCTTTTCGAGGACACGGCGCAGGGGCTGCGGGATCTACACGATCTGGCCGCACTGGACTTCAACGTGGCCGTCTTCAGCCACGACCGGCCGATCCTCGAAGCCGCTTCCGGGCAGTTCCGGGCGAAGTGGGGCTAGCGCACCGGTAGATCCATCCCCCGCAGGGAGTGAACGCGGCCACCGGCTGCGCCAAGGAAGATCAGGCCGTCGTCCGCAAAGGCGGGCGATAGTGCAAGCGCCGTGGGTACGACGCCCGCGCCCGGGTCCACCTCGGCCCAGGTCTGGCCGCCATCCGCGGAACGGAACAACGCCCCCCACGCCACCTGGGCCTCGCCCTCGTAGCGCGTGCCGCTGGTGAGCAGGAACACTTCGCGCCCCTTTTCGGTCGGCCCGTAGGCGAGCTGAGTGCGCTCGATGTCTGTGCGGCCGGTCGACAGCACGCGCTGCCACGACGCGGCACCAGCGACGGCGCCGTTGTCACTGCGATGCAGATCGCCGGTCCCGTCCAGCGCGAACATCACGTGCCACCGGGCAAACTCGGGCGCCAGGCTGAGCAGGCGCAGGCCGCCCGCACCGGGAACTGCCGCATCGCGCCAGCGATTGCCGCGATCCTCCGAGAACTGCAGGACGCCCACGCCATCCCTCATGCCGTAGACCGCGAGCGTACCGTCGCGATCGAACTCGGGAGACAGGGCGACCAGCGAGGCTGAGACCGTCTTCAGCGCGTGCCACGACGCGGCCCCATCGGTGCTGCGCTGTAGGGGGTTGTCCGGCACGACCGCGAAGGCCGTGCGGTCGGCCGCGTAGGCGGGCGAAAAGGCGAGGCTATTGACCGCCATGTGCGGCAGGCCCTTGCTCGCCGGCTGCCAGCTCGCGCCGCGGTCCGTCGACTTGAAGATGCCGTGGCCCTTCACGCCGGCCAGCACCGTGCGATCTGTGGCATACGCGGGCGACACCGCGAGCGTCGAGAACTGGGCGCACCCGGTGGGCAGGCCCGCCTGCGGCCGATGCCAATGCGCGCCGCCGTCCTGGCTCAACAGCAGGGTCCCGCCGGTCTGGCCGAAGACGTAGCAGTCTGTCTCCGGCCACGCGGGCGCCCAGATGCCCAGCAGCGTCTTGTCCCGCCCCCAATCGGGCGACGGGACCAGCAGGCGCACCGGCTCAGCGGGCGACGCCTTCACCTTCACGGGGGGTGATTTGACCGCCTCGAGCTTTCCGACCGGCCAGGGCCGCACCGTTGAGCCTTCGACGAAGTAGAGCTGGTCCGTCACCGCGTCGAAAGCAGCCAGCGCGCCTGCAACGGGCTGGCGCATGGCGGCCTGCAGGCTCAGGTCGATGGGATCGAAGACGCGGATGCTGCCGTCCGCGCTCTGGTAGAGCCGCTTGCGCTTGGGATCGAGCTGGAAGGGGGAGCCGCTGCTCCAGCCCGTGCTGCGGCGGTCTGCGCGTCCATCGCGCTCCGACCAGATCGTGCCGATGCCGAAGCGATGCCAGCCCTCCGCATAGAACCGTCCCTCCGCGGCGAGCCCGGAATAGGTCTCGCTGCCTTGACGCGCGATCTCGACGCCCCGCAGCAGGTCGTAAGAGACGACCGTGTAGCCGATCCAGGGGATGCAGGAATAGGTTACGAACTCCAGGTAAAGGATGCGGCGGGCGGGATCGAAGAACGAGCGGGTGACCGGCAGCTGCACATCGTGCGGCGCCCGGCAGTTGTCCTGGGGCCGCAGGTCGAAATCGACCGTGCGGGCCACGCGTCCGGTGTCACTGGCGATCAGGTAAAGGGTGTGGCCGCGGAAGACCAACAGTTGGTTCGTGGTCCCATCGAACTGCGGCGCAGCGGGAGCCGCGGGCTGTTCGCCCAGCGTCTGCGGGTTCGCAAAGGTGCGCAGGACTTTGCCGGTCGTGGCTTCCAGCACGACGATTCCCCCCGCGCCCCGGTCCACGAAGAGCCGGTTGCCCCGCGCATCCAACGCAAACAGGCCGCCCTTTTCGTACGTCAACAGCCGCTTGCCGTCGCGCGCCGCAAAGACCGCGATCCGGCCCGGCCCGCCGGAGGCAGTCTGCTCCAGGCCGTAGAGCCGCCCGCGCTGGCCGTCAACCAGCAGGGGCAGGAGAAGCGTGCCATCGCTCGATAAGTGTCCAGAGGCCAATCGGGCAACGGAAAAAACGGCCCGTCTGACCAGACCGCCCGGGGCTGAAGCCGCTGGCCTACCTGGCAACGCCCGCTGAAGCGGGCTGGGTATGCTGGTTGGCACATCGTCCTTCGCAGGCTGGACGTTGATGTCCCCGCGGTGGTTCGGCTGCGCGAGGACCGCTGTTTCATGGTGGGTGCGTTGATGTCCATCAGCCGGCGCATACCCTGCGAGCATGATCGCCAACACCATGCCTGCAATCGCCAGGATTTGAATGTTTTTCATGTGCCAGATGCCTTTCTTGCGCCGGATGTCGTCCATCCGCTTCCTTGCTGCCTGCCGCGTGGGGCCGCGGATCGAGAGGATTCGCCGGCCGCGCAAGCGCTCTATGCCCTTGACGAACGAGACCTCGGACATGTTCCGCTGCCACCCGCTATTATCGCGCAGGCTGTGCAAGATGAGGAGCCGCGATTTGGCCGGAGTTGGCGCGCAGTGACACCCTTGAGAGCGGGGCCGCCCTGGCATTTATGCTGCCGGACAATCCATGATTTCACTTCGTCCAGGACTTGATCTATATTCATCCTGCTGCGGAGCATCGGGGCTGCTCAGATGAGGTGAAGAGGCATGAGTGAAGTCGTGAATATCCGCGAGGCGAAGGCGCGCTTCTCGCGATTGCTGGCCAGGGTGAGCAAGGGCGAGGAGATCGTGATTGCCAGGGCCGGCAAGCCGGTCGCGCGGCTGGTGCCGCTGGCAAACGCAGTGGCGCAGCGAACGCCTGGCAGCGCCGCAGGCCTGGTGCGCATCTCGGACGACTTCGATGCGCCGCTTCCCGATGAGCTGATTGCGCAGAACGAGGTGGAAGTCCTCTGGTGACGTTGCTGGGGCGTACGCCCTGCCAACGCCTGAGATAGTCAACAGGTGCTGAATCAAAGTTATTCATAATCGGTCGCTGACATGCCATCCTCCGATCACCCACTCGGCTTTGCTTGTTCTCCAAGCCATCCGACGACAGAAAACAAGTGCCGGGCGTCTCGCTCGATGCCCGGCACTCCAGCATAGAATGGGTCGTCTGGCCCGCGATCGCGTCAGTCGCCGGACAGCAGCGAGCAGAGCAACGCCACCTTGGCAGGATCAAGCGATGTGTGGATGCCTACCAGCCGTCCCGGATGGGGGAACCGCAGGAGGCCAGCCTCCTTGAGCACCGTTCCGTAGCCGGGAACTGTGATCGACCAGTAAGTGCCGGGCGCAGACCAGCTTCCGGTTACCAAGTCCTCGAAGTAGTTGGCAGTGTAGTGGCCGATCAGCTTGACATCGGGAGTCTCCGGCCTGTAGAGCTGGTCTATGCCTGTCTCATGACTTTTGATCCCGATTGGGTTGCCATCGTTGTCGTAGAAAGTAGTGAATTGCCAAGAACCCACCGCGTGGTCATAAATGTCAAAGCCGCAAACATTGGATACATCCACATTGAGATAGATGACGTCAAAGTCACCCCTTTCGATGACGGGTGGGGCCGCGGAAGCCGGGACTGCAGCCACCAGCGCAAGCAGAATGATCAGCAGCAGAACAGAGAGCTTCTTCATGGTAACACCTCCTGATGAGTAAGGACTTCCCGGATACACCATAACAGCTTTGCGTCGCGAAATCGTCGCAAAAAGGTTGCACATCTGCAATTGCTCGAACCATTCGCGTTGTTTTGTGATATGATACATGCGTCATTGTGCGAGGCTTTCTGATGTCCACCCTCGACATCACCCTCTTCGGCCTACCCCGCGCTGAGCGGGCAGGCGCCCCGGTGACGTTCCATCGCCACCAAACGCTCGCCTTGCTCGCACATCTGGCCGCCACCGATCAGCCGCACAGCCGCGACGCGCTCGCCGCATTGTTCTGGCCGGAGTTGGACGAGTCCGAGGCTCATGCGGCGCTGCGCCGGGGCCTCTACGACCTCGGTCGGACCACCGGCAAAGAGTGGCTGGCGGTTGACCGCGCCTGCGTGACGCTGCGGCCGACCGCGGGATTGCGCGTGGATGTCCGGCGGTTTTGCAGCCTGGTGAAGGGGGTGGCCGGACACGGTCACGCGGCCGGCCCCTTGTGCGATGATTGCCTTGCCGCCCTGACCGAGGCGGCGGAGATCTTCCGGGGCGATTTCCTGGCCGGGTTCTCCCTGCGGGGATCGCCGGAGTTCGATGATTGGCAGTCTCTCACCGCCGAGAGTTTGCGCCTGGAGCTGGCCGGCGTGCTGGCGAAATTGGCCGCCGGCATGGCAGCCCGGCGCCAGTACGACCTGGCGCTGCCGTATGCGCGGCGCTGGCTCGCGCTGGACCCGCTCGATGAGGCCAGCCACCGCCTGCTGATGCAGATCCACGCCTGGGCGGGCGACCGGGCCGCGCTGGCACGGCAGTACCAGCAGTGTGCTGATGTCCTGGCCGCAGAGTTAGGCGTCGAACCGGCGCCGGAGACCACTGCGCTCTACGACGCCCTGTTGCACACCCAGCTTGCCCCGCAGGCCGAAATCGCCGCCAGCCGGGCGCCAACCTCCCCACGCTGTCGAACAGCCCGCCCACGCGCTTTCTCCCCTGCATCTGCCATCCGACACCACGCCCTTCATCGGCCGCGAGGCCGAGCTGCGCCAGGTAGCCCGCTGGCTGGCTGACCCGGCCTGCCGCCTGCTGACCGTGCTCGGCCCCGGCGGTGTCGGCAAGACCCGGCTGGCCATCCAGGCCGCGCGCAGCCAGACGGACCGCTTCGCCCACGGCGTGCATTTCGTCGACCTGGCGCCGCTGTCGTCGGCCGGCCTGCTCTCTACGGCGCTGCTGCACGCCTTGCACGCGCCCCAACCAACCGGCATCGAGCTGGACGATTATCTGCTGGATTTCCTGCACGACAAGCAGATGCTGCTGGTGCTGGACAACTACGAACAACTGCTGAGCGGGCCAGAGCCGGATCGCCGCGATGGCTACGGCCTGGTTACGAAGATCGCGGCGGCCGCGCCGCAGATCAAGCTCCTGGTCACCTCGCGCGCCCGCCTGAACGTGGCCCAGGAGTGCCTGGCGCCGCTGGAGGGGATGGCGACGCCGCCCTCGACCATTTCACCCCTGGCTGGCGAGCCAGATCTGACCCACTTTCTCATCCGGGAGCGGCCGGCCGACGACCTCGGCGCAGCAGCGCCCACAGGCCGGCGCCGGCGGGCGGCCGGCAACGCAGCCCTGGCCGCGCTGGAAAGCTACAGCGCCACTGCGCTCTTCCTGGCGTGTATTCGCAGGCTGCGACCGGACTTCCAGCCCACCGCCGACGACGCCCGCGCCATCGCCCATATCTGCCGGCTGCTGGAAGGGACGCCGCTGGCCATCGAGCTGGCCGCGGCCTGGACGCGCGTCTTGCCGCTGGCCGAGATCGCCCGCGACCTGGAACAGGGGCTGAGCCTGCTCACGAGCAGGCTGCGGGGCACGCCACCGCGCCAGCGCAGCATGATGGCCACCTTCGACCACTCGTGGCGCTTGCTCGCCCCGGCCGAGCGCAGCATCCTGCGCCAACTCTCGGTCTTCCGCGGCGGCTTCACCCGGCAGGCCGCGCAGGCGGTGACCGGCGCCAGCCTGCGCGACCTGGCTAACCTGGCCGACGCCTCGTGGTTGCGCCTGGGGGACTCAGGACACTACGCCATCCACGAGCTGAGCCGCCAGTATTGCGCGGAGAAGCTGGAGGAGGAACACCTGGCCGAGGCCGGCGAGAGCGGCGACCAGGTGCGCCAACGCCACGCCGCCTACTATCAGTCCTTGCTGGTCGCGCGCTGGAAGGATTTCTTCCGCCGCCAAGGGGCCATCGCCGAGACCACCCCCGACATACACAACCTGCTGGCCGCCTGGGATTGGGCGCTGCTGCACGATGACCTGGCGACGGTGTGGGCGCTGTCCAACGGGCTGGGCTTCATGGCCGACCGCCAGGGTCAGAACCAGAGCATCGCCCGGGTGTTCGAGATAGGCCTGGGGCGCCTGCGCGCTGATCAGGCCGCGACACGCGGCGGCCCTAAGCAGTGCCGGGCGCGGGCTGCCGTGCTGGTTGTGTTGCTCGCCAACCAATGCGAACGACTCTGCCGCGTCGGTCAATTGGAGGGCGCGCAGGCTTGCCTGGCAGAGGCCGAAGCGCTGTTGGACGAGGGTGGGGCAGGCGACGCTCGCTGGGCCGAGGCGCGCTGGTTCTATGGGCGCATGGCAGCCTGGCTGCGCTTCGAGCGCGGCGATTTCGCCGGCTCGACGCAGTTGTACCGCGCGTTGCAGGCCGAAGTGCAAGGTCAGCACCTGCAGATTTGGCCCTACTCGGCCGGCGCGACCACCATCTGGCTCGCTGAAACCTATGAGTTGCTGGAGTTCAACGCACTGGCCCTGGGCCACTACGAGGAGGTGCGCCGGCTGGCCGCCGAGGGCATTGCCATCGCCGAGCAGCAGCACCTCCCTTACTGCGGCGCATGGGTGTCGTACCCCTTGTGCTGGGCGCTGCTCAACCTGGGCGAGCAGGTAAACGCCGAGCAGGCGGCTCAGCGTTTTCTGAGCGAAGCCCGCGCCTTCGCCGACGACCTGATGATTACACAGGCCATGGCCGTGCTGGGCCAGGCGCAACTGGCGACGGGCCAGCACGACCGCGCGCGCACCACCTTGCGCCGGGCCCTGGCGCTGGCCAGGCGATCCGGTCTGGCCCGCATTGCGGCGGGTTGCCTTGCCGGGCTGGGGCTCGTCGAGCTAGACCTGGGGCACCTGCCGGCTGCGCAGCGCTGGTACCGGGAAGGCTGCGCCGCAGAGCAACCGGCGAGGGGGGGAGCGCTGGGACAGCCGAGCGCGTTGATCGGCCTGGGTCGGGTGGCGTTGGGGCAGGGGCGTCCGGTCGAAGCGCAGGAGCACTTCAGGCAAGCACTGGCTGCACGGCACCTCAACGCTGCGACGTTTGCCGGGGCCATCGTGCACATGGCCGCAGCGCTGCTGAGCCAGGGTGAGCTAACGCAGCCCGCCGAGCTATGCGGGTTCTTGCTCGGTTGGCCGGGCACGCCCTATCACGTCAAAGGTGTGGCGGAAGAGCTGCTGGCCAATTTGGAGGTCCGGATGCCAGTCGAGTGTCTGATGACTGCGCTGGCGCAAGGCCAACAGCGGCGACCGGATGAGGTTAGAGATCAGATCGTTAACAGGCAATAGTCAACAGGTGCCGAATCAAAGTTATTCAGGAGATGAATAAAAACTCAACGTGGAAAACGCCTGAGTCAGGCCCCGACCCTACGTAGCGCTTGACCGGCCCGCTGCGGCCAGGCCGGCAGCCACCCCGATCAACACGAGCATGCACCATAGCAGCACCGCAGCCGCGACGTAGACTACTGCCAGGAGCGGGCTCGCACCGCGGCTCATCATGATCGCGCCAACAAGCATCTCGACAAAGAAGGCAATCGCTGCGATGAACGTCGCGCGACACACTCCCCTGTTGCCCCGCTGCCGCAGGCCTGATACAACCAGCGTCAGAACCAGCAAGGCGGCGATGGCGGCCACGGTCAACCTGGCAACCTGAGGCCATCCCCCCAGATCGTCCGGGAGGACGCGCCAGATGGGCCAGCTCAGGCAGCGCGTCATCGACCCATCTCCCGCGACCAGAACCCCTCCGACGTACACTGCGTAGACCGCGCCCAGGGTGGCTGCGGCCAGCCGGGCCAAGGACGACCGCGTAGAGAGCCGGTCGGGAGTGCCGGGATCTGCGTAGCGGGCCCAGGCTGCGGTTGCGGCGGCCACCATCAGCGTAACCACGATCAGCGCGCTGCCGAGATCGACTGCAGCCCACCCGCGCGGCAGGCCGGTCAGCACGGTCAGCGCACCAAAGGCGCCTGCCGCCAGGGCAAACAGAACCGCAACCATGGGAAGCCAGCTGGCGAGACGAAGGCCGCGGGCCCTGCGCCAGCCAACGACGGCCGCGGCAACAATCAGCGGGGTCGTCAGCGCCGCAATGACGCGGTGCGTGTATTCGATGATCGCATGGATCTCAGGTGGCGGAATGGCTTTTCCGAAGCAGCCAGGCCAATCAGGACAGGCCTCGCCCGACTCCGTGGCGCAGACGACCGCGCCCATCGTGACCAGGAGGGCAGCGAAAACGGCCGCCACGAGCAGCAGGTTGCGGTGACCAGCGGAGATGCGCGGGCCGGCAGGGGACGATGACGATCTCAAGACTCAGTCCATTTCTCTCGGTACTTCGAAGCAAAGAAGGCTCCAACCAGTGCACCGGTTGAAGCCTTCGCCATCTGATCGCTGAGGGGGTCAGCTAGGCCCCCGGCGCACCCGCCGCCGCGGCAGCTGCCTCGGCCTCGATCGCCGGCCGGGGATACAACCCCAGCTCCTTCACGATCTGCGGCACGGCCGCGGGCCAGTTGACCGCCATCACGTGCAGACCCCTCACGCCTTCGATCTCCATCACCTGGCGCGAAACCTCGAGGCAGACATCCAGGCCGGCCTTCTGCTGGTCTTCCTTGGACAGCCC
>Ga0123332_1002603_pt1 | contig 17003 bp, 11 predicted proteins | sample BioC12SIPDNA_4_FD_89958 | JGI IMG/M metagenome (GOLD analysis project Ga0123332, IMG submission 89958) | Anaerobic biogas reactor microbial communites from Washington, USA - Biogas_R2_A C12 SIP DNA | ecosystem: Engineered > Bioreactor > Anaerobic > Unclassified | place: Washington, USA...
AGGGAGACTGCAAGTCGCTCATCAAGCAGCGCACGGATCTGTCCGGGCAGCGGTGGTCGCCCGACGGCGCCCTGGATGTGCTATGGGCGCGGGCGCTGATCAAAGATGGGCTCCATGATACATACTGGAAGGAAAAACGCAAACGCAAGGGAGTGCGCAGAAAACCGGCGTTTGCAGCGTGACACCCGACATGATGTCACTTTCTTGACACACACCCGAGAGGGGGGGGGGAGAGCGATTCAACGATGTTGAATCGCGAATTCAGAATCTAGAATTCAGAATCCAGAATTCAGAAGCTCTGTTCAAGGCCTTCATCCCTTGGCATGGGGCGGACGCCGCGTTTTAGCTACGGATGACGCGGATGTCCTGCTTCGCAGGCGCATGTGTCGCGGAAGCAGGCGCCGAGCGGGAGCTGCGACTGGGTTTTTTGACAGGATGACAGGATTTCTGGCGGGTGGGGTTACTGAGGATGGCGCTGATTGTAGAGCTTGGAGGGGAGAGAAGGGGGGAGAGCTGCGCGCGGAAGCATGTGCGATGCGGGGGCTGCGACTGATTTTTGCATCAGGAAAGCAGGAAAGTAGGAATGCTTGGCACCCACGGCAGTACCGGCAGTTACGGTAGTACCGGCAGTACCGGGCCACTGCGGAAAGGGCGGGCATTGCGCCACCGGGCGGAGCTAGCGCCGCCTGCTGCTGATCTCGTACAGCCACGCGCTGATCGACATGAGCGCGAAAACCTTTAAGGCAAAGGGTAGATCATCAAGCCAGTTCATGAGTCCATTGTATGGGAACCGGAAATGTCTGACGATCTAAAAACAAGATCATCTGTAATCTGCCCGTAATCGGCTCGCTACAGGGGAGCGCATGAAGAGAGGATTGGATGCGGATGGATCGTCCTCGTCCTCGTCCTCGAGACTGCCGCGACTGCCGGGACTACCGTGACTGCCGGTACTACCGTGACTGCCGGTGGCTGGCGCTTCATACTCACCACCATGCCGTATTTCTGGCGGGATACGTAAGTGCGAGGGCAGGCAGGAATGCCTGCCCCCACACTGCCACGCTCCATCACTGCGGCTAGCGAGGACGGCTTCGCCCTACCTGCGCTTGCGCGCCTCTGCAGAAGCTTCCCCTGCACCCGACCCCATCGACCCCGACCGACCCCCATCGACCCCCGTCGACCCCCGTCGAGGCTGGCTGTCGACGGTGCCAACACTTCGACGACAATCGGAGCTTGCTATCGACAGCATCGACACTGCCTCCTGCCACTGCTATCCTGCCACTGCCACGGCTTTGCGCTCTCTTGGCGTCCTTGGCGTCTTGGCGGTTAAATTACCAGCGGCGCTACCGAAACGATAATGAGGACGAGCGAAACCAATCACAAATCTAAAATCAACAAAAATTTCTTGGCGCTCCTTGCGCCTTGGCAGTAGCCTCATCTGCGCGGGCCAGGTCCCGCGGTAGAAAGCGCGTCCAGGTCCGCGCACTCAAAACCGCTTGCGCCCGTAGTGCGCCGCGCGGGGTGGCCGTACAGGCCGTTTTTGTTTCAGTACCAGGCCTTTGCCCGGAATATGCGGCGGCGACGCCGCGTTTATCACCACACCTTTTACACTCCTCGATCATACGACTGGGTCGTATGATCAACGTGAACGAGATGGAGGCAGGCATAGGCGACTGGCCGGGATGGTGCCCCACCCTGCCACGCTTCGCGCTTGCTTGCATTTTCGGCTCCCAGACGCCAAACTACACCATGGCTTGTCCTACTGGTACCGGCAGGTGCCGCATGTCAGCCTAACCGCAATTGCCAGGCATGCCGGAACGCTGGACGAGATTACAGGAACGTTGCACTTGGGAGAAGGTTTACGCATGGCTGGAATCATTGATAAGTTCCGTCTGGACGGTAAGAAGGCATTGGTTACCGGAGCCGCACGCGGTATCGGCCGCGGCTTCGCCACCGCCCTTGCGGAGGCAGGCGCCGATGTCGCGGTTGTCGATCTTCTCGGGGAAGACGCGGTGCGCACCGCCGGGGAAATCGCCGATGCGACCGGTCGCCACGTGTTTGGGATTCATGCCGATATCGCCAACCCCGACGACGTCCGGCGCATGGTGGATGAAACTGTCACCGCCTTCGGCCGGCTCGACATCGCGGTCAACAACTCGGGCATCTCCATCCCGATTAAATCCGCGCTGGATGTCACCCCCGAGGAGTGGAAACGCCAGTTCGACATAAACCTGAACGGAACGTGGCACTGCCTGCGCGAGGAGGCGCGTGTGATGATCCCGAACGGATACGGGAAGATCATCAACACCGGCTCGATCTGCGGGCATATCATCTGGCCGACGCCCCAACTGCCCTACAGCGTATCAAAGGCCGCGGTGCTTCACATGACGCGTGCAGCGGCGGCGGAATTCATCCGCTACGGCATACGCGTCAACAGCATCAGTCCGGGGGTGACCAAGGTGGACGCCCTCTTCCCGGAGGTGATCGACACCTTTTTCAAGACCGCCCCGATCAACCGCTACGGCTCGCCGGAAGATCACCAGGGCGCGCTGATCTTCCTGGCCGGAGCGCTTTCGGACTTCATGGTCGGCCAGGATCTGGTGCTGGATGGCGGCTATACCATAATGTGATAATTCATACTTCCCACTTTGCCACAGGCTGTTTCAGCTGGCGGACACGGAGACCCGCCCCAACGAGAATGACCCGGCAGAGCCGGGAGCGAAGCCGGGCAGGGAGTAAGCGGGTGGTTTAAGCGTGCCGATTAAGTGTGGGATTAAGCATGAATTGTAGTATAAGCGGAACAAGTAGTCAAACGCGGCGTTTTACGTTTTACGTAAATAACCGTCGTAATCGGCTGATGAACGGGATGCGCATCCACTATTGTGGAGCGTCCCCCTGGGCCTTAGGCACAGAAAACCAGAGCGCCACGCAGGTATCCAGCAGGTATCCGTTCATTTGGCCTCGCCATCGTTTCCGCCGCCGAAAAGTCCCTCGATCTCGGAATCCGGCGCGTTGAAATCTTCGGGCACTTCCATGACCTTGGCAGCCAGACCAAAGGGACGCAGACCATCGGCATCCACAACCAGCGGACGGATCTCGGCAAAGGGCTTGTTGCGGTCGCACAAAATGAAGCGCTTGCCCTGCCGGACCAGGCGTGCATACTTGGATAGATGCGTCTTCGCCTCGTTTATGTTAATCATGGTTGCCTTCATGACCATAAACAGAGTCGCATTGCGTTCGGTTGTCAAGCAAGGCACGATGGAGATGGCCTACCGCAGCAATTCCTGCACATCGGCCCAGGTCAGCGACTGCATGACGGCCTCGTCGGTGGTGCCGACGGTGGCCTGGATCACGGCCTGCTTGCGCTGCTGCAGGGCCAGCACCTTCTCCTCGACGGTATGCTCGGTGATCAGCTTGATGCTGCAGACGGTGCGTTTCTGGCCGATGCGGTGGGCGCGGTCGGTGGCCTGATCCTCGACGGCGGGGTTCCACCACGGATCGAAATGCACCACCATGTCGGCGCCGGTGAGGTTGAGTCCCGTGCCGCCGGCCTTGAGACTGATCAGGAAGACGGGGATGGTGCGGTCGCGGTTGAAGCGCTGGCACTCGGCCAGGCGCTCCTGTGTGCCGCCGTCGAGATAGCAGTAGTTCACCCCGCGTGCCTCCAGGGCGCGCCGCAGCAGCTTGAGCATGCCGACAAACTGGCTGAAGACGAGCATGCGGTGTCCGCCGCCGATGGCCTGGTCGAGAATCTCGAGGAACTGTTCCAGCTTGGCCGAGGGGGCCTCCAGCGGGGCGTTGCCGCGGATTTCGGGCGGCAGCAGCTCGAGGTGGCAGCAGGCCTGCCGCAGGCGCAGCAGGATCGCCAGCACCTCCATCCGGCAGCGCTCGAAGCCGCGGGCAGCGACGAGATCGCCGATCTTGCGGCGGTACTGCTGCAGCAGGTCGGCATAGACGCGCTCCTGATCGGGCGTAAGCTCGGAGAAGGATACCTTCTGAATCTTCTCCGGCAGATCGCGGGCGACATCGCGCTTGAGGCGGCGCAGCAGGAAGGGCTTGAGCTTGCGCCGCAGGCGCTGCTGGGCCTGCTCGCCCTCGCGGTCGCCGGCGGCGATGGGCTGCTCGTAGCCGACCTTGAAGGCGTCGTACCCGCCGAGGTAGCCGGGCATCAGGAAGTTGAGGATCGACCAGAGGTCGGCCACGCTGTTCTCGACGGGCGTGCCGGTGAGGACGAGGCGGTTGACGGCACGGATCTGGTAGGCGGCGACGGCGTTCTGCGTGGTGCGGTTCTTGATGTGCTGCGCCTCGTCGAGCACCGCGGCGGAGAACTCCAGTTCGCGGTAGCGCTCGAGGTCGCGCCGCAGCAGCGCGTAGGAGGTTATCACGAGGTCGTGGCGCGGAATCTCGTCCCAGCGGTCGTGGCGGCCGCTGCCCGACATGACCAGGCAGCGGAGTTCCGGCGTGAACTGCGCCGCCTCGCGGGCCCAGTTCTCGACGAGGCTGGTGGGGCCGACAATCAGTGCCGGCTTGCCGCGCGCGTGCTCCTTGAGGCGCGGCAGGCTGAGCCAGGCGAGCGTCTGGAGCGTCTTGCCGAGACCCATCTCGTCGGCCAGGATGCCGGCGAAGCCGCTGGCCTCGAGGAAGCGGAGCCAGTAAACCCCCTCCTTCTGGTAGGGGCGCAGCACGTTGTCGAGCGCGCCCAGCGGCTCGGGGGCGATGCGCAGGTCGCGGTTGAGCTGCGCCGCGCGCTTGCGCCAGTCGGGCGGCTCCTCGACATCTATGCCGTCGAGCGCCGCCAGCGAGGACTGGACGTAGGGGGCGTAGATGGCGGGCAGGCGGAAAGTCCCCGGCGCCCGGCCCTCGCGGGCCTCGCAGTCCTGGAAGACGCGGCGCATGGACTCGACGGCGTCGCGGTCGATCAGCACGGTCTTGCCATCATGCTCCAGATAGCTGTCACCGCGCAGCAGCGCGCGCTGGATCTCGGCGGGGGCGAGGTGCCGTCCGCCGGCCGCCTCGTAGATGATGCCGACATCGAAGTCGCCGCGTCCGCCGCCTTCGCTCTCGATCGAGACGACCGGGATGGCCATGTCGAGGTTGTCGAAGTGTTCCCTGATGCGGCCCTCGAGCGTGATGCGCCAGCCATGGCGCCGCAGTACCGTGAGGTCGCCGCCAAGGAAGTTGAGCACCGCGCGCGACCCGATGAGGTGGCCCAGCGTGTCGCCGCGCGCGCCGTCGAAACCGGCGGCGCGCATGCGCGCCAGGGCGCGCTGCTCGGCGGGCAGGTTGCGCGAAAGGAAGTGGAGCAGGTCGTCGGGATCCGGCACGCAGACGGCACCGGGAATCTCGGGCGCGCCGGCCACGATCATCCGCCCGCCATACTCGGCGTGGAGTTCGGCCGCCAGCGAGGCCGGGCTGCCCTGGATATTGAGGTGGAAGACCGGTGTGCCGGGGTCGGTCGAGAAGAGATCGGGCGTGATCTCGCTGGCGAAGGGCACCGCCTGGCAGAGCCGCGGCAGCTCGTTGGCCATGAAGGCCATGACGTTGGCGCGCGGGATCACGACCGGCTCGCGGTACAAGCCGTGGTAGGGCAGCGGCAGCACGGGGGTCACGGGCCAGAGATGGCCCGCACCGCAGGCCCAGCAGCGGTTGTGGACAGCCAGGAAGCGTGGAAACTGGCCGGGCTTGAGGAAGGGCATCTCGACGTGCGGGAAGCAGAGCAGCTCGCCGTTCTCGTGATCCAGTTCCATCTTCACGACCATCGGCAGTGTCTGGGGCTGGACGGTGATCTCCGTACCGTCACCCACGAAGAGCCTGCGGTTGCGGCAGACGGCGATGACGTTGAGGAAGTCGGCGGCGTTCATCGTCAGGAGACTGGTCAGGCGCGTCTCGGCGATGTCCTCGAGCACGAGCAGCAGGGTGTCGTCGTCGCGCGAGAGGCGCACGGGACGGCGCTTGCCGAGGGCGTCGGGTGCCACGGGCTGCGGCTGGCCGTCGAGCTGCAGTGCGCAGCGGATGGTGACCTCGCCGCGGTCGAACTGGTCGGCCCAGTCGGCGGGGAGCTGGAGCAGCACACGGGCCGGGGTACCGTTGGGACTGCGCGCCACCGCCTCGTCGAAGAAGGCCTCCTTGCGGCGCGCGTGGCGCTGCTCCTCGAGGTAGCGCTGCTGGCGCTCCGGATCGCCGGCGCGGTACATCAGGCTGATGGCCACGGCCGCGACGTGCGGGCAGACAAGCCCCTGCTCGCGGCTGGCGTAGCAGCCGCAGGCGCTATCCACCAGCCCGTTGGGCAGGATGGCGAAGCGGCACGTCATGGTGCCGTTGGGGCGCGCCACGAGACCGGTGACGACGTTCCCCTCCATCTCGGCCCGCAGCACCTCGCCGCGCTTGGCGCGCGCCTCGCCGTCGTCGTAGAAGGCCTGGCCGCACCACCCGATGATCTGCTTGCGGGTGAAGACGTGCTTTTCCGCCATGCCGCGCCCGCCTGTCTAGCGCCTGCCGCGCTCCGCCAGCAGGGCATTGATGCCGGCTGCAGCACGGCGTCCCTCGCCCATGGCCAGGATCACGGTGGCCGCGCCGAGGACGATGTCGCCACCCGCGAAGACGCGGTCGAGCGAGGTACGCCCCTGCTCATCCACGATGATGCGTCCGCGGCGGTCGGTCTCGAGTCCCGGCGTGGTCTGCCGGATCAGCGGATTCGACTCGTTGCCGATGGCGACGATGACCGTATCGACATCAATGGTGAACTCGCTGCCCGCGATGGCGACCGGGCTGCGGCGTCCCGAGGCGTCCGGCTCGCCCAGCTCGTAGCGCAGGCACTCGATCGCGCGGACACGTCCCGACTCGTCGCCCAGAATGCGCTTGGCGTTCTGGAGCATCTCGAAGACGACGCCCTCCTCCTGCGCGTGGGCGACCTCCTCGGCACGCGCGGGCATCTCCCTGGCGGTGCGGCGGTAGATCAGGCGTACCGACTCGGCGCCGAGGCGCAACGCCATGCGGGCGGCATCCATCGCCACGTTGCCACCGCCCAGTACCGCGACGTGTTTGGAAACATAAATCGGCGTGTGGGCGCGCTCCCTGTCGTAGGCGCGCATGAGATTGGCCCGCGTCAGGTACTCGTTGGCCGAGAAGACGCCGACCAGATTCTCGCCCTCGATATCCATGAACTTGGGGAGCCCCGCGCCGCTGCCGATGAAGACGGCGTCGAAGCCGTCCTTTTCCAGCAGATCCGTCAGGCGGCGGGTGCGGCCGACGACGAAGTTGGTCTCGATCCGCACGCCCATGGCCGCCAGCGCGTCGATCTCGGCCTGCACGATGGCCTTCGGCAGACGGAACTCGGGAATGCCGTAAACCAGCACGCCGCCCGGCTTGTGGAAGGCCTCGAAGAGCGTCACCTCGTGACCGGCGCGGCGCACATCCGCCGCCACGGTGATCGAGGCTGGGCCGCTGCCCACGACGGCGACCCGGCAGCCGGTGGGGGGCGGCAGCTCGGGCAGCGCGGTGGCGGCGGTCTCGCGGTCGAGGTCGGCCACGTAGCGCTCGAGGCGGCCGATGGCCACGCCCTTCGCGCTATCCTTGAGCGCCTTGCCAAGCGTGCAGGGGGCCTGGCACTGCGACTCCTGCGGACAGACGCGGCCGCAGACGGCCGGCAGCAGGCTGTTCTCGCGGATGATGCTGATGGCGTCCGACATGCGGTCTTCGGCGATGGCGTGCACAAAGTCCGGGATGCGGATGCGCACGGGGCAGCCGCTGACGCAGGGGGCATTCTTGCACTGCAGACAGCGCAGCGCCTCGACGCGCGCCTGGGCGGCGGTATAGCCGAGTGCCACCTCGTGCATGTTGTTGCGGCGGACGGCGGGATCCTGCGAGGGCATCTCCTGCGGGGGAATGGCCATGCGCTCGCGCGGGGTCAGCGTGCGCCCCCCGAGGCTCTTCAGCAGCTCGATGGCGGCGGCATCCAAATCTTCTCTAGTGGTCATCATGGCTCCGCTAAAAAACTCAAGCCTTGGGCTTCTTCTGGCTGGCGATCTGCGCCTCGAGACGGCAGTGGTGGGCCTCGTGCTGCGCATCCTCCTGCGGCTTGTAGGCGCGCAGGCGCTTGATCATGTTATCGAAATCCACCTGATGGCCGTCGAACTCGGGGCCATCCACGCATACGAACCTGGTCTGGCCGCCGACCGTCACGCGGCAGCCGCCGCACATGCCCGTGCCATCAACCATGATCGTGTTGAGCGAGACGATGGTCCTGATGCCGTAGGGGCGTGTGGTCTCGGCGCAGAACTTCATCATCACCGGCGGCCCGATCGCCACCACGCAGTCGGGTGGTGGCTGGCGCTCGCAAAGCTCCTTGAGCGGCTCCGTGACCAGTGCCTTGCGCCCATACGAGCCGTCGTCCGTGACCACGATCAGCTCGTCGGCGATCTGCCGCATCTCCTCCTCGAAGATGACCAGTTCGCGGTTGCGGGTGCCGATGATGATGACGACGCGGTTGCCGGCCTCCTTCATGGCCTGGGCGATGGGGCGCAGTGGGGCGACACCGATACCGCCGCCGACGCAGACCACCGTGCCGCAGTGCTCGATGTGCGTTGGCGTGCCGAGCGGTCCGAGGACGGCCGGTATGGTGTCGCCGACCTCCTTCTCGGCCAGCAGGTGGGTGGTGCGGCCGACGGTCTGGAAGACGATGGTGATCGAGCCGGCGGCGGCATCCGCGCCCGCAATGGTCAGCGGGATGCGCTCGCCCCAGTTGTCATCGACCTGCAGAAGGATGAACTGCCCCGGCTGGCGCTCGGCGGCGATCAGCGGCGCCTCGAGCGTCATCATGAAGACCTGGTCGGAGAGTTGCTGCTTGGAGAGAATACGGTGCATGGCAGTTTTCGGGCGGGTAACTGTAAAAAGGGATATTATGCGCCAACCCGCCCGACAAGACAAGAACGGGTTCAGGGCCGCCGCCCCTGCGGGGCGGCGGCAGTAGCAGTAGGCAGTTATTGCGACCACACAGTGGCTCGCAATTTAGAGGGTAAAAGTGCTGCGCTGCCCTTTCGCCGCCCGGTGGCACACCTTGTCCCCACACCTTGTCTCAACACCTTGTCTCCACACCTTGTCTCCACACTTTGTCAAACGCGACAGGGTAGCTGGTGGCGGGTGATTTTCGTCCTCGTCCTCGAGCCCGGTACTGCCGGTACTACCGGTACTGCCGACGGGTAGCGACAGGTAGCGACAGGATCGATGGCCATCTACAACCGCTGCCCCAGTATGGCGCGGACATTCCTGTCTACGCCGGCCTGCGTGGGCAGGCAGGAATGCCTGCCACACTGCCTGCTTCCCTCCTTCACGGTTCAAAAGCCTTCCTTGCCATCACGGCAAAGCCGCGCTACACTCCCCCATGTTCACTGGGCATACCATCCCCGCATAAAACCGGAACGCGACATGCAGCCATTAGTTACAGACACCATGCAGGAAACCATCAGGGCGCAGCTCCGCGAGCTTGAGCGCACCGAGAATGTCCGCATCCTCTACGCCTGTGAATCGGGCAGCCGCGCGTGGGGCTTCCCCTCCGCCGACAGCGACTATGATGTGCGCTTCATCTACGCCCATCCAACCGAGTGGTATCTGACGCTTGAGACCCGCCGCGACGTGATCGAGCGGCCGATTAACGATGATCTCGACATCAGCGGCTGGGACATCCGCAAGGCACTCAACCTCTTCCGCCGCTCCAACCCGCCGCTCCTGGAGTGGCTCCAGTCCCCCATCGTCTACATGCGCGCGCCGGGTTTCGTCGAGCGGATGCGGGAGCTGATGGTCACGCACTATGATCCCCGCGCCTGCATGCACCACTACCTGCAGATGGCGCGCGGAAACTACCGCGAATTTCTCAAGGGCGAGCGCGTGAGAACCAAGAAATACTTCTACGTGCTGCGTCCAGTCCTCGCCTGCCTCTGGCTGGAGCAGAGCCGAGGCCCCGTACCGACCCTCTTTCAAACGCTGGTGGATACGCTTGTGCCTGACGGTGAGCTACGGGATACGATCAACGGGCTGGTGGAGCGCAAGCGTAACGACCGTGAAGTGGCCGACGGCCCCCCGATCCCGGTCTTCAACGAGTTTCTCGAAACGCAGCTTTCACGCCTGACGCAGAGCGCCAGGCAGCTCCCCAAGGCGGACACCAGGGATGTCGAGGAACTCGACGCCTTCTTCCGCGCCACCATCGGGTATAGGGATGCCGGAACCGCTTGCCGGGGATCTCGCGATTCTCCAGGGAATCCTGCATAGGGGCACAGCATAAGCACGTGGTACAGCAACTGCAAGGTGGGGCAAGCGTCCCGCTTGACGCAGTGATGGAGCGTGCCTCGATAAGTCCGACAAGTCCGACACGTCCGACCTGTCCGACCAATCACACCGATCCTTCCACCCACCCCTCACCATCCCCACCCCGCGCCTCCTCCGTGCCTCCGTGCCTCCGTGAGAAAAGAACAGCAGGCATCCACTCCCAACCCTCGTCTTGGCGTACTTGGCGTCTTGGCGGTTCAAAACCCTTCCTGCTTTCCTGCTTGCCTGATTCAAAAACCAGTCGCAGCCCCCGCATCGCCAGGCGACAACACCATTGCCCGCAGCGGCCACACAGTGTAGAATAGCGGCACATTACATGCATCATCCGCGCCCCTGGCGGCCTGAGGCGAGACATGAAGAAGACGAACCGATTCGACGAAGACCAGCCGTTCCTGCTCCGGAAGTTCCGCGAGCCGGTGCTCGACCCCTCCACCGGCATGACCAACGAGGAGATCCGCCAGGCTCTCGCGGCACGCGTTTCCGACTGGGACGACCTCCCGCGGCCGGTCGGCAAGGCGCGTGTCTTCGAGTTCATCTGCGACAACATGGCCATCGCCATCGGCCCGCACGACCTCTTCCCCACCTTCGCCTGCCACAACCGCCACCGGCGTCCATTTGATGTCGTCAAGAACCACTGGGACGGCATCCTCAATCAGCGGCTCAAACACTGGAACGACATTCTCGAGGGCAACCGCGTCGGACGCTTCATGCTGTGGAAGGACTTCGACCACTCGGTGCCGGACTGGGACGACACGCTGCGCCTCGGTTTCGCGGGCATCCTCCGCCGCGCCATGGAGGCCAAAGCGCAGCACGCGGCGAACGGCACGCTCGACGACGACGCGCGCGCCTACTTCGACGGCATCGAGATCACCTACCGCTGCATCCACCGCACCCTCACGCGCTTCGCCGACCTCGCCCGCGCCGAGGCGGCCGCCGAGGACGACCCGCGCCGCCTGCGTGTCGCCGCCAGCATCGAGGCCGTGCGCGACCGCGAGCCGCGCAGCATCTACGAGGCGCTCCAGTTCATCTACCTCTACTTCATGTTCAGCGAGCATATAGACTTCATGCAGGTGCGCTCGCTGGGCAACATGGACCGGCAGCTCATCGGCCTCTACGAGGACGACCTGCGCACCGGGCGCGACACCGAGGAGGGCGTGCGCGAGTGCTTCGACTACTTCTTCATGCAGTGGATCTCCATCAACAACAACTGGGGACAGCCCGCCTACCTCGGCGGCACGAAGGCCGACGGCTCGACCGAGATCAACGCGCTCTCGTATCTCATCCTCGACGAGCTCGGCAAGCTGCGTGCCATGACGCCGAAGTTCCAGCTCAAGATCAACCACAACACGCCCAGGGCCTTCCTGCGCCGGGCACTGGCGATGGTGCGCGACCACAACGCCAGCCTCGTCTTCATCTGCGAGCCCGGACTCTGGCGCATCCTCATGGCTCACGGCGCCTCCGCCGAGGAGGCCCGCACCTGCGATATCCGCGGCTGCTACGAGGCCGGCATCCTCGGCAAGTCCAACGGCACCGGTTCCGCCCACATCAATCTCCTCAAGGCCATCGAGTTCGCCCTGAATAACGGCACCGATCCCGTGAGCGGCACCAAGGCCGGCCTGGAGACCGGCGAGGCCGAGAGCCTGGCCACCTTCGACGACTTCTACGCGGCGGTATGCCGCCAGATCGGGAAGACCGTTGCCGACGGCATCACCTACACCAACGAGTACGAGCCCTGCCTGGAGCAGGTCAATCCCGCCAACGTCTTCTCGCCGACCATCCGCAACAGCCTGCGCACCGCCAGGGACGGCTTCGCGCGCGGGTGCGTCTACAACAGCACAGGCATCCTCTTCATCGGCGCCGCCACCGCCGTCGATGCCCTGCTCGCCGTGCGTAAATACGTCTACGAACTGGGCGTGGTCTCGCTCGCCGAACTGCGCGACATCCTGAACCGCAACTGGGAGGGCGCCGAGAAGCTCCGCACCCGCATCCTCAACGATCCGCTGAAGTACGGCAACGGCATACCCGAGGTGGATGCCTTCGCCGCCGACTTCTGCCACACCTTCGCCAGCTTCGTCAACGGCGTGCCCAATGCGCGCGGCGGCTGCTACCGCGCCTCGATACACACCGCGCGCCAGTTCATCGAGCTCGGCAAGCGCACGGGAGCCACGCCCGACGGACGCGCCTTCGGCGACGAGATGTCCAAGAACGCCTCGCCCACAATGGGCATGGACCGCCAGGGCGTCACGGCCCTGATCCGCTCCATGACCACGCTCAACCCGCTGGACTTCCCCGGCGACTTCCCGCTCGACGTCATGCTGCTCCCCGCCACGGTACGCGGCGAGGAGGGCCTCGAGGCCATGGAGGCGCTCGTCAAGACCTACATGGAGCGCAGCGGCTGGGCGATCCACTTCAACATCTTCTCGCCCGAGGAACTCATCGAGGCACAGAAGCATCCCGAGAAGTACGAGGGCCTGCAGGTGCGCGTCTGCGGCTGGAACACCCGCTTCAACGACATGGACAAGCGCGAGCAGGACGCCTACATCGCACGCGCCCTGAACATCGCCGACTAGCAGCCTGCGCCGCGCACCGCGCCGCCCAGCCTTCCGGCAACATGGAGTGTTGACTTGTTGCGAATCCCTGCTGCTTTTTGAATCAGGAACTCATGAAATCAGGAATATGTTTGTTGAGGCCGCGCATTCTTGCATCCTTCCTGAGTTCCTGATTAATCCGCGCCTGGAAAAAAATCACCAGTCCCAATAACGCCCACCCGATGAACGCCAGCACGCCCATCCACGGTATTGTCTTCGACATCCTGAAGTTCGCCATCCACGACGGCCCCGGGATCCGCACCACCGTCTTCCTCAAGGGGTGTCCGCTCAACTGCCTCTGGTGCCACAATCCGGAGTCGAAGGACGCCCGCGTGGAGATCTCCTACCTCGCCACCAAGTGCGTCGGCTGCGGTGCCTGCGTCGCCGCCTGCACCCGCGGCTGCCACCGCCTGACCGATGGCATGCACATCTACGACCGTACCGCCTGCGTGCGGTGCGGCGGCTGTGCCGAAAACTGCTACGCCCGCGCCATCGAGCAGGTGGGACGTCCGCGCGAGGTTGGCGAGGTGCTGGCGGAGGTGCTCAGGGATCGTCCCTTCTACGAGACCTCCGGCGGCGGCATGACGATCTCCGGCGGCGAGCCCATGGCGCAGTTCGAATTCACGCGCGAACTCCTTGCCCGCGCCAGGGCCGAAGGCCTCCACACGGCGCTCGACACCTGCGGCTTCGCGCCGCAGGCACGCTACGCCGAACTGCTGCCGCTGGTCGACCTTTTCCTCTACGACATCAAGACCACCAATCCCGACCGGCACCGCGAGCTGACCGGCCGTCCGCTCGACCTGATCCACTCCAACCTGCGCTTTCTCTCCGGCGCCGGTGCGCGCATCTTCCTGCGCTGCCCGCTCGTGCCCGGTGTCAATGATAGCGACGCGGAACTCGCCGGCATCGCCGTACTGGCCAGCGAGCTGGAGGGTGTCGAGGAGGTCAACGTCGAGCCCTACCATCCGCTCGGCGTCTCCAAGACCGAGCGGATGGGTTATGCCGAAGGCTACTCCGCCCCCATCCCGCCACCGGAGTATGCGCAGAAAATGACCGCCAGAATCGCCGCGCTCACGGCGAAGACGGTGCGGAGAAGCTGACACCGCAGAAACAGATCAATGCCCCCCACTTTGTCGCGAGCTTTGTCGGTAACTTTGTCGGAGGTAACAGGGAAAGCCCACGCGGAGGTGCGGAGACGCGGAGAATTTTAACCGCAGATTGGCGCAGATTGGCGCAGATTTGAATGGGGTGTCTCAGACTAGGATTCAGGGGCCGCCGCCCTGCAGGGCGGCGGCAGTAGCAGTAGGCAGTGGCAGGGACGATTATTGCGACCACACAGTGGCTCGCAATTTAGAGGGTAAAAGCGCTGCGCTGCCCTTCCGCCGCCCGGTGGCAAAACATCTCCCGCACCTTGTCCCCACGCCTTTGTCGAAAGAATCGATAGAGTCGATGGATTCGAATGATTCGAATCTTTCGGCTTGCTCGATTCTTTCGATTCGCTCGACCAACCAGACCACTCCTTCCTCTCACCCCTCGCCATCCCCACCCCGCGCCTCCTCCGTGCCTCTATGCCTCCGTGAGAAAAGAACAGCAGGCATCCATTCCCAGCCCTCATCTTGGCGTCCTTGGCGCCTTGGCGGTTCAAAACCCTTCCTGCCTTCCTGAGTTCCTGATTCAAAGACCAGTCGCAGCATCCGCATCTCTCATGATTCCGCGCGGAGCACCCACCAATCACAAATCTAAAATTAAAAATCTAAAATTCCCCTTGGCGCCTTGGCGGTTCAACCCCACCAACCACCCACCACTCACCACTCACTACTCACCACTCACCCCCACCAAATCCCTGCTGGCCTTTCGTCCACATGCGGTGCTACACTCCACTACACCTACCAGCGGGCGAACCGCCCGCAACCGCACCCATGCCGACCGCATACCAGCCACCAGCCAGCACCGCTCCCCTGCTGGAGATCGGGAATCTCACCATCTCCTTTGCGGGCGAGGCGGGATGGGTGCCGGTGGTGCGCTCGCTCTCGCTGACGGTAGCACCGGGCGAACGCGTGGCGCTGATCGGCGAGAGCGGCTGCGGCAAGAGCATGACCTGTCTGGCCGTCGGCCGCCTGCCCCCTACCGACCAGGCGTGCCTCGGTGGCCGCATCCGCTTCGAGGGCGCCTCGCTGCTCGACGACCCCGCCGCCATGGCGCGGCTGCGCGGTCGCCGCTTCGCCTACGTCTTCCAGGATCCCTCCGCCAGCCTCAACCCCGTCATGCGCATCGGCGACCAGCTTTCCGAGGCCATGCCCACCGGCCACGACGATGACGGTACACCGCCGGTACCGCGCCACGCGCGTCACCAGCGCGCCATGGAACTGCTGGCGCGCGTTAAACTGCCCGACCCCGCCGCACTGCTGCGCGCCTATCCCTGCGAACTCAGCGGCGGCATGCAGCAGCGCGTCATGCTGGCCATGGCCCTCGCCGGCAGTCCCAGGCTGCTGATCGCCGACGAGCCTACCACCGCCCTCGATGTGACCACACAGGCCGAGGTGCTTAACCTGATCGACTCCCTCGTGCGCGAGAACGGCATGTCGCTGCTGCTCGTCACCCACAACCTCGGCCTCGTCGCGGGGCGCTGCGACACGCTGCATGTGCTCTACGTCGGGCAGGTCGTCGAATCCGGCCCCGTCGCCGCCGTGCTGCGCCATCCGGCCCACCCCTACACGCAGGGCCTGCTGCGCGCCGTTCCGCGCCTCTCCTCCGTCGGCAGCGGCGAGCTGCACGACATTCCCGGCACGGTACCCCCGCCCGCACAGCTTCCGCCCGGCTGCACCTTCGCGCCCCGCTGTCCGTACCGCGACACCGCCTGCGACGAAGCCCCCGCCTTGCTTCCCATTGACGCGCAGCGGCACTGCCGCTGCCACCATCCCCGGTTGCGGCACGGCGTACCGCCAGCCGCAACACCCCCGGAAGGCCAGCCATGATCCCTCTCGTCGCCGAGCATATCACGGTCAGCTTCACACGCCGCGGACGCGGCGCCTTCAAGGCGCTGGACGACGTCTCGCTGACGCTGCCGCCCGGTTCCGCCGTGGGTCTCATCGGCGAGAGCGGCAGCGGCAAGAGCACGCTCGCGCGGGTGCTGCTGGGGCTGATCCGTCCCGACGCGGGCACGGTACGGATCGGGGAGCGCACACTCTTCACCCCGTCGTATCCGCGCCCGGCGAAAGAGGTGCAGATGATCTTCCAGGACGCTACCGGCGCCCTCAATCCGCGCCAGACGGTCTTCGCCGCGCTGGCCGAGGTGCTGACGGTGATCCGCGGTCTCCGCGACGGTCGCGCGGCTCTGGCCGACCGCGTGACCGCACTGCTGGAGCAGGTGGGGCTAAGCGCCGACACCGCCGCGCGCTACCCGCGCGAGCTAAGCGGCGGACAGTGCCAGCGCGTCTGCATCGCGCGCGCGCTGGCGGTCGAGCCCGCGATTCTCATTGCCGACGAGCCGGTCTCGGCGCTCGATGTCTCGGTACAGGCCCGCATCCTGCGGCTGCTGCGCGATTTGCGCGAACAGCGCGGACTCTCCCTGCTGCTGGTGGCCCACGATCTGGCGGTGGTCGGGGCCGTCTGCGAACATGCCGTGGTGCTGCAGCAGGGCCGCGTGGTCGAGACCGGCACACCGGCCGAACTCTTCCGCAACCCGCAACACCCCTACACCCGCCGCCTGCTCAACGCCGTGCCGGTACTGGAGTAAGATGATGCGACAGAAACTCACACCATGGCTCTGCGCCGCCCTGGAAATCGGGGCTGTCGGCTTCACTCTCTGGCTGTGGTACTACGCGGCTCTCGCAATGAACAACCATGCACGTGTCGCGGGAGTCCCGCTACCGCGGATGATCGGGTGGTTCGTGTGGGCATCGCGGTACCGGCTCACGGTTCTCATCGGGCTTGCCTTTGCGTGCCTCGTGGTCGCGAAGACGACCCGGGGCACTGCCGCGTGGAATCGCGCCGTCGCACTCACTCTCGCAGGTCTTCTCCTGGGCTCCGCCATCATCTTCACGATATTCTCCATTTCCGTCGGCTCGTGTCTGTGCGATGGATGGAAACACTACTGAT
>Ga0123332_1002610_pt1 | contig 16969 bp, 10 predicted proteins | sample BioC12SIPDNA_4_FD_89958 | JGI IMG/M metagenome (GOLD analysis project Ga0123332, IMG submission 89958) | Anaerobic biogas reactor microbial communites from Washington, USA - Biogas_R2_A C12 SIP DNA | ecosystem: Engineered > Bioreactor > Anaerobic > Unclassified | place: Washington, USA...
CGGCGGTGGCAATCGCCGCGCGAGCGTTTCGCGCGGTTCAGGGCGGTGGTCCCCGGCCGCTGGATCGGCGGGGACAGCGGCGGGCGATGCAGGCTGGTTCGGTTCCGGCACGAGGGGCGCGGCGTGCGGGCCGGTGAACGATGCCGGCCGCGCGTCGGCGACCTCGTCGGCGACCTCGTCCGCCGACAACCGGCCGAGCGGCGACGGGACCGGGCGGGCTGCCGCGTCCTGGCGGTCATCGCGTGCGGCGGTCTTCATACTCGGGGAAGGAAGCTCCGCGGGATCAGCTTCATCCGCATCGGACGCAGGCTGGTCGGTAACATCAGGGGCCGCTGTCGCGGGATGATCGGCGAGCGAACGGTGCTGTCCTTCCTCTGGCGCCGAGTGAAGCGCCGATGACCGAAATGACCGGACCAGCGGAACTGCCCACAGCGTCAACAGCACGGCGAACCCGGCAACGGCGAGACCGACGGCGATGCCGGCTACGACACCAACCGTCCGCAGCGGTGTGGTCGGTGCGGCCGGCTGGACGACGGTCCATGTCATCGATTCTGCGGGGCGGGGCGTTCTCGACGGAACTAGATCTTCGGCGGGCAGTGCTGCGGCGATTTCTTCGACGACGGGCGGCAGGACCGGCTCCACGGCCGTCGGGGGCCCCATCGGAACGCGACGGAGGACACCCGACTCGCTTTGCCCGGTTCCCGTGGCTTCTGAGGTTGCCCGCTGGACGTTCTGGCAAGATCTGAGCGGCGGCGGGCGCGAAGGGGCCTGAGCCGCAGTCAGGTTTGCCCGTAGGTCCTCATCGTAAGCGGCTTTCCGTTCCTGGTTCAGAAGGCACAGCCTGGCGGCGGCGAGTTCGTTGAGCAGCCGTTGCGTCAGTTCGGAATGCGGACCCGCTTGGTACTCCTTGATAAAACCCATCTGTCGGTTGGCGGCCGTGTCGATGACGTTTCGGTTTGCCTCAAACAACTCGATGCCGAGCAACCGGTAGTGATTCGGCGGCTGATCTTTTGGCGGAATACCAAGCCATTCGTAGTACGGGTCGAATTCCTGGCCCATGATGGGCGCCCTCGTTGGATGCGAAGCCGGCTACCCCCCCCTCCCTACACTAGTCTAGCAACATCTGCGAGCAACCGCCATCACGTGGAGTCGACGCGAAGCGATCGGGGACGTTCAGCCATTCTTGAAAGGGATCGAACTCCATGGCCCCATCTCCTGCACTCACTGAAACACGGTTCCGCACTTGGGACATTGGACCCGCTGGGCTGCCGCGCTGCAAGGCACTCGCATCTTGGCCGCGCATTGGGGGCATGCGCGGATCGCGTTGTCCGCTCGAAACGCCGTCTTACAAATCAGGCACTCCACGCTCTGGCCGCACAGAGCGTCCTCGACCAGATTATACTTGCGGCAATTCGGGTTCTCGCATTGGACGATGAACGGCATGGGGCGCTGACACCTGTTCCTTTGGTCTGGGAGCGGAGGGGTTACTGGATCTTGAACTGGCTGATGAATTGACGCTCTCGCTCGATCTCCTCTTCGGTCAAGCCTGATTTGCGTTGGATTTCCGCATGGGCGAAGCGGCCGCCGGTCATGTCCAAGGCCATCACGCTGACGCGGCCGTTGGCACCGTAGCTCAAACGGACCTGGACCGGCGACTTGGCCGGCAGATTGGGCGGCAGATCGGTGATGACGCACTCCCCCAACTCGATGTTCGCCTCCGGATCGGGCGCTTCGCCTTCCAGCACCTTGACGCGGATCGTCTTGACGCCCGCGTTATGGAGCGGAAACACCTTGCTGGCCGCGAACGGCAACTGGTGATTCTTAGGAATTAAAACGCGGCTGACAAACTTCTGCGTGTGGGGGTTAAAAAGTTTGATTCCCAGGCTGTGCGAGTTGACGTCCACGATGCCCACGTCGTCCAATTCGGCGCGCACTTCCTCATCCAATTCCAGTACACCGTCCTCGCCGCGTGCGGCCAGGATGGCGGCGTAGACGGCGGCTCCTTGCGCGACGACCTGATCGGGGTCTAAGTTGGTGTCCGGCGTTTTGCCCGAGATCCGCCGGACCATCTCGCGTACCATCGGCATGCGGGTCGAGCCGCCGACCAGCAACACGCGGTCGATGTCCGCCCAAGTCAACGGGTCGTTTCGGCCGGGCAGCCGGGCTTGCTTGGTCACGACGTCGGTGATGTAGAACTCGGTGCATACCAGCAAATCGCGGGTCATGTCCTCGAAACTCTCCCGCGTCAAGGTCTCGCGCAAGACCCGGTCTTTGTAGTAGCATTCGAATTCGGCCGCCGGCAGTTCGCTGAGCAGCTGTTTCGTGTTTTCCGCTTGAATGGCGATGGCGTCGCGGCCTGCGGGCGGGATGGTGATGCCGTCCTTTTTGTACTTTTTTTCGAACCGATCGACCACGTACTTGACGATCCGGTCGTCCCAGTCTTTGCCACCCAGTTTCACGGCGCCGTCGGTAGCCAGCGTGTCGACGCGTTTCGATTCCAAGTGGATGCAGGTCACGTCAAACGTGCCGCCCCCCAGATCGTACACCACGGCCGTCATTTTCCCGTCGGGAAAGTCCGGCACGATGGCGGCACCGCTCTTGTTGAGTTGTCCTTCCAGGCAGTACGCCAGCGCGGCCGCCGTGGGCTCGTTCAGAATCGCAACTTGTTCCAGGCCCGCGATCCGGCCCGCGTCTTCGGTGGCCTTGCGGCGGGCATCGTCGAAGAAAGCGGGGACCGTGATGACGGCCTGCGTGATTGGGCCGATTTTCCGCTCCGCATCCTGCTTGAGTTTCTTGATGATCAGCGCCGACAGGGTCTCGGGCCGGAATTGACGCCCATCAACCTTCCGCGAGTAAAAGGACTTGCCCACGTCCCGTTTGATTAGCATCGCGACTTTATGCGGATGGTGCGACGCAGCTTGCTTGGCCGACTTGCCTACGATGACCTGATCGCCGTCGATGTACACGGCGCTAGGCGTCAGCGGCTCGCCCTGACGGTTGGAAACCGTCCGCAAGACGCCCGTCGAGTCCAATTGGGCGATGGCCGACATCGTCGTGCCCAAGTCGATCCCCACCAAGTTTCTGCGTGCGCGATTGTTCGTCGGATATTCGGACATCTTCAGACGTGCGACTCGTGTTGTGAAGTGCGGCTCGAACCCCGGTCCAGTGCGGTCCCACTGCCCACTTCAAGTTCTCTCGGCCTTGACCGCAGCCAGCGGAGCAAATCCAGATTTGTACGGCTTTATGGTACCGAAGGCCGTTGAGGATCGCAACTACGGTACTGGACCTGAAGAGGGGGTCACCGATTCGAATTTCGGGGAGTTGCGCTGGCAGACGCCAGGACGAGGGCCACGGTGGCATCAAGAGCCGTCGACTTGGCCGAAAAGACGGACAGTTCCAGGCTTTCGGATTGTAGGCTCACTCGCCAGCCCTGACCGTAGGGGCGGACGCCGATGACCTTCCAGCAATTCGGTCCTTGCGGCGCTGCGAAATGGACCTGTTGAGGCCGCACCAGGATCGCGTCTCCGTCTCGCACCGTCTGCACCCCGGGCGGTGCTTGGACCCGCCCGGCTTCGATCAGACCTCCAGGGATTTCCACGACGGGGCCGGTCAGCCGGGCCACTGCGGCTGAGACCGGGCACGCGAAGACATCCGTCACCGGCCCGGCTTGCGCGAGTCGCCCTGCGGCGAGCACCAGCAGTTGGTTGCAGAGTTCGAGGGCCTCGAACCACGAGTGCGTCACGTACAACACCGTCAACTGCCGTTCAGCGCTCAACCGCCGGATCATCGCCAGCAGTTCGGCGCGGAGCGGCAAGTCCACTTGGGCCAGGGGCTCGTCGAGCAGCAGCAGATGCGGCTCCGGGGCCAGCGCGCGGGCCAGCGCCAGTCGCTGGGCCTCGCCGCCGCTGAGTTCCGCCGGACGGCGCTGCCAGCAGTCCGTCGCCAGCCGCATCTCAGATAACAACTGTTCGACTCGCGCCCGCCGCGTTCTCCCCAGGCTGCCCGGCAGCACGCATTCCACGTGCTGCCACGCGGTCAAATGAGGCCACAGGCCGTGGTCCTGGAAAACCATGCTCAGCCAGCCGCGAGGAGGGCGGTGCAGCGAGCCGGCCAGAGGAAACGTTACGCGGCCGGACGAACAACGCTCCAAACCGGCGATGATCCGCAACAACGTGGTCTTGCCCGCGCCCGAAGGCCCGATCAGACCCACGATGTCGCCCTCGGCCACGGCCCACGTCACGTCGCTTAGCACTGCCTGGGGGCCGTAGAACTTCGTCAACCGGTCGCAGGACACACACGCGGTCATGGGCGGAACCTACACCATCGGCGGACAGCGATTCAGGAGCAGATAATACAGCAACACCGGGAGGAGGGCGACGCCCCAGAGCAGCGTGGCCAGGCTGGCGGCGACGTGCGTCGGCCCGAAGTGCAGAAAGGTGAACAGCCGCAGCGCCAAGGTGCCCTGGCCGGGCGCACACAACATCTGGCTGATCTCCACCTCGCCCACGGCCAGCACAAAGGCGATGACGGCCGCCGCCCAGACGTCGTTTCGCAAGACCGGAAACGCGATCCACCAGCGACGACGCCAGAACGTCAAACCGCCGATCTGGGCAGCCTCGTCCCACTGGCGCGGCATCGATTCCACGGCCTGGGCCACGATTCGCTGGGCAAACGGCCACGCGCGGAAGCCCAGTCCCAAAACCACCAGCACGCTGCCCCCCAGCAGGGCCGGATCGAACGGCCAATCGCGATTGTAGAAACGCACATACGCCAGACCCACAACCAATCCCGGCACGCCCAGCGGCGTCAACGTCAGCAACCGCTTGGCCAGGCGGGGCAAGAAAGTCAGCCAAGCGGCGACGACCGTCCCGGCCAGACAAGCGATGCCCGCGGCCGCCGCGGCGATGAGCAGACTGTTCTCCGTTTCCGGCGCGGCCTCGCGGACCGCTTGCAGAAACAAGGGAACGGAGCGGCATTGCGACACCGTGACCAGCATGGGCAGCAGCGAAGTACCGGCCACGAAGGCCAACAACAGCGGACCGCAGATCCAGATCCAGCGTCCCAACCGCACGCGGACCGCCGTCGGCGTCGTCCCCAGCGTCGGAATGGGCCGCCGTTCGGCCCAGGCCAACAGCGCGGCGGCGGCGACGGCGGCCAGCAGTAAGGGTCCGGCCGCCCGCACGCTGCCGGACGGGTCCAAATAGTTCGCCATCCGCGTGTACACGCCGATCGTGTACAGGCGGCACTGCAGCACGTGCGGCACGGCAAAGTTGCCCAGCGCCAGCGCAAACGTCAGGAAAAAAGCAGCCAGCCAAACACTTCGCAAGGCCCGCTCGGCCCAGACGACCAGACGCAGCGGAGTCAAGAACAGCAAGGCCGGCTCCAACCCGGCGCGGTGCAACCGCGCCATGCCACGCCCGACCACGAGCATGGCCAACGGCGCGTGAACCTCGGCCAGCACGACCACGGTTGAGAGGTAGTGCCCCGCGTTCCACCGCGCTAGCGGACCGCGCCAGCCGTCGCCCAGCAGCAGTTCGATCGTCCCGCCGGGCCCGTAGCAGTAGACTTGCCCCAACGCCCAGACCGCGGGCGGCGTCACAAACGGCGTCAAACAGATGGTCGACCAAAACGTCCGGCCGGGAAAATCAGTCAGTACGAACAGGGCCGCCAGCCCGCTGCCCACCGCCACTGCCACCGCCGCTGATGCGGCGGCCACGGCCAGACTGGCAGCAAAGTTTTCCCCCTCGAGCGACAGTCCGCCGACCGGCGTGCGCCCCGCGGGTTCCCAGTTCGGCAGCCAGAGCGAAACCAGCGGCAGGAGCAACGCGGCCGCCACAAGAATCGCAACCAGATTTCGCCAGACACTGCTCATCGGCCCAAGCATTCCGATCGGGTGACTTGTCCCTCGTCTCCGGAAACGTGATCGTCACCAGCCACAAGAACGTCACGATAGGCACGGCGGCCGTTGGCGTCAACCAAAGACCACGACGGGACAGTCCACCGACCGCAACAGCGTACGCAATCCTTGGCCAGTTCTCGTCTGTTCCTGTTTCGCACCCGTGCCACACGGTACACTGTAAGCCAGAAGGTTTCGGGGGCGGGGCTACGCACGGCGGGAACCACGACGATGAACCAGGATTTCGATCTTCGTCAGTTCGACACACCGGCCTACCGGAAGATCTTGGGAATTGCACACGATACCAGCCTCACCAATTGGTATGAGGTCATCGGGGTCCCCCTGTTTGAATCTGACCAGGCCGCTCTGGAAGGAGCGCTGCGTTCGCGCATGGAGCATGCCCGCCGTTTCCAAATCGGCAGCTACCAAGAACAGACGCAGCTGGTGATCGAAGAACTGGGAAAGGCCTGGATCTGGCTGTTGGACGCCGATCGCCGCGCTCAGTACGACCTGCGGTTGCGCGACTGCCGTCAATCTTCGACCGGGCCGCTCGGAAACGAGGAGACGGTCTGCTCGTCACGCGAACCGGAGAACGTCGCGGCGGTCGAGGATGCTTGGGGTATCCGCGATGTTCTCTCGTCCCGATGGCGGACGTTTTGGGACCACCGGCACACGCATGGTTACGTCCTTTCGATCTGCCTGGGAGTGGCGGTTTTGGCTTTTCTGGTTTTGACGGCCGGCCGTGCTGCCCGCGAGCCTAGCGATGTTCCGGCTCGCCTGCCCGACGCGGAGCGCGTTTCCGCGCAAGCGCATCCTGTAGTCGGTGGCGCTGGGGCGGACGCGGCGACCGCGAAATCGACGCTGCCTGCTCCCGAAAAACCTCGCGAACCGCGACAGACCGGTTATCTCGTTGACGTCATGTGCCGTCAAACGGACGTCCGCCTGTTGGTCTGTCTGGAGATCGTGGGAATCGACGCGTACCTGATCGAAGCGGTCGCCGACGATCCCGGTTTTGCTTCGAGGATTTCCGATTACCGGACGGCCAGGGAGGCTTGGGGAGCCGCAGCGAAAGCCAGCGAGCCCTTTGATGCGCAGGACTATCTCCATTGCCTCGAGGGCGACCGGATTACGTTCACCGGCTCGAAATGCGCGGCCTCCGACGGTTGGTCTTCCGTCTATCCGTGTGCCCAAGCGCTCCAGATCGCAGACCTGCAGCGTACGGATGACGCCTCGTCCCTGGTGATCGCCAGGCAACCACGCAGCGGGCATCACGATCCGGCCATCCTCGCTGGCCGCGACGCGGTCACGCGTCTGCTCCGCAATCCTGGGTCTCAGGCGAAGACCGTGAGGCTCGACGCCAGTGGCGTCTCCAACGAGCGTTCACCGCCAGGATACGCCTGGATCTGCGTCCAGCACTCGTGCTACGAGCGTTTGCTTCTGGACATCGGCACGGTACCGAACGCAAGAACTCTGGCGGCGCATTTGAGGTCGGATGCCCCGGCGAGCATCCGCGTCTGTTTTCGGGGTAAGTTTCAGGCGGCCTTTCCGATCCTGCACTGTCTCGAGTTTTCTCTGCCCAAAACGTCCGCACGCGAAAGCGTGGCGGCTTCCCCGCCTGTCTTGAAGCCCAAGACGAACACGGGTCCGACTCTTCAAAAAAATCAACGGCGCGTTTCGAGCGCCTCGGTGCCCCGCACGCAACCGAAGCCCGCCAGCGGGGTCGAAAAACGCTGGTTTAAACTCATCACGGGATCCAGATCTGGAACCGTGATGGGCGGCCAGAGGTTTTACGGCACGTACTCGAAGGCCAGACAGGAAGCTGAGAAGATGCAGCGGGAATCGAGGATGTACGTCCGCGTTCGTCCGGAATAGCTGCTTCGCTGGACAACGCGGTTTTCATCCGCCGCAGGGCACCGGCCGCCTGGGATCGGGCGAAAACCGCCGGCCAACGCCCCGTGCCGGGTTGACGTGGCTTTGTCCAATCCCCCGACGATTCGCAGAACGGCGCCTCCAAGACTCCGGCGAAGCGAAAAAACGCCGAGTCAAGCGATCGGTTCAGCTTCGCCAGCTAGGGCCGGAAGTTGGCGGCCGTCCAGGTGCTGGATGGTTCGAGGTGCTCCAGGAGCTTAGGGTACGGGACCGGCATCGCGCGGACGGGACGGTCGCCGTGAGCTGCTTGGGACCCCGTGGTCTGGATCGGCTCGTAACCGGAGCCGGGGGTGGCAAAGCGGGATCCGGTGTCGGCGCGAAGGAGATAGTCCACCAATCGCCGGGCCGCTTGCGGATGAGGCGATCCGCGCAACAGGCAGACGGTGCTGGGGATGATCAGCGTGCCGTCCGCGTCCTGGTCCGGATAGACCATCTCGATCGGCTGGCCTTCCGCTTGGCCCGACAGCACGTCGTCGGTGTCCGTCAATCCGACGTAGACCGGCGACGCATCCGGCTGGGCTCGGGCGACCTGGTTCTTGACCATCGCGTTGCCGTCCAAGATGCGGACCTCGTTCTGCAGCAACTGCTCCAGGAACGCCTGCGCCTTGTCCGGTCCCCAGGTCGCGAACAAGGCGGCGACGTGCGTCCGCGTGGTGCCGAATTGGGGATTCGCGATCGCGGCCTGGCCTCGCCAGCGCGGATCGGCCAGGTCGGTCAAACGGCGCGGCGCCTCGTCGCCCGTCACGTGCTGGGTGTTGTAGACGATGACACGGGCGCGAGTCGCCATGCCGGTCCAGCGACCGTCTGGGTCTTTCCACTCTTCGGGGATGGTCTCCGCCGCTGGCGAGCGGTACTCGTCCAGCAGGCCGCGCTGGGCCAGCAGCAGGGTCTGGACGATCTCGTTGTTCCAGAACACGTCGCACCGCGGGCGCGGGGATTCGGCGATCAAGCGTGCGACCAGGCCGGTGGTCTTGGCCGCCTCGGCGTCGTACACCGCCAGCACGCGAATCCCCGTCTCGGTTTCAAACGCCCGCAGCACCGGCTCCGCGTCCTTGCGGTCGACGGCGACGTAGGCGACGACTTCGTCGCCGGGGTGCCGGCTGCAACCGACGACGCAAACGGACCAGGCTGCGGCTAAGAAACAAAAGCAGGACAGGCCTTGGTGAGTCATGTTCCAATCCACGTTCTTTGGGCGTCTCCCGTTCACTGCAACTCCAGCAGCTGCCGATGGACCGTCAGTGCCTCTTCATCCCGGTGCCAGGGAAACCGTTTGTACAGCAGCTGCACCTCGGCCGCCACCGGGGGATCGACGACGGGAAACACGGCCTGAAAGACCTCGCCGGGGCGAATCCTGTCCGCCGAACTCTCGCCGCGAAACGGCGTGATGTCCTTGATGACCGCCTGTTGGGCCAGGGTAATGGTTCCGTCGGTTTGCCGCTGGATCACCTGCACGAGCAGCACCCGATTGTGCCGTTCTCCCGGATAGTTGTGGCCGGTGGCGTGGTTCCGCACCTGGACGATCAATTCCGCGCCTTGCTGGCGGCAACTCATCTCGGCGCCCGAGCGGACCCAGGCGTCGTCGTGGCCGCCCGGGTACAAATGGCTGGCGCCCCCAGCTCGCTGGGCGACGGCGGGCTGATGACAACTCTGGCACGTTTTGCCTGACCGGGCATACGCACTCTGCTGCCAATCGTCGTAAATGGCCACATGGCAAGGCGCGCAGGCCTGACTGCCGGCCAGTTCCGGCGTGGCCAGCGGCCGACAGGGAGCGTCGGGCAGCGTGCGCCGCGCGGCGACTCGGCCATCCGCCAGTTCATGGCAACTGAGGCAATCGACGCCGCTCTCGCGTTCCTCGTTGCGGAGTGCCACTTCGTTTGTCAGCCCCGTCTGAAACACGCTCTGAGGGGCATGGCAGGATTCGCATTTCCGATCGTGTCCAAAATGCTCGAAGGCGGCCTGCACGTTGGGGTCTGACCACGATTTGCTGTGGAACGATCGCTGCCACTCGTCCCCCACGGCGGGATGACACTCACGGCACGCCGCGTTCCGCCGCGTTCCGGTCGGGCGTCCGGCCAGCGATTCCGCGTCCGGCCTCAGGCGGCCGACGGCCAGCACTCCGGCCAGGGCAGCGACACACACGGCGGCCAGCGCCAGGCGGATCCAAGAGGGAGTGTGCTGGGGGATGTGGACTTGGGAATCCGAGCATGTCACCGGATCGGCTCCTCCTCGACTTCGTCCGACTTTGCCGGAGGTGGCGGGGCCACGGCAGGGGGCGAGTCGGCGGGCTGTGACGTGCCGGTTTTGACCGCCGGGTTCTCGTCCGGCTCCGCGGCGGGCGGTTTTTCCGGTGGGACCGCAGTGCCGCCCTTCGGCGGTTCCGCCGCGGGCTTGCCGGGCGGAGCGGCGTCCGGACCCAGCGGCGTCGAAGGCGGTTGTGGCGTTGTTTCAGCGGGCGCAGCGGGCGGCGACTCGGTGAGGGCCTGCTCCAGGTAGTCCACGACCCGCGTCTGAAAAGCGGCCAACTTCTCCGTCAGGGCGGCGTACTTTTCCAATTCCGCCTTGTCCTCCTCGGCCGAGCGCAGCGAGAGTTGGTCGATGACGGCGTTCAACTGGCCCAGGTGCGAGTTGTTCACGATCGACAGCCGGCGGGCGCTCAGAGGATCGCCGCGGGCTCTGAGCGTGTCCAACGCCTTTTGCACCTGGGGCAGCAATGACTCGATTTCCGTGACCTCGGCCTTGGCCCAGCGTTGGTAGATCAAGGTCCGGGCCTGCTCGTGATCCGGCCCCTTGACTTGCCAGGTCTTGCGCAGTTGGTCCACTTTTTCGCGCAGGGCCGGCTGGTCCGGCTGTTCGCTCAGCGCCAACTCGTAGCGCAAAATCGCTTCGTCGATGTCACCGTCTTGCTCCTGTTGTTGGGCGACTCCGATGATGACGTTGGCGCGGGCTTGCGCATCGCGTTTGGTGATCGCCGTTTCGACGTCGTCGCGTGTGCGTCGCAGGGCGGACACCCCGTCGTCAGCCTCGTTGATCTGGCGGGCGGCCGCCTGCACCAGGGCGCGGCTGCCCTCGTCCCGCCGCCCCGCCCGCTCCTGCAACGCCACCAGGCTGCTGCGGGCGTTTTGCAGACGCCCCTCGATGAACTCCAGGGCCGCCCGGACGCGGGCCAATCCCTCCTCGTACTTCTTCTGCGAATTCAGTTCGTTGAATTCGCGGATGGCGGCTGCGCGCATCGTCTGAATGCTCTGCAGGTCCTGGACCAGGAACCTTAGGCTACGGCGAAAGTCCTCCTTCTCGCCGGCGTCCTGGTCGGCGTGGATCAGGATCACTTGCTCGCACAGGTCCTCGGTAATCGGCACCGGCATGCGGACGACGGCATCCCCGTGCGAGACTTTGACGAAGGCGATTTGCCGGAACTCGCGTGCGGCCAGCACCCAACCTTCGCGGTCGGGCCGCTCGAGAAGATCGGCTTCGCTCAAACTTTCATAACCGCGGTCGTTGGCGGACACGCTGCAATCCGGCACGGGCAACCGGCTCTCCGCGTCCAGCAAGCGGATCCGCAGGCGGCCGGTCTGCGTGCTCAGCTTGACCGCCTCAAAGCCCGCGATCACCGCCCGCCGCGGCCAGGGCTCGGACAAGTTCGTCGCGACTCGCGCGGTGTCCGTCCCGCGTTCCCGGTCGATGTACAGCAGTGTGTTCGGCACGGGGCGACGCTCCAGACCTTGCCGCAGCCGCAGCACCCAGTAGGGACGCAGCACGCAGCGTTGGCCCACCAATTTGCCCAGGCGAGTTCCGTGCCCCTCGCCCCGCAAGGTCAGATGGACGAACTCGTTCGAAGGGTCGGGCCGGACGTCGGCGAGCACTGGGAAATCGCTGCGGATCGCCAGGCAGATGGCCTTGCTGACCCATTGGCGGTCTGTCGTCCGGCGCCGCCGCAGCGGTCCCGCCTGACCCGTCGAGGCGTCAGCTTGGCGCCACGACACTTCGTAGAAGCCGTCGCGGTAGTCCAGCCCGGCCAGGAATACCGTGCCTTGGATGCCGTGAGCCGCCAGCGACGCGGGCGTCAACGCGGGCGCGTCGACGCCTTGGTGCGGGAAGTCGTCCAGCAGCCAATGGCCGGACGTGCGCACATCCACCTCGGCCAAGGCTCCAAAGTAGTTCACCGTCTGGTCGCGGACTTGACGCGCAACCGTGCTGACGAACAGGGGCGTCAACATCGGCCGGTCCGCAGCCCGCAGGCAGACCAGCAAGCGGTACGGCGGCGCGGGCGCAGCAGCAGGGGGCGTCGCCGGCGCAGCTGGTTTTGCCGCAGGCGACTGGGCTTCGGCAACGGGCATCAGCAGCGCTAACAGAAACCAAGCACTCATCGGTTCATGTCTCGCAAGCGTGTGGCACGGCCCACTTGTTGGCCGTGCGGAAGCGCCAAACCGGCCAACAAGCAAGCCGTGTGGAAGCGGCAGGCACGGCCAACAAGTAGGCCGTGCCACACGGGTTCAGTCGGCGGCTACACTCCAATGTTCAATCTCGTCGAACAACCGAAACGGGTCAAACTTGGCGTCCCGCAACACAGGGCTGACCGCGATGTAGGTGTCCAATTGCCAGAGCGGGATGATCACCGCCTTGTCGGCCAGGTACTGATGGATCTTGTGGGTTGCCGCGCGAAGCTCGGTGAACTGTTTTTGTTCGATCAGTTTTGCGAACAGTGTGCGGAGTTCCTCCGGCGGCACGTAGCCCATGAAATTCGAGCCGTGGGGGCCGGCATCGTCCGGATCGAACCAGGGCCAGATCCAGTACGATTCGTCTTCGTAGTCGTGGGTCCAATAGGCCAGTTCGAAGCCGTGGTTGCCGGTGACCAGACGCGGGAACTGGACCGGGTCGATCGCTTCCAGGTCGACGGCGATGCCCAGGGCCTGCCACTGCCGCTGCATCTCGCTGCAGGCCTGGCCGACGGCCGGATCGCGGTCCGGGTAGATCAGCCGCAGTTTCGGCAGTTGGCCGCCGAGGGCCTCCTGGGCGAGTTTCGCGTAGGACTTGGCATTGGCCGGATTGTAGGCGGCGGCGCTCGGATTGGAGGCCCAGCTGCGGATCGGATACGGGCCGCCAAGCGGGGCGTGATCCTGGGCTGCCTGCCCCGGCCGGAAGCTGGTGTTCAAGATCCGCTGGCGGTCGATGCCGTGAGCCAGGGCCAAACGCAGGTTGACCTCCTGCAGCGCCCGGACGCGGTGGTTCGGGGCCAGGAAGCAGATCCGGGGCGTCGCCAGGGTGGCAACCGTCTTCCCCTGGTTCCTCAACTCGACGACCTGGGTGGGCCGCACGCCGAAAATCAGGTGCAAGTCGCCCTTCAGGAATTCGGCGTGCGCTTCAAGGTCATCCAACCGGTGCCAGACGATCTCGCGGATTTTGGGCAAGCCGGACTTGCGGTAGTAGGGGTTTGCCACCAGCTTGATCTGGCGGCCGGGCTCGACCGCCGCCAGCCGGTAGGGGCCCGTTCCCAGCGGTTGCCGGTTGAAGGCTTCGACCTCCTGCGCATCGCCACCCTGAGGAAAACTGGATTTGGGCAGGATCATGAAATCCATCAGCGACAAGGGCTGCCAATGATCGCGTTTCAACATGAGCGAGACCAGAAACGGATCGTTCGTCTGCGAAGTGTCGACGCCCGCGAACAACTTCTCCCAGGCCCGTGGATAACCGGGCGGATTCAGCTTGGCCATCAACTGGGCCGTCCAAAACACGTCCTCCTGCGTGCAGTGGTTGGGTGTGCCGTCTGCCGATTCGGACCAGGTACAACGCGGCAGGCAGAACCGACGGCCGCGGGCCAGCGGCACCGGCCGGCCCTCGGCCAATTGCGGCGTGTAGTGCGGTACCGCTTGCGGATCGTGGGTCCAACGCACCAGACTCTCGAAGATCAAGGACACGGCATACCGGTCAAGGGCCGAGGCGGCGGACAGCGGCGAGTACCCTTGGGGCAGGACGGACGACGAGCAGTGCAGCACCGGATAGGCCTTGACAATCTGCCGCCTTAGTTCATCCAGGCCCCGCAATTGCGGCCAAACCGTTGCCGCTTCGTCCAACAGCCGCGGATTGTTCTCCGCAACCGCCCGCTCCGCCAGCGACTTGGCGATCTCCGTCATCCGCTGCCGCAACGCCGCCACGCGTTCACCCGGACTGAGCGGATAACGCCGTTGAAACTCGTCCAACAGTCGCCGCGCCTCGGCGTACTCACCTCGCTCGACCGCCTCGCCGGCCGGCCCCAACAGCATCTTCTCCAGCATTTCGCGGACGGACAGTTGGTCCTGGATTTTCAGGGCGGGATGCCCCAGCAGCCGATCGCAGGCGGCCGTCGCCCGCGGGTATTGCCGCTGCTGGAACAACTCCGTGATTTGGCTCATCGTCACATTGAACCAAGCCTGGCACAGCGGGTCGCGCAGCTCGCGCCACTGCGGGCCGATCCGCAGGAACCGCTCCACGGCGGAGTCATGCTCGGCAATCGCTGTCTGCAACAGGGCCACGGTCCGCTCCGCCGCTTCCGTCCGCTGGGGATCGGACAAGCCCGTAAAGATCGTTCCTGGAGCGGACAACTCGTCCTCCGCCACGCCAAACTCCTGGGCGGCGCGCTGCAAGATCAACTCTTCGTAGTACCTGATCGTCGAGATCCACATGCCGAACGGGCGGATCACGTGGTAGCCCTTGCCGTCAGAGCCGACGGCCAGGAACTCGTACTCCCGCCCGCTTGCAAACGGGGGTCGGATCAGGTTGGAAAGCAACTTCACCCGACGCGCTGCGGATGCTCGACGTTCGCCCAACGAGCAATAGACGACGTCGCAAACGGGCATCTGCTCCGCTTCGTCGTCTCTCGCGGCTCGGGAAACCTTGGCCGGCGGGGGCTTGGGCGGCGACGGCTTCGATACGCCGACCGGGCCTGGGGGAGGTGCCGGTTTGCCGACCGGGCCCACCGGCGGCTCCTCGGACTCCGCCACGCCGACTGCCGGAGTAGAAGCAGGTTTCTCCGTCACCGGCGGCGTCTCCGGCCTCGCGGCCCCAGGCTCCGACTTGACCGCCGGCGCAGCGGGCGGTTTGGATGACTTCGCTTCGGGTTTCAGCGGAGTTTCTTCCTCTTCGTCCATGTCCAGCAGCGAACGTTGCCCCAAGGCGGCCGCCGAGACGACGGCCACGTGCGAAACCAGGCCCAACGTCGCAGCCGGAGCCGGAGCCACGAGCCCGAGCGTCAGGAGCCCGGCAAGCAGAAGCCGAAGTGCGGGCGGCGGGATGCGGGCCGCGCGGGGAAAGACGCAAGTTGCGCGAAACCGGTCGTCGGACGTGGCGACTCCCGGATTTCGGAGCCCGGAACCCAAATCCCATAACCCGAGGCCCGCAACCCACGCCTTAGCGCTCACCGCTTGCATCGCACATCCCATGTCCCGTGTCCCGCATCCCGTCACGGCATCACCGCATTCTGCATCTGGGTGTACTCATCCGCCTCGACATATCCGGCTCGACGGCACGTGGCAGCCATCTGCGACAGCACGCGACGGGCCAGTTCGAAACGATCCGGTCCTGCCAGTTTAAACGCTTCCAAGGCGGAACGGAAATGGTCCAGGGCCAATTCCGGTCGGCCGGTGTCGGCAAAATGGACGGCCAGATTGTTGAGGATCTTTCCGCAGTCCTCCTCGCGCACGGCGTACTTGCTGGCCGCCGTCAGGATCGCGCTCAATCGCCGGTCCTCTTCGCGGAGGGGTTCCGAGGCGACGTAGACATCCACCCGGCAGTCCACCGCAGGCGGTTGCTCCAATTGGGACGGTGTGACGCCCACTTCCCGACCCAGTTGAACAATTCCCGGTTGCAGGCCAAAAACATCGCCCACATTGAAGGCTTGGGCCAAGTACAATTCGCGCAGGGCTTCGTCCTTCTGGCCGCGTTTGGCCAGGCAATGAGCCAGATTCAAGTGGGCGGGACTGAACAACGGGTTGACGCGCAGGGCCCGGCGAAATCGGCGTTCGGCGGCTTGCCATTCGTTTCGGGCGGCGTAGGCGGCGCCGGTGAAGTTCAACAGAAACGGGGTCCGGTGGACGTCCATCGTGCGCGCCCCGCGACTGAATAACTCGTCGCTGCGGATGTTCCCTGCGACGGCAAAGAAGGTTCGCATGTCAGCGTACGTCGCCCCCAGGTCTTCGGCGATGCTCACGTCGATCGCCCGCTCGCCCTCGCGCCAGCGGATGATGTGCTCGCCGCGAGGGAGGAACAAGTACGGGCAAGGACTGGCCTGCAAGTTGCCGACACCGGCCACGGCCAGCCGTTTTCCATCCACTTCCAGGATCGTCGCCGCGGGCGGAACCCGCCGTCCGTGCCGCTGCTGGATCCGGGAACACTCCATGTCGTCGTAGCGCCGGGAGATGCCGGTCAATTCGCGCGGGGAAACCTTGCGGGGTCCGGAAGGCGGCGCGGGAATCTTGGCCGCCGGAGAACGCACGGGGTCGGTGGGTGGCGGGCGTATACCGGCTGTCGGAGCGGGCGGCACGGTTTTGGCGGCCGGGGTCGGCAGCGGCTTCTCAGGCGACGCCGCCTCCACCCGTGCGGCCTCGCGCGGCGTCTGTGGCGGCGGCTTCCGCAGTTCCTCATCGCCGGCTGACTCGGCCGGCGCGAATTCCACTCCGGTCGTCGGGCCAGCGGCCAACGGGTCACTGTCGGATGGCTGGCCGCCGCGGCCGCCAAGTAGGACAAATGCCAGGCTCAACGCGAGTAGGACGAACACACATGCGGCGGTCGAGATGAGCAAGATTCCGGGGCTGACGGTCAGCCAGTGCCAGACCAGCCGCATGCCAGGCGGACGCGGCGGCGAGGCTGGCAGGGGAGGCGGCGCAGACACATTGTCCCAGGACGGGCAGGCTTGCCCGTCGCGGTCGAGACGGGCAGGAATGCCCGTCCTACTGGTGGACCGATTTCCTGCCCGCGCCTGGTTCGAGGTCCGCTCCGCCACTGGTTTTACGGGCGGGGCACAGGACGCCGGTTGCGTGAACGCCGGCCCCGGCGGCGCGGCCGCTTGCGACGGCGTCGCCCCAGTTGCCGCTGGCGGACTGGCGGCCGGGATGTCCAGGACGGCTTGGCACCGAGGACATCGGCCTTGCTTCCCCGCCCATTCATCGCCCAGGC
>Ga0123332_1002630_pt1 | contig 16909 bp, 16 predicted proteins | sample BioC12SIPDNA_4_FD_89958 | JGI IMG/M metagenome (GOLD analysis project Ga0123332, IMG submission 89958) | Anaerobic biogas reactor microbial communites from Washington, USA - Biogas_R2_A C12 SIP DNA | ecosystem: Engineered > Bioreactor > Anaerobic > Unclassified | place: Washington, USA...
CCTTCGCGCCTTCGCGTGCGCTTTCCCTGTTGCTTTCGACGAAGGCGACAAAGTCGCCGGCAAAGCTCGCGACAAAGTGCGGTTTGTGGCGCACCAGCCGCCCCTGCCGCTACGCGCCGGGCACTCCGCGGGCGCGCGCCGCCGCGCGCAGTGTACCGAGCGCGGCGGTCATCGCCGCATGGTCTATATGGTTGACCTCGACGCGCGCGCCGATGCCGCACGGCAGCGTGATCGTCAGTTGCCCGCCGAGGTGCTCGCGGAAATCCTCGAGCCCCTTGAGCAGCGCCAGACCGCCGGTTGGCGCATCCTCGTGGCACGCCTCATCCCAGATCGGCAGTCCGACGGCATGCATGGCGTCGAGAATCGCGTCGCGCTCGTCCGCCGTCAGCAACCCCTGGCTGACGGCGTAGCACACATCGAGCGCGATGCCGATGGCCACCGCCTCTCCGTGTCCCAGCCGGTGGTGCGTCATGCGCTCGAGCTTGTGCGCCGACCAGTGGCCGAAGTCGAGCGGACGGGCCGAGCCGTGCTCGAAGGGATCGCCACCATCGCGGATGTGATCGAGGTGGATCTCGGCCGATCGTATCACCAGCGGCTCGAGCACCTCCGCCTCGCGGCGGCGCAGGGCGTCGGCACTGCGCTGCAGTTCTCCAAGGAGTTCCGCATCCTTGATGATCGCAACCTTGAAAATCTCGGCGATGCCGCCCGTCCAGTAGCGCGGGGGCAGCGCGCGCAGCACATCGAGATCGTTTAGCACCGCGTATGGTGGTGCGAAGGTGCCCACGAAGTTCTTCTGCCCGTGCTCGTCCATGCCGTTCTTGACGCCCACCGCGGCATCGCACTGGGCCAGGACGGTGGTGGGGATGCGGATCAGCCGGATGCCACGGTGGACCAGCGCGGCCGCGAAGCCGACGATATCGAGCAGGCTGCCGCCGCCGATGGCCAGAACAAAGCTGTGGCGGTCCAGGTGCGCGTTGCCGATGGCCGTCATGATCTCGCGCACAACGTTCCAGCCGTTCTTGGCCGCCTCGCCCCCCGGCACCAGCAGGGGAGTGTGCGCCTCGATCAGCCAGTCGGCGTGCGGCTTCAGGTAGGCGTGAACCTCGTCGAGCAGATTCGGAAAGGGCTCCATCAATCCCTGGTCGACGCAGATGATCAGACGGTGCGGGCCGCTTCCCGCATCGCGCATCAGCCGCTCGAACGTCGGGTTGCCGGGGTCGAAGAGTCCATGGGTGAAGATGACGGGAAACTCGAAAGGTACCGTTATGCGCTGGATCAGTGTGGTGTTGCGTGACGTCAAGGCAGGGTCTCCAGAAGGCTGCGTGTCGCCTCCGCGAGCGAGCGGAGGGTGTGGGAACCGGCCGGCAGCATGTCGGAGAACCAGCAGGCTTCGTGACCTGTCCCCGTAATACCATGAACGCCGCGCAGTCGTTCCGGGTTCAGACTCACGCTGCCGGGCGGCCAGCCCCAGAAGAGCTCGCAGGGGTCGTAGCCGGGCTTGTTGTGGATATCGACATGGCCTGCGTAGTCGGGAGCGGCGCGCTTGGTCAGCCACCACGGATAGGCCAGCCAGGCACCGGGGGGTGCCGTGATCACCAGATCGCCGGCCCGCGCATGGTCTAGTCCCTCATGCTCCGCCGCCGGACGCACCTCGCCGCATGGGGCCAGCAGCTCGCGCACGCGCGGAATATCGGCAGTATCGCGCACATAGACATGGGCGATCTGGTGATCCGCGCAGGCGAAGGCGCGGCTGGCATGCAGATCGGGATAGCGGCGCCCGCCGAGGAGCCGTGTCCGCAGGAGCCCCGCCTCGTTAAGGATGCGGTTGGGGAAGAGTGCCCCCTGTGTGGCGGTTGAGATGGCGTAGTCGCCCCAGACCAGCAGCCCGTAGTCATTGGCCTCGCACGCCGCGCGCAGGATGCGCAGATCGCCGGCGAGCTGTTTCACGGCCAGCCGGGCAAGGCGATGATGCGGGCCGTAGCGCTGGAGGTCGTAGTCCAGCGCGGGCAGGTAGGTCAGGCAGAGATCGGGTGCCGACGCTATGTCGCCAGCCAGCAGGCTGGCCGTGGCGCGGGCGATCCAGCGCGAGCTGCGGGGCGTGGCTAGTGGCCCCCAGTAGTGACGGAGCCGGAACGCTCCTATCTGGCGGACGAGACGGTTGTAGAGGGTATCCGGGAGGCTGTAGCAGCTATCGATCATGCCGCCGCCGTGCTTGTGGATCGGGGCCGGCGAGAGCACCTGGTCAACAGACTCGCCGAGGCTCTGCTGCCAGAAGAGCATGGCCACGCGCCGGCCTCTGGCACGGAAGGCATCCCAGATGCGCGGGCCGGCCACCAGATCGGCCGATTGCTCCCAGAAGGTGGTACGGTGCCAGACGCGGTCGAACCACCCGTTGGCAACGATGCCGTGGGCCTGTGGATCCGACGCGGTACGGAAGGTGGCCTGCGCCGTGCTGGTGACGGCGGGGAAGGGGGGCTCTAGCGGATTGCATTCGAGTCCGCCCAGGGACTCCAGCAGTTCGGGTGCTTCGCGTGCCGTTTTCAGGCCGAGTCCGGCCACCTGGACAATCAGCAGCCGGCGGGGGCCGTTAGGTGTGTGGTCGGCTTGATTGTCAACTTGCTTGTCAGCTTGCATGGTAGAATCTCCCCAGATGGGCCGCTACGGGCATGAGAATGATGAGAATGGCGGCCACGGCAAGTCCCTCGGTCCGTGCGGCACAGCAGGTGGCCTGCAGTAGCAGCAGCAGGCGGATGTAGCTGCCGACGGCCTGCGGCATCCGGCCGGGGGCGGGACGGCGTCCCAGCTTCACGGTGACCAGCGCGAGGCGCAGCAGGGTCGTGGCGGCGATCGCCAGCATGATCGGCGCCCGTGCCGGGGTGGCCGCGAGCCGGAGTATGCCGCCCAGCATGACCGCGGCCAGCAGCAGCGGCAGCCAGCGGCGTCCGTCGAGAACCTGCTCGCCCGCCTCGCCCGCGGCCATCCACGAGACGGCCGCGATGTAGGCGCCGATACCCGCCGCCGCCAGCAGAGCCGCCGGCGGCACCGGCAGGCGTCCGGCGGCGGCAATGCCCAGTCCTACGCTCAACGCGCGGCAGAGCCCCATCGTGAGCAGGCCCATGGCGCTGCCTCGCGGTGTGACGAAGGTGTATGCGAGGATGGCCAGCAGCAGCAGCGCGCCTGCGCCCAGCACTGCCCGGCCGGCATTGGCCGCCACGCCCAGACCCGCCAGACCGCACAGCAGCCCCGCGTGCAGCGCCGCCCGGCGCGAGATGATGCCCGAGGGCAGCGGACGCTCCGGGCGCTCGCGGCGGTCGATCTCGATATCCGCCACATCGTTGAGGATCAGGCCGGCAATATAGAAAAGCAGCGCGGCACCGGCCGCGGCAACCGCCGCCGGCACGCCGGTACCGCCGGCCAGGAACCAGCCCGCCAGCGGATCACCCGGCACCGTGGGCAGATTCGGCGGGCGGAGCAGGGATATCCAGGCTTTCGACTTCTTGGTCATGATGAGGGTTCAGGGTTCGGGGTTCAGACCAGTGGAGCCGCCGCCCCGGAGCGGGGCGGCGGCAGTGGCAGTAGGCAGTGGCAGTAGGCAATCGGAATGAATCAGAGACACGATTTTCAGGATTTTACGGGCCTGCTCCGCTGTTATTATTTTGACAGGATTACAGGATTTACAGGATTTTTTTGGATGGCCGCTACGCGGCAGGATGAAGCTACGGATTTCGCGGATTTCGCGGATTGGAATGGTGTGTCTCAGACTAGGGGGCAGGGTTCGGGGTGCCAGTTTGGAACAGGTCAGAGACGCCCCTTTGTCGCGAGAGCTTTGTCGGGAGCTTTGTCGAAAGCGAAAGATTAAGCGGGTGGAGTAAGCGTGCCGATTAAGAGCGGGATTAAGTGTGGGTTTAAGTGTGCGCTTCGCGCTTACAGCATGTTTAAACCACCCGCTTACTCTCTCTTGCAAGGTTCCGAAATGCATGGTACCAGTATAAACGCCGCACCATGGAACGCAAGTTCACATCGCAGCTTCGACGGGGGTCGATGGGGTCGGCTGGGGTCGCCGGGGGCAAGTGCCTTAGGCAGCCTCTGGCAGGCGCGAAGTCTCCAAAACGAAACGGGAAGAGGGCAGCGCGGGGCAGGCATTCCTGCCTGCCCGAGAACGTTCCGCCGGGGACGGCTCGCCCTACCACTCATTCGCGCGGATTCGCGTCCATTCGCGGCTTCTTTTTTCGTGCTTTTCGTGCCTTTCGTGGTTCCCCTGCCTACGGCTCGCCCTACCATTCATTCGCGTGGATTCGCGTCCATTCGCGGCATCAATTGTTTTCGTGCTTTTCGTGTCTTTCGTGGTTCTCCTGCCTGCGGCTCGCCCTACCATTCATTCGCGCGGATTCGCGTCCATTCGCGGTTCCGTTTTTTCGTTTTCGAGGACGAGGACGAGGACGAGCGGAGTACCCACCCGCTTAATCCGCCGCAGTTCCCTTCCTTTCCGTAATCGGTTAGTCACAGGGGGCAACACTTTGTCTCAACACCTTGTCTCCGCACTTTGTCCCTTTACGCTTCGTCCCCGCACTTTGTCTCCACACTTTGTCGGAAATTTTGGCGGCTGAAGTGATTCCGACAAAGCGTAGGGACAAAGTGATCGATCCATTCGGGAGCACCCCCTGTCACCAACCGATAACCTCGTTTCCCCTGTCAGTGGCCGATTACTCGCTTACTCGCTTTCCACTCATCCTTCTCGACAAGCACCGCCCCGCTTGGCACAATGTATTTGCAACATGTACCTTGATTTCTTCCAGTTGAAGGAATTTCCGTTCAGTATCACGCCGGATCCCAGGTATCTCTACCTGTCGCCCGGCTACCGCTCGGCCTTCGAGCACCTGCGCTACGGAATCACCCATCGCCGCGGCTTTATCGAGCTGACCGGCGAGGTGGGCTGTGGCAAGTCCACCCTCTGCCGTGCCGTGCTGGAGGATCTGGGCGACCAGATCAAGTCGGCCCTGATCCTCAACCCCTGCTTCAACGGCCTCCAGCTCCTGCGCGCCATCGTGCTCGATTTCGGCCTGAAGGCCCCGCAGCAGGATCGCCTCACGCTGCTGCAGACGCTCAATGATTTCCTGCTGGAGCAGGCGGAGAATGATGTCACCGTGGCGCTGATCATAGACGAGGCCCAGAACCTGCCGACGCAGACGCTCGAGGAGGTGCGGATGCTCTAGAACCTCGAGACCGCGCACCAGAAGCTGATCCAGATCGTCCTCTCAGGCCAGCCGGAACTCCGCGAGCGGCTCAACGACCCCGCCCTGCGCCAGCTTCGCCAGCGGATCACCGTGCGCTACCACATTGCACCAATGGCGGCGGAGGATATCGGCGGCTACATCGGCCACCGGCTGGACACCGCCGGCGCCATCGCGGATCTCAAGTTCACGCAGGGCGCGGTCGATCATGTGGCGCGCTATTCGAAAGGTGTACCGCGCCTCATCAACGCCCTCTGCGACTACGCGCTGATGGCCGCCTTTGCCGCCGGGAGCTACATTGTCACGGAGGAGTGCGTCGCCCGCGCCGAGGCGCAGTTGGAGGGCCGTCCGGAATGAGCCTGCTGGAGGAAGCCCTGCGCCGTCACGGCGCCATGACGCGCGGTCAGGCCGGGACGCCCGCCTCCCGGCCGTCCCGCGACCGGCCTGCTGCCGCAGCCGCCGCGCCGCGCACACCGGATGTTCCGCCAACTGAAACGGTTGCGGCACCGTCCCCCGCGCCCGCGCGGGCACGCCTGATGGCCGTGGTCATGCCGTTGATGATTATCCTGCTCTTCATTGCCGTGGCCTGGATGATGTTGCGCATGAGCCGCATGGAAGGGAAGGGGCCGCGCCATGCGCCCGCCGCTGCCGCGGCCTCGCAGCCGGAAGCCGCGCCCGCGCTCCAGCCGGAAGCATCTCCGGTCTCCCCGCCCGGGGCACCCGCAGCGCCCCGGCCGGAAACCGCTCAGGCACTCCCGCCCGAAACACCCTCCGCGCCCCGGGTTGTGGTGGTGACGAACCGCGTGGTTGCTCCGCCGCCCGAAGCGTCCATTGCTGGCGCCGGGGCTGTTACTTCCGCTCCCCCTGCGGCTGCCAGGGATACCCCGGGGGAAATCCCGCCCTGGCCGATGGTGGCCGTCAAGGGCATCGCCTTCGGCCGCGAGCAGTTGGTGGTGCTGGACACGGGCGAGATGCTGGCCGCCGGCGAGCGCAGCCGCACCGGCGTGCGTGTGGCGCGTATCGAGCCGGACTGCGCCTGGATCGAGTGGCACGGCGTCACCAACATGCTGCGCAAGGGCGAGGACACCTCCAAGCCCTTGCAGGAGTGAGGCCGGACTACGATGCTGATCCTTCAGGCAGGCTGGCTGGAGAACCGACTTCAGATCTGGGGCGAGGTTGCTCCCGGTAATGCGGCGGCACCCCCGGACGCCCAACCGGCCGGCGGTCAACGCACGGCGAACCATCATGCCGACCTGGCCGGCCTCGCGGCCTCGCCGTTCGATGCCGGCGCTTCGCTGCTGGGCAAGGTGGTCGAGGCATTGGCGGAGAGCCGCGCTACGGCCCGCATGCGGCATGTGCGTCCCGCCGCCGCCTGGCTGCCGAGCCGCCGCAACTGGCCGATTCCGTCGCACAAGGGGTTTCTGCCGCTGGACTGGCCGATGCCGAAGGCTAGCGAGCCGCTGCCGGAGATGGCACCCTGGCGCGTGAGTGTGCTGCCCCTGAGCTGGATCGAGACCTGCGCCCTTCTCAGCGCCTGCTCGAACGGCCCGGTGCTGGGCCGCCGCCTGCATGTCGGCCGTTCGCTGATCGTCTGGAGCTGCCTCTGGCGCTATGCCGGGGCCCTCGTTGCGCGCCAGTCATACCTGCCCCATCTGGTCGCTGTGGACGGGACGCAGTTCGAGAGCCGCTGGCATCCGGTGCTCGACACCGACGACCGGCAGCGCTTCCATGCGCTGGCCCGCGAACTGCCGCCCGCGGCGGTCTGCCTCTCGCTGAGCGGCGGCGCGCCCGGTGCCCTGCATTCGGCAGCACGGCGCGAGGCTGTCGCCCGCGATTTTCTCGAACAGGCGGTTGACCGCCTCGTCCGCAGTGCGGTGACCACCCCGCTCACCCGCGCGCAGGCGCTCAAGGGACTCCACTCGGGAGCGCACGCCGCCTGGCTGGCCTCTCTGCGCGGCGACGGACGCCGTGTGCGGTGGGATTCGGCCGAGGATCTGCAGCAGCTCGCCACCGCCCTGGCGGCCTGGCGCCGTCCGCTCGTGATGGGACATGCCGCCGACTGCCGCCTCGTCTTCCGGCTGGTCGAGCCCGGCGACCCGCAGGAGACCGACGCCCGCTGGTGGCTCACGGCCTCCGTGAAGCAGGCGCGCGGATCCGGTGCCTGGTCGCTCTGGCATCTCGAGGATGCCCCGCCAATCGTCCGCGAATATGGGCTCACGGCGCTGGGACAGGCCATCACCCTCTGCCCCTGCCTGCGGGCACGCGGCGCCGAGGCGACGGAGCAGGGCGTCCCGCTCGACACCGGCGAGGCCTATAACTTCCTCTCGCACGATATCGCCGTGCTGCGCGCGGCAGGTTATGAAGTCGAGCCCCCGGCGTGGTGGCGCGATCAGGGCGATGCGAATCCCGTGCGGCTGCGGGTGCTGCTGGACGAGGCCTACAACGACCCCGACAGTTTTACGCGTCTGGGGCTGGATCAGCTCGTCGAGGTCAACTGGACGCTGGTGCTGGGCGACCATGCCGTCACGTCCGAACAGCTCAAGGATCTCTTGTCCGGCGACGAGCCGCTCATCCGCTGGCAGGGGCGCTGGATGGCCATCGACCGTGTCGCCGCCAATGCCGCCATAAGGCAGCTCAAGGAGCGCCGCGGCGGGCGCATGACCCTGCGCGACATGCTCAAGCTGACCATCGGCGGGGGCATGGTGGATGGCGTGCGTATCGACACCGGCGACTTCGGTACGCAGGGCGCCAGCGGCGACCTCATGCGCCGCCTGCGCGGCGAGACGGGGCTCGCGCCGGTGCCTGTGCCGGAGGGCTTCGAGGGGGAGCTGCGGCCCTACCAGGAGCGCGGCCTTGCATGGCTGGCCTGGCTGCACCAGTGGGGACTCGGCGCCTGCCTGGCCGACGACATGGGACTCGGCAAGACCATTCAGGCGCTGGCGCTCTTCCAGCACGCGCGGAATTGCGGCGTCACCAAGCCCATCCTGCTCGTCTGTCCGCTCTCGATCATCACCAACTGGGTTTACGAGGCGTCGCGCTTCACACCCGGCCTGAAGGTGCTGACCCATTATGGCGCCGACCGCGCGCCCGGCAAGCTGCTGCAGGAGGCGGCGCTGCGCCACGACCTCGTCGTCACCAGCTACACGCTGCTCTGCCGGGATTTCGCGGCCCTCAACCGCGTCCAGTGGTCGATGGTTGTGCTCGACGAGGCCCAGAACATCAAGAATCCCGCCACGCTGCAGTCGCGCGCGGCGCGCTCGCTGAGTGCCGATTTCCGCCTCGCCCTGACGGGTACCCCCGTCGAGAACCAGGTGGGGGATCTCTGGGCGCTGATGGACTTCCTCAATCCCGGCCTGCTGGGGACGCACGCGGTCTTCAACAAGCGCTTCCAGCGTCCCATCCGTACCGGCGTCGATACCGCCGCGCGCACGATGCTGCGCGAGATCACCGCGCCCTTCATCCTGCGGCGGCTCAAGCGCGATCCCGGCATCCTCGCCGACCTGCCCGAGCGGGTCGAGAACAAGGTCTTCTGCAGCCTCACGTCCGAGCAGGCCGCGCTCTACGCCGCCGAGCTGCGCCGTCTGGACGAGGGGCTCGACGAGGCCGAGGGCGCTGCGCGGCGCGGCCTGGTGCTGGCCACGCTGACGCGCCTCAAGCAGATTTGCAACCACCCTATGCACTACGAGGGCGGCATCGCAGGCGTCCGGCTGGAGACCACGGATGCCGTGGCTGCCGGCGAGCTGCCGGCACCCGAAACGTCGCGGTCGGGCAAGCTGGCGCGCTTCGCCGGCCTGATCGAGGAGGTCGTCGGCAATGGCGAGTGCGCGCTGGTCTTCACCCAGTACGCCGTGATGGGCGCGCTGCTGCAGAACCACCTGCGCGAGCTGCTGGGGCGCGAGATTCCCTTCCTGCACGGCGGCGTGCGGCGCGATGCGCGTACCGCGATGATCGCGCGCTTCCAGTCGGAGGATGGGCCGCCCGTCTTCATCCTGTCGCTCAAGGCCGGCGGTACGGGCCTCAACCTCACACGCGCCAACCACGTCTTCCACTACGACCGCTGGTGGAACCCCGCCGTCGAGAACCAGGCTACCGACCGCGTCCACCGCATCGGCCAGACCCGCGGCGTGTTCGTCCACAAGTTCATCTGCACGGGCACGCTGGAGTCGCGTATCGACGCGCTGATCGAGAGCAAGCTCACGCTGGCCGAGGATATTGTCGGCAGCGGCGAGAGCTGGCTCGCGCAGCTTTCGAACGACCGCCTGCGCGAAGTGCTGGCGCTCTCGGCCGATGCCGTGGCACCGGACGAGGAGAGGGCACCATGAGCCGCAAGAAGAAAAAGTCCGAGTTTGCGCCGCGCGTGCCCATCAGTGTGCGGGGCGGTATCCGCGTGCAGAGCAGCCGCGCCGGCTTCGCGCGCAAGTGGTGGAGCCGCGAGTGGCTCATGCTGCTGGAGAAGTACCAGATCGGGGCGCGGCTGGGACGCGGACGCAGCTACGCCTACGGCGGCCAGGTCGTCTCGCTGGAACTGGAGCCGGGCCGCGTCGTGGCCTCGGTACAGGGTGCCGACCAGACCGCCTACCATTGCGAAATCCGCTGCGGGGTACCCGAGCCCGCCGTCCGCGACGAGGTCGTCCGGCTTCTGCGCGGGCAGCCGCTGCTGCTGGCCGAACTGCTGGTGCGCGAACTGCCCAGGGCCGTGGCCGATCTCTGCGAGGAGGCGGGACTCACCCTGCTGCCCCGCGACCGCCAGGACATCTCCACGCACTGCAGTTGCCCCGACCGCGTCAACCCCTGCAAGCATCTGGCCGCCGTCTTCTTCCTGCTGATCGAAGCCCTCGACCAGGATCCGCTCCTGCTGCTGGCCCTGCGGGGCATCAGCCGCGAGACGCTGCTTGGGGGCGTGCCAGACGACGCCGACGCCTTCGCGGAGGAGACGCCTGCCGTACCGAAGCCCGCGGACGCGGCCTCTGACGGTACAATCGCCCCCGACACCTTCTGGGGCCGCGGCGGGGAGACCACCCCCGATTTCGGGCCGGCGCCGACCAGCGGCGCCTCGGCACCGCTGGTGCAGCGCCTTGGTCCCTTGCCCCTATGGCGCGGCGAGGAGCGCTTCATGGATGTGATCAGCCAGGTTGGCGGACGCGCGGTCGCGCTGGGCTGGCAGGCCTGGGCCGGCGAGCGCCTCCTGCGCCTGCGCCAGCACCCCGAACCCGCCGAAACCAACCTCATCCTCCGCAGCACCCGGCTGAAGATGGAGGTGTAGCGGTGGACATCGGCCTGGCCACCTTCCTGGCGAGCGCCGCCGGCGGCTGGGTGATCGAGGCCCGCGGCTTTGACGCGCTGTTCATCTCCTACGCCGCGGCTCCGGTCATCGGTATCCTGGCACTCCTCGGCCTGCGCAAGGCCTTCGTCTTCGAGACGCCGCCGCCCGAAACCGCCAGGTGAGCGAAGCGCTGGTGCGGGGCAGGCATTCCTGCCTGCCCGCCGAGATGTGCGCAGACAGGAATGTCCGCGCCACTCTGGGGCAGCTTCCGCATAAGCGCGCCAGCACAGGTGGGGCGACGACGTCCCGGCTAGCCGCACGCAGGGCACCAGACAAAACGCCGGGGACGCAGCCACGGGAGGGACGAGCGTCTGCTCGTCCCCGGATCCGCGGGCAAGCAGAACGCTTGCCCCTCGATCCGCCGTAGTCCCGGTAGTACCGGCAGGCACGGCAGTACCGGCAGTACCGGACTCGAGGACGAAAAGCCACCCATCAGCTCTCCTGTCGTCCCGTCTTTGGTTTTCGACAAAGCGTAGGGACAAGGTGTGGGGAAGAAGCGTAAAGAGACAAAGTGTGGAGACAAGGTGTGGGGGGACAAGGTGTAGGGGACAAGGTGCGGGGACAAGGTGTAGGGGACAAGGTGCGGGGACAAGGTGTGCCACTGGGCGGCGAAAGGGCAGCGCAGCGCTTTTACCCTCTAAATTGCGAGCCACTGTGTGGTCGCAATAACTTCCACTGCCTACTGCTACCGCCGCCACAGATGGCGGGGGTAGTGGCGGGGGAGGGGGCGATATGCTATATTCACCGGTGACAAGAGGAAGAGTGCATGATGATGCGATGCATATGGCCGGTTCTAATGTTGCTGGCGTGGGTTTCCCGGGGCGGGGAGCCGGCGGCGGCAACCTCCACTGTACCGCGGCAGGTGGTGGTGGCCAGTTGGAATGTCGAGAATCTCTTCGATGCGGATGACGATCCCGACAATCCGGGCGATGATGAGTATACGCCCACCGGCTGGACACGCTGGACGGAGCCGCGCTACCGCCATAAACTGACCAATCTGGCGGAGGTGGTGTCGGTGCTGCGTCCCGACATCCTGTGCCTGATGGAGGTGGAGAACCGGCGCGTGATCGCCGATCTGGCGGCGCTGACCGAGGAGCTGCACGGCTGGCGCATGCCGGTGATCGTACACCGCGACTGCGGCGACATGCGCGGCATCGACACCGCCATCCTGAGCCGGCACGAGCCGAAGTCGGTGGTCTGGCTGAAACCGCTGGCCATCCAGCGCGACATCATCGTGGCGGATTTCGATTTTGGCGGACGACCGCTGACGGTGATGGTGAATCACTGGAAGTCGCGGTATGGCAGGAAGAAGGAGTCGGAAGCCCTGCGTGAACTGGAGGCGCGCACGGTGCGCGCGGAGGTGGAGCGGCGCATCAAGGATAACCCGGCGGCGGCGATCATGGTGTGCGGTGATTTCAACGACAACATCGACAACCGCATTCCGCTGGAATATGCCGGGTTCTCGACAAACGAGGCGGCGGTACTGCGGGATGGGACGCTGCTCTTCAACCTCTCGTCCACTCTACCCGCAGACGAGCGGGGCACCTACTACTATGCGCAGGGGCGCACCTGGAACAGCTTCGACATGATCAATATCTCCCGCGGGATGCTGACCAATGGCCTGCCGGCCTCGCCCTGGCAGGTGCGGCCAGAGACCTTCCGCATCCATGCGCCGCCGCACATGCGGCAGGAGAACGGCGCCCCGTATCCCTTCCGGCGCGTCGGCACACGCAAGGGACGGCGCGTCTATACCGGCTATTCCGACCACTTCCCGCTCGTCGTTACAGTGGAGGCGCGGCCATGAGCGGTACGAACGACGATTCATTGGCGCGGGTCAGGAGCCTGCTGGGAGAGGTGGCGCTCGAGCGTCTGGCCGCGGCACAGGTCACGGTGGCCGGCCTGGGGGCGGTGGGCTCCTTTGCTGCCGAGGCGCTGGCCCGCTCGGGTGTCGGGCACCTGCGGCTGATTGATTTCGACCGCGTCGAGCGCAGCAACATCAACCGCCAGCTCTACGCCCTCCATTCGACCGTCGGCCAGCCCAAGACGCTGGTTGCCGTCAACCGCATCCGGGATATTGCGCCGGCGTGCCGCGTGGAAGCCGTCGAGACGCGTATCAACAATGAGAATGCGTTCTCATTATTGACTCCCAAGCCCGATGTGGTAGTTGACGCCATCGACTCGGTCTGCGACAAAGTGGCGCTGGTATGCGCCTGTTTGTCGCAGCGGATTCCGGTGGTATCCAGCATGGGGGCGGCGCGTCGGCGTGATCCCCTGGCGGTACGCAGCGGGGGGATTGAGGAGGCGACGGGGTGTCCGCTGGCCAAAAACGTGAAAAGGGGACTACGGAAGGCGGGATTTGACCCGCTTGCTGCGTCCAACTGGTTGCACTGCATCTTCTCGGTCGAACCGGCGGCGGCCATGACATCTGCTGGGGATGGGGGATGCGGGCCGAGTGCCATGGGGAGCCTGGTTTGCGTTACGGGCGTATTTGGCCTGGTGGCGGCCAGCGAGGCGTTGCGTTTGCTTCTGGAGGCGCAATCAGCGCCTAATGCGGGGATTTGAGGCCTTTTGAGGCGCTTTACCGCGGGTTTTGCGCAAGAGTTGGCTACAAGGGTAGGCGGGGGCGCATGGACTCCTGCGGGCGGAGCGAGGCCGACCGGTCGTCGGCACTGCCGGTGCCGTTTCAGGCGTGGCTCCTGCAAAACCCCTTGCATGCACACGTGGCACGGGCATCCTGTCCGTGTTTCATGGGCGGGACGCCCATGCCACGAGGGTTTTTGCATCGCTTCGGGGCATAAAAAAAGCCAGCCAAGGCTTGCGCCAAGGCTGGCATGGAACGGGAGTAAGCCATCTGTGTGTGGTCAGAGCTTACACTTGCGACACCGGGAAGGAGGTGGACCCGTATGTGTCGCACACTTTCGCGTTCCGCAATTATTAAAGCAGGTGTCGTGCCAAGTTGCGGCTGCTAGCGCGATTCCGACTGGATCATCTCGATAACGCGGTTGCAGGCGTTGGTGATCTCGTTGTTGAAGCGCATGATGGTTTCGCAGGCGCTGCGGATTTCGGCCATGCGGCGAAGTTGTGCGATGCGTTCCTTCTCGAGGAGTGTGCGCCGCTCCTTGAGGCTGGCGACGACGTTCTCGAGTTCGCGTCCGTGCTCCTCGGCCTTGTAGAGAGCCACGCGGAGGTTGCGGATCTGGCTCTGCAGTTCCTCGGGTTCCTGGTCGAGATCGGCCAGTTCCATGCCGTCGGGGATCGGTACCTGCACGGCTGCGTTGCACTCGGTGCAGTTGATGATCAGGCCGGCGCCACGGTAGTTGATGACCAGTCCATGCCCGCAGCGTGGGCAGTCGAAGACGATGTCATTATCATTGATAATGCCATCAAGCCCATCGTCACCAACCAGATCATCGAAGATGGCCTCGGGGTCGTGGATGACCTCGGCGTTGAGTTCTGCGCCCTCGTCCAGAGGCATGTCCTTGTTGGTGTCGTCGTTGATGTTTGCCATAATCCGTTCCCCAGCTTGGCGCAGAGCGCCGGATGGATGGTCACTTCACCGCCGTCCGGCGGCACTACGTGGAATGCGACGCGTCAGGGCTTGGTGATCCTGCCCTGGCGGATGCATGCCGTGCAGACGGTGCGCCGCAGCACGGTGCCGCCTTCCTTGGTCCGAACCCTCTGCAGGTTGGGGAGGAAGCGGCGCTTGGTGACGCGCGTGATATGCAGACCGATTCCGCCCTTGGCCTTGGCAAGACCACGGCGGACGATCGAATTTCCGGATGCGGGCCTCTTGCCGCATAACTCACAGACTTTTGACATGGACGAACACTCCTGAACGGTTCGGCTACGGCACCGTTCCCTACGGATGCCGGCGGCGTTGCAGCCATCCGGAACCGGATGCTGCTGGTACGTCCGCATTTGGCAACTTACCAGATTAGAGCCCTGGTGGCAAGCCTATCGGTTGCCTGAAAAAAAATTTCGGGCAGGGCTTGACGGATGGGGCGCTTAAGTGTTAAGCTGGCGTTTCCTTTTTTTAGCCCAGTCGGCTAAGGGAACCACAAACCAAGCATTGGGCAGTTGCCCCATGCCGTGCCGCCTGCGGTGCGGGGTGGTGGTTATCTGTTTAACGGCTGAGTGGGGACAACGATGATGACGAGCCCATGTAGCTCAGTCGGTAGAGCACTTCCTTGGTAAGGAAGAGGCCAGCGGTTCGATCCCGCTCATGGGCTCCAGCAACGGGCATAGTGACCTCAGGAGAATAAAGCAATGGCTAAGGAAACATTTGTACGCTCGAAGCCGCACTTGAACGTCGGTACGATCGGCCACGTCGACCATGGTAAGACGACACTTACCGCCGCGATCACCCGTGTGCAGTCTTTGAAGGGCTTCTGCGATTTCGTATCGTACGATCAGGTGGCAAAGGCCTCCGAATCGGCAGGCCGCCGCGATGCGACCAAGATTCTGACGATTGCCACCTCGCACGTCGAGTACGAGACGGACAACCGTCACTACGCGCACGTTGACTGCCCCGGCCACGCCGACTTCGTCAAGAACATGATCACGGGCGCCGCGCAGATGGACGGCGCGATCGTGGTTGTCAGCGCTGCCGACGGCCCGATGCCGCAGACGCGCGAGCACATCCTCCTGGCGCGCCAGGTTGGCGTTCCGGCGATCGTCGTATTCCTTAATAAGGTGGATCTGGTTGACGATCCCGAGCTGCTGGATCTCGTCGAGATGGAGATCCGCGAGCTGCTGAGCAAGTACGAGTTCCCCGGCGACGATATTCCGGTGATCCGCGGTTCGGCCCTGCCCGCAACGCAGGCGACCAGCGCCGATGATCCGGCCTGCGCCTGCATCACCGAGCTGATGGATGGCCTTGACAGCTACATTCCCGAGCCGGAGCGTATTCTGGACCGTCCCTTCATGATGCCCATCGAGGACGTCTTCTCGATCGAGGGCCGCGGCACGGTGGTGACGGGTCGTGTCGAGCGCGGCATGATCAAGGTCAACGAGCCGGTCGAGATCGTCGGCATCCGCCCGACGCAGAACACGGTCGTGACAGGCGTCGAGATGTTCCGCAAGCTGCTCGAGAGCGGGCAGGCGGGCGACAACATCGGCTGCCTGCTGCGCGGCATCAAGAAGGAGGACGTCGAGCGCGGCCAGGTTCTGGCCAAGCCGGGCTCGATCACGCCGCACACTGAATTCCAGTGCGAGATCTACGTGCTGAGCAAGGAGGAGGGTGGCCGTCACACGCCGTTCTTCAAGGGCTACCGTCCGCAGTTCTACATCCGCACGACCGACGTCACCGGCGACATCACGCTGCCGGAGGGTGTCGAGATGGTCATGCCGGGCGACAACGTCTCCGTCCGCGTGAAGCTGATCCAGCCGATCGCCATGGAGGAGAAGATGCGCTTTGCCATCCGCGAGGGTGGCCGCACCGTCGGCGCCGGCACCGTCTCGAAGATCTACGCATAAGAAGCGGAACTTTGAAACAGTGGTAGACAAGGGGGAGGCCGGTGTGGTATTCTATCCGGTCTTCCTCTTCATTAAGGATCTTTCGATATGCCTCGGGAACTCGCTATCCTTGCTTGCAGCGAATGCAAGCGTCGCAACTACACGACGACGCGCAACAAGCGCACCATGACCAACCGCCTGGAGATGCTCAAGTTTTGTCCGGCGGAGCGCAAGCGCACGGTGCACAAGGAAGTCAAGTAGAACCGGTTGGCTTTCGCTTTACAGGCCAGTAGCTCAATTGGCAGAGTAGCGGTCTCCAAAACCGCGGGTTGGGGGTTCGATTCCCTCCTGGCCTGCCACTACGCGCTTCACGGCGGCGTGGCGAAGCGGCGGAAGGCGGGGGCGATACGGGATACGGAGCCAGACAGCGATGAACGACAAGTTACGGAAGATCGGCAAGCAGGTGCAGGGTTTCGTCCGCGAGGTTAACGCGGAGTTCCGGCGCACGACCTGGCCCGACCGGCAGGAGCTGGTGCAGTCGACGGCCGTGGTTATGGTCTTTATCGTGCTGCTGGCCTTCTCGGTGCTGATCTGCGACAAGGTGATCCAGTTCCTGCTGCGCCTGATTCACGCCTGAGGCGGGGCCGCTTCCGGTAGTACCGGGGCGGCGTCGACGGGGAATGCCGATGACCAAGCAGTGGTTTGTATTACATACTTTGACCGGGCAGGAGCAGAAGGCCAAGCGCTTCATCGAGTCGCAGGCCAGGCTGCAGGAGCTTGATGCGTACATCGGTGACGTCGTCATCCCCACCGAGAAGGTTTCGGAGACGAAGCACAACAAGAAGACCACCGTGGTGCGGAAGTTCTTTCCGGGCTACGTGCTGATCAACATCGCGCTCTA
>Ga0123332_1002640_pt1 | contig 16867 bp, 10 predicted proteins | sample BioC12SIPDNA_4_FD_89958 | JGI IMG/M metagenome (GOLD analysis project Ga0123332, IMG submission 89958) | Anaerobic biogas reactor microbial communites from Washington, USA - Biogas_R2_A C12 SIP DNA | ecosystem: Engineered > Bioreactor > Anaerobic > Unclassified | place: Washington, USA...
ACAGCTTTGTCGGTCGCGACAAGCGCTCAATACGAACCACCAAGAATGATCAGTATCTCTGCCTAACGGTCAGGAACGGGGCTGCAGACCCCACCAGCGTGTGCGTTAGCAGGCCCGGTGACCAAGATTCGGATTTCAAGCTAATCAAGGCCAAGTCAGGCAACATGCCTGGTCTCGAGCCTCTGCATTCAGCTTTACAAACCGAGATTGATCGTATCGGACGGCTGGTGTTCGTTCTTATTGGTGAGGTGCGGGAGATTCCGGCGGCGGTGCAACTGAATAGCAGACACGCTGCTGAGCTGAGATTCGAGCCCCAAGCCTCGCACGCTGCGGCCATCGGCCAAAACGCCGCTGGGCAGCGCGCCATAGTCATCAACCAGTTGGCTGACCCGGAGATTGCTTGGAACGGAGTCTGTGGCCTGATCCAGCAGGAGCTGAGTGGCGACCTTTCCAGCTTCCAGACTGCATTTGGCACTGCTTTCAACAAGCTTTGCGAAGAAGCCAAGCTAGAGCTCGTTCTTCCCGAGGCAGACAACGCTGGAAGCGGCAGTTCGTTCATGTCAGGAATACGTGCGGCCGTCTCAGCCCAGTGTAATCAGTACTGCTCTGTGCTGCAGGAGGCCCCGGGTGAGGCAGGCGGAGCCGAGTCTCGGAACGAGGCCATGCGGATTGCGTACAACTTTGCCGACGATGCACTTAAGGTGCTGCAACTGCTCATCTGCGTTGCCGATCTCAAAGCTGTGCTACTATGGGGTACGATCAAGAATCACTTCGAAATGGCCGAAGCATTTCGCGCACTACCGTGGGCAAAGAGCGAAAAGAAGCCGTCGCTCGACCAATACAGAAAGATGATTGGCGGTGCCAGGAATCGTGCGTTTCACAACCTCCTGACCTTTGATCGCACCATTGAGGCAGACCTTGTGGGTGTGCGGATCAACGCACGACGCCTGACGTTGCTGCCCGCCTACAGTCGCAACAGGAGCACCATAGCCCTCGATTACGAGGATCGAGAAATGGTCGAACTGCTCTCGGAACTTACGAGAGCCGAGGAAACGCCAGTGCCCGTCGAGTTCTGGTCGAAAAACGCAACCGTCATGAGGGCATTCGAGAAGCTGCTGGAAAGAACCGAGAGTGTACTGTGGACACTGAATCAGATACGGGGGGAAGTAGTTGCGTGACGCCCCACAGAGACGGGAAACGCGAGTAGGGGAAACGGAGCTATTGGTGGAGGAAACCGGCAGATGACCAATCTCTACTGTGTTCGCGGTGGATGGGGCTCGTATACGCAGCAATACGTTGACGGAGGCTATGTCGCCATCGGCTGGATGCCGGACACCGACCTATCCGCCGTCACGAGCCGCGAAGAGCTCTACCCGCTCTATCGGGATGCCCATCCCGAGGACACCAGCAAAACCGTCATCGGACAACAGGTAGGGCAGATCGCCCGCTTCCTGCTCGAGATTCGGGCTGGCGACTATGTGATCACGCCTGCGGCAGATGCGGAATGGCTGCACTACGGCATTGTGGCCCCGGACCCTTCCTACTTTCACGCGGCAGCCGATGATCCGTGCCCGTACCGCCAACGCCGAAAGGTGCAGTGGTCCAAGGAGAGGCTCCAGCGCAGCAGCCTCTCCGTCCCCTTCCAGCACACCATCCGCTCCTCGCTGAGCGTCTTTGCGATTTCGCATCGAGACGAGTTCTTCGAGGCCATCGGCCACGGAGAGCCCGCCGGCCAGCGCACGCCCGCGGCGTACGACCATCACGGCGTCGTCCTGGAGCAGGTGCTCAAGCTGAACCCCGAGGAGTTCGAGCTGCTGATCACCCACCTGCTGGCCGCCCTGGGCTTTGAGGGCAAGCACACCGGAAAGAGCGGCGATGGGGGCGTGGATGCTACTGGCGAGTTGAACGTGGCCAACCTGGCCACCGTGAAGGTCTATGTGCAAGCCAAGCGCTACCAGCTGGGCGCCAAGATTCCCGTCAGGACGGTAAAGCAGCTCCGGCAGGCAATCCCATTTGGCGGGCAAGGCGCGTTCATCACCACCGCCGACTTTCAGGCAGGAGCTGGCGAGGTGGCTTTGCAGGACGGTTTCCCACGTATCGGCCTGGTCAACGGCCGCCAGCTCGTGGACCTGCTGGTGGAGCACTGGAACGACATTCCGCAAGAGTTTCGCGATCTGCTCGGGTTGCGGCCAGGCCTGGTGCGTTCATGAGCGCCCTGTCCTTCGTCGAGTCCGTCGTCGAAGACGCCGCGCTGGCTTGGTTGGGCGAGCTCGGCTACACCGTCCTCCACGGCCCGGAGATCGCGCCCGACACGCCCCGCGCCGAGCGGGACGACTATGGCCAGGCCGTGCTGGAGCGCCGCCTGCGGCTGGCGCTGTTCCGGCTCAACCCCGACCTGCCGCCGGAGGCGCGGGAGGAGGCCTTCCGCAAGCTGACCCGCGCCGACGCGCCCACGCTGGAGGGACGCAACCACCAGGTCCACCGCCTGCTGGTGGATGGCGTCACGGTGGAATACCGCCGCCCGGACGGCTCCATCGCCGGCGCGCAGGCGCGGGTGCTGGACTATGCGGAGCCGGAGCGGAACGAGTGGCTGGCGGTGAACCAGTTCACCGTGCTGGAGAACAAGCAGAACCGCCGCGCCGACATCGTCCTCTTTGTGAACGGCCTGCCGCTGGGCGTGATCGAGCTGAAGAACCCCGCCGACGAAAAGGCCACCGTCTGGGCGGCCTTCAAGCAGCTCCAGACCTACAAGCAGCAGATACCGTCGCTCTTCGCCTACAACGAGGCGCTGGTCGTCTCGGACGGCGTGGAGGCGCGGCTGGGCACGCTGACGGGCAACCGCGAGTGGTTCCTCCCCTGGCGCACCATCGAAGGGGCCGAGTTGGCCCCCGCCTACCTGCCCCAACTCCAGGTGCTGCTGCAGGGCGTGTTCGAGCGGCGGCGGTTCCTGGACCTGATCCGCTATTTCACCGTCTATGAGGACAACGGCGGCGGGGCGCTGGTCAAGAAGGTGGCGGGCTATCACCAGTTCCACGCCGTCAACGTGGCGCTGGCCGAGACGCGGCGGGCCAGCCTCGACGCCGCCAACGTGGGGGAGGAGCGCGGCCGCTACGAGGCGGGCCGCCGCCCCGGCGGGGAGGCAGGCGACCGGCGCGTGGGCGTGGTCTGGCACACCCAAGGCGCGGGCAAGAGCCTGACCATGGCCTTTTTCGCCGGGCGCGTGATCCTCGACCCGGCCATGGCCAACCCCACCATCGTGGTCATCACCGATCGCAACGACCTGGACGACCAGCTCTTCGGCACCTTTTCCCGCTGCGCCGAGCTGCTGCGGCAGGCCCCCGTGCAGGCCCAGGACCGCGCCGACCTCCGCAATAAGCTGCAAGTGGCGTCGGGCGGCGTCGTGTTCACCACCATCCAAAAGTTCTTCCCGGAGGAGAAAGGCGACCGACGGCCGGCCCTCTCGGAGCGGCGCAACATCGTGGTCATCGCCGACGAGGCCCACCGCAGCCAGTACGATTTCATTGATGGTTTCGCGCGGCACATGCGCGACGCCCTGCCCAACGCCTCGTTCATTGGGTTCACCGGCACGCCCATCGAGCTGACCGACAAGAACACCCGCGCCGTCTTTGGCGACTATATCAGCATCTATGACATCCAGCGGGCCGTGCAGGACGGCGCGACGGTGCCCATCTATTACGAGGGGCGGCTGGCCAAGCTGGCGCTGGACGAGGCCGAGCGCCCCCGCATCGACCCCGCCTTTGAGGAGGTCACCGAGGGGGAAGAGATCGAGCGCAAGGAAAAGCTCAAGAGCAAGTGGGCGCAGTTGGAGGCCGTGGTCGGCGCGGAAAAGCGGGTGGCGCTCATCGCCGAGGACATGGTGGCCCACTATGAGCAGCGGCTGGCGGCCATGGACGGCAAGGCGATGATCGTCTGCATGAGCCGGCGCATCTGCGTGGAGCTGTATCGCCAGATCGTGGCGTTGCGCCCGGAGTGGCACCAGGACGGCGACGAGCAAGGCGCCATCAAGGTGGTGATGACCGGCTCGGCCAGCGACGAGCTGAGCTGGCAGCCGCACATCCGCAACAAGGCCCGCCGCGAGGCGTTGGCCAAGCGCTTCCGCGACCCCGACGACCCGCTCCAGGTGGTCATTGTGCGGGACATGTGGCTCACCGGCTTTGACGCGCCCTGCCTGCACACCATGTACGTGGACAAGCCGATGCGCAGCCACGGCCTGATGCAAGCCATCGCCCGGGTCAACCGCGTCTTTCGCGACAAGCCCGGTGGGCTGGTGGTGGACTATTTGGGGCTGGCCGACGAGCTGCGCCAGGCGCTGGCCGCCTACACCGAGAGCGGCGGCACCGGCCAGACCGCCATCAACCAGGCCGAGGCCGTGGCCGTGATGCTGGAGAAACATGACATCTGCGCCGCCCTGTTCCACGGCTTGGACTGGGGCAAGTGGGCCGCCGGCACGCCACAAGAGCGCCTGTCCCTGCTCCCCGCCGCGCAGGAGCACATCCTGGCGCAAAAGGACGGCAAGGAGCGGCTGCTGCGCGCGGTGACCGAGCTATCGCAGGCCTTCGCGCTGGCCGTGCCCCATGAGGAGGCCATCCGCATCCGCGACGACGTCGCCTTTTTCCAGGCGGTGCGCGCGGTGCTGGCCAAGAGCGTCCCCGGCGAGGCCAAGAGCGACGACGAGCTCGACCATGCCATCCGGCAGATCGTCTCGCGGGCCGTGGCCTCGGACGAGGTGGTGGACATTTTCAGCGCGGCGGGCCTGAAAAAGCCCGACATCTCGATCCTCTCGGACGAATTCCTGGCCGAGGTCCGCGGGATGCAGCACCGCAACCTGGCGGTGGAGCTGCTGCGTCGCCTGCTGGCCGGCGAGATCGCCGAGCGGGGCCGGCGGAACGTGGTACAGGCGCGCTCCTTCCGCGAGATGTTGGAGCAGGCCATTCGGCGCTACCAGAACCGCGCCATCGAGACCGCGGAGGTGATCGAGGAGCTGATCGCCATGGCCAAGGACCTGCGCGCCGCCGACCGGAGGGGCCAGGAGTTGCGGCTCACCTTCGAGGAGGTCGCCTTTTACGACGCGCTGGAGACCAACGACAGCGCCGTCAAGGTGCTGGGCGACGAGGCCCTGCGCGACATCGCCCGCGAGCTGGTCAAGACCGTGCGCAACAACGTGACCATTGACTGGACGGTGCGCGAGAACGTGCGCGCCCAGCTCCGCGTGCTGATCAAGCGGATCTTACGGCGCTTCGGCTATCCGCCGGACAAGCAGGAAAAGGCGACGCAGACGGTGCTGGAGCAGGCCGAGGTGCTGTCGGCGGCGTGGGCGGTGGGGTAGGGGGAGGAATCGATGGACAAGGAGGAGGCGCTGGCCGCGCTGCGCAAGCAGCGAGAAGGGGCCAAGACCCTGAGCGGCAGGACGAAGGACTCGGCCGAGTTTGCCCAGTGGAGGCGGGAAACGCGCGCAGCGCTCAAGAACGTTTTTCCCACCCATCTTCGGTGGGCCAACGAGCTTGCGCAGATCCGCTGGGCCAAGTTTCCCGGGCGCGTCGGCGGGGGCCTGGATGCGGCCAAAGGCCTGCTGGATGAGGCGATAGCGGCCGTGAACCATTGGGAAGTGCCCGAAAGCTCGGATGAGACCGACAAGGAGCCGGACAGCGCGTCGGCTGGGGAAGTTTCTGCCTCTAGTGCTGGCACCACGGCGAAGCGAGCGGCTCGGAAATGCCAGAGATGCGGGGTCTCTGGCGACAAGCTGCGGCCATACCGCTACCGTGGCAAGCTCTTGCTCCTGTGCTGGAGCTGCTGGTGCCGCGCCCATACGAGAAACGGTTGGGTCAAGGTCTATGAGGGCGGGGGCATAGAGACGAACCCACGTCGGCATTGAGCTGGCATGCGCTGGCCAAGGCGCCGAAGGGGTAGCCACAAGAATCGCGTCAGGAGGATGCGGCCATGCTGATGACCAACACCCAGGTCGAAGAGCTGCTGGACAAGCTCTCGGAGCTGTCGGGACTGGACGACAGGTTGAGTGAGCGCTGCGACGACCTCATTCGCACCGAGCAGTATGACGCCGCTGTCACTCAGGCCTTTGTGCTATTGGAGGAGCGTCTGCGAGACGCGCTCGGGAAGGACAAGGGAGCAGGGGTCAATCTCTCCGAGTTAGCCTTCGCACCTAAAACGGGGCAGCTTGGTCAGAGACTGGACCTTTCCGAGGGTGAGGTCGCTGGAGTGCAGTCACTCTTTGTTGGTGCTTTCAAGGCCTTTCGCAATCCGGCGGCTCACTCCAAGGTGGGGCATGATAGGGATGAAGCGCGAGCGATCATTCACCTGGCCAACCTGCTGCTGATGATTCTTGAGCAGACTCGCCGACCCGTGGGGCCGTACATACCCGAAGACATGGCCAAGGCGCTGGGGCGTGACGCAACTGCTAGGTTACGCGACTTTCTGGTACGGTTACAGACGCTCAGGATCGGGCAATCGCGCGGGAAAGATTTGTGGCCGCTGCGGGGGACCCTTCTCTACAAATATCCCGGCTGGGCGCAGGCGAAGCCCCATCCTATCGCGATACTGTATTTGCACGCGAAGAGGCCGGAGCTGTGGTTGAGCGGAGGGACCCTGATGCATGTGGCTGGGCTGGACCTGGCTGACCTGGAGTTGCAGTTTGTTAGGGCCGGATGCGAGCGCACCACGAATAGCATGACTCCGATCAGACTGAAGCTAGCGGACCACAACGACCAGGTGACGTTTGATCGCATCTATGGCATATTGGAAGATCTGGTGAAGAACTATGGGGCGTGACTTTCAAAGCTATTATGGAAGTGGAGAGGCGTCCTGGCGGCGCGGCCAGCGCCCCTATCCCGACGCCCTGCTCCGCTGGGCAGTAGCTCTTGCTCTACCCATTTTGCCGTCTACACGCAATACCGTCCGCTCTCTCCGCTTCGGCGAAGTCTCTATGGTAGACCATCGGCTCAGCACGGCGTTTTCACGGAATTCGCGGACGGACCTGTTTTCGATGGTCAAGGCCCAGGACCGTATCGCCTAACTGGCGCTGTTTTCGGGTTCTTCCGCGAATTCCGTGAAAGCCGGAGACTCTGCACCAAGGAACCTAGGATAGCAGCGTTTTTTCGGACTTGCGACAGATCCACGCCCGAAAAGCGGGCCCACAGTGATTGCACAGCACCTGATCACGAAAAGTGCGGATGGGCTCCGTTTCGTCTGTCAAAGACAGGGAGGTGTCACTGTGAAAACTGGCTGGCTCAAGGTCGTCTCCTGCATTGGCCTCATCTGTGCTTGGGCTGTGCTACCTTCTGTCGGTGAGGCTCAGACAGCAGCCTCAGCGCTCTTTCGGGCCAAGCTGCTGCAGCGTGACCCGTTGTGGTCACCCGAGGTCTCTCTCGGAGCGCCAAGCTCCACACAACCCACGGCCGAGCTCTCGGCGGGCATGGGGGAATGGACTCGTGTGGCCTATCAGGCCTTTGTGGGCGATAACTGGGAGATCGTGGTGGGCCGGAGCGACTGGTCGCAACCGACGCGGGTGACCAACCACCCTGCCAGTGACACCAGGCCGCGCCTCGATAGAGGCGTGACGCGCGTGGCGTTCCAGTCCAATCGCGACACCCGAACGGCGATCTATGCCATGGGCATCGACGGCTCCGACTTGCGTCGGCTCACCTCTCCGGAGGCGGACAGCGTCGGCCCTGCCTGGTCTCCGGATGGCGGCCGTATTGCCTTCGCCTCGAACCGCGACGGGAACTGGGAGATCTATGTGATGGACCGCGATGGCAGCCGCCAAACGCGCCTGACCTCCGACCCCGCCGAAGACGCCGGACCGGCCTGGTCACCGGACGGCAGCAGAATCGCCTGGGTGCGGCGCACCGGATCGAACGGCGTGCTCTGGGCCATGAATGCCAATGGGACGGGCGCTCGCCCGCTGACGGGCGACTTGCCTTTCGCCGGAAGCCCCGCGTGGTCCCCGGATGGCCGGCTCATCGCCATCGACTATGACAACGATAACGACTACTGGAACGAGTTGGCCACCGTCAGCGCCGATGGGGGGAGCGTGCAAGAGGTCGTTGATCCCTCGCGCCAAGATGCCATCACGGCGTTGGTTGACGCGCAACTGGGCAGTTGGTCGCCCGATGGCATCTATCTGGTGTACGGCCTGGTTTCCTACGTCATCCAGGACGAGGAGTTATACATTGGCAGCGCCTACGTCGAGCGGGTCAGCTTCTCGAGCGGCGCCGTGACCCGGCTATCGTCGTCCGGAGTGGACATGCGCCCGGACTGGCAGTCGCTGACGCGCAGCCCCCGACCGTCTCCGTCGGCCCGCTGGGCGCCTACACGCATCTGCAGGGTTTCACGCTCTCGTGGAGTGGCCAGGATGTGGGGCCATCCGGGATCCGGGGGTATGAGGTGCAGTATCGGGAGGGGGCAGGACAGCCCTGGACCTCCTGGCTGAAGGACACGCTGGAGACCTCCAGGTCCTTCATTGGCATCCCCGGGCGCACCTTTGGCTTTCGCGCCCGGGCCTGCGATCAGGCCTGGAACTGCCAGGCCTGGCGCGGCGATCAGGCCGACACCTCCACGACCTTTTATTCGTGGCAACTGCAGGGGAGCACCTTCGACGCGCGCGGAGCACCGCTGCCCGGCGTGTCGGTGAGCGCCGATCCGGCGGGACTGGACCCTATCCGCTCGAACGTCGCCGGGCGATACCATGGCTATATGCTCCAAGATATGGCGCACGCGTTGCAGGTCAGCCGGGAGGGCTATGGGGCGACGCCGCCGATGTATGTGACCTTGCTCTCGGATACCGTGGCCGATCATTGGCTGCCTCCGGCGGACGAGGTGGTCCAGGATGGCCACTTCGAGTCGTCCAGCCTAGGCCAAGCCTGGGTTCCCTTCGGTGACCCGCTGCCCACGCGGACCAGCGAGTGGCGGCACACGGGCGAGTACAGCCTCCAGATGGGGCGGTCGTTCGAACAGACAACCGACATCTTGCAGGATGCCGGCTGGCTTCACCTGCTGGGGGCCGATCAGGCCGGCACCCTGTACCTCCTGGCGGTGGTGAACCGGCCCGATGGTCGAAGGGACCTCGCCTACCGGACCAAGACGCCCGAAGGCGCCTGGTCGGCATCGTCGGCCTTCCTGACGCTGGCTGGCGCGCCCCAGAACTGGTCTTTCGTGCCGGACGGCGATGGTGGATTGCATGTGGCGTGGAGCTGGCGGACGCCCAGCGGGGCCATCGACCTCTACTATTGCCAAAAGGCCGCCGATAGCTCCACTTGCACCCCAGTTCACCTCGTTAGCCTGCAAGCTGGGTATGCTTCCTACCCGTCCCTGGCTCTGGATGAACATAAGGGGCTCCACCTGGTCTACCGCTATGAGCCTGCCGATGGTCCGGCAAGCCTGCGGTACGTCCACAAGCCCTATGGGGGGGACTGGGCGCCCACGGAAACGATCTCTGCCGACGGGTGGCACCCTTCCATCGCCGCCTGGGGAGGGCGGGTGCACATCGCCTACGGTGATCCCGACGCATCGTTCAGCGCCCATGCCCTGAGTTACATCTCTAGGACCACCGCTGGTGCGTGGACGGCGCCCGTGGTGCTCGACACCGCCTCCCAGTGGCCCTCGCCTGTCTTGCGCGCCGACCTGGCCGGCAACCTCCACCTGCTGTGGGGCGATGCGCGCAAGTTCGTCAGGTACGCATTCAGGCCGCAGACCGGGGGATGGTCGGCGCCGGTTCAGTTGAGCCGGCCAGGCGAGACCCTGGAGTACCTGAAGTATCAGCTCGGGGTGGATGCGGGGGGCCGGGCGCACGTGTTCTACTCCAACGGCACGCGCCTGCTCTACACCGTGCGGGAAGCCAGCGGCGAGTGGTGGCGCGCCGCGCCGACGGTGGATGCCGGTGGCAATCTGACGCAGCTAACGATGGCGGTGACGCCACAAGGGCTGCTGCAGGCCATATGGCGGAGCTTTGCTGACCCAAGCACGCAGGTCCGCCATACCCATCCGTTGGTCGCCGAGGCGGACACCTCCTCCGGCGCGTCGCAGGTGGTGCACCTGCCTGAGGATCTTGAGCAGGCCACCGTCTCTCTGCTGTATCGCGCTGAGAGCCCGGTGCCACTACGGGTCACGGTCAACGATGGGGCCAGTGAAACCTCAGTGGTGGACAGGAAGGTCTTCGCGGAGGGCTGGGAGCATGCCTGGGCCGACGTTAGCGCATGGTCCGGGCAGACGGTGACCGTGACCGTGGCGCTCGAGTTCGCCGCCGGACAGCCGTGGGGCCGCGTCACCATCGACGAGGTGAGCCTCGGCTCCTGGCCCGGCGCGATGACCAGGTTGGTGACCCTGCCCCTGTTGCTGAAATGAGCGCCGGCGGGCAGGTCGCTCTCTGACTTGGCCAGGCAACCGAGGGCGAGGGGGCAAGGATGGCAAGAGCGCTGGAGAACGTGCGTTTGCTGGTGTCAATAGCAGTGATAAAATCCCCAAAGGTGCCGAAATGGAAATCCCCAGTTCGACCAAGTGGTTCCCCTTCAGGCAGAATGGTCTGGTCGACCCGACTGCCGAAGGGAGAGCCACCCATGTTGGCGGTGGGGGATCGCCTCATGGTCAGGGATCTATGCTGCAAATGTCTGTCGAGCAGCGAGATCGCTCTTTGGACCGGCCCCGATCGACAGTACGCCGCGTGGCGAAGGGGCGCAGACCCCAGCGCCACGCGGCGACCTAGCCTTTTCACACACTCCTTGTGGGCGCGTTTCAGCCATGAACTCACCGCCCCTGCGGTCACACCGAGGGCTTCGGCGATGGCTTTGTGCTTCCAGCCCAGTCGCTCGGGATCCCACATGCGCAAGCGACGCGCCTCACGGCCACCAGCCGTCTTGCACAGACGGTGTTTGGTCGTGCCCACAGTGTCACGGCAGGTGACAAAGCCCAGCAAACATCGCGCGTATCATGAAGTCGTGAACGACCGCTCATCCACCTCCAGCTCCAGGGCCTTGACGAACTCATCGTACACCAGCAGCCCGTTGTAGCTATCCGGGATCAGCAAGGAGCGACCGTGCACGACCGCTCCTCCGGGGCTCCCGGCCGTGCGCAACTGGCGCAGAAGCCGAGGGCGCAGGGGATCTGAGATGTCCACGATGTCTACCTGCGAGGCGATCCTTCTGGAGACATATAACCCGTTGCCATACACCCGAGGCTTGCCTTGCCCCTCGCGGCGCTTGTCCAGCACCTCACCGCCGTAGACGATGGTCGGCTTGTCCTGCAGGCCGGTCTCCAGGGCGGAGGCCAGCCGATACCCACCAGGATAGGTGGCTAGAACCCGATCTCCGAGGGAGGCCACTCCCGCCGTAAAGTAGTACGCGTCGGCCTCGGCCAGGTTGATGCCGGTATCGATCTCCTGGCCGGACGCGGATAGATCCAGCCACCGGATCCCCATGCGATGCCCGGACACGCAGGTGTACCGGCCGTCCACGAGGCCCTGACACGTCTGGTTGCCGTAGAGGATGTTGATCCAGGGCTCCGCCGCCTTGACGGGGGCCGTCGGATCGGACACGTCCAGGATCAGAAAGTGCTGCTTGCATTCGGCGATGACATAGCGTCCCGCGTCATAGGCCGTCACGTGCCGAATGGAGGGCAAGCCAGCCTCGTGATAACGGCCCAGCAGCTCCAGACTATCGGAGCTTGTGTAGCGCCAGATGCCCAGACCCGCCACGCCCTCGGCCACATAAACCAGATCCCCGCGAACAGCTACGCCGAGGGCAAAGCCCTGGGTCTGGACCCGGCCCATCTCCTCGATCCGCGGCCACAGCTGGACGATTCTGAGGCCGGCCATGCCTGCTGCTACGATCGCGCGATCACCCATGAAACCCACGCCCCACACCTGGCCCCCGGGACGGTATACCCGCGGTTCCCCGCTTGCTGCCGGCCGGGCTGGCGAAGCTTTTCGGACGGGCGGAACCGTGAGCGGGGTATCTGGCTCGGGGGAGGGCCGCTGGGCGAGGCCTTGGGCCTCCACCACGCGCAGCCCCGCGTCGACGCCAGCGAGATAGATATAGTCGTCCACGACGGCCACGCCTGCCACCAATTGCGGGTAGCGGGCTACGGGAATGGGGTGGCGTGGGTCTTGGACATCGAGGACAAACAGGCCGTTGAAGGTATCCGCACAGTAGACATAACGGCCGTTGGCCACAGCACTCCACATGTCCAGGCCGCGTTGGTGGAACCGGGGGAACTTGGCTCGGGCCAGGAACTGAGGCTCGGCAGGGTTGCTGAGCGCAAAGATCTCAATGCCATGCCCCGTGCCGAAGCGGGGATCGCCTTCATCCTTCAGGTGGGCATCGGCGTGCCCACTATGATGTCCGGTGGAGGCATATATGAGGTCGCCGCTGACGCAGACGCCGTCGCCGAACCCATCCAGATCGCAGCGCGTCACCACTTGCGGGGCGCGCGGGTCTCGGATGTCCACGACGGTCAGTTGGCTGTCCTCCCAATCGCCCACGTAGGCGTAGCCGTTGCGAATGTCGACCGATTGGGCCTCTCCCGTGCGGATCATGCTCAGGAAGGCCGGCTGCCGTGGATTGGAGACGTCCACCATCTCGATGCCGTATTGCCGCTGCGCCACGACCATGACCTGGCCGCTGACCTGGACGCCGGTGGCCAGTTCGGTGCAATCGTAATGGGCCAGCAGCTCCGGCGCCTCCGCGCGACGGACGTCGACGATGAAAACGCCGTCGGCACGCGCCGTGATATAGGCGACCCCATCCCGAACCACGAGTTGTCGCCCGCACCCGGGTAGCGGTAATCTCCCCACGATCCTGGGGTGTGCGGGCGCAGTGATGTCGGCCACGCACAGCACGTTCGCGCCGACGAAGTAGAGATAATCGCCGGCCACAACCGCGTCCATGACGCCCTTCTCCTCAAGCGCGCCGACTGCCTTCAACTCGATGCCGTATTCCGAGCTTGTCATAGCCTTGGTCCTCCTCGTCCGGGAGCCTGTCGTCCCACTTTGCCGTCGATGTCGCCCATCCGCTTGCGCGTGAAGCCCCAGCGTGTCGTCTCGCCGACAGGAGGGGGAGGGGACCCCAGTGGGCTCCGCCTCCCCCTTCGGCCGATCCTTGCGTTGGTGAGCAGGTTGGGCCTAGCTCTTGATAAAGTACTGCTCCGGCATGGTGTTCCCTTCCGTAGCCAGTTGCGTGTCGTTAATGCACGTCTCTGGGACGTTGCGGAAGCTGTTCTTGACGATGACCAGCTCGGGCTTCTCAGTGGAGACGCCGATATAGTGGAGCTGATCCTTCTGGATCTCCAGCATCTGGCGGACGATCCGCTTCCACTCGTCCATATCGCTGGTGGCCTCGAACTGGTCATCCAGCTGGTACAGCTCCTCGATGCGCGTTTCCTTGGGCGCCTCGATGCCCTCCTTGCCGCCGGTCGTGTGCCACCGGTAGTACGTGATGTCGTAGGGGCGGAACTTGCAGGCGAACCAGTCTCGGCGGATGATGGGGTTGTAGGTGGTGCCGGTCCCCCAGGTGGACATGTCAAACTTGCCGGAATTCATGCGCTCCTCCCAAAGGGTGCGTTCGTACCCATTGAGAATGAGCTCGATCCCCAGGTCTTTCCAGTGCGCCGCCATCAACTCCGCTTGTGGCTGGAACGCATACTGCGAGATCGTGTACTCGAAAATGACGCTCAGACGCTTGCCATCGGGGCGGAGCCGGTAGCCCTCGCTGTCCCGCTGGGTGAGTCCCATCTCGTCCAGATAGGCGTTGGCCCGATCCGGGTCGTGCTCGGTCATCCAAGTGGCCCACTCATCCCAGTAGAAGGGGGAGGATGCCGGAGGGCAGACCTGAGTTGGCTCGCCGACGCCCATAAAGACCCCGTCGATGATCTCCTGGCGATTGATGCCCAGAGAGCAAGCATAGCGGAAGCGCTTGTCGCGAAGGATGTCGCGGAGCACCGGGTCCTCGTGCTCATAGTTGAACCAGAAGGCGTTATCCGTGCGGCCGCCCTTCTCCCAGCCCAGCAGCACCCGATAGTCGCCCTTCTCCTTGTTCTCCTGGAAGAGCGTATAGTTGTCGAAAAGCATGTGCCGGTACTGCATATCTACCTCACCGGCAACGGCGCGCAACTGGGCCTGTTTGGAATCCTGCACGATCATATGCTCGATGCGATCGATGTAGGGAAGCTGGTGTCCCTCTGGATCCACCTTCCAGTAGAAGGGGTTGCGCTCATGGACCACCGGCTGTTTTGGCGGCGGCACCGTCACCATCCAGGCCCCGATCACAGGCAGATCCGGGTTGGTCGTCATGTTGAACTTGTTGCCAAAAAGCTGATACCAGAACTCGAGGCCCGCCTCTTTGGTCAGTTTGTCCAGCGTGGCCTTGTCGGCGTAGGTGGGATGGAACTGCTGCAGATAGTGCTTCGGACGCTGGTGGTCGTTCACAATGTTGGCGCCGGCGGCGTAGTAGAGGAAAAGTGGGTAGGACGCGGCGAAAGTCAGCTTGTAGTTGTAGTCGTCGAGCACCGTTAGCTTGGCGGGCTCGCCGCCCCGCTTCCAATAGGAGGAGAGGGTCGGTGTCAAGTCCTTATTGGTCCACACATCCTCGACGGAGAAGGCCATGTCCGCGCTGGTGTAGGGATGGCCATCTGACCACTTCATCCCCTTGCGGAGGTGGAAGGTGAACTCGGTGTTGTCCTTGTTGACCTCCCAAGACGTCACCACGTTGGGGATAAGGTTGGCGCCGTCCTTGTCCCAGCGGATGATCTGGTTGTAGTTGAGACGCGGGACGACCTGTATGTCGGTAGGGCTCGTGGCCAGGCGGTGCCAGGTGCCGCCATACTGCCCGATCTCCTCCCATGGCGTGATAACCATGGGCTCCTCGCTGACCCGCTCATCAACGGGTGGCAGCTTGCCAGCCTGCACCAGGGCCGTCAGGGCTGGAGCCTCCTTGTATTTGGAAACCTTGGGCGTGGCCGTGACCACCTTCTCGACGGCCACTTCCTTCTGCACGACCACGGTTTCCTTAACTACCTTTTCGACGGGCACTTCTTTCTCGATTACCTGGGGCGTGGGTTGCGCGCAGCTTGCCGCTGCCAACCCGACCGCCGCCATGGCGGCGGCCTTGAGAAAACCTCGGCGATCCAATCTGCCAGACATCCTGTCGATCCTCCTATTATGGCTTAACTATGCTGAAAAGGCCCCATCTCGCTCAGGAGATTCGTGTGTCGCTGACCTCCTTTTCCCGATGGCCCGGCCCATTCTCCAGCGGGGGTATTCAGAGCCGGTTCACCCGGATATGGTCTCGCGCAGAACCCGTGATAGCTCCTGGGTATTCTCTTCGCTCCGGCGTTCACTATGAGCCATCAACGTAGCCAGGTCGCGCTGCCGCAACGCATTCAGGATAGCATGATGCATGGGAGGAAACCCGGCGTAGCCGCTGTGGGGAGCTATCCCCCACTTCCGCCAATGGAGCAGGACGCGGAACTGAGCGCGCAGGATGGTCCATACACTGATCAGCACGTCGGTTCCAACCGCTTCGAAGATGAGATCGTGGAAGCGCAAATCGTGCTCTACACACGCGGCGTGATCGCCTGCTGCCGCAGCGGCCTCGTGGAGCTCGATTTCGCGCGCCAAACGGTCCGGCAACCCGTCCTCTAGTGCTTTGTCTTCGATGAGCAGCTTGTAGGCTACGTCATCCAACGCCGAACGCACCAGATAGAGCTGGCGGATGTCCTCTTCGGTGAAGCGCCTGACGTACGCCCCACGGCGTGGCTCTTTGACCACCAGCCCTTCTTTCTCGAGAAGGTTGAGTGCTTCCCGTATGGGGCTGTTGCTGATGTTGAGCCACTTGACGAGCGCGCTCTCGGTCAGTCTCTCGCCAGGCAAGAATCGCCTGTCAATGATGCCCGTGCGGATACGATCAGCTACCTGTTCAGGCAATACCTTCCCCAATTCCATCACGCCCTCCCATTGGATGGCTCTGCACCTCAGTCACTGTATACTGCAGTATATATAATCCTATTGTAGCAGGAATCCGACGCATTGTCAACTTGTTGGCAGGGCAATTCGTCAAGGGTGTGGAAGCATGGCGGCCACTCTTGGGGGAGGAGGTGGTGGCTGACATGGATAGGCGAGCGACGGCAAGTCGCGAGCACTCGGGGCAATCGGGGATCTGCGCCTAGACCGCAGGAGGCGGGCGGTCCACCCCCACGTGGTTGGGGAATACGCCGACTTGCTTGCCCTTGCATCTGATACCATCCGGTCCACCCCCACGTGCGTGGGGAATACTTGTCTTATGCGGTTGTTGGGCGGAGTAGGTTACGGTCCACCCCCACGTGCGTGGGGAATACTGATCTGGACCAACGAGCGAACTGGGCTGGCGACGGGTCCACCCCCACGTGCGTGGGGAATACGGCCCGCTGCGCCGCCGTCGGCATGACCCGCTCGGTCCACCCCCACGTGCGTGGGGAATACCACTCGCCAGCCCAGCGCGGCGGCGAGGTTTAACGGTCCACCCCCACGTGCGTGGGGAATACTCCTTAGTCGGCTCGTCTCGCAAGCCGCCCTTGCGGTCCACCCCCACGTGCGTGGGGAATACTCCCAGTGAGACGGACAAATGCACCAGCGTGCGCGGTCCACCCCCACGTGCGTGGGGAATACAGCAGCAACCACAAAGTCGGGGAATGGTTGTGCGGTCCACCCCCACGTGCGTGGGGAATACCATGTACCGCAACCCCGACGGGAACCCGATCATCGGTCCACCCCCACGTGCGTGGGGAATACCCTATTGGCGGCTGCGGCTGGCAGGGTATCAGCGGTCCACCCCCACGTGCGTGGGGAATACGCTGTGATCGGCAGCCTCGT
>Ga0123332_1002647_pt1 | contig 16842 bp, 10 predicted proteins | sample BioC12SIPDNA_4_FD_89958 | JGI IMG/M metagenome (GOLD analysis project Ga0123332, IMG submission 89958) | Anaerobic biogas reactor microbial communites from Washington, USA - Biogas_R2_A C12 SIP DNA | ecosystem: Engineered > Bioreactor > Anaerobic > Unclassified | place: Washington, USA...
AGCCATCTTGTGTTTGCGGAATCGCCACCACATCAGTTTCCAGGGCGGCGCTACATAGACTTCCTCCCCCATCGAAGTTGTCGCGCCCGCTTCGAGAAGGATCTCTTCCTCGACGTCCGGTCTGGCATCGACCTGGAGCGCCCGTTCCGATTCGGCCATGGCTCATCCCTCCAGGCGAATGCGCGGGTCCACCCATGCCAGCAGGATGTCCGAGATCAACGTCCCGATCACGGTCAAGGCGCTCAACAAAAGCAGAACAGCACCCGCGAGGTACATGTCCTGCGAGGTGAGTGCACGCAGCTGCATGGGGCCCGTTGTCTGCAGGCTCAGCACGATCGACATCAGCGTGATGGATGAGATGCGATTGGCCAGCGACCAGCCGACGGTACTGAAGAACGGATTCAGCGCCACCCGAACCGGGTACTTCCAGATCAGCCGGCCCTCGCTCAGGCCCTTGGCCCGCGCCAGCTCCACATAAGGCTTATTGACCTCGTCCAACAGGTTAGCACGCGTGGTTCGCAGCTCGCCGGCGGTGTTCTCAATCGCCACGATCAGGGCCGGAATCCACAGGTGCTTGAACATATCCCAAACCTTGTCCCAGCTCCAGGGCGCGTTGAGATACTTTTCGGAAAACAGTCCACCAACGTTCAGGCCGAGCTGGCTCTGCGCGAAATACATGATGATCAGCGCCCACAGGAAGGCAGGCACACCCACGCCTAAAAAGCTAAACGTAGACATGAGATAATCAGGCAGCGAATACTGGTGCGTGGCCGAGTAGACGCCCATCGGGATCGCTATCAGCCAACTGATGAGCATCGAAAACACGGCCAGGGCGACTGTCAGCCCCAACTTCTCCCAGATCAGCTCGCTGACCGGCCGCTGCCACTCCATGGATTGGCCCCAGTCCCCGCGCGTGATGATGCCCCACATCCATTTGCCGTACTGGATATAGACGGGCTGGCCCATCCCATACCGTTCGCGCAGCGACTCTAGCGCCTCATCGTCAACCTGCTCGCCCATCGCGCGCAACTGAGCGGCGTACGACGTCAGATAATCGCCGGGCGGGAGTTGAAGGATGGCGAAGGTGACGATCGAGATCAGGATGAGCGTGGGGATCATGATGAGCACCCGTCGCCCGATATATGCCAACATGCGCGGCCTCCGGTGCGGCTGACGAGTTGAAGGTTACGGGTTGAAGGTTGAAGGGCTTCCTTGACTGGCCTTCAACCTTCAACCTTGTACTTCCAACCCGTTATGTCGTATGTTTCGCCGGGTCGTCCCAGTAGTAGGTCTCATCCTGGCAGAAATGCTCGTCGCCGGTGGTGTCATCGTTCGGCATGCCAGCCGGGTAGCCCTTGAAGCCGTTCTTGACAATCGTCACTGCCGGCCGCTCGCCGAGCAGGGTGATCATCGGGAGTTCGGTTGCCCAGATGTCGAGCAGCCTCTTGAACGCTTCGGTCTGCTTGGCAGGATCGGGCTCCACAACGACCTCTTCGTCCCAAATCCGCCAGATTTCCCAGACCCAGTGCCCGTCCGGCGGCTTGACAGCGATCGGGCTGTCCGGCTCGGTGTAGTAACGGTACCATCCCGGACACCACGGCCGGTCAGGCTGCACGCCGCGGAAGATGATGGCCTCGGGCACGATCGGCAACACGGTGCGATCGCCGCCCCAAGTGCCTCCATCAATGTCGTTTGCATTGTAATGCTCGGTGTAGAGGGCCCGCTCGACGTACTTGTAGGCCATCTTGACGCCGACCTTCTCGAAGTACCCTGAGACGAGCCCGTAGGTATCTTCGGTTTGGGTGCCGACCGGGTCGATGCCCTCGAGACTGAAGCTGATGGGGCCACTGCCGTCTTTGTAGAGCCGGAAGCCGTCGGCGTCCTTCTTGTCGTAGCCGGCTTCGTCCAGAAGCTGGTTCGCCTTGTCCGGGTCATACTCCAGGTAGGCTTCGGACAGCTTCGGATAGTACTGCGGCGACATCGGCAGCGGGCTGTACTGGCGCGGCTTCAGCAAGCCGTTGAATACGAGTTGGTTGATCTCCTCGCGATTGCAGGCGTGTGACAGGGCGATGCGCACGTTGCGCTCGTTGAAGAACTCCGCAAGCTGCGGCTTCTGGCTCGAGAGATTGAGCTGCATGCCCACATGGCTGGCCAGCACGCCGAGGGTCACCTTGTAATCGCCTTGGGCCTCGCTCTGCTTGTAAAGCGGCAGATCGGCCTCCTGCATGTGGCGGTACTGCATGTCGATCTCGCCGTTGGTGATCCACAAGTTCAACACCTCTTGCGATTCCATCAGCCGGTGCGTGAGCTTGTCGATGTAGGGGAGTTGCTGGCCTTCTTCATCCACCGCGAAGAAGTAGGGATTACGTTCGCAGACGAACAACTCGTCGTTGAGGGTGCCCTTAGGAACCCAGGCGCCGAGGGTCGGCCGGTCGGGATTCATGGTCCACTGCCGAGCGAACTGCATGTAGTAGGTCTGCCAGTCGGCGGAGCCGCGTTCCTTGATCGCGGCCTCGAGCTTGGCTTTGTCGGATGTGGTATCCTCGTGGAACTCCTTCATGTAGTGGCTGGGCGATACGGGAAGGGGTGCGATGGTTGCGCCACCGCCCGTGCCGCCACGCGTCATGTTGTACATGAACATCGGCTTTGGTTTCCCGTAGGTCCACTTGGCCGTGTACTTGTCAACCGCCTCGAACTTGGAAAGCGTCTTGTCCGGGTCGGTCCAGATCGTCTGCGTGCCGGGGGTCAGCTTCTTATTCTGCAGCTCGTGCTCCCACCAGAAGGCAATGTCGTCGGTGGTATAGTCCGCCTTGCCGTCCGACCACTTGAGGCCTTCGCGCATCTTGAGGATCCAGACCTTGCCGTCCTCTTCAACCTGCCACGACTCGACCATGCGGGGCTGCAGGTTCAGGTCCTTGTCGAACCAGGCCCACGAGCGGTCCAGGCACTTGGTCGGGCCCCAGTAGTCGGACACACCTTTGAACGCGCGGCGCCAGGTGCCGCCGTACTTCCCGACTCCCTCGTAACCCTTCATCACGAGGGGATTCTTGGGCAGCCGCTCATCCACGGGAGGCAGCTTGCCCGCTTTGACCAGCTCCGCCAGCATGGGGGCTTCCTTGTACTTGGCGGCGGGCACAGCGGTTGGTGGCACGGCGGTGGGCGGCACAGCCGTCGGCGCCGCGGCCGGTACGGCTGTCGGTGGCACAGCGGTGGGTGGCACTGCGGTAGGCGGCACCTCCGTCGGCGCCGGCGGCACCTCCGTAGGCGCCGCGGCCGGGGTGCCGCAGGCCGCGGCTGCCGCGCCCACCGCAGTCATCGCCGACAGTCGAATGAACTCACGTCGGTTGATCCTTCGCCCTTTCATGGTGCATTTCCTCCTTGAAGAGCAGTCCGTTTTTCTTGCGTCAGTTATCGCTATGTTGGTTGTCTAACCTCTCAGGCATCTCCTTTCGTGGTTCGGCAAGAAGAGACCGCCGGCGTAGCCGTCCCTGGTCCGCTCAAGCCAGGTGCGGAAAACCGGCGAGTGCTAGCTCGTCTGCCCGGTGGCAACTCACCGCATGATCCGGCGAGATCTCTCGCAGGACCGGTTCTTCTGCCACGCACCGGTCCACGCAGTACCGGCAGCGCGGGTGAAAATAGCATCCGCTGGGCGGGTGAGCCGGGTCGGCCACATCCCCCGGCATCACGATAGCCTCAGAGCGAATGCGCGGATCGGGCTTGGGCACGGCCGAGAGCAGCGCCTCGGTGTAAGGATGCCGCGGATAGCTGAAGAGCTCCTCTGTGGCAGCGCTCTCGACCAGCTTTCCCACGTACATCACCACAACCCGATCGCTGATGTGTTCGACCACGCTCAAGTCGTGGGAGATGAACAGATAAGTCAGCCCGAATTGCTCCTGGAGTTCCTGGAGCAGGTTGAGGATTTGCGCCTGGACGGAGACGTCCAGGGCCGAGACCGGCTCATCGCAGACGACCAGCTGCGGCCTCAGCGCCAGCGCACGCGCCACGCCGATGCGCTGGCGCTGGCCGCCGCTGAAGGCATGCGGATAGCGGGCCATGTACTCGGGACGCAGCCCCACAACCTTGAGTAGGTCCGCGACGCGCTCTTTGAGCGCCGCGCCCTTGGCCACCCCGTTCGTGTAGAGCGGCTCCCCGATAATCTCCAGCAGCGTCATGCGCGGGTTGAGCGACGAATAGGGATCCTGAAAGATCAGCTGCATGTTCTGGCGCAGTTCGCGGAGCTGCGACTGCTCCATCTGTGAGACGTTGACGCGGCCCAGGTTCTGATCGGTGAACCAGATCTCCCCAGCAGTCGGGTCGTACGCACGTAGGATCGTCCGGCCGACCGTCGTCTTGCCGCAACCGCTTTCTCCCACCAGGCCCAGCGTCTCGCCCTCGCGGATGAAGAAGCTCACCCCATCCACCGCACGGACCACGCCCACCTCTTTGGTGAACAGGAAGCCGCGTTGGATCGAGAAGTGCTTCTTCAGATCGATGACTTCGAGAAGCTTCGGCCGCTCAGGCAGGGCGGCCCCGTGGCTGGCGGTTGGTTCGATCATGGGCTCCCCATATGTACATCGTACCTCATGCACATGGTGCCTCATGCACATCGTGCATCCACCGCTATGTGAAAGCAGGCTCCAGAGAGACGCCCGCGCTCTTCAGCGCGGCCAGGAAATCATCGTACATGACCGAGTTCGGCAGGCAGCCGGCCACGCCTTCATGACACTCAGCGGCCGGCTCATCCAGATACGAGTAGACGACGACGGGGATGCTGCGCGCGGCAGCCTCGACCTCCAGCCTGTGCCACATCCCGAGGGGATGGGTCCCGGTTTTGCGGGCGGTGGCGCCAGGGCTTCTGGCGGTGGCGCCAGGGCCTCTGGCGGTGGCGCCCAGCAATTCGCTGTCAAGGATGATGAGAGAGGGGCTTGCCGGCTGGGCCAGCAGGGACAGCACGTCCTTGCACCGCGACGCGCTGGCCGTCTCAAAGCCGCTCTCTTCGGCATAACGTCGAAGCAGGTACAGGATATTCGGGTCATTGACCGCGATGATGATGCTCTTTGTCATCTGGCTTGCTCCCTCCAGACGCATCACCACCACCCAATGGCAGCATCGGACGCTGTCTTGCCAGCGTTCCATGCTGCCCGGGCATCCGGGTCCTGGCAGCGCGCCAGGACCTACAGTGCACGCGGCCCCAAGCCGTCAGGATAAGTGTAGTCCTGAATGCCCGCCGTGTCTTGTGTTTTTGGGACAACCCTATCGTCCGATTAGGACACGTGCGTTGCGGACGCTGTGGCCAGCGTTCAGGGGGTTTGATTGCGGTAGGCGCTGGGTGACATGCCGACCTCGCGGCGGAAGATCCTGGAGAAGTAACTGCTGTCGCGGAAGCCGACCGCGTTCATGATCTCTGTGATGTTCATGCGTCCCTCATCCAGCAGGCGCCGCGCCTGCACCACCCGGAACCGGTTGAGGTAGTCGATTGGCGACAGCCCGGCCTCTTGCACGAAACAGCGCGTCAGGTGCCGCTCGCTGATGCCGGCATAGCTGGCCATCTGCTCTCGCGAGATGTCTCCGGCGTAATGAGCGTGGATGTAGGCCATGACCTTGCGGGCCAGCCGCTGGGTCTCGCTGCCCAGCCGCTTATTGCGAGCCAATGCCCCCTGGACCTGCGCCAGCGTCTCCTCTGTCGTAAACATGCCCTTCTGCAAGATGGACGCCACCCCACGGCCGAGGCGGCCCATGTCGTCCTCCGACAGGCGTTGCGCGGTCAGAACGATGACCGGAATATCACGCAGCCGCGCATCCCGCTGCATGGCCTCCAACACGCCGATGCCGTCCAACTCGGGCATCATCAGGTCCAGCAGGACGAACAGTAGGGGCGACCCTTGCCCCCGCTGACCTGGCAGCGTCCGCCCTTCGAGCGATCGCCCATCCGGGGGTCGCCCCTCCAGCGGTCGCTCCACACCATCTTCCTTCTTCCCTCGGCGGCTCAGCCGCCGCCTTCCCTCTTCCTTCCATTCCCGCTGCAACAGCTCAAGGGCCTGCACGCCGTCGGCTGCCTCCAGGATACGGCAGCCCGGGAAGCGCTCTCGCACTATGTCGCGGTGCAGCGCTCGGATGTCGGGATCATCGTCCGCAATCAAAATGGCCTGGTCCTGAACCTCGTGATCGGCCAGCCCCAGGTTCTGCAGCGCCCGGGCCAGGGCAGCCGGGCCCATCGGCTTGGCAAGGTAGTCCATCGCCAGCACAGACCCCTGTCCCTGCTCGGCCAGCAGCGAATAGAGCAGCACGGGGATGTCCTCCGTGGCTTGGCTGTGCTTCAGGGCGTCGAACAACTGCCAGCCGTGCTCCCAGGTGGGCTGCAGATCGAGCACCACCGCGCCCGGCCGGAGGCTGAGCAGCTGGGCCAGCCAGTCCTCCTGTTCCTCGACGGGCAGCACCGCCACATCGAAGCCCTGCTCCCGCAGGTGGCCGCGGAGCAGCTCGCCGCCCGCGGCCTGCTCTGTCAGCAGCACGACGCTGCCCTGGCAGCGTCCGATGCCCTGGCAGCGTCCGATGCCCTGGTAGCGTCCGCTGTCCGCCATCATAGGGGCGACCCTTGCCCCCGCTGACCTGGCAGCGTCCGACCCACTTGCCGTCGTCTCCCGCCATCCTCCTTCTTCCTTCGGCGGCTCGGCCGCCGCCAGAGGGCCTGGCGCCGCCGCCTTCCCTCTTCCTTCCGAGACCGGAAGGCGATAGAAGAAGGTGGAGCCACCATCCACGCGTCCCGACGAACGAACGCCGATCTCGCCGCCGTGCAGTTGGACGATTTCCCTACAGATGGCCAGGCCCACGCCCAGCCCGCCGAAGCCGCGGGACGCGGTTCTCTCCGACTGGCGAAACTCGTCGAAGATGGCCTGCTGCTCCTCCAGCGGCACGCCCAGGCCGGTGTCGCTGATCGAGACGGTCACACCGGGCACTGCCCCATGCGCTGGGTCGCCGGCATCCGCCTCGATCCGCAGCCGCACCTCTCCGAGCGCAGTGAACTTGACCGCGTTGGTGATCAGGTTCAGGGTAACTTCCTGCAGCCGGGACCCATCGCCGCGGACCTCCGGCAGGTCCCCCGCTATCTCCACCTGCCAGTCCAGCCCCTTGCTGCGAGCCATCTGTTCGCCCACCAGGATCGTGGGCTGCAGGACCGCGGCAAGGTCGAGGGGCTTGAGAGCGAGTCGCAGCTGGCCGACCTGGCTGCGGGCCAGGTCCAGCACGTCCCGCACCAGTCCGCCGAGCTGCTGGGACGTTGCGCGGATGCGGTCCAGATCCTGCCGGTACGGTGCAGGCAGGGGCGGCCGGCTGCCCAGACCCTCCCGCAGCATCATCTCGCTCAGCCCTTCCAGCAGGATCAGCGGGGTGCGCAGTTCGTGGCTGACCATGGAAAGGAAGCGGCTCTTGAGGTGATCGGCCTCTTCGGCCAGCCGCTGCTTCTCCTGGGCTGCCTGCTGCGCCGCATCACTGCGCTCTGCACGCAGCGACGCGGCCTGGTAGAGGTGGATGTTCTCTTGCAGCAGCAGCACGCTCTTCAACGCGCTGCTGATCTGCTCCTGCAGCACCCGGTACACCTGCCCCTCGCCCCCGCTACCCTGGTAGCGTCCGCTGCCGTCCAGCATGATGAATCCCAACTGTTCATCCCGGGAAAACAACGGCTCGACGATGATGGTGTGCACCGGGCCGCCGGGGGATGCGATGCGGGGTGCGACGTAACCGTACCGTACGGGCGGTCCTATGTGACCACCCATCGGGGGGATCCGGTCCGCGGCGCCGTCGTAGAGGCGACCCTGGTAAGCACGCTGAAAGCGTGCGACGTCGCCCATCTTGCGGCCTCCCGACGCCAGGACAGGCGCACAGCACACCTCTCCATCCGGCGGCAGGTCCGCGCGGCCATTCTCGTCGTAGGCCAACACCAGCCGGCAGTCCCCGGGCGCCGCCGCCAGAGGACCTGGCACCGCCGCCAGAGGGCCTGGCACCGCCGCCAGAGGGCCTGGCGCCGCGTCAATCCCCTCCGGACCGGATGTCGGGTTCTCGTAGAGGGCCACCGCACAGGAGCCGATGCCCAGGCCGGGCAGCTCGCGCGCCAGGATGTCCACCAGCTCGCCAACGTCCCCGGCCAGGGCCAGCGAACGGGTGATATCGTGCAGCTGGTCAGACTGCTGCCTGGCGCGGCGGTGGGCCTCGGCCTGGCTGCGCCAGGCATACTCGCCGATCAGGACGCGCGCCTGGTGCAACAGGTTCTCCGCGCGCCGCATCCTCTCCCCGTCCGCCTCCCATACAGGCGAGATCTTCCTTCTTCCTTTTTGCTTCGGCGGCTCGGCCGCCGCCTTCCTTCCGCTTCCCGTCCACGGTCCTTCCGGACGTCCACCCACCACTTCCCGCAGCGCGGAGATCACCCCATGCCACGGCCACGCCTCACCCCCCGCAGCCACGGCCTGGCGCATGAGGTCGTCGAGAGTAACGAGAAAACGCCCCAACGGAGGGGTCCGTTCCGCGGCGCCGTCCAGCTCGGTCTCGAACGCGTCGAGCAGCCGCACCCTATCGGCTGCGGGTCGACCCGCGGCCTCCAACTCAAGCTCCAACCCCGTAGCGGCGACCGCAGCGTCCGCCCCCCGCCATCTTCCATCTTCCTTTTTCCTTCTTCCTTCCGCCTCCCCTGAGGGGGCCGCCTGCTCGCCGTCCGGGCCGCCCGCGCCCCCGCCCGCGCGCACTACCTCCGCGTCGAAGCAGCCGCATGACCGGCGAATGACCAGCCGCGCAGGCAGCGATATCTCGTCGGGCAGTTGCTCGCCGGCCAGCCGCGCCAGGATCATGGACAACGCCTGGCGGCCGCGCTCCCACATACTGATCTTGAGAGTGGTCAATGGAGGCGTCAGAGCCCGGCTGGCCGGCCGGTCGTCGAATCCGACGACCGACACCTGCTCGGGCACGGAGACGTCCCGCGCCTGCAGGGCCGGCAGCGCGCCCAGTGCGAAGGTGTCGCTGGCCGCGACGATCGCGTCAAGCTGCACCCCGCGCTCGTCCAGGAAGACGCGAATGGCCTCCGCGCCGTTCTCCTGCACCCACGGGTAGGGCGGTGAAACCAGGTCCGGATCGAGGGGGATACCGTAGGCTGCAAGGGTATCGCAGTAGGAGCGGTAGCGCTCGCTGGCCTCGCGATGCGCGGATGGCCCGCGGATGAAAGCCAGCCGGCGACGGCCATGGACCTCGATGAGGTGGGCCATCGCCGCGCGCGTCCCGCCGTAGCTGTCCAGGACCACGCCGGGGATGCCGGGCAGACTGATGCCGATGCTGACCATGGGCAGGGGTTGGAAGCGCTGGCAGAAGTCGTAGGTGGCGCTGGGACCGGCAGAGGAGCCGAGGGATGCGCCCCACACGATGAGACCGTCGAGGCACTCGCGATCTACCAGGTCGTAGATCGCGTTGGCGCGGCGCCCAGCTTCGTGGGGATCCTGCACCTCGCCACCCACGAAGCCGAACACGTCGACCCCGCGTGCCTGCGCCATCTCAACGATGCCGCGCCAGATTGCCAGCCCGTGGTGATCGCTGATCCTGGGCGTGACATAGCCGATGCGCATGGCTGCACGCGGAGCGGAGCGCCGCGGCTGCAACCCTGCAGTGTCCCCTTGGCTCATCGAATAACCCTACCGCACCTCGATTATACCACAGCGAGGTGCTCCGTTGCGGCGGTCGGGCGCTCTTATTCGATCCGCCAGCCCGGCAGGAATGCGCGGCTGGCCCGCAGCATCTCCAGGAACATGGCCCAGGTCTCATCCAGGGCCAGCCGGTTGGTCGGGTCGCCCAGGATCGCCTGGAACGCGAGGTCCCGGTCTCGCGTAAGGCTGGCCTCCACGATGAGCTCCTGGTTGGCCACGTGCCGGGCCATCAGGGGCTGCAGGCCGGGCGGCAGCGCGCCGGCAGCCAGTGGCCGCACTTCGTCACGGCTGAAGCGTGCGTTGGTCTCCACCACCGCATCGCGCGGCAGGTTCTCCACCTGGCCCCGGTTGGCCAGGTTGACGTTGGTCACCAGGTCGCCGAGGCCGAGCAGTGCCCCCATCTGCCGGACCCCTTCCTCGTCCGACGGCTCCAGCCGCAGCGGCTCCCGACCGGCCATGAGATCGCGCGTCTTGCCCGGCGCGTCGCGCCAGCGGCCGATGCGCCAGGAGACGGGCGTGCGGATGACCCCCCAACGGAACAGCTCCTCCGGCGAACGGGTGAAGCCGGGCAGGAACTCCACCAGGTGGCGGTCGCCCGCCGCGGCCAGCAGGCCGAAGCGCTGGAAGAGCGTGAATTTGACCTGGTCCGCGCTGTGGAACCAGTTGCCCCAGCTCTCGACTTCCTCGCGGGTGTATGGCCGGAGCACGCCTGGCTCAGCCAGGTGGTCTCGCAGCAGCGGAAGGAGGTCCGTGCCGCGGTACGAGGCGCGGTCTACCCAGGTGAAGTGGTTGATGCCCGTCACGTTGACGCGGATCTCATCCCGGCGTGGGGCCTCGACCGCCAGGGCCTTGGCGGCCAGGTCCGCCAGCATGCGCTGGGTGGCGAACACCTCGTGACAGCAGCCGAAGACCTTGAGCCGGGGTGCGACGCGGGTGAGCGTGCGCGTGCAGATTGTCATGGGGTTGGTGTAGTTGATCACCCAGGCGCGGGGGCAGATCGCCTCAATCGCCTGTGCGAAGCCTGCGTAGATCGTGGCGGCGCGCAGCCCGCGCACCAGTCCCGGCGCGCCTACGGTGTCGCCCACCGGAAAGAATATCCCGTGCCGCTCCGCAATCGCGATCTCCTCGGCCATGCACTCCAGCGTGCCGGGCTGGATCGAAAGCACCACGAAGTCCGCGCCCTGCAGCGCGTCCTCCAGCCGCTCGACCGCGGCATAGCGCCAGGCGGATACGACGCCGGGCTGCTCCCCGAGCCAGTTCCCCAGCGCCTCGTTGAGCCGGGCAGAAGCCAGGTCGATATCGTAGAGCGCCACCTGCCCCTGCAGGCCGGGGCAGAGCGCCAGGTCGAACATCAGCTTCCGCGCCCAGTCTCGGCTTCCCCCGCCGATGTACGCGATCTTCAGCTCGATGGGACGATCATCTGTTGGGTGAGTCATGGTGTGTTTCCCTTAGATGGGTATAGCGGCGTACCCGGAAAGGTACACCGGCATCTTCGCGCTCGACCTGACTTGATCCAGGTGCCGGGCACCTCGAGGTGCCCGGCACCGCGCTACCCGACCTCCACCTCTCCGGCCACCCGGATATCGCGCGAGGAACTGCCAACCTGCACCATCACGGTGCCCGGCTCCAGCACCCACCCGTCGCCGCCCCAGTACCGGAGCTGCGTCGCGGGGAGGATGAAAGTCACGGTTCGCCGCTCGCCCGCCGCGAGGGAGATGCGCCCGAAGCCCTTGAGCTCCTTGACCGGCCGGCTGACTGCGGAACCTTTATGGCTTATGTAAAGTTGTACGACCTCATCGCCGGCCACCTCGCCCACGTTCGCGACATCCACAGCCACCTGAACCGCGCCGCCCGGCCCCATGCGGGGCGGGCTGATCCGCAGGTCGCTGTACTCGAAGGTCGTGTAGCTCTGCCCGAAGCCGAACGGGTAGAGCGGCTCCTCCGTCATGTAGCGGTAGGTGCGGCCGGCCATGTTGTAATCGTCGAAGGGCGGGAGCTGCTCGACCGACCTGTAGAAGGTGACCGGCAGCCGCCCCCCGGGATTATAGTCGCCGAACAGTACATCTGCAACGGCCGTGCCCCCCTCCTCACCGGGATACCACGTGCACAGGATGGCCGGCACGTGTGCCTGGGCCCAGTTGACGGCCAGCGCACTGCCCCCCATCAGTACCAGGACCACCGGTTTGCCCGTTGCGTGGATCTGCCGGAGGAGCGCCTCCTGAGTCGCGGGCAGGCCGATGTCCGTGCGGTCGCCGCCCGCGAACCCCTCCACGTGCACGGGCATCTCCTCGCCCTCCACGCTGGGCGACAGCCCCATCACCATCACCACGACCTCAGCCTTCTGGGCGGCCTCCAACGCGGCGGCTGCATGGTCCTGGCCCGGAACAGCCCACAGGAGCTGCACCTTCGGATCGCGACCCGCGTTGATGTAGTCGAGCCGCACGTCGTACAGCCGCCCCGCCTGAAGCTCGACCGTAGCCGTTCGAGTGAACGTCTCGTGGTCATGCGTTGCAAAGTCCAGCAGCTCGCGGCCGTCCAGCCACAGGCTGAAGCCGCTCGAAGCCCGTGCACCCAGGTGATACGTCCCGGAAACGGGCGGGATGAGCACGCCCGTCCAGGTCGCGGCGAAGGGCTCGGTGCCATATCCGCCCAGCGGCGAGGCATCGCGCCACATGAAGTCCACGAGGGGATCGACGCGTTCGAAGGCCGCCTCGGAGAAGTGGCGATCGCGGAAATAGATCACGGCCAGCCCGTGGCCGGTGTGCCCGCCGGTTGGGCGCAGACAGGCTGAAGGGACGACCTGCAACAGCGGCACGCCCGGCGCGAGCTCGCAGCCCTGTGCGCAATAGACGGCCGCGCGGGGCGCCACCTTGCGGCGAATGCCCTCCAGCGGGGTGACCGCGGCCGACGGCGTCCCGCAGTAGTTGCCCAGCAGCACAGCCAGGTCGTCCGCGTCCGGCCCGATGACCGCGATGGACTTGAGGTCCTTCGGGAGCGGCAGCAGCGGCCGATGGCCGTACCACCCTGGCGCTGGTTCGTTCTTGAGCAGCACGATCGACTCCCGCGCGGCCCGCAGCGCCAGCTCGCGATGCGCAGGCGAGTCGTTGACCTCGAAGGGGATCTGCCCGTACCGCGTCTGCCCGGGCGGATCGAACATGCCCAGGCGGAAGCGTGCCGCGAACAGGCGCGCCACCGCGCGGTCGATGGCAGCCTCGTCGATCAGCCCCTGCTCGACCGCTTCCAGCAGCGCCGGATACGCGCACCCGCACTCCAGGTCGCATCCCATCTTCACCGCCAGGGCCGACGCCTCCGCGGGCGTGCCGACCAGGCCATGCCCCCCAAAGATGTCGTTGATCGCCCAGCAGTCGGAGGCCACGTAGCCTTCGAAGCCCCACTCGTCGCGGAGGATCTTCTGCAGCAGCGTCGGGCTGGCGCAGCACGCCTCGCCGTTCAGCCGGTTGTACGCGCCCATCACGGAAACCGCTTTGCCATCTTTCACGCATGCCTCGAACGCAGGCAGGTAGGTCTCCCGCAGGTCTCGCTCGCTCACGAGCGCGTCGAAGTGATGCCGGTCGCTCTCGGGGCCGCTGTGCGCCGCGAAGTGTTTCGGCGTGGCGACCGTCTTGAGGACATCCGCATCGTCGCCCTGCAGTCCCCTGACGAACGTCACCCCCATGGCCGCGGCCAGGTGGGGATCCTCACCGTACGTCTCCTGCCCGCGGCCCCAGCGCGGATCGCGGAAGATGTTGACGTTCGGCGACCAGAAGGTGAGGCCGGTGTAGAGCTGGCGCACCCCGCGGCGCAGGAACTCGTGATGCTTGGCGCGCGCCTCATCCGAGATGGCTTCTGCCACCCCTGCCATCAGGGGGACATCCCACGTGGCCGCAAGGCCGATGGCCTGCGGGAAGACCGTGGCGATGCCCGCGCGCGCGACGCCGTGCAGACACTCGTTCCACCAGCCGTAGGCAGGGATCCCGAGCCGCTCGATCGCGGGCGCATCGTGGACCATCTGCGAAATCTTCTCCTCCAGGGTCATCCCGGAGACCAGGTCCTCCACCCGCTCCTCGACGGATTTCCCGATGGCGCGACCCGCAGCAGTGGAATCGAGATCCATAGCTCAGCCCTCCTCCTGTCCGGCGTCCACCAATGCCGGCGCCGGCACGCCCATTTCTTCCGTGTATTTGTGACACTTGACCAGCACATCGTCGATCCATATCTCCGCGGGTACGACCCGGCGGCAGATATCCATCACCAGGGGGCACCTGCCGGCAAACCGGCAGCCCTGCTTGAGATACTCCTCGTGGTCCGCATCGGAAAGCTTGACCGCGCCTTCCCACCGCCTTTGGGGATCGGGTTCGGGGATCGATTCCCTGAGGAGCCGCGTGTAGGGGTGTTTTGGATCGACCAGCACCCGTTCCACCGGCCCCATTTCCACTATGTTTCCCCGGAACATGATCGCGATGCGATCGCTCACATAGTAGGCGGTCGCCAGGTCGTGCGTGATGTACAGGACGCTCACGCCGAGCGTTTCCTTGAGCTCCTTGAAGAGGTTGACGATCGACATGCGTAGAGAGGCATCCACCATCGAGACCGGCTCATCTGCGATCAGGAGATCCGGGTTGGTGAGCAGGGCCCTGGCAATGGAGATCCGCTGCAGCTGTCCCCCGGAGAACTCGCTGGGGTACCTGGCCGCGAACTCCTCGTAAGAAAGGCCCACCGCGGCCAGCTTCTCGTCGATCAGATGGATGGCTGCATCCTTCGTCTTGGCCAGCCCGTAATTGTCGAGCGTCTCAAAGAAGTAGCTGTCGACCGTCCGCAAGGGATTGAACGTCTTGAACGGATCCTGGAAGATCGCCTGGATGCCTTCCGTGAGCCAAACCTTCCGGCTCACGCCCTGCCCGACCTTGCCCTTGTGGATGACGACGCCCGAGGTTGCCTCCTCAAAGCCCAGGATGATCTTGGCAGTCGTGCTCTTTCCACAGCCGCTTTCGCCGGCCAGGGCAAAGATCTCGGCCGGCTTGATGTAAAAGGAGACGTTGTCGACCGCCGTGATCCTGACCCTGGAGAAGATGCTTCCCATGGTGAAAACCTTGGTGAGACGGTCGATCTCGATGAGTTTCTCCATCCTCAACTCCCGGCCGCACCGCGGCCTCCGGCTGTATCGCTGCAGCCGGCTGCATGGCTGCCGCCCTCTCTCGCCAACCAACAGGCAACTCGATGGTCGGAGGCCATGGCAAAAAACGGCGGCATCTCAGCCGTGCAGATATCGATTGCGACAGGGCATCTGGGATGGAAGGGGCACCCGCTGGGCAGGTTTGCCAGGGAGGGCGGGCTGCCGGGCACGCTCTCCCGGGTTGCTTTGTCCCCGAACCTCGGCAGTGACTCGATCAGGTAGCGCGTGTACGGATGTCCCGGTTGGCCAAAAATCTTGTCCGTCGTTGACTCTTCGACGATCTTGCCCGCGTACATGATGCCCACACGGTCGGCCAGGTTGGCCTGGACGCCCATGTCGTGCGTCACCAGGATGATCGTGTTGGCCAGCCGGGCCTGGATGGCCTTCAAGAGCTGCACTACGCCCCTTTGCACGACGACGTCCAGCGCGGTGGTGGGCTCATCCGCAATGATTACGCTAGGCTTGAGGAGCGTGGCCAGTGCGATCGTGACCCGCTGTCTCATGCCGCCGGACAACTGATGGGGATAGGCTTCCAGGATCTCCAGCGGCAGCCCCAGCTCCACGATGTGCTCCTTGGCAATCTCCAGGGCCTGGTCTCTTGTCTTGACGTTCACATGGCTGGAGATGAAATCTCGGTAGGTCTCCTTGAGCTTAAGAACGGGATTGAAGACACTCATCGCGCCCTGTGGCACGTAGGAGATGAACTCCCAACGCAGCCTTCGTTTCTCCTCCGCGCTGAGGGAATACACGTCTACCTCGCCGTCCGGCAGGCGGTAGAGGACCGATCCGCCCATCAGCCGCAAGGGCGGCTCGATGGCGCCATAGAGCGCCTTCAGCAGGGTCGTCTTGCCGCACCCGCTCTCGCCGGCAATCCCGTAGACCTCATTCTCGCGGATGTCCAGGTCAACGCCGTTGACCGCCTGCACCACCTTTTGCGTCCCGTGCATGTCGAGCACGTAGAAGGCCTTGAGATCTTGCGTCCTGAGTATCGTATTCATGGCGCCTTCCCTATGCTCCCACGCGCTGGACGCGCGTCCGCGGATCCAGGTACTCACTGATGCTGGTCGAGAGCCAGTACAAGGCAACGAAGAGCAGGACCGCCAGGACGATGGGGGTCAACAGCCACGACCAGTAACCGAGCAGCATCGCCTGGTAGGTGATGGCCCATTGCAGCATCGTGCCCAACGTCGGGATGTCCATGTTAACGAGGCCGAGAATGGCCAGGGTGATCTCCATCCCGATCGCCCAGGCCATGTTGTTGATCAAGGTCGAGAACACCAGGGGTGTCGCGAACGGCAGGTACTCCTTCAGAACAAGGCGCAGCGTATCTGTCCCCGAAAGCACGGCCGTCTGGGTGAACTCTCGCTCGCGCAGGCTCAATATCTGCGACCGGATGACGCGTGCATCCCAGGCCCACCCGAAGAACGCAAGCAGGAGACCCAGATTCACCAGGTTCATCCTGTCGCGCACCAGCATCGCCAGCATCACGATGATGAGAAAAAGCGGTATGACCAGCAGGCTGTCGCAGAAGAACATGAGAACCCGGTCGGTCATCCCGCCCTTGTAGCCAGCAATCATGCCGATCAGGACCGCGATGATGCGCGACACCACACCTGCAATCACCGAAATGATGAGCGAATTGCGCACCGCGAAGGTCGCCTGCCAGAAGAGGTCCTGCCCTTTGGAGTTGGTCCCCAGGGGGTAGGTGCGCGATGGCTTCAGGTCCCTGGGCGCCGTCCCCCAAAGGGTCGGATCGTCGGGCGCGAACATCGACACGAGGGCCAGGATGAGCAGCGCACACAGCACCAAAAAGCTCAGCGCAAACCGGTAATCCCTGAAGAGATCTCTGATTGCTTTCACGATATCTGAGCTCCTTAGGTGTACCTGACCCGCGGGTCCAGGAGCGGATAGAGCAGGTCGATAATCAAAATGGCGGTGGTGATGGCCACGATCGAAAGGAGCGTGATGCCCATGATCAGGTTGTAGTCC
>Ga0123332_1002648_pt1 | contig 16837 bp, 9 predicted proteins | sample BioC12SIPDNA_4_FD_89958 | JGI IMG/M metagenome (GOLD analysis project Ga0123332, IMG submission 89958) | Anaerobic biogas reactor microbial communites from Washington, USA - Biogas_R2_A C12 SIP DNA | ecosystem: Engineered > Bioreactor > Anaerobic > Unclassified | place: Washington, USA...
CCGGTCGGCGATCGTCTGAAGCAGGCGTTTTTCCTGCCGCAGGAAGGGGCCCTCGTCGGCCTCGGGCAGCCGCCGAGTATAGCAGACGCGGATCTCGCCCCCTTTCTTGCCCCCGATCACGATCTCGGCGGCCAGCGCTTGGGGTGTCTCCACAAAACCCGGAAGCTGGTACGTGTGGGAGCCGATCGTGATCCGCGCCCAACACAGATGCGGATGCTGCCACCCGCAGGGAACCGTCTCGGCGACCTTGTGGAACACGTCGTCGCGCGACGCGTCGCGCTGGGCGAGAATCTCCTCGAGGCGGTAGAGGCACTCGAGTTCCTTCTCCCGCTCGCGGTAGAAACCGATCAGGTCGTCGGCCGCGCTCTTCTTTTCCACCATGTTGATGTCGGCTCCCGGACGCGCGCCCAAACCATCCAGCATCCCGCGCCAGCTAGACCCAGCCGCGGTCCTTGCAGGCCTGGGCGACTCTTCCCACGGCAATCACGTACGCCCCGTCGCGGAGGCTGAGGTTCCGCTCCCTGGCGCACGCACTGACCGCGCCGAAGGCCGCGGTCATTTTGGCGTCCAGCCGAGTCAGAACCTCGTCCCGGTCCCAGAAGAAGTTCATGTTCGATTGAACCTGCTCGAAATAGCTACAGGTCACTCCACCCGCATTGGCCAGCAGGTCGGGCACCAGGTAGATGCCGCGCTGGGCGATCACCTCGTCGGCCTCCGGCGTGGTCGGCCCGTTGGCCCCCTCGACGATCACCTTCACCCGATCGCTGATCCTGGCGGCGTTTGTCCCGGTGATCTGGTTCTCCAGCGCCGCGGGGATCAACAGGTCGACGTCCTGCTCCAGCCAGGCAGCCCCGGGCAGCAGTTCGTAACCGAGGGCCAAGGCCTTGTCCTTGTCGATGCCGCCGAATCGATCGGCAATCCCGCGGAGCTCGTCCAGACCGACCCCGTCGCGTTTCACGAAGCTGTAGGCGGCCTGGTCCGCCTGGTGCCAGCAGGAGACGCACGTCACCTTGCCGCCGAGCTGCTGGTAGAGCTCGATCGCGTGCTGGGCGACGTTGCCGAACCCCTGAACGCTCGCCGTCGTCTCCGCAATCGAGACCCCAAGCTGCTGGAGCGCTTCGCGGAGGGTGTAGACCAGCCCGTAACCGGTGGCCTCCTTCCGCCCCAGGGAACCGCCCATGCCGACCGGCTTGCCGGTGATGAAACCGGGCTGCCGCTCGCCGCGGAGCGTCTCGAACTCGTCGAGCATCCACAGCATGTGTTGGCCGGTGGTCATCACGTCGGGCGCGGGCACGTCCTGGGAAGGCCCCATCGCGTTGGAAAGCTGGCGGACCCAGCCGCGGCAGATCTGTTCCTGCTCACGCATGCTCAGATGGTGCGGATCGCAGATCACCCCCCCCTTGCCGCCGCCGAGCGGAATATCCACCACCGCCGTCTTCCAGGTCATCCACATCGCCAGCGCCCGAACCGTGTCAATCGTCTCCATCGGGTGAAACCGGATGCCCCCCTTGGCGGGCCCGCGGGCGTCGTTGTGCTGCACGCGGAACCCGCGGAAGACCCGCGACTTGCCGTCATCCATCTTGACGGGAATGCTCACGTGGTACTCGCGCAGATTGCAGCGGAGAAGATCCTTCGTCCCGTCGTCGAGCCCGAGAATCGCTGCAATCCGGTCGAACTGGGCTTGCGCGACCTCGAAGGGATTGTAGGACTTGTCCACCACCCGTCACCAACCTTTCTACTCGAACATGAGATACCGCGAGGATTGAAATCGGCATTGCCAATCAAGGAAGAGACCCGCGTTCTGGGGGGGGCACGTTTGCCCCAATTAGCAGATCGCCAAGAGGATTCCCTGATCGATTCTCTTGAGAATGGCGACCGGCGGGGCAGTCGTCAAGGAGGACACCAGACCATTCCCAACGGAGATTCCAACGGAGACCCCCGGACTGGCCAACACCCGATAACGCTCTGGAGTTATGGCCGACACGCGCGGAGACTGGCTTGCAGCGCCGCCGGGCGGCCGCCGGCTACGTCCCCCGCCGGGAGCGAAAGCCGGGTGGCGTTTGCCGGAGCACCTCGTCGACGATCTGCTGCTCCAGCCCGCTTCTGAGCGTCGCCGGCAGTGCGAAGTAGGGCATCTCGGCGCCGCCCCCGTACCCGCCCTCGCGGAGCAACCGCTCGGAAGGGATGTAGCAGCCGAAATCATTGCTGTACGCGTTCACCCAGATGCGGCGGCTGTCCAGTTCGCGTTTCAACCGCAGTGCATAGTCGACGCAGACCTCGCCGGCCAGAAAGATCATTTGCAGGCTCTCGCCAAACGTGAAGCTCTGCACGGGATAGTCGATCACCCGCTGCAAACTCTCGCCCCGCTCCAGCCGCGCCAGTTGCGTCTGGGCGTTGTAGCCGGCGGGGCCGCCTTGTTCGACCAGCGCCTCCAACTGCTCGCGCGTGGGAGGATCATCCAGGGCCAGCCCGATGCGGCCCAGTCGGGCGGCCGGAGGCCCGGCGACCGGCTGCAGCGGCCCATCCAGCAGCCGGGCTACTTCGTCGGCCATCTGGGTCCCCTGCAACGACGCGATGTCGACGCGGTCTCGCATCACTCCAGACGCAGGGTTGGAATCGGACCCGGCGCCGACGGAGACCAGCGCGATCGAACCGGGGAACCGTCGCTCGATCGCCTCCTGGGCGAAACCGGCCCAGTCGCCGCTGATCTTGTTGTTCGACAGCGTCACGCAGTGGCAGGCATAGCTGGCGTAGATCGCCCTGATCTTCCCGTCGGGCGCGCGGACCGCAAGCACCGGCAGGTCATGATCCACCGGCCCGCCCGGCGTGCGGCGGTTCTTGGCCAGGTCCCATCTGCCGACCGCCCACTCGAGCCGTGCCGGCCGGCGATCGTGCACGGCCTGGGTCGCGGCCTGCTCCAGCCAGTCGGCCAGGTCCTCCGTATAGCGGTCAATGTGCGCTTGATGGGCCGCCGGGATCGGCGTGCTGAAGATGTTGTCCGAAGCCCCGTTCACTTTCGGCGCCGTATGCGAATGGGTGAAGGTCAGCGCTACGTGCGACCGGGGGATTCCCAGCTTCTTCTCCAGCCGCGCGGCCACCTCGTCGACCATCGGCATCCGCACGCCCAGACTGTCGATCGCCAGCAGGACGAGCGGGGGGCCGCCGCCCGCACTGATCGCCAGCGCTTTGGCCCAGATCCGCTGGGTGACCCCCTCCGACTCCTCGCGGCGACCCCCGAAGCCGTTCAAGCGGATCGGGTAGTCGGGCGTGATATCCAGCCTGGCGACGCCGACCTGATAGGCATCCGGCGGCGTGGATTCCGCTGCTTCCGCGGAGTCCGCCGCGGAGGCCAGCAGCAGGACAAGAAGCGGCCCCGACAAGTGCGTTGCAGACATGGCGTTCTCTCCCTCCGGGTGTGGGTGGAAACCGCGTTCGGTATCGACGCGGGGCGGTCCCCGTAACCCTATAGTCTAACCGCCCCTTCGCGGGGAGCGAGTCCTGGTTCCGCTTTGCCCGGGGGGCCGCCGGGCGGCGGCCTTCCCGACCCGGCTGTTTTCCATCGCCCCCGACTTGACAGCCGCGCCGCGGAGGGTTTACGGTTGTGAACATGCGTCCAGAGTGTTAAGACTGTCCCCTTTCGCTATCTAGCGACACTCGAGGTGCCCCATGCAGACAAATCCCGTTTCGCTCCCGCAGGCCAAGGAATCGCTGCAGAAGGTCTTCGGTTTCGACGAGTTTCTTGCCGGGCAGCAGGCGGTCGTCGAACGGCTGCTGGCCGGCCGGTCGGCGCTGGCCATCTTCCCCACCGGCGGAGGCAAGAGCCTCTGCTACCAGCTCCCCTCCCTGCTGTTCGAAGGGTTGACGCTTGTGATCTCGCCGCTGATCGCGCTGATGAAGGACCAGCTCGATTTTCTTCAGTCGCGGGGCCTGCCCGCCGCCCGGCTCGATTCCAGCCTCGATCGCGAGCGGACGCTGAGCGTCTACGAGAACCTCGCCGCCGGCCGCATCCGGCTGCTTTACATTTCGCCGGAGCGGCTCAACAACGAGCGGTTTCTGCAATCGCTGCGGCGCTGGAAAATCGCGCTGTTGGCGGTGGACGAGGCCCACTGCATCAGCCAGTGGGGGCATAATTTCCGTCCGGACTACCTGAAAATCGCCCGTCTGGCGAAAGACCTGGGCATCGGCCGCGTCTTGGCACTGACGGCCACGGCCACGCCGGCGGTGGCCTGCGACGTGGCCGCCGCATTCGGCATCGCACCGGACGACGTGGTCAACACGGGGTTCTACCGCCCGAATCTCAAACTGGCCGTCACCGCCTGCTCGTCCCAGCAGCGAGACGCCCTACTGCTGGCCAGGCTCAAGGCCCGAGCGCCCGGCCCGGCGATCGTCTACGTCACCCTGCAAAAAACCTCCGAAGAACTTGCCGAGCTGCTCCGCGCGGAGGGCTACCCGGCTCGCGCGTACCATGCCGGCATGGAAGCCGCCGATCGCGAGGCCGTGCAAAACGCCTTCATGGCCTCCGACCGGATGATCGTGCCCGCCACGATCGCTTTCGGCATGGGCATCGACAAGCGCGACATCCGCTATGTCTACCATTACAACCTGCCCAAGAGCCTGGAAAGCTACTCTCAGGAGGTCGGGCGCGCGGGGCGCGACGGAGCGGAGTCGATCTGCGAGATGTTCGCCTCGGCCGACGACGTGGTTGTGCTGGAGAACTTCTCCTATGGCGACACGCCGACGGCCGAAGCCGTGGACGGGCTGGTCCGCGACGTGCTGGGCCGCGGCGACCAGTTCGATCTGTCGGCCTACGACCTGTCGAGCCAGTACGATGTCCGGCCGCTCGTCGTCAAGACCCTTCTGACGTACCTGGAGCTCGACGGAGCGATCCGCGCCACCGGCCCGTTCTATGCCCAGCTCCGCTTCCAGCCGCAACGGAAACCCGAGGAGATCTTTCCACGTTTCGACCAACCCCGAGCCGAATTCCTCCGCAAGGTCTTCGGTCAGGCTCGCAAGGGGAGAATCTGGCACACGCTTGACGTGGACCAGGCGAGCGCCGCCCTGCGCGAGCCGCGCGAGCGGATCGTGGCCGCCATGAACTACCTCGAAGAGCAGGGCGACCTGATCGTCGAGGCCGCCGGTCTCCGCGAAGGCTACAAGCGGGTTGGCATGCCGCCGGACCTCGGCGCGGTGACGCGGTCGCTTGCCGAACGGTTCGAGCGCCGCGAGCAACACGACATCGATCAGACCCATCGGGTGCTGGAGTATGCCGAAGGGAACGGCTGCCTGACCAGGCATCTGTTGGCCTATTTCGGTGAACAGCGCGGAGACTGCGGACACTGCGCCCGCTGCCTCGGGGCGCCGGGCAAACCGTTGCCGCCGCCGACCCACCGCCTGCCCGACCAGTCCGACGCGCAAGTGCTCGACGCGCTCCGCCGCGAGCGGCACGCCGCGCTGCAAACGCCGCGCCAAATGGCCCGCTTCCTCTGCGGCCTCTCCTCACCGGCCACCACCCGGGCCAAGCTCCGCGCCCACGCGGCGTTCGGACGGCTGGAATCGACGCCGTTTCACGCGGTGCTCAAGTTCGTCGAGAATTCGTGACTGATCCTGCCAGGCCAACTCGGTTTCACGCCTGAGCCACTCCCGCACGGCATCGAGCCCGATGGCCGAATCGTTCCGGCAGTCATCCCGCCCTTGGTTTCCCAACCGTACCGTCGTGCCGCGATCCTCCACGAAAGGCTTGACAAGGCGCAGATTGCGGAGTTATGCAGTACGCGGCTGAACCTGGAATGATTCAAGATCCAATCCGCACGGCAAGCCGCGAAACATGTTGGCATCACGGCTCGTTGTCCACCAGCGGGAACGCACGCCAGTGCTCATTCCATCAACCGCCGGGACGACCGCGGCGGGCACACTCTCCCAGAAAAGGAAATCCCCATGTCTCGACCTGAATCAGCGGACCCGGTCAGGCTGCCTCCGTTTCCTGCCGCCATGCACGAAAAGGCGGGCGCGTCGCCAAAGCGCGGCGCCGCGGATGCCGACAGACTGTCCATGAGGCCGCGCGCCGCCCGGCTGCTTTCCTTGTTGGCGCTGCTCGCGCCGGCCGCGGCCCGAGGCGGGGACGATCTGGCCGTCCGCCGCGATGTCACCAGCCTTCCCGCCCCGCCGGCCATTACGCTGATCGATCCGGCAAGGACGGGAGGAATCCTTGCACCGGGAAAGGCCTTCCGCTTCCGTGTCAGCGCCGATCGCCCCGTCGAGACCGGCGCGATCCGCATCTGGCTCAACGGCGAAGACGTGACCGAACGCCTGCGGGTCGAGGGGACGCCGACAAGCCGAGAGGCGACGCTCGAAGGCCTGGCGCCAAACACCTTCTACCGCGCGAAGATCACCGCGGAGAACACGCGCGGGTCCACGGAGTGTATGCACCGCTTCTACACCTTCCGCGACAAGGTCGATGGCTACCGGGGAATCTGGTATACCCTCGGGGAAATCGCCGGCCCGTACGGCGACAAGAACTCCGGTGGCCTGGCCTTCTGCGCCAACCACACGCTGACTCCGATGGCGGTCTACGCTCCGCAGGCCGAGAAAACGTTCTTCGTCTACGGCGGGACCACCGGCCCGGAAGACCGCTACCTCCTGGCGATGGCCTCGTACTACGACCACAAGCTGCATCGCGTGCCCCGCCCGACCATCGTTCGCGATCAGCGCGGGGTTGACGACCCGCACGACAACCCCAGCCTGACCATCGACCAGGGCGGGCACGTGTGGGTCTTCCTCGCCGGCCGAGGGCGCCACCGCCCTGGGCAGATCTTCCGCAGCAAGCGGCCCTACTCCGTCGACGCGTTCGATGAAATCATCTCCCGCGAGCAAACCTACTCGCAGATTTGGCACGTGCCCGGCAAGGGCTTCTTCCACCTCTTGACGCTCTACACGCGCGGCCGGTAACTGTATTGGGAGACGAGTCCCGACGGGCGGAATTGGAGCGCCGAGCCCGCCCAAGAACTTCCCAAGCTGGCCGGCTTCGATGGCCATTACCAGGTCAGCCGGCTCGACGGGAGCAAGATCGGGACCGCCTTCAACTACCATCCCGGCGGCAGCGTCGATCGCCGCACGAACATCTATTACGCCCAGACGACCGACTTCGGCCAGACCTGGACGACGGTCGACGGCCGCCCGCTCACCACCCCGTTGGACAATCCCAGGAATCCCGCGCTGGTGGTCGACTACGAGGCGCGGGAGCGGCTCTTCTACATCAGCAAGCTCGTCTTCGACGAGGCGCGCCGCCCGGTGATCCTCGGCGTCTCCAGCGGCGGCCACGCCCCGGGACCGCAGAATGATCCCCGACTTTGGGAGGTCACGCGCTGGACCGGCCAACGCTGGGTCACGTCCTCCGTGACGCAATCCGACCACAACTACGACTCGGGCGCCCTGTATATCGATGGCGGCCGCTGGACGGTGATCGGCCCGGCGCTTGCCGGGCCGCAGGCTTATTTCACGGGCGGTGAAGTCGGCCTCTGGGTCTCCACGGATCGGGGCGCGAACTGGAGTCTCCAGCGGCGCGTAACCGAAAAGAGCCCGATGAATCACAGCTACATCCGCCGGCCGCACAACCCGGCCGATCCGTTTTTCGCCGTCTGGGCCGACGGCGATTCGAGCCGCCTGTCTCCCTCGCGGCTCTATTTCACCAACTCCACGGGAGACCGGCTCTACCTGCTCCCCTACCAGATGGACGCCGAGTATGCCGAACCGGTGCTGCTCGACCCGCCGACCCCTGCGGCCCCCAAAAGTCGCCTGAAGAAGACGCAATGACAATTCGGATGGCGGGAATTGGGAGACTCCCAACGTAATCGCCGGCCTTCACGGCGGGCGGGGGCTGTCCTGGGGTATGCTGGCCCCTGTCAGGCGGACTCCACGTGCCACGGGTCGTCGTCTTCGATCCCTTGGCTTCCGTACTCGCTTTCCTCGAAGGCGTCGTCCTCCTCGGCGTCGAAGTCTTCGTCGCCGTAAGGTCCCTTGTCCCCGCTGCTGTTTGTCGCCTTCCGATCAGCCCCTCGGGCCCGAGTCTGCGGCGGCCGCGACCGGCTGCCTTCCCAAGGCGCGGGCATGTCGTCGGCCGGATCGTCGATCTCTTCGAAGTCGTGGGGGACCGGCCCGCCATCGCGCGGTTCGGCTTGCGCCGCCGCTGAAGTGCGGGCCGGCGGGGCAAGCTGGATCTTGGTGCTGCGCCTGGTCTTGGGCTCGGCCGCCGGGAGCGGCTGCGATTGCGGCGCCTTGCCGCTGATTCGTTCCCATTCCTCGACGCTCAGCAGAATCTCGCGGGCCTGCGAGCCGTTGTAGGGGCCGACGATGCCGTCTTCCTCCATGTAATCGATCAGCCGCGCAGCGCGGCCGTAGCCGATGCCCAAGGCCCGTTGCAGCAGCGAGACGCTGCCGCGGCCTTCGCGGACCACGATATCGACCGCTCCCTCGTAGAGCTCGTCCCGATTGCTCAACTTCGGCCCGCTCTCGCCGTCGTCGGTCTTCAACTGCACCAATTCGTGGACGTACTGCGGCTCGCTGGTCGCCACGGCGTCGATCACCTTGGCGATCTCGTCGTCGCTCAGATAGGTTCCCTGGCCGCGAATCAAGGCGCTCGTGCCGGGCCGCAGGAACAGCATGTCGCCGTTGCCGAGGAGCTTTTCGGCGCCCATTTCGTCAAGCACCACGCGGCTGTCGATGCGGCTGGAAACCTCGAACGCGATCCGCGCCGGCAGGTTCGACTTGATCAGGCCGGTGATCACGTCGACGGTCGGCTTCTGGGTCGCCAGCACGAGGTGGATGCCGACCGCCCGGCTCTTCTGGGCGAGTCGGATGATGTGGCCTTCCACCTCCTTGGCGGCGGTCATCATCAGGTCGGCCATTTCGTCGGCGACGATCACGATATACGGCATGTGGCGAGGAATCTCCGCCCACTCCTCGTCGGATTCCGGTTCGATCCGGTCCTTGAGTTCCTCCTCGCCAAGCTGGTTGTACACGCTCAAGTGGCGGACGCCGGCGCGGGCCAGCAGCTGGTAGCGCTCCTCCATCTTCTCGACCGCCCAGGCGAGAATCGCCTCCGCCTTGCGCATGTCGGTCACCACCGGATGCATCAGGTGGGGGATCTTCTTGTAGGGGCTCAACTCGACCATCTTCGGGTCGACGAGCAGCATCCGCACCTCGTCGGGCCGCCGCGACATGAGGATCGAGACGATGATCGAGTTCAGGCAGACGCTCTTGCCCGTGCCCGTCCGGCCGGCGATCAGCAGGTGCGGCAAGGTCGACAGGTCGACGACCATCGGATTGCCCGACACGTCCTTGCCCAGAAAGATCGGAATCCGCATCGCCTGGACCTTGCCGGCCGTCTCCTCGATGACTTCGCGAATCCGGACGAGTTGCCGCTCGGAATTGGGCACCTCGATCCCGACCGTGTTCTTGCCGGGAATCGGGGCCACGATCCGCACGCTCGGCACGCGGAGCGCAATCGCCAGGTCGTCGGCCAGCCCCGTGATCCGGCTCAGCCGCAGGCCCGCCTCCAGCTCGACCTCGAATTGGGCGATCACCGGGCCGGTCTGAATCTCCACGACGCGGACATTGAAGCCGAAGTTGGCGAATGTCTTCTCCAGGAGCTTGGCCTGGCGGCGGACCTCCTTCTCATGGTCCTCGAAACAGAACGGCTCGCTTTCCAGCAGCAGGTCGATCGAGGGCAGTTCGTAGTCGGCCGCCTCGTCCGCCTTGGCCGCGGCCTCGATCTCCTCAATCAACTGCTCGCGCTTGGATTTCCGCGGCTTGCGAATCCGCAGGGGCGAGGCGAGTTCTCCGGCCGCCGCTTCGGCCCCCTGGCCACCGCCAGCGGCGTCCTCCTTGGCTTGCTCGACGAGGACGACCTCGTCCGCAAGGTCCTCCTTCTCCGGCAACGCTCGGCCGAACCGATTGATCGCCGGACCGTCTTCATCGCCCCCCCGGCCGGAGTCCTTCTCAGAGGCGCACCTCGCCACGGCGGCGCTGCGGGCAGCGCGGGCGCGCTGCCCGGCCGTACGCCCGACCCCGACCACCTGGCGGCCGAATCCCAGCAGGGGAATAACGAACAGCCAGCCGGCGAGCCGCAACAGCAGGTAGTCGGTGGCAAGAAACACTCCCACGCACGCCGCGCTGATCACCAGGATATACGCCCCCACGCTGGCGAAATACATCTCGAGCATGCCGCGCCCGGCCGCGCCCAGGTATCCGCCGGCGCCGATCACCGGTCCGGGGGAAAGCTCCGGCACGGTCATGCTCGCCAGAGCGGAGAAACCGGCCAGCGAGAGCAGCCAGCCCGACAGACGCACCAGAGGCTCCGTGATCTCGTGCCGGGCAAGCAGCGCGGCGGTGAGCAGGGCCATCGAACCGAGAACGTAATAAGCGCCGAGGCCGAACGCCGTCAGCAGCACGTGGCTGACGATTGCGCCGGAGTGACCGCAGAGGTTGTTGACCGACTCGGGAGGAGGGTAGACGAGCCGGCCCGGCGGGTCCTCGGGCGCATAGCTCAACAGCGCCGCGGCCAGAAACACGGTCAACGCGAGCAAGCCGAGTGCCAACAGGTCGATTTTGAGGTTGCGTTCCTCGAACATTCCAGCGCTCGGTCATCCGGCCGCCAACCTTGCGCAAGTCCTTGCGGCACCGCCGTTCCCAGGCGCTTCCGTGCCCTGGACATCGATTTTCATCCGATGAACAGAATCGGCTCGGCGGGCAGCCGTTGGCCAGCACGCCTCGCCGCGGCCATGCCGCTTGCCCCGCAGTTGTCACGCGAGCAACCGGCAGACCGGCTATAGCCGGCACGACAAGAGCCGCCGCGCCCCTCCAAGCGGTAGAAACGCTGCGACCCGCCTGGTTGCCGCACCGCGGCTGGTTCCCGCCCCCGCCTGGTTCCCAAGCTCCAGCTTGGGAACCCGCGGACAGGCAGCGCGGCATGAGGCGCGCCCTCGGCCGTCGCTAAAGCAGCTCGGCGGGCGGAAAATTCCGCTTCGGCGCCAGTTCGTTCCCGTTCCGCACGGTCATGATGCTCACCAGCCGGCCGGAAGGATCGAGCCCCGCGACGTCCAGGCCCGGATCGAGGCGCCCCGGCGATTGCACCGTGCGGCCGGAGAGGATCCGCCGCACCTGGTCCTCGCCGAGGACGATTTGCGGAAGTTGGGATACGGCCGCAATCGGCGGCAGGAGATGCCCCGGCCAATTGTCTCTGGTCAACGACTCCGGACTGACGGCCTCTTCAATCCGAAACGGCCCGATTGCCGTTCGCTGGAGCGCCGACATCACGGCAGCCGTCCCGAGCGACGCGGCCAGGTCGCGGCCCAGCGAACGCACGTAGGTCCCCCCCCCGCACTCGATCGTCAGGCGCAGTTCGGGGTACTCGTAGGCGACGACGTGCAACCGGTGGACATCGACTTCGCGCGGCGCAAGTCGCACATCCTCGCCTCGCCTGGCCAGGTCGTAGGCGCGCCGCCCCCCTACCTTGATCGCGGAATAGGCGGGCGGACGCTGGAGAATTCGGCCAGTCAGTCGCTCGGCGGCTTCGCGGACAGCGCTGGCCGTGGGGATCGGCGGATCGACCAACTCCGTCACCGCGCCGTCGGTGTCCTCCGTGTCGCTTTGCCGGCCGAGGAGAAACGTGGCGGAATACGTCTTGGGCATCTGCTGCACGTAGTCGGTCAGCCGCGTCGCCCGGCCGACCGGCGTCACGAGCACGCCCGAGGCCAACGGGTCGAGCGTGCCCGCATGGCCAACCTTGATCGCGCGGCCGGCGAGGCGCTGCACCTGGTCGACGACCTGCCGGGAGGTCAAACCCGCCGGCTTGCACAGATTGAGCAATCCCCACCTCGCCACGCGAACCCTTTCTTTGATCTCTCCAAATCCACCGGCGCGGCCCCACGGGACCGGCCGCCGGCACGGGCCCCGATAGACGAGGGCATCCCCGGCGGCGCGGCGCCCTTTGGCCCGCGCTGTTCATTCTAGGGCATCGCCGAGATGCTCGCCCAGCCCCTTCCAACCCGACGCGTCAGCGAGGCCCGCCCCTTTCAACCCGACGCGTCAGCGAGGCCCTTCGACCCCGCTCAGTCTGCGTTTTCGGGCGGCTGGCCAACACGGCCAGAGGGCGTTACCATGAACAGGCGAGGGTCGCCACGCGCCAGACCCGAGGCGTTCTCGATTTTCCACGCGCTCCGCTGGCCCCCGCGGGGCGGCCCGCTGCGTGTTTCGCGTCTCAGCCAACCAGGCAACACGACTTCAAGAGTCCTTGCCCGCTGATTCGCGCCAACCAGCTCCGCGCTCGAAACCAGGCATGCCGAAACCGGATTCCGAGAAACGACCGGACCAACTCGGCCCCTACCGCATCCTGCGAACGCTCGGGCGGGGTGGGATGGGAGTGGTCTACCAGGGCGTCAACCTGCAAACCGAGGAGACGGTGGCGGTCAAGGTCTTGGCGGCCGGCTTCCACCACGATACGGGGCTCCGCCAACGATTCGAAGTGGAAATCGAAACGCTTCGCAAGCTGAACCATCCGAACATCGTCCGTTTGCTCGGATTCGGCGAGGAGGAAGGGCGGCTGTTCTACTCGATGGAATACGTCGACGGACGCAGCCTGGAGCACGAACTGCTGGCCGGCCGGCACTTCGACTGGCGCGAAACGGCCGAAATGGGCATCGCAATCTGCGCCGCGCTGAAGCACGCCCACGATCGCGGCGTGATCCACCGCGACATCAAGCCCGCCAACCTGCTGATCGCCAACGACGGCACGGTCAAGCTCTCCGACTTCGGCATCGCCCGCCTGTTCGGCCAGACGCGGCTGACGGCCGCCGGCAACGTGCTCGGGACGGCCGACTTCATGGCGCCCGAGCAGGCCGACGCCCGCCCCGTCGGCCCCCGGTCCGACCTGTACAGCCTGGGGTGTGTCCTCTATACGGTCCTGGCGAACAGGCCGCCGCTGGTCGCCAACACGTTCGTTGAGATGCTCAAGAAGCAGCGGACCGAGATGCCGCTGCCGGTCCGCCAATACGCCCCCAGCGTCCCCGAGGAATTCCAGGCGATCCTGATCGATCTCCTGGCCAAGGACCCGGCCAAGCGGATCCGCAACGCAGCGATCCTCGCGCGGCGCCTGTCGGCGATGATCCACGGGCTCACCCGCCAGGAGGGCGCCGCCGGGGAGGTGGACGAGCGGGCGCTCTCGCCGAAGGAGCGGGAGTTCGTCTCCGCGCCGACGATCGGCGACACGCCGCATCCGTCGGGCGATCCGCTGGAGGCGCAACCCGATCCGGTCGAAAAGACCCGCCAGGCGGAACCCGGCGAACTCGCCAGCGGCGCAAGAGCCACGGAGGTCTTCCAGCCGTCGGCCGCCGGGATGGCCGGGGCGGCGGGCGGCGCGGGCGGCGCCCGCGGGCGATTCACCGAGGTCGAAGCGGAAGACCTCGACCAGGTGGAGACGGAGGACGAACCGCCGCCCTGGATCTCCGTGCAAACCTGGGTCCTGCTGGCCGCCGCCGCGGCCGTCGCGCTTGCGGTCTGGTATCTGCTCCAGCCGCCGTCCGCCGATCGGCTCTACAAGCAGATCATGCAGAAGACGGCCGACAAGACGATCGATTCCTACCGCGACGCGGAGCCGAAAATCGCCCAGTTTCTGGAGCACTATTCCGGTGATCCACGGTCCGGAAGACTCCGCGCAATGCTCACGTCCGTGGAACTCTACCTGCGCGAACGGCGCTTCGATCTCCAGGCCGGAGGCCGCGGCGATCTGGGAACCCTGCTGCCGATCGAAAGGGCCTACGTCGAAGCGCTCAACTACATGCGGATCGAACCGGAACTGGGAATCGCCAGGCTCACAGCGCTGATCGCGCTCTACGACAACCGGCAGGACCGCACGAAGCCGTTCGACACCACCGGCCCGACGGGGATGTGCCTGGAACTGGCCCGCCGGCGGCTCGAGCAGATGCGGCTGACGATGCAGCGATCGACCGCCGACGACCTCAACCTGATCCGCAAGCAGCTTGCCAAGGCCGATGGGATCGAGTCGGCCGATCCCGATCGCGCCCGGGAAATCAGGCAGGCGGCGCTCGACGTCTACGGCAACAAGCCCTGGGCGAAACCGGTCCTGGAGGAAGCCCGCCGCACGCTCGGCGGCGATCCGGATGCGACCGGTCAACCGGCCAGGCGCGACAATCCAGACCCGGACAATCATCCCCCGAGGAGTGGTTCCAATGCCCCTTGAGCCAACCGGCAGGCATGTCGGCTTTCCGACAACCCGGCTGCGGCGCTTGCGTTATCATCCAGGAGTTCGCCGCCTGGTCCGCGCCGTCGACGTCGCGCCCGGCAACCTGATTCTGCCGCTCTTCGTGCGGCCCGGCCGGGGCGTCCGCCGGCCGATCGCCGCGATGCCCGGCCACGACCAGGTTTCGCCCGACCTGCTGGCCGAAGAAGGCCGGCGGATCGCCGAGCTGGGGATCGGCGGCGTGATCCTGTTCGGCATCCCCGACACCAAGGACGCCCACGGGAGCGATGCGACCAGCCGTACGGGGATCATCGCCCAGGCCGTCGCGCAACTCAAGGCCGCCGTGCCCGACCTGCTGGTGATTACCGACGTCTGCTTCTGCGAGTACACCGACCACGGGCATTGCGGGGCGCTCGTCGAGCGCAACGGGCAATTCGACGTCGACAACGACGCCACGCTCGAAATGCTCGTCCGCCAGGCGGTTGTCCATGCCCGGGCGGGCGCGGACATCGTCGCCCCGAGCGGGATGATGGATGGGATGGTCGGGGCGATTCGCGGCGGGCTCGACGCGGCCGGGTTTTCCCACCTGCCGATCATGAGCTATGCGGCCAAGTACGCCAGCGGCTTCTACGGACCGTTCCGCGAGGCGGCCGAGAGCGCCCCCCGGTTCGGCAATCGCCGAACCTACCAGATGGACCCGGCCGCCGCCGCGGGGCAGGCGATCCGCGAAGTCGAGCTCGACATCGCCGAAGGGGCCGACCTGGTGATCGTCAAGCCGGCGCTGGCGTATCTCGACGTGATCGGCGCGGTTGCCGCGCGGTATCCCGGCGTGCCGCTGGCCGCCTACAACGTCTCCGGCGAGTTCAGCATGATCAAGGCGGCCGCCGAGCGCGGCTGGCTCGACGAACAGACGGTCGCCCTGGAAAGCCTCGTCGCCATCCGCCGCGCCGGCGCGCAGATCATCATCACCTACTGGGCCAAGGACGTGGCGCGGTGGCAACAGGCCTGACCCGAACAAAGGGGGGCGCGGGCGGCGCGGTGGCGACTGGTCGATTCTGGTTCGGCTCTTGTTGCCCGACGGTTGACTTCTGGCGGCACTGAACGCCGCCGGGGCTGTTGGCGGCTGAGGTTTTCACCGCCGCGGGCGTCTCTGTTCGATGGACCCGCGAGGAGCCGAGGCCCGCGATTCCCCGGCATCAGAACCGCCGGGCGGCGGCTGGCATCCCCCGCCGCTCTCGGATACCATGGGGCGGTTGTTGTTCGGAGCGTACCCGGGCGACGCCCCAAGGGGAATTCGAGAGCTGAAGGAGAAAATGGTGACAAAGCGACGGCAATCGGGCGGGCAGGCAACGAGGCGTCATTTTCTCGGCACCGCGGCCGCACTGTCCGCCTTCTCGATTCTGCCCCGGCGCCTGCTGGCGGGCTCGGGCGAGCAGCCGCCGAGCGACAAGCTCAACATCGGATGCGTCGGCGTCGGCGGGATGCAGGGAGCCGGCGACGTGCGCAACGTCAGCAGCGAGAACATCTACGCGATCTGCGACGTGGACGAGAACTTTCTGAACAAGGCAGCCGAGGCCTACCCGAGTGCCGGGAAGTACAGGGATTTTCGCCGCATGCTCGACAAGGAGGCGAAGCGTCTCGACGCGGTGACGATCACGATACCCGACCACATGCACGCCTCCGTGGCACTGTGGGCGATGGAGCGGGGCCTGGCCGTTCACTGCCAGAAGCCGTTGACCCAGAGCGTCTGGGAGGCCCGCCTGTTGACCAAGGCCGCCGAGAAATACAAGGTGCCCACGCAGATGGGCAACCAGGGGTATTCGTCGGAGGCGACGCGGATCGCATGCGAAATCATCTGGAGCGGCCAGCTCGGCGAGATAACCGAAGTCCATTCGATGAGCGGCGGCGGCTTTGCACGCGGCATCAAGGAGTGGCCGCCTGTCGAGGAAATCCCCAAGACGCTGGACTGGGACCTCTGGACGGGCCGTGCCCCGGAACACACGTACAGCTCGAAAATCCATCCCTGGAACTGGCGCGGATTCCTCGACTACGGCACGCAGATGATCGGCGACTGGGGCATCCATATGCTCGGTCCCGCCAACTGGGCGCTGCAACTCGGCAGCCCGACCAGCGTCGAGTGCACGGCCGTCGACGAGGTCAACCCCGTCACCTACCCGCACTACGCCTGCAAGTTCGAGTTCCCCGAACGGGCCAGCAAGTACGTGCCGTCGGGGAAAATGCCCCCCTTGACCCTCTACTGGTATGAAGGCAAGATGACCAGCAGGTTCCAACCGCCAGGGGGGCTGACCGCGGCGGACGTCAAGTCCTTCAATGAGATCTTCGTCGGCACGAAGGGCTGCATGGGCACGAGCGGTCGCGGAGAAAGCGTCCGCCTGATTCCCGAAGCCAGGATGAAGGACTTCACCAAGCCGCCGCGGATCATCAAGCGTTCTCCCGGGCACTTCAAGGACTGGATCCAATCCTGCAAGGGAGGCGCGCCGGCCTGCTCCAACTTCAGCATCGCCGGACCCTACACGGAATGGATGCTGCTCGGCGCCATTTGCTGGCGGTTCCCCAATGAAAAAC
>Ga0123332_1002651_pt1 | contig 16824 bp, 10 predicted proteins | sample BioC12SIPDNA_4_FD_89958 | JGI IMG/M metagenome (GOLD analysis project Ga0123332, IMG submission 89958) | Anaerobic biogas reactor microbial communites from Washington, USA - Biogas_R2_A C12 SIP DNA | ecosystem: Engineered > Bioreactor > Anaerobic > Unclassified | place: Washington, USA...
ATTCAACGTTATAAAATCTACTAAGAAATGGAAGGAAAATGGAAAGAATTGGAAAAGCAGGCATGGGAGTGATGAATTCCGTATCCTCTTCATGGATTTTTTCTTTCTTTAAAATTATTTCCTGGATCGAATCAAGTTTATTTTGGATATCAGATTCCAGTTTTCTTATTTCTTCTTGTGTTGCTGGTTTCCAGCCCTCAAATTTAGGATCATTACTGGGCATGTTCAGTGAAAAAAAGGAATCCAAAGTTTTACCTTTCTTTTTTAAAATATTTTCCAGGTCAATAAATGCCCTGTGCTGGCTTCCAGCCCTCGTTGCCACTGCAAAAATATATTCTGCTGATTTCAAGTCCATTTTCTTAACAAATTCTATTACCGGGGCAGGAGCCATGGCCAGATGGATGGGAAATATAAAACCAACGGTATCTGCATCACTCTTAATTAAATTTCTATTTAAAAGACTTACAATGGGTATTAGTTCTGTTTCTGGAATTCGTTTTCTTAATTCTCTGGCAGCATGGAGTGAATTCCCGGTTCCTGAAAAATAATAGATTTCCGTATTCATGATTAAATTTCCAGTAAGTTATATCTTCCATCCCTTATTTGAAACCTAGTGATCAGTAGGGGATTGAAGTTACATTAGATCTTTATCTGTTAATTCGCGTGCCGATAATTCCACCTACCACTCCAATTATGGCCGGGACGATACCTCCACCCAAGAGTAACATAATTACCGAAAGCAGGATCAGGACCAAACCCCCATTTTTCCTCCCCACGAACGCCACCGCCCATATTATGACTATGATGCCCATGATGATAGATAGTATTCCAGTGTATAGGAAGTTGGGAACCAGAGTTATGGCTGGTTCACCTGCTGTGGCCTGCATGGCAGGATAAGCTTGAATGTATATTCCTTTGGGGGCTACATTTCCCTGAAGGATTTCTCCAATACCATGAAACACTCCGCCTCCCACTCCGGCAAATACACCAAGAATTGAGGCTGCAATTCTAGTTTTATTCATGATGAATCTCCATATAAAATTCCTTATTACCTATCTGGTTGGAGCTGAGCTGCCAATTTATTCGCCCAGGCTCGAATTGCTGTCCAATCTCGTAAATCGCTTGCTGGCATCTTGTGCAGGGGGCTTGCCGGCATACTGACAATTAATTTGTCGGTGAAACCTAACTTGGCTGGTTCGAACTTACCGCCAAATATTTCAACCGCAACTGGTGCTAGCCCAGGAAATTCCGCGAGGTCTTTCTCAAGCATCCCCTGTGAAGCCTGCCACTCCTTCTCATCATAAGGAGCATGAAAGGGACCGAGGGCGAAAATTGATATTTGTCGCTCCATGAGGGCTTCTCTGTGTCGTGACAGAAATCTACGAGCGTCCTTGTGCCAAGCGCCCAAGTAGAGTGGTGCCCCCAATACAATCATTGTGTACTCTTCAAGGCTTCGCACTTTTTTCATGGGCTGAATGTCTACCTTAAACCCCTCTTCACGCAAAGTCGCCACAATTGCTTCGGCCACTTCCTGGGTTGAGCCATACTTGGAAGCATAAGCCACCAGAATTTTGTTTTTCATTTGATCCCTCCCCTTATAGTGTTATTAATTATAGTTAATTAGGTATTAATTTTTTTTTCTTTCAGCATATCTGAAATCTTCACCTCTGGATGATGATAATTCTTAATACTCAGATCAGCATCTCCGGGGTGGATAGCTTTATTAGGGCACCAGTTGAGGCAGGCGAAACAGTTTATGCAGCGATCAGACCAGGATGGCTTATGGTTGACTAGTTCGATGTTGTTCTGGGAGCAGATTTGTTGACAAGTCCCGCACCCCGTGCACTCTTCATCAGAGGTGAAGGCTAGTGAATCTAGGCCTTTAAACATTACCTGGTATAAGAAAATGAAGAAAACTGGAATTAATCTTATTTTCTGAGTTTGTAAAATGTTGAAAAACAGGATACTGGTCTCTATTTCCTCGGTTTTCTTTTTTTGTATATGATCACATACCTCCTCCACTCTAGTTTTCCATTTACTGATCATCTTCTCCTGTTGACTTTTTGTAATTTTTCCTGATCCTAATCCATTTTGAGGCATTTCTACTGCATATCCAAGGGATAAGTGGCCTCCAAATGATTTTATTGTTTTTTCAAGATGTTTTAGAGACTGGCCTGGTGTTATTCCATAGGTGCATAGAGCGAAGATGTACTTGGACTGGATGTTTTTAATTTTAGAGATGAATCTCGCCATGAATTCAGGTGGTCGGAAGTCATATATGGGGAACACCATCCCGATGATATCTGCTTCACTCTCTATACTTTCCTGGTTGATGACCGACATAATGGGGGTCAGAGTGGCATTCAATTTGGTGGATACATCTCTGGCTACCACCAGTGAATTGCCGGAGCCCGAAAAATAATAAATCTCTGTTCCCATATTTCTCACCCCCCATATCCATTAAAATTTAAGCGTGCTCTGTTTATCCTTGATCTTTACAGCCTCTAACAGGAGTTGGGTGTGATGGTTCATTTTGTCTATACCCCTCTCTAGGTAGGATTCAAAGTCTTCTTCATAGTTTAGAATCGAGTAATCAAAAATTAGAAAAATAACAAAGGACCAGTATTCATAGGCCAGGGTTCGGGGATTTACGGATTTAATCATCTTCTTTTCAATCATGAGTTTAAAAACCTCTTCCCACCCCGCCAGTGGTTCTTCTAACACATCTTTTTTAAAAAATTCCCTTACTTTGTCATTGCGATAGCTTTCCATCAAAACCAGTCTCCATATTTTCCCAAATTGGGGAGTGTTGATGCGAGCCAGGAATATCTGGGCACCCCTGGTAAAGAAAACTTCTGGTCCCTCCTTCATTAAAGATACGGTTTCTTCATCAGGTAGGTTGGCCTGCCCTAGTTCTTTCTTGAAGTAGTCTATAATGGCATCTAAAATGGCATCCTTATTTTTATAATGATTGTATATGGAACCTTCCCTTATTCCGGCCTGTTTTGCTATTTCTCTTACTGGCACATCACTGAAACCCTTTAGAGAAAATAAATCAACTGATGCATTGAATATTTTCTCTTTAGTGGATATTTTAATTTCATCATGAGAATTTGAAGCTGCATCTTCCTGGTTCATATTGAAACTCCAGAATTTTTGAACGAACATTTGTTCATTTCAATGTTTATTATGAAACTCCCCCTATAAAAAACTAACGTTTGTTCATAACTTCCTGGTAAGTTTAGACTAAAAACTGTTCCCTATGAGGAGATCTGATAAAAAAATTTCAAGCGCCCCAATTTACCACCGGACAATGATCATAATTTGAGGTTGAACTCCTGGAGTACCAGTAAGAGAGGTGTTAAGTTTTTGGGTAAAAATTTAGATAGGTTCCCGGTTTAGGGTTAATATGATGGGAGGTGAGAGAAAACTATAAGTTTATGGTTCTGTTAATTAATTATTAAAATTAACTTTATCCCTTTTCCACTTGAAAAGCAAGAGGTGGGTACTATAGCCAAGTCCAGGGAAGCAATAGAGAAACAATTTGACAAGTTAAGACAGAACCTCCTAGATCTGACCATGCGTAATCAGCTTCTGAATTTCAGGCCCCGAACCAGGGCTATACCCATGGAAGATGAAAACCCGGAAGAACTCTACGATCTACTAGTTTTAAATGAGAAAAATCTCCAGTTCCGTCCCCGTGAATACGAATCCCTGGATCGGAGTGTGATGGAACCAGCACCAGAAAGTCAGGAGGTGGATGAACCATCAGATCCACTTGGAGGATCATCCCCTGAGGACGAGGAAGAACTATACCCTGCAGATGGAGAGGACTTACCTTCCCCTGGTGAGCAAGCCGATGAACACCTGGAAACAGACTCCCAGGAGGGACACCTGGATAGTGAAAAGATAAAACCCGACACAGGGGACAGTGCCCTGGACTTAGTTGATGAGCTATCCCTGGATGATGAGGGGGAAGAATCCCAGGATCGGATCGTCCTCAAGGAGGTCTACGATGCCCGGGGAAAAACCCTATCCCTGGATGTCATGGACCTGGAGGAGGACCTCCACCTAACCAAGGAGGAATCCGACCTCCTATGGGAGCTCCCACCCTCCGAGGGCCAGGTGGACAAACGTATACGGGACCTGTTCATGCAAACCGACTTATCTGCCCGGGAATTGCAGAAACGACTCTTCAGGATACACCAACACGCCCGGACCGTCTTCGAGGAACAGGGATACAACGTACTCTACCTGGCCCTGGGATTTCTGGAATGGACAGAGACCAGTGGTGACCAGCACCGGGCACCCCTGATCCTGATACCAGTCCAGCTGGAACGCCGCGGTGTAGGGGGGGCCTACAAGCTCTCCTGGAATGGTGAGGATATCATCCCCAACATCTCCCTCCAGGCCAAACTACAGGAACAGTACATCACCATACCAGACCTGGAGATGCCCCACCGCAGTGAAGGAATAACCCAGTACCTGGAGGAGGTGGAGGATTCCATCCCCAATGCACCGGGCTGGCAAGTACACCGGGAGGTGCACCTGGGCTTTTTCAGCTTCACCAAGTTCGTCATGTTCCAGGACCTGGACCCGGACCACTGGCCACCAGAACTATCCTTCGACAAGAACCCCATCATCAAGGCAATGTTCAACCCAGAAAGCCAAAAAAATGATCCCGGCTTTTTAGAGGAGGATGTGGATTGCAAACTCAAATCCAGGGATGTCTACACTGTACTGGATGCGGACTCATCCCAGATGGCAGTAATCGAGGATGTGAAGCACGGGAAGAACCTGGTGGTGGAGGGTCCCCCTGGCACTGGTAAGTCCCAGACCATAGTCAACCTCATAGCTGAACTCATGGCCTCTGGTAAGACGGTGCTATTTGTCAGTGAGAAAATGGCCGCTTTACAGGTGGTGAAAAGTCGCCTGGACAGTATAGGGTTGGGTGATTTCTGTCTGGAACTGCACAGTCATAAATCAAAGAAGAAAGAAGTCTTGAATGAGCTGCAGAGAACCCTGTACCAGCCACCCACTCCCCTACAGGCCATGGAGGATAAGTTCCATGAACTGGATATACTCAGACAGGAACTGAACCACTACCGGGAACTCATCCACAGGCCCCTGCCGGAAATGGGCTTCACCGCTTTCCAGTTGTATGGTATGAAGGAGGAGGCTTTAGAACACTTCCAGAACAAGAAGAAGGTATTGCCAAGGATGGTCATCACTGATCCGGCTAGTTACACCCGTGGTGACTGGAATAAGGCCGTGTCCAGCCTGAAAGACCTTTCCCAGTTGCTCCGCTTCGTAAAGCCCCTGCAGGAGTATCCCTGGAGATATGCCCGGCCTGGGGTGATCTTCCCCTCTGACCAGGAGGAGATCAAGAAACTCTTAACCGACGCCCTCACCAGCCTGGGGGAGATGGAACTGGCCATGGAGGAGTTGTCCATACACACCGGGGTCGCCACACCCTCCACCCGGGAGGAGTTGGATGAAAACTTGGCTGTTATCCAGGAAGTACTGGATCTCCCGGCTTTACCACTGAAGATACTGGACAACCCGGACTGGGATGAAGTCCAGGCCCGGGAGATCATTAAACTCCTGGAGAGGTTCCAGACCACCACACGCAGGTTCCGAAAAGAGGCCCTGCAGATGGATCTCCGCAGGGAACTGCAGTCCCTGGAGGATTACCATGAAAACCTACTCCTTGTGCCGGGGTCGGTTTTCAACGACTATCGCTTGGAGATACATAACTCCCTGGAGGATCTGATCAGGGCCCTGGATAAGCTCCACCTCCACCTCCAAGAGCTGGTGGAGTTAACAGGACTCCGGCCCCCCCAGAACAGACAGGAGTTAGAAGATGCCCTGCAGGAAGCCCGGATCATAGCCAGGGCCCCCCCAGTGGAGAGGGAGTTGTTGGAGAATCCGGCTTGGAACAGTGCCACTCCCGGGGCTAAACGCATCATCCGGGAGCTGCGGGAGTACCGGAACCAGTACAAACTCACCCACCGCTTCAAGGAAGAGGTGCTGGACCTGGACCTGAAGGACCGGCTGGAGAGCTTCAAAAGTGTATCAGCCAAGCGCCTGAAGTTTCTAAGCGGAGACTACAAGAAGGTTAAGCACAGTGTACTGCAACTCTACAGTGAAGATGCACCCCAGGATGACCAGGAGATCCGCCGGGACCTGGAGGGCCTCATCAGGCTCCAGGACCTGCGCCGATCCATCCGCCAATCTAGGGACACTGCCCAGTCCCTCTTTGGCCAGGCCTGGCAGGGGGAGCGCACCGACTCCCAGTTCATCTGTGACTTAGCTGATTGGCTTATACGCTTTCGCAAACTACTTTTAGCAGGGGAACTAAGCCAAGAGGCACTGTTGAAATTCGAGAAGGGACCCCACCCCCGGATCAAGACCAGCATCTCCCAGTTACAGGAAGACCTGGATACCGTCACCAACCTGGCAGGGCACCTGCAGGGATTCATACCCATCTCCATGGATGAACTCCACTTCCAGAAGTTAAAACTAGATGCAGCAGCCTCTAAGAGCCGGGTGGATGGTTACTTCCAGCTACGGGAGAAGATCAATGAACTGTACCGGGAAGAAGCACCGGAGGATACGGAGGAAGTCATCAAGGACTTGCATGAGGTGCTGGCCTCTGAAAAGACCAAGAAGAAGCTAAGGGAAAAGGACCCTGAAGCCACCCAATTATTCGGTGCCCTGTGGCAGCAGGAAGACACAGACTTGGAAGAACTGCAGCAAAGGCTACAGTTCATCATCCGCATCCACCAGTTACTGGATGAGGAGAAAATATCCCCCCGCACCCTGGAGCTCTTGAGTCAGGAGCGGGATCCAGAGAGGATCAGCCACATCATCCAGAGGGTGCACTCCTCCTACCAGGAACTTTTGAGGATCTGGAAGGAGGTGAACCAGTACCTGGAACTGGACTGCAACCAGGTGTTCCCAGGGGGCTTTGACTACACCCCCTTCACTTCTATAAGGTCCCAGCTAAGTCTCTACCGTGAGGAAGTTCCCCGGCTTTTAACCTGGTCCCAGTTCTTATCCCAGACCCGGGAATTACCACCCCTGGCCCAGCCCCTCCTCTCCCTTATAAAGGAGGATCTTCTGGACGGAGAGGATCTCTTACCCTGCCTAATGGGGGACTATGCAGACAGCATGCTCCGACAGGCTTTCCTGGAAGACCCGGCACTGCAGAACTTCGTGGGAGACCTGCACCAGAACAAGATACGCCAGTTCGTGGAACTGGACCAGGAACTTTTGATGCTTAACCGGGAACGCATCGCCCACCACCTCAGCGAAACCCGTCCCAATGTTTACACTAACCTCACCCCCACATCCGAGTTGGGCATACTCCTATCAGAGCTCAACCGTAAAAGGAGGCACATGCCCATCCGTAAATTGCTCCTGGCAGCAGGGGGTTTGATACAGACCATCAAGCCCTGCTTCATGATGAGTCCCCTCAGCATTGCCCAGTTCCTGGACCCCCATGGGGTGCCTAACCTGAACTTCGACGTGGTAATCTTCGACGAGGCCAGCCAGGTTAAACCGGAAGACGCACTAGGAGCCCTCTTAAGGGGGCGGCAGCTGGTTGTGATGGGAGACACCAAGCAACTACCACCAACCACCTTCTTCGACATCATAATCCACCCCCTGGGTGAGGAGGACTATGAACTGGACTCCCTCATGGATATGGAGAGCATACTCCACCTCTGCAAGCGGAGTTTCCCCATTAAAATGCTGCGCTGGCATTACCGGAGCCGGCACGAGTCCCTCATAGCAGTTTCCAATCAGGAATTTTATAACAACCACCTCCTGGTTTATCCCTCACCATCCCACAGCTCCCCAGAACTGGGCCTGATGTACGTGCCCCTTGACAGGGATATCGCCACCTACGACCGGGGACGTAGCTCCATCAACCTGGAGGAGGCCAAAGCCGTGGTGCAAGCGGCCTTCGACCATTACCAGACCTACGGTGATGGGAAGAGTCTGGGTATCGGTACCTTCAACGTTAACCAGCAGCAGGCCATACTGGAGGTCCTGGAGTTGGAGCTCAAACGCCACCCCCGGGCCCAGAAATTCCATAAACATTTCTTCGGGGAGTGGGAGGAGAAATTCTTCGTCAAGAACCTGGAAACCATCCAGGGAGATGAAAGGGATGTGATCTTCGTCAGTGTGGGCTACGGCTTTGATGAGGAGGGAAAGTTAACCCACAACTTCGGACCACTCAACAAGGATGGTGGAGAACGCCGGTTGAACGTGCTGGTCACCCGGGCCAAGGAGAAATGCGTGGTTTTCGCCAACTTCCACTCGGGGGATCTTAAAAACATAACTGAAGGATCAGCCTTTGGACTCCGGGCACTTAAGACCTTCCTGGAGTACGCTGAGCACCGTAACCTGGAGAGCCTGGATTCCCATACCACTGAAGCCAGCTCCCCATTGGAATCCTCCATCAGATCATACCTGGAGGAGGAGGGCCTAGAGGTGCACCAGCAGGTGGGCTGCGCTGGCTACCGCCTGGACATGGCGGTGGTGGACCCTGAGGATCCGGACCGTTACCTCCTTGGCATTGAATGTGACGGGGCCATGTACCACAGTGCCCCGGTGGCCCGGGACAGGGACCGCCTCCGTCAGCAGATACTGGAGGGCCTGGGCTGGAACATCTACAGGATCTGGTCCACAGACTGGTACCGTAACCGGGAAGAAAGCCTAAACCGCCTGTACATGGCTATCCAGGAAGCCCGGGAGGGTAAGAAGAAGCCAGAGGTGGAGTTGATCGAGGAGGAAACCCTGGTGGAGGAGGAGGCACCCCCGGCGCCGGTTGTGGTTAGCCTGGAGGATATGATACCCGCCTACCAGTTATGCAAGGATCTGGAGCTTAGCAAGGATAAACCCCTCCACGAGAAACTGCCCCAGGAGCTGGCCCCGACCATGCGCCGGGTGGTGGATACCGAGGGCCCCCTACATCTAAGTGAACTCTACAAGAGGATCCGCAGCCACTGGGGGCTGAAACGATCCGGACGGCGGATCAAGGAGACCCTGGACGCATCACTCCAGTTAGCCCTGGATAAGGGACTTTTCACCATCCAGGACGACTTCCTATTTTCCAGGACAGGGGAGATCCGGATCCGGCGCCGGGGCGAGGACATCCCCGCCCGCATTGAACTGATCAGTGATGAGGAAATTAAGAAGGCAGTGCTACTGGTCATCGAGACCCAGCACGCCACCTACCCCGAGGAACTGGTCACCCAAGTGGCACGCCTATTTGGCTTCAAATCCACACGGCAAGCCACCCGGGACCGGGTTAACCACATACTACGGGGTTACCTGGAGCAGGGCGAACTGGTGGCCATGCCCAACGGCATGATCAACTTCCCCAGAAAAGACTAGTTGTCACATTTTTTTAGAGGAAAAGCTGATGGTAGAAAATGTTCTAGAAAGACTAACTAATGATCCCCGATTTCAGGATAAGGTGGAACACCTAGAGGAACTGGAGGCCCAGGAGGCCCAGTACACCCCTGTAGATGACTTACCCCCCAACATCGAGGACTACCTTCGAAGGGAGAAGATCAAACTCTACCAGCACCAGGCCCAGGCCATACAATCTGTGAGGGAGGGTGAAAACATCCTCATCACCACCCCCACAGCCTCGGGCAAGACCCTGGCCTTCAACCTACCTGTACTGGAGAAGCTCTCCCTGGATCCCCAGGCCACCGCACTCTACATCTACCCGGCAAAGGCCCTGTCCAATGACCAGCTGCGGGTACTGCGTGGCCTGGAAAAGGCTTGTGACCTGGAACTGGATCCGGCTATCTACGATGGGGACACACCACGTGACATACGTCCGGATATACGCCGACACTCCCGGGTGGTCATCACCAACCCATACCAGTTACACCTCATATTGGCTTGGCATCACCAGTGGGAGCGGTTCTACTCCCAGTTGAAGTTTGTAGTAATCGACGAGGCCCACCAGTATAGGGGTGTCTTCGGATCCAACGTGGCCTTCCTCATCAGGAGGTTAAGGCGTATCTGCAACTACTACGGCAGCAACCCCCAGTTCATACTGTCCTCGGCCACCCTGGCCAACCCAGAGGAGTTCAGCCAGAAACTGGTGGGCCAGTCCTTCAAACTCATAGACCAGGACAGCTCCCCCCGCGGTAGGAAGCACTTCTTGTTCTACAACCCCCATCTAACCCCAGGTGCATCCACCCACCAGGAAACAACCCACCTATTTTTATTCTTCATCAGACAGGGCCTGCAGACTTTGTGCTTCACCCTCAGCCGCCGCATGGCGGAGCTCATTGCCCGTTGGAGTTTGCAGGAACTCCAGGACACTGACCCTGAACTGGCAGGCCAGGTCACAGCCTACCGGGCTGGCTACCTGGCCCCGGAGAGGAGGAAGATCGAGTATGGATTGAAAACAGGGGCGCTATTGGGGGTGACCACCACCAACGCCCTGGAACTGGGCATCGATATCGGCAGCCTGGATGCGGTGATCATCTCTGGCTACCCCGGCACCATGATCTCCACCTGGCAACAGGCCGGCCGCTCCGGGCGGAAAAACAACGACTCACTGGTGGTGCTGGTGGCATTTGAGGGGCCCCTGGACCAGTACTTCATGAAAAATCCCCAGGTATTCTTTGACCGGCACCATGAGAATGCCATCATCGACCTGGAGAACGTGCACATCACCTTCAACCACCTCCTATGTGCCATGAGCGAACTACCCCTAAGCCGGGAGGAAATAACGAGCTGCTTCCAGACCAGTCCAGGCTTTATGGGACGCCTGATCCGCAGCCACCAGGTCCGGGAGAGCCAGGACAGGTTCACATACCAGGGGAAGGGCAGCCCTGCCTTCCAGGTGGGACTGCACCACATATCCCGGGACGAGTTCCAGGTTTACCATGATGGATATCTGCTGGAAACACTGGACCGGCCACATGCCTACCTGGAAGCCCACCACGGAGCGGTGCTCATCAACAAGGGAGAGACCTACCTGGTTGAGGAGTTCAACCTCCAGAAGCAGGAGGTGCGGGTGCGTAAAAGGAACCTGGACTACCATACCCAGGTCCTGAAGGAGGTGGATGTCCGGGTTCTGGAGTGGATTCATCACAAACAAATAGGCCAGTTCAGGGTGCACTACGGGGAGGTGGAGGTCACTGAACACTACCACCGCTACAAGCGCATCAGCCAGGGCAAAACTGTGGCCACCCACCCCCTGGATCTGCCCCCACTCCACTTCCGAACCAAGGGATTATGGTTCACCCTCCCCGGAGATGTTGAGGACCAGATCAACCATTACATCAGTGGACAGGAGGTCTACGAGGGGGGTTTGCACGGTACTGAACACGCCCTCATTGCCATGTTCCCCTTAAAGGTACTGTGTGACCGCTTTGATATTGGAGGCTTGTCCACCCCACACCACCCCGATACCAGGGGGGCTACCATTTTCATCTACGATGCCTTCCAGGGGGGTATTGGATTGGCTGAGAAGGCAGTGGAGCTCATGGAGGAACTGGTGGAGCTTACCTATGATATGGTGCGCGGCTGCCAGTGCCGGGATGGCTGTCCCTCATGCATCTACTCCCCCAAGTGTGGTAACGACAACCAGCCCCTGCACAAGAGAAGCACCCAGTACATACTCAGCCGGATCCTAAAGCTCATGGGCAAGGTAGATGAGGCCGATATCCACCTAGAAGGGGCAACTGCACACAACGGATCAGAGTAAATCCAGATGTATAGTTACGGGTGGCCCAGAAGGAGTGATTAGGTTCTTGACAGGCTTAAAGTTGATGCAGGTGGTGATTCATCCTTTCCTACCCAGAGGATCCCCACATCTCTCCTCCTAGGTATCCCAATGTATGGCCATTTACAAGTCCCCCCTATTCATTCTTACGGTTTTTCCAGACTTGAAATCACACCAGAACCGGATTGTTGGATACAGGGTAAGGGGGGGGCCACTGGAATGTCAACCACTTATAAAGACATCCCACATCCACTAGGGGATGGCGTCTAAGAATCCGATTGTCAGGCTAGATCTATTCCATCAAAGCCCCCAACTTCTTTTTTTTATATGGATGTGGATCATTACTGGAGGCTGCGCTTTCTTTGGCAGGGACATCCAAATGGCGTTGTTTTTCATACCAGCAATATTGTTATGTCTAATCAAGGAAATTATTAATACTAGTTGTGGGTAATTAAAAAAATACAGGGGGGTAATCAATGTGAAGGAAACTAACCAATATGGTGATTGTTATGGAAGAAGTAAACAGACTGTACCAGCAAGGTTACATAGAGAAGATCAACCCCTCCCCACTCAAGAGTCAACTGTCCCTAAAAGAAGCCCGTATATGGCTGAAGGAGGCTAGACTAAATTGTAACAGTGGAGGTTACCGTTCCTCGCGTATTGCCTGTTACATGGCATTCTTCCATGCCGCCCGGTCTGTGTTACAGCGTGATGGTTACCAGGAAGACAAACCAGAATACCTGGCCCTTTATCTAGAAAAATATAACAGGGAAGGACTTCTGGAGGAAGAATGGACCCAACTACTGCAATGGATAATGAACCTGCACCACCAGGACCTGTACCACTTCCAGGCCTTCCCCTCCTCTGAGGAAGCTGATGAGGCCATACAGCACGGAGCTGACTTCGTGGAAAGGATCAGCATCCTCCTGGATGAAACCAACTACGCTAAGAAGGCCTTCCTGAAACAGAACGCCGTGGAAAGGGCATACTTGTAGGATCCACCCATTCCTTCTTCTTATTCATTTTAAGCCCCATGCACAATTTTCCTCTAGGTCACTCTTTTTTTAGCCATCCACACTCTACCCCTTAAGATCAGATCTTCTTTTTAGACTGGATCAGCCTATGAACAGCCTCCCGGTTAACCTTTCTCTGGTAGAGGGGCCGGTCATCCTCCTGGTAGATGGACAAGTTCTCCTCGAAAGTTGCCTTATCCGGGTTCTGGTAGAACACTCCCAGGGGATAGGGCATGGTTTCAGTTGCCCTCTGGAAGGCCTCCACCCTGTCCCGGGGGTTATGATCCTCCAGGTAGTAGCTGTTCTCCTGGAACCACTGGTAGGTGTTAACCCGGTTGAAGGTTACGCAGGGCTGGAATATATCCACCAGGGCGTAGCCCCTATGCAGGATGGCCTGTTTAATGATCTCCCGGGTTTTATCAACATCCCCGGCAAAGGCCCTGGCGACAAAACCGGCACCCAGGGCTATGGCTACGGATAAGGGGTTGAAGGGCTCCTCGAAAACTCCCTCCACCTGCAGGGGGGTGCGGAAGTCCCGCTGACTGGTGGGACTGGCCTGTCCCTTGGTTAAGCCGTAGACCATGTTGTTGTGCACCAGGTTGGTGAGGTCCACGTTGCGGCGGATGGTGTGCAGGAAGTGGTTACCACCCTCCCCGTACATGCAGCCATCGCCACTGACATCCACCACCGTAAGTCCTGGATTGGAGGCCCTGATACCTGTTGCTGGGGATAGGGACCGGCCATGCAGCCCATTGAAAACGTTGCTTTTCAGGTAGTGGGGGAGTTTCCCGGCCTGCCCAATCCCGGATACCAGTACCAATTTCTCTGGCTCAATCTCCAAGTCGGATAGGGCCAGTTTCAGGGCCCTTAGGATCCCGAAATTCCCGCAACCAGGACACCAGGCCACATCAGCATCTGGCTGGTCATAAAGCTCTGGTTTCATCATAGCACCTCCCTTACACTCCGCAGCACTTCCTCCACCGAGAAGGGCATCCCATTGTACTTAGCAACTCTTTCCTGGATGTCCACCCCGTATTCCAGTTTCAGGAGATTAGAAAACTGGCCCTTGATGTTGTTCTCATAGGCCACTGTCTTTTTACCTGCCAGGTACTTCTCTGTGTCAGGGTGCAGGGGATACACCTGTTGGAAGTGTAAAAAGCCAAGATCATCCCTGTCCAGCTTCCTCCTGGCCTCCTCCAGGGGGTGGTAGGTGGAGCCCCACCCCACCAGTAGCACCTCACAGTCCTCCTCGCCGTAGAGGGTTGGGGGCAGGGCCTCCTTCCTCAAGTTCTGGAGTTTGTGGTAGCGCTTCTCCACCATCCTGGATCTTAACTCCAGGTCCTCGGTGATGTGACCATCCTCATCGTGTTCATCTGCGTCCACCACCACCAGTCCCCCTCCATAGCCAGGCACCCCCCGGGGGGAGATACCATTCCTGGTTAACTGGTAACGCTGGTAGTCTTCTTCTGTCTTTACCAGGTAGCTTTCCCATTTCAGGTCCACCAGATCCTCCTCTGGGAGGTTGTAGTGCAGGTCAGCCAGGTACTGGTCACTGAGTATGAAAACCGGGATCTGATACTCTTCCGCCAATTGGAAGGCCCGCTGGGACAACTGGTAGGCGTCTTCCAGCCTCCCCGGGGCGAAGATGGCCCGTGCAAATTCTCCCGGCCCACTGTAAAGGGCCAGGTCCAGGTCCTCCTGGGAGCTGCGGGTGGGAAGGCCCACCGCTGGTCCTGGACGCATGCCAATGTAGATCACCACCGGGGTTTCGGTCATCCCGGACAGGCCCACTGCCTCTGTCATGAGGGCAAAGCCACTCCCGGAGGTGGCCACCATACTGGATGCCCCGGTGTAGGAAGCCCCCAGGGCCATATTTATGGCGGCGATCTCATCCTCGGCTTGTTCAAACACCACCCCCACCTCTCTTCCATGCTCTGCCATGTAGACCTGCACTGGTGTGGAGGGGGTCATGGGGTAGGAGGCTATGAATTTACAGCCCCCACTCATACAGCCCAGTGCCACGGCTTCACTACCATTAAGGAGCACCTGGTCTGCTACTGAGGGGTCCCTTTCTACTTCTACTTTACCCCAGGACTCAGCCATCTGGTAGCCCTCCCTTCCAGCCTGAATATCCTTCTGCAGTATCTCCTCCCCCTTCCGGCTGAACATGGCAGTCAGGCACTGGTTGAATATATCAGCATCCACCTGGAACAGGTTGCACACCGCCCCGGCGGCGATGATGTTGGCATAGATGGGGCTCCCTATTTCCTGGGCCAGTTTCAAAAAGGGCAAACCCAGGGCAGGATATTCCACGTCCTTCTCATCACCCATAACCACGGTATCCGGATATATCCGGTTCTTAAGGTGCTCCAGGGCCCCGGGGCTCAGGGCCACCAAGAGGTCGGTGTGTTCCTTGTAGGCTGAAACCCTCCTACTGGACACCCTGATCTGGGTGGAGTTCTGTCCACCCCGCACCCGGGACATGTACTCCTTAGAGGCGCAGACATTGTATCCCGCCATTTTAAAGGCCCACAGGAGTATCTGCTCCACGGTCTGGATTCCCTGACCAGCCTCACCCCCCAGGACCAGAGTCACATCATCCTTAGTTTTGAACTTAAAATCCATACAAAAAACCCCCCACATCCAGTGGCTTAAGATTCAACTGGAGAATATCGAACCACCAATGATGTGTATAATATATTTGTTCAGTCCATTACTTAGTGATATGGATAGTGAAGGTGGTATCCAGGTTTCTCTCTAGACGGATATGGATGTAAAAAAAAAGTTTTGGTAACCCCATTCTAGTTAAGCCTTTATAGTAAGGCAGTATACCTTAAGAGTGCTATCATCTGGTTGTAGGAGCTTGTTACACTGCCAGGTGCCACTGTATTATGTCTGGATTTAACTTCACATGTAACTGCAGGGATTCCTGCTAAGTTACACACATCTTCCACTGCTCCTGGATAGGATGCTCCGGCTTGGTGTTGGCTAATTAAACTGTTCCTGGTTTGTTGACTAATGGACAAGGCCATCTTGTAGCTTTCGTAGGTGGGATACCTGGTACAGAGGATGCTGGTTTTTCCTGGAACACCTCTCGGTTTTGTGGAGTGGAAGTCTCCCAGGGCGTTGACATTGAACTGCCGGGCCAGTGTAATGATTTTGTTGGTGGGAGTGCCTGGTTTGTTGGCAACTTGGTTTGGATTTGCACCCTTCCAGTATCTGCTTTTCCTAGCTGTTGCAGATGGTATGGCAAAGGGCACCACGTAGATGGTTCCCTTAATTGAAGTTTTACTGAGGTTGTTTATCAGTCTCATGGCAGCTATAACTGCTGGAACCTCGTTCCCATGGACACCAGCCACAACCATTACCCTAGGGCCGCTGCCGTCACCAAAGGTTACCATGGGGGTTCCTTTCTTTGCAGCGGCAAGGATCTGGTTGGTCAGTGTAGTTTTGGGGAGATTTTTGTACACCAATCTATTCTTCCTGATATCTCCTCCAGTCCCGTAGTGGATGATATCAATTCTGTAGATACTCACAGTGAAGCTGCTAACTATTAACGAGTTGGGATTACCGGACTGGTCAGTTACCGCTCCAGGGTGAAGGGTTAAGGTGTACAGGGATTGTGGTAAGGGATGGATGGGTGTTATGGTGAGTGTGTTGCTGGATATAGCTGTGGTGTAGGATACCTTGGCTCCGTTACCGTTTACCAGGTCGATCCATAAGTTACCTGCTTTAATGTCCTCGTTGAAGCTTACTTTGATGGCCTTGGCAGAGCCTACATTAAATGCACCAGGGGCAGGATCAATGGAGTTTATAAGGGGAGGGGTGGTGTCCCTCTGGATGAGGATGCCCTTAGACAGTATGTTGTTATCTTCATCCAACTCGGAGAGTTCCTTGGATGAATCTGTTACAAAAATAAGGTTATAATATCCTGCTGCAGTATCTGCTGGGATCAGAACGGGGATACTCAGATTTAATGGGGTGTTTGCTTCCCGTGGGGCCGTCTGTCTATTGGTGTATAAAATCTGGTCTGAATCATCTATTGCA
>Ga0123332_1002657_pt1 | contig 16799 bp, 15 predicted proteins | sample BioC12SIPDNA_4_FD_89958 | JGI IMG/M metagenome (GOLD analysis project Ga0123332, IMG submission 89958) | Anaerobic biogas reactor microbial communites from Washington, USA - Biogas_R2_A C12 SIP DNA | ecosystem: Engineered > Bioreactor > Anaerobic > Unclassified | place: Washington, USA...
CCGTCATCGTGGCTGCGGGCGGCATCGGCTCGGCCGTGCTGCTGCGCCGGAGCGGCCTCTTCGACGCCGGGCGGGGGATGACGATGGACACGACAGTGATGGTTTACGGTCACGCACCCTACAAGGGGATCGGCCACGAACCGCCGATGACCTGGAGCTACGCCGACGACGAGCTGGGCGTGCTCTTCTCGACCCTGATTGACCCCTGGTTGATGTACCCGATTATCATGGCGCGCAAAGGGCCGGCTTACCCCCTGACCTGGCGGCGCTGGGGCCATACCCTGGGCGTGATGATCAAGCTCAAGGACGAAATCAGCGGCAGCGTGGACATTGCCGGTCGCATTAGCAAAGGGCTGACCGGCGGCGACCGCCGGCGGCTGGCGCGCGCGGAGGAGGTTGCGGGCCGCATCCTGCGCCGGGCGGGCTGCGATCCGGACACCATCTTCACCACGCCGCTGCGCGGCACCCACCCTTCGGGAACCGTGCGCATCGGGGAGATGCTCGACGCCAACCTGGCTACCGAGATCGCCAATCTCTACGTCTGTGACGCCAGCGTTTTTCCCGAGGCGCTGGCCCGGCCGACCGTGCTCACGATCATTAGCCTGGCGAAACGGCTGGCCGCGCATCTGCTGGGCGGCGGTTGAGATGGCCGGCGGGCTGACGGCAGCGGAGCTGGAGCGGCGACTGGCCGCTTTCCCGCGCCTGCGCTACGCGGGGCTGCCCACGCCGCTGGAGGAGCTGGGGCGCCTGAGCAGCCAGTTGGGCGGCCCGCGCCTCTGGATCAAGCGGGACGATGGCTTTGGGCCGGGTCTGGGCGGCAACAAGGGGCGCGCCCTGGAGTTCTTTATGGCCGACCTGTTACGGAAAGGGCAGCGGAAAGCAGTAACCTTCGGCAGCCTGCAGTCGAACCACGCCCGGATGACGGCAGCCGCCTGCGCCCAGGTGGGCGTCGAGGCCCACCTGCTCTTTTTTGCCCGCCGCCCGCCCCACCCGGAGGGCAACCTGTTGCTGGACGCGCTGTTTGGCGCCCACATGCACTACATCCCCTTTGGCGGAGGCGGCGACGGCAGCATGACGCTGGAGACGACGAACCGCCTGGTGCGGCTCGTCGCCCGGTTGTGGGTGGGGCGCGACGCCTACTTCATTCCCGTCGGCGGGCATCACGTCACGGGCTGCCTGGGTTACGTGGCTGCTGCGGCAGAGATCCAGGCGCAGGCCGCATCGCTGGGCCTGCCGCCTGCCCGCACGACGGTCGTTATGGCGGCCGGGACGGGGAGCACGCTGGCCGGCATGCTCGCCGGATTCTACCTCTTGCGCTCTCCTATACGCGTCCTGGGGCTGGATGTCGAAAATCTGTGGAAAGGGTTTCCGGCGAGCGTGGCCCGGCTGGCCGGGGCGTTATGTGCGACGTTGGGCGAGGAAAGGCGGTTCCGGCCAGAGGAAATCCCGCTGCTCGGCGGGCCGTCTCCTGATCACGGCGACGGCCGGTTGGCTGCGAACTTTCGGTCGGCGATCCGTCTCATGGCGCAATCGGAAGGGATCGTGCTGGATCCGGTTTTCACCGGGAAAGCCTTCGCCGGGCTGCTGGAGCTGATCGACCGCGGCGAATTCGGTGAAGAAGAGCACGTCATCTTCCTGCACACCGGCGGCCTGCCGAGTCTCTGGGCCTGCGGCGACCCACTCTAGTCGTCGCCCGGGCGGGCCGGTAGACCTGCCGGCGTCACACAGCCCTAGACGTGCCCTCTGCCGCCACACGTTGGGCAGGTCTTGCCGTTAAGGTGCAGGAATTGCGTATTGACGACTCTCGGGTCGTAGTATGTCTTGACCACAGTGACGATGATCAGCTCCTGACTTCCGTTGATGGGGAAAATCATCCTATCGCCGATCTTTTTTCGTGAATGATGTGTTGCGCCAGCTCGCGCGCAAGTTCTTCTTTCATATTGATCCAATGATGAAGATGAATCCATAACGACGCCGCGAAAGCGCCAATAAAAGACGACATACTTCTCCCGGCGTTATCTAGATAAACCGGCATGATAGCATGTATGACGGGGCCGGTCGGCAGTACTTTTGTGCCGGTCGCCCGGCGTCTGGCAGAGCCAGGGGCAGATTAGGGGCCGGCGCGTCTGGGTGCAATGAGGACTCGCAGGCGATCCCGGCGAGGACAGGCGTTCACCATCTCGCCGGTTGCGCGGCAAGGTTAACGCCTGCCGAAGCTGCTCGTCGTGCCCTTACCCAGGAACATCCTGGGCGGCAGCTTAAAGCCGTGCATTTCGAAGCGGTCATTGTAGAAAGGCCGCAGACCGGTGCCGCTGAACTCGCCGATGACGCGGCCGGCCTGGTCCTGGCCTTTCTCGTCGAAGCGCCATAGCTCTTGCATGACCACGTTCGTCCCTTCGATGCCTGTGATTTCGCTGATGCTGACGATTTTGCGGCTGCCGTCGCGCAGGCGCGCCTGCTGCACGATGAGCTGGATGGCCGAGGCGATCTGCCGGCGCACGATCTCGATGGGCAGCTCCATCCCGGCCATGAGCACCAGCGTCTCCAGGCGGCTGATGGCGTCGCGCGGCGTGTTGGCATGGATCGTCGTCAGGCTGCCGTCGTGGCCCGTGTTCATCGCCTGCAGCATGTCCAGCGCCTCGCCGCCGCGGCACTCGCCGACGACGATGCGTTCCGGGCGCATGCGCAGGCTGTTGATGACCAGATCCCGGATAGACACAGTGCGCTCGCCGTTGTCGTGGGCGCGCCGAGCTTCCAGCCGGACGACGTGCGGCTGGTGCAGGCGCAGCTCGGCGGCGTCTTCGATGGTGACGATGCGCTCTCCCTGCGGGATGAAGCCGGAGAGGACGTTGAGCAGGGTCGTCTTTCCGCTGCCTGTGCCGCCGCTGATGAGGATGTTCAGCTTGCTGACGACGGCGGCCTTCAGTATGAGCGCCATGTCCTCGTCCAGGGTACCAAAGCGCAGCAGATCGTTGATGCCCAGCCGATCTTCGGGGAACTTACGGATGGTAATGGTTGGCCCGTCGATGGCGCAGGGGCGCACGATGGCATTGACGCGGCTGCCATCGGGCAGGCGTGCGTCGACCAGTGGATTGCTGGCGTCTGCCTGCAGGCCGAGCGGCGCGACGATGCGGTTGATGATCCGCTCGACATGGGCGTCGTTGAGGAAGCGCGTGGGCGAGAGATAGACCTTGCCGGCCTGCTCCACATAGACCTGGTGCGGGCCATTGACCATGATTTCGGTCACTGAGGCGTCCGACAGAAGCGCCTCCAGCGGACCGTAACCGACGATCTCATCGACGACCTCCTGGGCGAAGGTGCCGTTGGCGTGCTCGGGCACGCGGTCGTGCTGCGCCGCAAGCTCTACGTGCTTCTGGATGGTCTGAATGACGGACGGGGTGCGCTCGAGGGGAATGTTCTGGCGACGCAGCGCTCCCTAAATTATCTCCGCCAGCTGGAGCCGTACGGAGACGATGGACGGATCAAAAGGGATAGATGGCATAAAAATAAGTGCTCCTTCTGGCAGCCACAAGAGGGCCATTTTCAAGAAGCGACCCTTTGTTCGCAATAGGTATTAATCGCCATTTACAGGCCCATCTGAGGAGAGGCACCAGGGCAGGTTATCCGCGCGCAGAGGTATGGCGAAGGGCAGATTGCCGCGACCTGCGCTACAATCAGAACAGTCAGGCACAAAGTGGAGGTGGACCATGGCCGAAGCAGTCATTCTGGACGCGGTGCGCGCGCCGTTCGGGCGGCGCGGTGGCGCCTATCGGGAGACACGGCCCGATTCGCTGCTGGCGGCGGTTTTGCAGGGGTTGATGGCCCGTACCGGCGTGCCTTCTGAAGCGGTCGAGGATGTCGTCACCGGCTGTGTAACTCAGGTGAGCGAGCAGGGGGCGAACGTCGGCCGGCTGGCGACACTGCTTGCCGGCTTTCCGGTGCGCGTGCCGGCAGTAACCCTGGACCGGATGTGCGGCAGCAGCCAGCAGGCCGTACATTTTGCCAGCCAGGCCATTGCCGCGGGCGATATGACCGTTGCGATTGGCGCCGGCGTGGAGAATATGACGCGCGTGCCGATGTTCAGCAGCATCGGCGGCGGCTTCGAGACGCTGAACCCGGAGCTGCTCGCCGCCTATGAGCTGGTCCACCAGGGGGAGAGCGCCGAGCGCATCGCCGACCGCTGGGGGCTGACGCGCGACGACGTAGACGGATACGCGGCGGAGAGCCACCGCCGGGCGCACGCCGCGGCCGAGGCCGGCTGCCACAGCGAAATTCTCCCGCAGCCGGGACTCGACGCCGAGGGCCGACCGGTGACCCTGGCGCGCGACGAGGGTATCCGGCCGGTCGTGAGCCGTGAGAAGATGGCGGCGCTGCCTACCATCTTCCGCCCCGGGGGCAATGGCGTGGTGACGGCGGGCAACGCCAGCCAGATCAGCGACGGCGCCTCGGCGGTGCTCGTGGCGGACCGGGAATGGGCCGAGGCAGAGGGCTACCGGCCGCGGGCGCGTTTCCTGGCTCGCGTGGCCGTCGGCGACGACCCGACGCTGCAGCTGACCGGCGTCATCCCGGCGACCAGGCTGGCGCTGGAACGGGCAGGCCTGACGATGGCCGATCTGGATTGGATCGAGATTAACGAGGCCTTTGCCACGGTCGTGCTGGCCTGGGCGAGGGAGGTGCAGGCCGACCTCGAGAAGGTGAACCCCTGGGGCGGGGCGATTGCCCACGGCCACCCGCTGGGGGCGACGGGCGCGGGCCTGATGGCCAAGATGCTCGCCGGGCTGGATGCCGTAGACGGGCAGTTCGGCCTGCAGACGATGTGCATCGGCCACGGGATGGCTACGGCGACGATCGTCGAGCGGCTGCCGCGTTAGTCAGCGTCTGTGCGGTACGCGCCGGCAGCCATCCGAACTCAGGAGATTCGCCATGCAGAGGTGGGAATACAAGACAATCGTCAGGAAACGCGAGGTCGGGCTCTTCCGCATCGGCCGGTGGGATATGGAACCCAAAGAACTGCTTGCCGGGCTGGGAGATGAAGGCTGGGAGCTGGTAGCTATCTCTCCAGAAGCCAGTGCGCTCGGCACACAGGCGGCCGGCGTAACCAGCGAGGAGTTGTGGATCTTCAAGCGGCCGGCCGGATGATAGTATGAACGGCCGGGAACGACTGCGCGCGTCCTCGCCCTCCTGGTCCGGTCGTTCGAGCAGCGTCGCTACGGCTCCAGGCAGAAGGGGATCGAGTCGCTGAGGCCTTCCGGCTGTCCGGTTTGCCCCTCGGCGTCGTAGATCTTGACGTAGTCGATGTCGGGGAACTGCCGGAGATTCTTCATCAGCGGCTGGGCGATGGTGTAGGTAGCGCCCATGGAACTGCACGGTCCCTCCAGTGTGACGTAGGCCACGCCATCTTCGTCGATGCGCAGCGCCTGAAAGCCCGTCGCGCCGCTGGTAATGGCCGCCAGACCCTGTTCGGCCTCCTCAGCCGTTGGGCCGCGGAAGAACTCTGTGAGCACCGCCTCAGGCAGGTTGCTTCCAGCCGGCGCCATGCGGCTGACGGCCACTTCAAACGGCTCGATGGCCTCGGCATAGCGGTTGGAGTCGGTGAAATAGACGGTGATGGCGACCTGCTCCGCAGTGGGTGTGGCAGGCAGCGTTCCGGACAGTGGCGGCTGGCAGCCGGCCGGCAGCAGGGCCAGAAGCAAGAGCAGAAGCGTGAGCGCGGACCGTCTGAGCATGCGCATAAGCCCATATTAGCGTAGTGTGCGACTGGTGGGAAGGGGCAAGCGGGTGCACCGACAAGCCGCGGCTAGAGCGGTACGCGCGCCACGAGGTGGGCGCCGGCGCCCGGCGCCGAGTTGATCGTCAGCTGGCCGCCGATACTTTCAATTCGCTCGCGCATCCCCAACAGACCGAGGCCGGTGGCGTTCTCCGGCTCAAAGCCGGCGCCGTCGTCCACTACTTCCAGAGTCAGGTGCGTGTCCTCCCTGCTCAGGGTGACCGCAGCCTGGCTGGCCTGAGCGTGGCGGGTGACGTTGTTCAGCGCTTCCTGGACAAAGCGGTAGCAGGAGACGGCGACAATGTCGTCCAGCTCGGGAAGCTCGGCTGATTGGTAGGTGATGGGCAGGTTGGTATGGTAGGACAGCTCCTCGCAGAGAACGCGCAGCGCGCCGTCGAGGCCGAGGCGGTCGATCATTGGCGGGCGCAGTGAGTGAGCCAGGCTGCGCAGCTCCTCGCCGAGGGAGGTGCCGAGGCCAATCACCTCGTTGAGACGCTGCCGCTCTTCCTCCATCTCCGGCGGCAGCTCATCGGCCAGGAGCTGTAGATGGATAAGCAAGGCAGAAAGAACCTGGCCCGCGTGATCATGCAGCTCCAGGGCCAGCGCGCGCCGTTCCTCTTCCTGGACCGTCGCCAGCTGCAGGGCCAGATTGCGCATCCGTAGCTCCGCCTGACGCCGTTCCGCGATCTGTTTCTGGAGCGATTCGGCCATGCCGTCGAGCGTCGTGCCCAGGTGATCCAGCTCCCCGCGAACCTTACGCACGCCGGTACGCGCGCTGAGATCGCCAGCCGCCAGCGCCTCCGTGGTGTGCAGGAGCCGGTCAACCCGGCCGGCGATAAGGATCTCGCTAAGCATCCAGGCGAGGCCGACGCCGGCAATGATCAGTATCCAGGCGCTGAGGTTACGGAAGAGGGCGCGGTTCGCCCCGGCGACGACCTGGCTGGTGGGGATGCCCACGGCGACAAAAGCGTTATTTTCCGGCCGCTCGCTAAGCGGGCTGTAGCCGTAGAGCCGGCGCACGCCGTCGAGGCCCACTGCTTCGGTCGTGCTGCCATCAGGATTGGCAAGGACGTGCCGGATCAGGGGCGCGTCACTTTGCTGGCCGATAGTCGCCTTGTCGGGCGGGTAGACAGAGAGAATCGTCCCTTCGTTGTTGAAGACGAGCAGGGTTTGGCCGGTGTCTCCCAGCGCCAGGTTAAAGCGTTCGAGCCAGTGCAGGTCGATGCCGACGCTGACCACAGCCTCCACGTTGCCCTGGTCGTCGAGTACCGGGTAGACGACGGGCAGGGTCGGCGTGCCGGTGATCCGGCCGACGATAAATGGGCCGATCAGCAGCTCGCGGCGAGCCAGCGCTTCCTGGAAAAAAGGTCGATCGCTCGTGTTGACCGGCTGAGGGGCAGGCGGGGCGCTGCAGATCACGTCCCCGTTGGGTGCGATGACGAAGATGCCGGAGTAGGCAACGGCCTCGTCCATGATCTGCTGCAGCAGGGCGTTGCACTCTGGCTGCTCGGCTTCGCGCACGACGCGCACACGCCCCAGCGTTTCGGCGTGCAGAATGGCGCTCTGGATGAGGTCGTCGTTCCGAGTGGCGACGAGGGTAGCCAGCTGGCGGGCCTCCGTTTGCGCCTCGGCGGTGGCGCGCTCGCGCTCCTCAAGGCCCGCGGCAATGACGAGAGCCAGCGCCGGAACGATGGCCACGGCGACCAGCAACAGCAGCCGCAGACGCAAGCCTGTCAGTCGAAACGCCTTCATTCTCTCGGCCTCCCAGAACAGGGGCGTCCCTGGCGGGCGCACCGTACTGGCTACCGCACTGGTTCGTAGCCGTCATTATACTGCATTTCGGCATCGTCCGGCAGTGGCTTCCGGCGGAATCAGCCCCTTGCCGGCGGCCGGCTTCCGCCTCCGACCCCGAGTTGTAAGGCGGAACGAAAGGAACCTATAGTATAAAGGTACTATCTATCATGGTCATAACCTTAGTGATATAAGGAACAACGCTCATGCCGAACGCCGTCGCTAAATACCGTATTTTCTTCTTGATTGCAGTCTTTGTCCTGCTGCCGGCTACGGCTTTTGCCGCTGTCGCAGCGCTAGATACGTGGGTTGCAACGCACAACAACATCGATAAGTTCCGGGTGGATCTGTACGCGATTGACGAATCGAACCTGCCCGCGGTAACCTACAAATACGCCGTGACCGATCTTTATAATGGCCAGGGTGATGACCCGGCGCTCAGCCATTGGGCGTTGGGCATCGGGCTATGTGCACGCAAAGTAGCGAACCCGACGCCCGGCCCCTACACCACACCCATGGATCCCGCCGTCTGTGGCACGGAGTACGACAACTGTGTTTCCACCACCTACACTGTGGAGCATGTCGCCGATCCGACGACCGGCGTGGACGGCATCAAATTCGAGGATGCCGACGAACAGCTAGGATTTGGCGAGACCCATCTCTTCCATATTACGGTGGCCGGCGAGACCGGACGCGGTGAGATTGACGTGGCGATTAAGGCCGGCGGCCTCACGCCGGCGGGTACGATCCTTGGCCCCCTCTGCCAGCCCTCGGCGGTAGCGATGACCGGGGCCAGCGTCGCCGGCGCCGGTAACGCTACCTTCGCCGCCGTCGCTGCCGCCGTGATGTTCATGGGCGTCCTTAGTGTCGGCGTCTTACGCAAGAAGTAACCTGCCCATGCGGGGAGAGTGGTAACGTTCCCCAGATTATTCTGTTGATTATGAATTGGGGGACGTTACAATGGAGCCTCCGGGGATCAAATCCCGGAGGCTCTTTTTTGTAGGGCAACGATGAACCAACCACTCCTTGCCGTTAGCTCCTGGTCCTGGCACGCGCCCTACTACGCGGGTCAGTGGTCTCTTCTGGACCTGCCGCGTGATGCGGCGGCGCTGGGGCTGCGGGCTATCGAAGCGAACGACTTCATACTGCCGCCCCCGCCGCTCAGCCGCCTGCGCCGGCCTTTGCTCGACCTGTTGCCCGGCGCGCCGCCGGAGCTGTGGCGCTACAGCCGGACCACGTTAGAGCAGCTGCGCCGGCAAGCCGCGGAAAACGGGACGGAACTCCTCGGTTGGACCATCAACAGCGATTTCACCGTGCCGGCCTGGCAGTGGCCCGCGCAGCGCCTCTACCTGGCACGGGGACTGGATGCGGCCCGGCGGCTGGGCGTGCGCCTGCTGCGGGTCAACCTCGGCGGCAGCCCGCAGACGCCCGCCGCGCGGGATGATCGGGTCGTGGCGCGGCTGGCGGCGTTCGTGCAGCAGAGCCAGGCCGGGAACGGCGGGCCGGCCATCACGCTGGAGAACCACTGGGGCATCAGCAGCGATATTGACCGCCATCTGCGTATCTTCGACCGCGTCCGGGCACGGCTGGCGGAGCCGGTGCAGGCGCAGTTCGGCTGCTGCTTTGACCCCAGCAACATGGACGCCGGCGAAGGGGAGGAAGCCACCGGCCGGCGCGAGCGCTGGTGGCAGGCGCTGGCGGAAAGGGCCAACCATTTCCACCTCAAGACGACTACCTTTGATGCGCAGGGCCGGGAGACGACGCTGCCGCACGAGCAGCTATGGGCGCTGCTGCAGAGCGTGGGCTATGAGGGCGCCGTGACCATCGAGTTCCAGGGCGAAGGGGAGCCGGCTGCCGGCGTGGCCCGGAGTATCGACCTCTTTCACACACTGGCCCGCTGACGTAGCCCGCCAGACAGGATAGGAACACATTCCGTCCGTGCGGCGTGGTGGGCGAGGACGCCCGCGCTCCAAGATATTGCCCGGCAGTGCCAACCCCCCTGTTTTTTGGTAATGTATGAGCGCTGGCGATGCCGGGGGAGCGGTCCTGGCTGTGGGCAGCGCCGGCAACAAGAGAAAGGCAAGGACCATGATGGAAACAATGGCGTTGGTCGTGGAGGGGTTGACAAAATCGTACGGCGACGTGCGGGCGCTGCGCGGCGTGGACCTGGAGGTGCGGGCCGGCGAAATCGTTGGTTTTCTGGGGCCAAACGGCGCCGGAAAGACGACGACGATCCGCTGCCTGCTGGACCTGATCCGGCCGGATAGCGGCAGCATCCGCGTCTTCGGCATCGATCCGCAGGCCGATCCGGTCGCCGTGTGCCAGCAGGTAGGCTATCTGCCGGGCGAGCTGGCTCTGGAGCCGAACCAGACAGCCGCCGAGATCCTGCGCTACTTCAGCCGGCTGCGCGGCAACCGGGTCGATTGGGCCTTCGTGCGCACGCTGGCGCACCGGCTGGAGCTGGACCTGAACCTGACGATCAAGAATATGTCCAAGGGGAACAAGCAGAAGGTGGCGGTGGTGCAGGCGTTGATGGCCCGCCCGCCGCTGCTGCTGCTGGACGAGCCGACCAGCGGCCTGGACCCACTGATGCAGCAGGAGGTCTACCGGCTGATCAAAGAGGCCCAGGCCGGGGGAGCAACCGTCTTTTTTAGCTCGCACATCATCGCCGAGGTGGAGACGATTGCCGAGCGTGTGGCGATCATCCGCCAGGGAGTGATTGTCGAAGAGGCCGAGCCGGAAGCGCTGGTTAATATTGCGGTGCGGCGGCTGCGCGTGCGCTTCCAGGAGCCGGTAGAGGTGCAGCCGCTGGCGGCCGTTCCCGGCGTGACCATATTGTCCCAGGACGACAGCGTCGTGACGGTGCAGGTCGCGGGAGAGATGGATGGGTTGGTGAAGGCGCTGGCAGCCTATCCCGTCAGCGACCTGGAAACCGAGCGCCCGTCGCTGGAGGAGATATTCCTCAGCTATTATGAAGCGACGGGCGACGAACAGCCGCAGATCGAGGAGGCGGTGTAAGATGTGGGCCGAATTTCTTTACCACCTGCGCCGGCTGCGCGGCCGGATTATTGGCTGGGGCATTGGCATCGGGCTCTACGGTCTGATGATGGCCTGGTTCTATGACGCGGTGACCGGGATGGGCGCGGAACTGGGGGCGCTGCTGGCCTCGTACCCGCAGGAGATGCTGGCCTTCTTCGGCAATGTGCAGCTCATGAATACGCCCGCCGGCTACCTCGACACCTATTACTTCAGCTATATGACGATGATCGTCGGTATCCTGGCGGCGAGCGCTGCGGCAGGGATGGTGGCGGGCGACGAAGAGCGGGGCGTGCTCGACCTGGTGCTCGCCCATCCCATCAGCCGGACGGCGCTCTTCTGGGCGCGGCTCCTGGCGGTGGTCGCTGCGCTGGCGCTCGTTTTGCTCATCAGCTGGCTGAGCTGGCTGCCCGCTATCCCGTGGGGGATGGAGATCACGGCCCTTGAGCTGCTCCGGCCGTTTCTGCCGCTGCTGGCAGTGCTGCTCTTTATCGGCACGCTGGCTCTGCTCCTGAGCCTCGTCCTGCCTTCGTCGCGGCTGGCGGCGACGCTGGCTGCCGCGGCAATCGTCGCCAACTTCCTCCTCGTCGGCCTGGCGAATATGAACGATGATCTGCAGCCGGTGCTCGACTGGACGCCGCTGGGCTATTACCAGGGCGGCCTGGCCGTCAACGGGCTGGAGTGGTCCTGGCTGCTGAGCCTGCTGGGCGTTTCCCTGCTCTTCGCCCTGCTGGCCTGGCTGCTCTTCCAGCGCCGCGACATCCGCGTCGGCGGCGAGCGCAGCTGGCGGATGCCGCGATCCGGGCGGCGGCGCGAGGCCGCTAGCGAAACCTGATCCTATTCGTGCTCTTCGGCGTCGCGCGGCCCCGATAGTAGACAAATTAGCCTATCGCCAGTACGTCACTGGTCTACAATGGCGCCGAGGAAGGCCAGAACAATGGCTGCATCATCGTGGTTGTAAAGGCTCCTTCTCCAGAAAGTGGGTAAGAGTCATACCTCGCTTCACCGTGTGAGGGGCTGGTGTCAGGGTGCGGCTAGATAGTATTGCTGCTGCTTCTGTAAGGAGAGAGGATGAGCATCCCTGCTATCGTCAGCGATAACCTGACTTACTGGTATGGTGACTTACTCGCCGTCGATCACATTAGCTTCGAAGTCGCTGAGGGCGAGGTCCTTGGCTTCCTGGGGCCAAATGGCGCCGGTAAATCGACGGCGGTGAAGATGCTGACCGGGCAGCTCCTGCCCAAAGAGGGGCGGGCTCAGCTCCTGGGGAAAGATGTTGCCAGACATGCTAAGGAGCTGCATGCACATATCGGTGTCTGTTTCGAGCTGAGCAACCTCTACGAGACGATGACCGCCGCAGATAACCTCCGCCTCTTCGCTCGCCTGTTCGGCGTGGCCAATATTGATGCCGACGCACTGCTGGATCGCGTCGGTCTTGGCGGCTACGGTCGGGGTGATATTGGAGGCGCTGATCAAGGACATTAACACCCTGTTCGCGACCATCAAGGGGCTGGGTATCCTGCTCTACGCCCCGGCTTTCATCTACATGTTCCCCACGCTGCCGCAGTGGATCGCGCGTATCTTCCCCACCCACTACATGATTTCTCCGATTGTGACGGTAACCCAACGGGGAGAGGGCTGGGCTAACATCCAGGGGGATGTGCTTATCCTCGTGCTGCTTGATTTGCTGCTCGTTGCCGCCATCGCCGTCATCACGCGGCGGGCGCGCCGCCGGCCCACGCTGTTGCCGGGGATTGTCAGCTAACCCCCGGCATGCTGCATCGCGGTCGCGGCCTGGAGCGATCCGGGAACTACACCTGGATAAAGCGCGGCAGGACGACGGGCCGCGAGTGGGTCTCGCGGTAGAAAAAATCTTCCAGCGCGCGGGCCATATCCTTCGTGCCCCGGCGGTGCTGCTTTTTGATCTCCTCGCGCCCGGCTTCCAGTAGCTCCCGCGCCCCGTTCAGGTAGACGAAGCCACGGCTGACGAGCTGCGGCTCGCCGGCAAGCTGCCGCTTCCCGTTGACCGGGATGAGGGCGACGATGAAGCCGTCCTGGGAGAGGCGATGGCGGTCGCGCATGACTACCTCGCCAATCTCGCCGACCAGCCGGCCGTCAACCAGGACATCCTGCACGGCCAGACTCTCCACTGTCCAGGCTTTCTGCCCATCGCTGACCCACTGAGCGCCGTTCTTGAGGACGAAGATGTTCTCGCGCTCCAGGCCGGCCTCCACGCCAAGCTGGGCGTGCAGGTGCAGGTGGCGCGCCTCGCCGTGGGCGGGAATGAGAAAGCGCGGTCGCACCGTCTCGATCATCGCGCGCAGCTCGTCGCGGCTACCGTGCCCGGAGACGTGTACCGTCGCCAGCCGCCCATAAACGACGTTCGCGCCGCGCTCGAAGAGCTTGTTGAGCATCCGGCCGACGTCTTCTTCGTTGCCGGGGATGGTGCCGCCGGAGATGATGATCGTGTCGCCGGCCCCCACGCGCACGTGGCGGTGGTCGCCGTTCGCCATGCGGTTCAATGCCGAGCGCGGCTCGCCCTGCGAGCCAGTAGCCAGCACGACCAGATCCTTATGGGGCACGCGGGTGTCAATATCGACCAGCAGCCCCTTGGGCACCTGCAGGTAGCCGAGCTTGCTCGCCAGCTCGACGTTTTCGACCAGGCTGCGCCCGGTGAGGGCAACCTTCCGCCCGTGCTTGTGGGCCAGGTTGACGATCTCCTGCAGCCGGGCGAGCAGCGACGAGAAGGTGGCGATGATGATCCGCCCGCCACGCGCCTGGGCAAACAGCACGTCCAGCGTGTCGCGGACTACCGCTTCCGTCGGCGTGCGTCCCGGCCGGTCGGCGTTGGTGCTATCGCCTACCAGGGCCAGCACGCCGCCCTCGGTCAGGCGTTGCAGCGCAGCGAGATCGGTGGCCTGTCCGCCGGCCGGCGTTTCATCCAGTTTGTAATCGCCGGTATGCACGATGGTCCCTGCCGGCGTGTTGATGACCAGACCCACGGAATCCGGAATCGAATGAGCGACGGCAAAGGGCGTTACCCGGAATGGTCCCAGTGGTAGCGTTTCGTCGCGCGCCAGCACGCGCAGCTCGGTACGGTGCAGGACGTTCTTCTCGGCCAGCTGGCGCTCGATCAGCCCAAGGGTCAGCGGGGTGCCGTAAATAGGCGCCTCGATTTCCTGCAGCAGGTAGGGCAGGGCGGCGATATGGTCCATGTGCCCGTGGGTAATGACGATACCGCGCAGCCTGTCCTGATTCTCTACGACGTAATCGAAATCTGGCAAGACCAGATCGATGCCGTACATGTCGCTTTCGGGAAACATGACGCCACAATCGACGACCATGATATTGCGACCGTACTCGTATACGGTCATGTTTTTGCCAATTTCCCCCAGTCCACCCAGGGGAATAATGCGTAATTCTTTTGACATACTATTCCTAACGTTTGTGTGCTTTGCTCCGCAGTCGCCCGGCTCCATGCGCCCGGTCTACCGATACCAACAACGATGCACCCGGCAGCCAACAGCGGAAGCCGGGAATTCGACCAAACAAATCACTTCTCGATTTGTGTTACTCAGGGGGCGCTACCTGAAGGTGTGTCGAACTAATCAATGCATTATAGCGCAGCAGGAAGGCGCTGTCAAAGGCCGGCGTATGAAGCGTATTAGAATCTGTCGTGCCAGGCTGGGCCGGTCAGTCGAGGTAGCCCAGTCGGCGTAGCTGCTCCTGCAGTTCGTCCAGCTCGCCGGCGGCGTATTCGCTGGCGCCGCCGGCCGGGCCGGGCACAGTCGAGGCAACCATCGCCGCCAGCTGCTCGCGTAGCTCGGCCGCCACATCCGGGTGCTGAGCGATAACGCTCTCTTGCTCGCCGGCCGGGCCGGTCAGGTCATAAAGCTCTTCGGGAATGCTCTTATTCACAAGGCCGGCGACGTACTTGAACCGCTCGGTGCGGATGGCGCCCAGCCACTGCTCAGGCTCGGGCATGATGCGCCCGCCGCTGGCTTCCATGTACAGGGAGCGGCTTCCGGAGCCGTTCTCGTGCCCGCCAATCAGCGGCATCAGGTCGATACCGCTGGCCAAGGTCGTTTCGACAGGCAGATCGAAGGCCGATACCAGCGTGGGGAAAATGTCCACATGGCTGGCGAGCTGTTGAGTGACCCGGTTAGCCGGGAAGAGCCCCGGCCCGTAGAAGATGAGCGGGACGTGGGTGAGGTAGTCATAGACGTGGAAGCCGTGGCCGAGCCAGTGGTAATAAAGCTCGTTGTTCTGCTTGCCCAGGCGATCGGCCGTGGAAAAGAGGAGCGGCGCCACGCGCTTGAGGTGCTTGGCCCCCGGGACGTGTCGCTTGATCCACTTGAAGGACTTCTTCATGCGCGCCACGGTGTCGGTGGCCCCCTCCGGCGAGAGATATTCGCCGTGGTCGCCGGTCAGGACGATGGCGGTGTTCTCCGGCAGGGCAGCCAGGAGCTGCGCGAGCTGGTGGTCGAGGGAAGAAACGGCGCGATCGTAGACGTTGCTGCCATAGGTCGGGCGGTCAAAGTCGGGCGTCACGGTGCGCGGGTGGTGCAGCTCCCAGAGATGGAGCAGGCCGAACCAGGGGCGGGGGAACGCCTCCAGGCGGGTGACGAACTGCTGCCGCCAGGGCGTATCCAGGGTCTCCTCATAGTCGCGATGGGTGTACTGGTCAAAACCGCGATTGAGGCCGACCTGCGGCAACAGGGGCCCGGTCACCTCAGCCCAGGTGAAGTAGCCGCCGGCCTGGAAGGCCTCGCCCAGCGTCGGCAGGTCGGGGCGGAAGCGATGGTCGGCGAGAGAGCGGATGCCGTGGACGAACGGGTAGGCGCCGCTGAGGATGCTCGACGTGCAACAAGTGGTCATCGAGGCGGTGGAAAAGGCCCGCGTGAAGACGGTGGCCTGTTGCCGCAGGGCGTCCAGTGTCGGGGTCACGGCGCGGCGGTCGTCGCCGAGCACGCGGTCGGCGCGCAGGGCATCGACCATCAACAACAACACGTTGGTTTTCATCGTTTTTGCTCCTCGTCGAAGGATACCAAGTCTGCTGACCGGCCATTCGGGGCCATGCTGGCCTGCAGGCGGCGCTCTGTTTCACGATCAAAGCCGTCCCAGCTATCGCGCGTCACGCGGCGCCTCTTGGTTGGGAGGGCGCGCAGGTTATAGCGCAGCCGGTGCAGGAGGTAGGGAAGGAGGCGGCGCCAGGCGCCATGATGCTTGCGCCCCGAGATGAGCACGCGCAACTCGGGACGCCCGGAATAGACGACCCGGCCCCCGCCAAGCTTCACGACAGGACCGAGCTGCATGTCCACAGACAGTTGACCGGCTTCGTACCCGGCAAGGAACGCGCTGCGGGTCACGGCGTAATTGCCGCCACGGTTGGTCGGGATACCCAGTACGTTACGCTTGAAGGCACGCATCGTGTGGTGGATGCCGATCTTGATCCGTACCGGCAGTTTTTTGCGCAGGTCGTAGTAGCCAACGTGGGTATAAGCCATCTGGGCGCCCCGGCGCATGGCGGCTATGTACCAATCTATCAGCGCCGTGCTGTTGACAATACGGCTGTCCGCGTCGAAATGAATGGTAATCTCGGCCCGGGCGGCCTGGATGCCCAGAGCGCGGGCGCTCAAAATGACCACTTCGCCAGGGCGACGGGCGGAAGGGACGCCGATGACGCGAAGCCCCATGCGCGTGAAGCGGTCGATAGCAGCGGGCGGCGCGACCGGATCGTAGTTGTTGACGACCAGGATAAGCTCAAGGGCGTGCGGCCCGGCGTAAAGGCTGAGCTGTTCCAGAACTGGAATGACGGTCTCCAGATCGGCGCGCGCGTTGACCGGAATGATAATGGAGGCATCGGGCTCCTGTTCCAGGCTCACCGCCAGCCGTTGCAGACGCGCCGCGAGCGCATCCAGATCCCTGTTCGAGACACACAAATCCATGACAGAACCTCCTTGCCGTTTGAATTGGCTACGAGGCCAGCCAGTTTTCGTGATCGGGCTCCCACGGTAGAAAGGCTAGGTAGAAAGGCTAGAGTGTCCGATTGAGTTCGGCGAGACTGGCTCCAATTTGTCCAACAGGATAAGTTTGAGACGTTACTGGATTGTTGGCTGCGATGATACCAGCGATGATAGATGAGTAAAGGCCGTACGTCAAGGAGGCGTGGTTCCACGCCCGGCCAAAATCTGGTAGTTTAGGC
>Ga0123332_1002659_pt1 | contig 16781 bp, 13 predicted proteins | sample BioC12SIPDNA_4_FD_89958 | JGI IMG/M metagenome (GOLD analysis project Ga0123332, IMG submission 89958) | Anaerobic biogas reactor microbial communites from Washington, USA - Biogas_R2_A C12 SIP DNA | ecosystem: Engineered > Bioreactor > Anaerobic > Unclassified | place: Washington, USA...
ACCTCGAGCGCGTCGGCCTGGGCCCCGGCCGGGGCGTCGATCACCACCCGCTCGGTGCCTTCGGGGATCGACCGCCACGCGCTACGGTGCCGGCTGGACCCGTCGATCGGCAGCACCGCGCTGTCCATGGTGGAACGGCGTTCGGCCCAACGCGTGGACGACCCCTGTGGATCGGCATCGACCAGGACGGTCTTGCGGCCCGCGAGGGCGGACTCCGCCGCCAGGTGGGTCGCGATCGTCGTCTTGCCCACACCCCCCTTGGAACTGGCCACCAGCACAGTCTTCATCCACTGCCTCCGCCATGGGAACGAGCCGCGAGCGTACACCGGCCGCGTGACGGGGGCGAAACGCGGGACGCACGCGGGGTCCGGTCTTTACGGGATCTTTACGCGGCGTCCCGGAAGCGCGGCAACGACGGCGGGCGCCATGGGCGGTCCGCGCCTGCTATCGTCGCAGGCCGCCTTCCCATCCCGACCCGCTCCTCGTCGATGAGTGACCTGCAGGACCTCGTGGCGCTGATCCGCGCCGACACCCCGCTGATCGTGGTCGAGACCCCCGACGAGATGCGCGTGGTGGAGCTGTTCCGGCAGTCGCTGACCCGGATCTGGCGGGCGCTCTACCGCTGGTCGATCACCGAGGGCCTGCGCCGGCTCGACCTCGACCGGGAGGACCCGGCCCAGGCCCCGCCCGACGCCGGCACCACCCTGGCCGCGATCCGTGGCGCCGACCAGCGCGGCGTGTACCTGCTGCTCGATTTCCACCCCTACCTGGGCTACGCCGCCACCCAGCGCCAGCTGCGCGAGATCCTGCAGCGGCGCGGCTGCCTGCCGCACACCATCGTCCTGGTCGGGCACCGGGTGGAGCTGCCCGGCGAGCTCGAGGCCAGGGCCGCGCGCCTGCGCCTGCGCCTGCCCGACGGCAACGCCCTGCTCAGGATCGTGCGCGAGGAAATCGCCGCCTTCCAGCGCGAGAACCAGGGCGCGCGGGTGGTCGCCGACGACGCCGTGGTGCGCCGGATCGTGCGCAACCTGCAGGGCCTGGACGCGATGGACGCGCGCCGCATCGTGCGCCACCTGGTCCACGACGACGGAGTGCTCGGCCCCGGAGACCTGCCCGAGCTGACCCGGCTGAAGTTCGAACTGCTCAACAAGAGCGGCCACCTGCACTACGAGTACGACACCGCGCGCTTCGCCGACGTGGCCGGGGCGCGCCGGCTCAAGCGCTGGATCGACCTGCGCCGGCGCGTGTTCACCGGCGACGGCGAGCCGCCGCCGGGCCTGGACCCGCCGCGCGGCATCCTGCTGCTGGGCGTGCAGGGCTGCGGCAAGTCGCTGCTGGCCAAGGCGGTGGCCGGCGGCTTCGGCGTGCCGCTGGTGCGGCTGGACTTCGGCACCCTCTACGCCAAGTACCACGGCGAGACCGAGGCCAACCTGCGCCAGGCGCTGGAATCGACCGAGCGGCTTGCGCCGTGCGTGCTGTGGATCGACGAGATCGAGAAGGGCCTGGCCGCCAGCGGCGCCGACGGCGACGGCGGCGTGTCGCGGCGCGTGCTCGGCTACCTGCTGACCTGGATGGCCGAACGCAAGGCGCCGGTGTTCCTGGTCGCCACCGCCAACCAGGTCCACGAACTGCCGGCCGAACTGCTGCGCAAGGGCCGCTTCGACGAGATCTTCTTCGTCGACCTGCCCGACGCCGACACCCGCGCCCACGTGTTCGAGCTGCACCTGCGCCGGCGCCAGCTCCCGGCCGAACGCTTCGACCAGGCCGCGCTGGCGGCGGCCACCGAGGGCTTCTCCGGCGCCGAGATCGAGCAGGCCATCGTCTCGGCGATGTACGCGGCGCTGGCCGGCGGGCGCACGGTCGATACCGGCCTGCTGCTGGAGGAGATCCGCGCCACCCGCCCGCTGTCGGTGGTGATGCGCGAGCAGGTGCAGGCGCTGCGCGCCTGGGCGCGGGACCGTACCGTGCCGGCGGACTGACCCGCGCGCGTGCCTCAGTAGCCCGCCGCCTGCCCGTCCTTGCGCGATTCGCTGGCGCCGGTCCAGCCGCCGTGCGGGTTGCGCATGATCGCCTGGTAGCCGCCGTAGGGGCCGTCGGCGAAGCGCACGCTGTGGCCCTTGCGCATCAGTTCGCGCACGGTTTCGTAGGGGAAGCCGGTCTCCAGTTCGACCCGCCCGCCGTCGGCCATCGGCGTGGCCTGCCCCGCCGGCTCGGTGGAGCCGTCGTGCTGGATGCGCGGCGCGTCACCGGCCTCCTGCAGGTTCATGCCGAAGTCGATCAGGTTGAGCAGGATCTGCACGTGGCCCTGCGGCTGCATCGCGCCACCCATCACGCCGAAGCTCAGCCACGGCTCGCCGTCCCTGGTCACGAACGCCGGGATGATGGTGTGGAACGGGCGCTTGCCCGGCGCGTAGCTGTTGGGATGGCCTTCCTTCAGCACGAACTGTTCGCCGCGGTCCTGGAGGATGAAGCCCAGCCCCGGCGGCGCCATGCCGCTGCCCATGCCGCGGTAGTTGGACTGGATCAGCGACACCATCATGCCGTCGGCGTCGGCGGTGGTGAGGTAGATGGTGTCGCCCTCGTTGAGCTGCGGGATCACGCCCGGCTCGGCCGCCGGCATCGCCCGGTCCATGGAGATCAGCCGGCCGCGCTCGCGCGCGTACTCCTTCGAGACCAAGCGCTCGACCGGGATGCGGTGGAAGTCCGGATCGGCGTAGCTCGCCGCGCGGTCGGCGAAGGCCAGCTTCTTGGCCTCGACGAACAGGTGCACGTGCTCGGGGCTGCCGAAGCCGTAGGACTTGAGGTCGTAGGGTTCGAGCAGGTTGAGGATCTGCAGCGCGGCGATGCCCTGCCCGTTGGGCGGCAGTTCCCACACGTCATGGCCGCGGTAGCGTGTCGACACCGGTTCGACCCATTCGCCCGCGTGCGCGGCCAGGTCCTCGTAGGACAGGAAGCCGTCGTTGGCCTTGAAATAGGCGTCGATGGTGCGCGCGATTTCGCCCTTGTAGAACGCGTCGCGGCCGCCGTCGGCGATCTTCTGCAGGGTGTCGGCGAGGTTCGGGTTGCGCCAGGTCTCGCCGGTGCGCGGGGCGCGGCCGTCGATGGTGAACTGCTCGCTGAAGCCCGGCCACTTCGACAGCCGCGGCACCGAGCGCTCCCAGTAGTAGGCGATCACCTCGTGCACGGGGTGGCCCTCGCGCGCGTAGCGGATCGCCGGCTCCAGGTTGCGCGCCATCGGCAGGCGGCCGAAGCGGCCGTGCAGGGCGAACCAGGCGTCGACCGTTCCGGGCACGGTGACCGGCAGCGGCCCGTGCGACGGCACCTCCTCCAGCCCGCGGCGCCGGAACTCCTCCAGGGTCAGCGAACGCGGCGAGCGGCCCGAGCCGTTGTAGCCGTAGAGGCGGCGCGTCTTCGGGTCCCACACGATCGCGAACAGGTCGCCGCCGATGCCGTTGCCGGTGGGCTCCATCAGCCCGAGCGCGGCGTTGGCCGCGATCGCGGCATCGACCGCGCTGCCGCCGGCCTTCATCACGTCCAGCGCGACCTGGGTGGCGAGCGGGTGCGAGGTGGCCGCCATCGCGTGCGGCGCGTGGACCTCGCTGCGGGTGGCGAACGGCTTGCCGGTGATGCGGTCGGCGGCAGCAGTGGTGCCGGCGACGCACGCGGCCAGCGCGACGGCCGCGACGAAACTGTGGATCCTGCGCACGCAAGGGGCCCCTGGTCCAATGGTGGGGCCCACCTTATCCCCTCGGCCCGATGCGCGCGACATCGCGCGCCGGAGCCTGGCGCGGACGACGGCAGTAAGGCGCCCACCCCGGCCCTCCGCGCGATGCGGCGGAAGGCGCCTCTCTCCCGGTTGCGGCGTCGGGCCGGCCCGGCGCCACCGCGCGCCGCGCCGCCCTGCCCGCCGCCTCCGCGCTCCGCACGGAGGACCGGGGTGGTGCCTGCTGCAGCCATGCAGGGCCGGGTGCCCCGGCGCCTCCCCGCCCCGACCGGCGGGGAGGCGCCAGGTCCCCTTCCCCCTCCCGGGCCGTCAGGCGGCCGCGTCGAACTGCGCTTCCTCGGTCGAGCCGGTCAGCGCGGTCACGCTCGAGGCGCCGCCCTGGATCACGGTGGTCACGTCGTCGAAGTAGCCGGCGCCCACTTCCTGCTGGTGCGAGACGAAGGTGTAGCCCTTCTCGCGCGCGGCGAACTCCGGCTCCTGCACCTGCTCCACGTAGTGCTTCATGCCCTGGCCGCGCGCGTAGTCGTAGGCGAAGCGGAAGGTGTTGAACCAGTTGATGTGGATGCCCGCCAGGGTGATGAACTGGAAGCGGTAGCCCAGCGCCGCCAGCTCGTCCTGGAAGCGGGCGATGGTGGCGTCGTCGAGGTTCTTCTTCCAGTTGAAGCTCGGCGAGCAGTTGTAGGCCAGCAGCTTGCCCGGCTGCCTGGCGTGCACGGCCTGGGCGAACTCGCGGGCGAAGCCCAGGTCCGGGGTGCCGGTCTCGCACCACACCAGGTCGGCGTAGGGCGCGTAGGCCACGCCGCGGCTGATCGCCTGCTCCAGGCCATTGCGGACCTTGTAGAAGCCCTCGCTGGTGCGCTCGCCGGTGACGAACGGGCGATCGTTGGCGTCGAAGTCCGAGGTCAGCAGGTTCGCGGCCTCGGCGTCGGTGCGCGCCAGCACGATGGTCGGCACGCCCAGCACGTCGGCGGCCAGGCGCGCGGCCACCAGCTTCTGGATCGCCTCCTGGGTCGGCACCAGCACCTTGCCGCCCATGTGGCCGCACTTCTTCACCGCCGCCAGCTGGTCCTCGAAGTGCACCGCCGCGGCGCCGGCGATGATCATGTTCTTCATCAGTTCGTAGGCGTTGAGCACGCCGCCGAAACCGGCTTCGCCGTCGGCCACGATCGGCAGGAAGAAGTCGATCGCGTCCTCTTCCTTCATCTTGCCCTCGCAGATGTTCTTCCACTGGATCTCGTCGGCGCGCTGGAAGGTGTTGTTGATCCGGCGGACCATCGTCGGCACCGAGTCGTAGGCGTACAGCGACTGGTCGGGATACATGGTCTCGGAGGTGTTGCCGTCGGCGGCGACCTGCCAGCCCGACAGGTACACCGCTTCCAGCCCGGCCTTGGCCTGCTGCATCGCCTGGCCGCCGCTGATCGCGCCGAAGGCGTTGACGTAGCCCTTCTTCGCCTCGCCGTTGACCAGCTTCCACAGCTTCTCGGCGCCGCGGCGGGCCAGGGTGTGCTCGGGCTGCAGGCTGCCGCGCAGGCGGACCACGTCGGCGGCCGAGTACGGGCGCTCGATCCCGGTCCAGCGCGGGTCGTTCTTCCACTGCTGCTGCAGGGCGTCGATCTGTCGGGTGCGTTCGTTGCTCATGTGCGTTCTCCGGGGGCCGGCGCCGTGCGCGGCCCGTGTGCATGGATGCGGGTGGACGGGTGCGGGAAGCGGGGCGTCAGAGGCGCTCGTACGCCGGCAGGGTGAGGAACTCCTCGAGCGTGTCGCGCAGGGTGAGTTCCTCGAGCATCGCGATCGCCTCGGGGATGCGTGCCGCGCCCGGCATCGGGTGCCCGGCCAGGCGCGACGGCAGCCCCAGCAGCACGCGGTCGAACAGCGCTTCGTCGATCACGGTGCCGTCGTCCAGGTGCAGCGGGCAGCGGCCGCCGTCGGCAGCGTGCAGCCACTGCCACAGCTGGGCGCGGGCGATCTCGGCGGTGGCCGCGTCCTCCATCAGCCAGTGGATCGGGACGCAGCCGTTGCCGTCCAACCAGGCCGCCAGGTAGCGCACGCACACCTCGACGTTGTTCTCGAACCCGGCGCGGCTGATCGTGCCCAGCGAGGGCGCGAGCAGGTCGTCGCGGGTGACGATCACCTCCTCGCGGCCGACGTGGTGCTGGTTCGGGGTCGGCATGCGCTCGTCGAACACCTGGCGCGCCACCGGGATCAGCGCCGGGTGCGCGACCCAGGTGCCGTCGTGGCCGGCGGTGACCTCGCGCAGCTTGTCGGCGCGCACCCGCGCCAGCGCCTGCTCGTTGGCCTCGGCATCGTTGTTGATCGGGATCTGCGCGGCCATGCCGCCCATCGCGTGCGCGCCGCGGCGGTGGCAGGTCTGGATCAGCAGTTCGGAGTAGGCGCGCAGGAACGGCTGGGTCATCGTGACCTGCGAGCGCTCGGGCAGCACCCGGTTGCGGTGCGCGCGCAGGGTCTTGATGTAGGAGAAGATGTAGTCCCAGCGGCCGCAGTTCAGGCCGACGATCCGCTCGCGCAGCGCGTGCAGGATCTCGTCCATCTCGAACACCGCCGGCAGGGTCTCGATCAGGACCGTGACCTTCATCTGCCCCTCGGGCAGGCCAAGCTCGCGCTCGATGTGGGCGAGCACGCCGTTCCACAGCGCGGCCTCCTCCATCGACTGCAGCTTGGGGATGTAGAAGTACGGGCCGCGGTCCTTCGCCGCCAGCGCGTTCGCGTTGTGCCAGGCGAACAGGCCCAGGTCGAACAGCGAGGCCGAGATGCGCTGGCCGTCGACCAGGACGTGCTTCTCGTCCAGGTGCCAGCCGCGCGGGCGCACGATCAGCACCGCGCGCTCGTCCTCCGGACGCAGCTCGTAGCGCTTGCCGCCCGACTCGAAGGTCAGCGTCCCCGCGACCGCCCCGCGCAGCGCGCGCTGGCCGGCGACCAGGTTGTCCCAGGTCGGCGCGGTCGAGTCCTCGAAATCGGCCATGTAGCAGTTGGCGCCCGAGTTCAGGGCGTTGATGACCATCTTCGGGTCGACCGGGCCGGTGATCTCGACCCGGCGGTCGCGCAGCGCGGCCGGGATCGGGGCCACGGTCCAGTCGCCTTCGCGGATCGCCCGGGTGTCGGTGCGGAAGTCCGGCAGCGCGCCGGCGTCGAACTCGGCCTGGCGCTGGCGCCGGCGGGCCAGCAGCGCCTGGCGGGCGGGCTCGAAGCGCTCGTGGAGGCCGGCGAGGAAGGCCTGGGCGCGGTCGTCGAGGAGATCGGCCACGCCCGGGGGATCGGGCAGGCGGATCGGGGACGTGGCCGGGGACGGCTTCAGGACGGCGGACATGGCGGGCTCCAGTGGATGTTGCGTTGCAGCGCCAACGTCCTCTCCTGTCGAGTATTTGACAAGACAGTTTTTTCAATGTAATTCATAAGTTTTCCAAATATCTATGGCCAATCAATGGCTTCTGGCGGGAAATCCGGGTCCGGGTCGCGCCCGGGTTCGCCTTCCCGGTTCGCCTACAAGGCCGACCGGCTCAAACCGCTGCGGGCCTTCTGCCAGACCACGCGCCTGGGTTCGGTGTCACGGGCGGCCGAAGCCCTGTACGTCAGCCAGCCCGCCATCACCCTCCAGCTGCAGGCGCTCGAGCGCGAACTGGGGCACAAGCTGTTCGAGCGCAGCGGCCGCCGCCTGGTGCCGACCCGGGCCGGGGAGCTGCTGTACGAACTGGCGCGCCCCCTGGTGGACGGCATCGACGGCCTGCCGGCCGCCTTCCGCAACCAGCTGCGCGGGATGGACGCGGGCGAGCTCAACATCGCCGCCAACAGCTCCACGATCCTCTACCTGCTGCCGCCGATCGTGGAACGCTTCCGCCAGCGCCACGGCGACGTGCGCCTGAGCCTGCACAACACCGTCAGCGCCGACGGCACCGACCTGCTGCGCAGCGACGCGGTCGACCTGGTGGTGGGCTCGATGCAGGACGTGCCGGCGGATCTGGTCTACGAACCGCTGCACCGGTTCAAGCAGCACCTGGTGATGCCGCCGGGGCACCCGCTGGCCGACAAGCCCGACCTGGAGCTGGCCGACATCGGCCAGTACGGCCTGATCCTGCCGCCCAAGCGCCAGATCACCTGGCGCCTGGTGGACCTGGTGTTCCAGCAGAACCGGGTGCCCTACCACGTGGCCCTGGAGGTCGGCGGCTGGGAGGTGATCAAGCAGTACGTGGCCATGGGCATGGGGATCAGCATCCTGTCCTCGATCTGCCTCACCGAGGCCGACCGCGGCCGCATCGTCACCCGGCCGCTGGAGCGCCATTTCCCGCCGCGCAGCTACGGCGTGATCATGCGCAAGGGCCGCCTGCCCTCGCCCCAGGCGCGCGCGTTCATGGACCTGATCCAGCCCGACCTGTTCGTGCGCCGCGACTACTACGACAGCGGGCATTCGGAGCGCTGAGCGCGCGCCGGCCGCGGCCGGCGCACCCGCGTCAGCGCTGCGGTTCCAGCACCGCCGGCATCCGTTGCGTGGCGTCCTCCGGAAGCCAGCCACGCCCCTGCAGCCTGGCTTCGCCCTCGGCCAGCCAGGCCTGTCCGGCCGGGCCATCGAGCAAGTCGAGCGAGAACCGGCGTACCGCTGCCGCGTCGTCCCGGAGGGCGGCCTCCAGCAGCCGGTCGAGCCCCGGCAGCCTTTCCGGGACAACGGTCGTCGCCGCGGCCTGCGCGGGCGCTCCCGGCACCGGGCCGATCGGCACGCGTCGCCATTCCAGGGCCGCCGCCATCGCTTCGTTGCGTGGCTCGGCATCGCGGCAGTCGATCGCGCACAGCGGCGGTGGCGCCAGCTCCTCCTGGTGCACGCGGCCGCCGCGCCCATCGTACCTGGACGTGCGGTAGAACACCTGGTGCTGCTCGGAGCGATGGATGACGTTGAGGGCCGGATCGTCGGGTTCCGGGCGCTTCGCCAGGAACGGCCGGTCGCTGAGCGCGTTGAGGTAGTCGATCATCAGGTTGCCGCTGCGCACCGACAGGCCGTGCTGGAGGTAGCCTCCGCCGACGTCGCTGTGCGCGCCGGGGACGAGCACGTTGAGGAATCGACCGTCGAAGGTCGTGCCCATGTCCATCACCAGCGTCCCCTGGAACAGGTTGCGGCGCTCGTGGATCGCGGTCAGCTGGAAGCCCGACACCACCGACGCCGCCGGCCGCCGGTCGTGCTGGCGCGGTACCCCCGTGCCTACCGGGTCGAACAGCCCGATCGCCTGCACGACGCCGCCCGGTTCACGCAGCGGTGGCGCGGTGAACTCGATCCGTTCGATCAACCCGTCGCGCCCGCGCACGACCGTTGCGCCTTCCGGATCCTGGATTCCACGCTCCTCCACCAGGCGCGTGAAGCCTGCCGCCTGCTCGGCCCCGCGGCTGAACCCGATGGACGCAAGGCGGATGTCGGCGTCGGGATCGGCTTCGATCCAGAGCTTTGCCTGCTCGATGAACTGCAGGTACATCTCCTCCAGGCGCGCCTCGTAGGTACGGCCGGAGATCAGATCTCGGGTTCCGGCGAGCCCGCCCTGGGTTCCTACACCCTCGACATAACCTGCGCCGATCCGCGACCAGCCGGTGCGCTCTTCGTCCGCTTCGATGCGCTTCTCGAGCTGTTGGTGGATCAGCGCAACGTTCGTGTGGTTGCCGGGTGCATCCCTGCGCATGCTGTTCCCGGTGCCGTCGAACGACGCGACGAACATCCTGTCCCTTGGCGACTCGCTGTCGAGCAGGATCGGCGCGTCGAAGCGCGCCAGTTGGGCGCGGGCGTCGTGGAATACCGCAAGGTCTTCCGCCGTCGCCGGGATCGTGGCCACCCCGTCGGGATGTCGCTGTCCGCCCATGCTCGACCTCCGTGTCGATCCGGCTCAGTAGGTGCGGGACCAGGCCAGCACCATGTCCCTCCGGTAATCGCTGTGTGGATTTCCCTCGACGCGCAACGACTTCGTCGGGATGCGCGCGCGCATGTAGACGTTGACGGTGCGATCGTTGACTTCCAGCACGATGGCGGGATTCAGGATCGAAACCCCTTCGCGGACGTCCTCGCGAGGAACGTTGTGGAGAAGGAGGCCGTCAGAGAAGATCTCCGCGATGTCGACCAGTGCTTCATGCTGCGCCCCGTCCCTGGAACGCCAACGTACCCGGGCCGGAGGCGGAAAGTTCATCACCCCGACGTAGCCGGCATTGGCATTCTGGAAAGCATCCGGGTGCACCTCATCGGACGACGGCTGCAATACGTCGTCCGGATCCTGGACGTGGCGGAACCCGTTGTAGTCGACCGTACAGCCGTAGGTCGAGTAGCACCGCGCACCGAAGCTGTGCTGCACGAACTTCAGCGGCCAGTCGGCCACCGTGTTGTCGATGCGTACCGCGTCTTCCGCCGGTTCCCGCTCAGGCGTCTTCGCCATGCCCTGGCACCCCGTGGTCGCCAACGCGGCGGCGATCATCGCCGCCATGGCCGGACCGCCCGGCGCCCGTGCCCCGCGCGGTCGCCCCGCGCCCGGTTGCTGCTCCATGCCGACCTCCCTGTCGGCGCCGCTTGCGCGACGCGCTCCGGGCCGACCTTAGCGCCGCAGCGGGCCGGGCGCAACGGATCGCGCCGGCATTTCAGGGCGCGGGGAGCTCCTCGTCGCGCCAGATCGCCACGTGCGGCTCACCATCCGCGCCGATCCAGCCGCGGTACATGCCGCCGGTGTTGAACGGGAAGGCGACCGCGCCGTCGGCGCCGAGCACGATCGCGCCGCCGTTGCCGCCCGCCTGCGGAATCACGCCGTTGACCACGTCCTCGGCCGCTTTCGCGATGGCGTCGCCGGACAGGCGCACGCGCGCGCAGATCTCGTGCGCGGCCGCGGTGCGGATGTAGAACTCGCCCCAGCCGGTGGCCGAGACCGCGCAGCGCGCGTCGGCCCAGGTGCCGGCGCCGATGATCGGCGCGTCGCCGACGCGGCCGTAGCGCTTGTTGGTCATGCCGCCGGTCGAGGTGCCGGCGGCCAGGCGCCCGGCGGCGTCCAGCGCCACCGCGCCCACGGTGCCGAAGTAGGCCTTGGCCGGCGCGGTCGACTCGAGCGCGTGGGGCTGGCTTGCGTCGCGCAACGCGCGCTGCAGTTGCCGCCAGCGGCGCTCGGTGTGGAAGTACTCCGGCTCGACCAGGGCGATGCCCTGCTCGGTGGCGAACAGTTCCGCGCCCTCGCCGATCATCATCACGTGGCGCGAGCGCTCCATGATCGCGCGCGCCAGGTCGATCGGGTTGCGCACGCGGCGCAGGCCGGCGGCGGCACCGGCGCGGCCGGTGGCGCCGTCCATGACCGAGGCGTCGAGCTCGTTGCGCCCGTCGTGGGTGAACACCGCGCCGCGACCGGCATTGAACATCGGCGCGTCCTCGAGCACGCGGATCGCGGCGGCCACCCCGTCCAGGGCCGGCTTGCCGGCGGCGAGTTCGGCATGCCCGGCGCGCAGTGCCGCGGCCAGCGCGGCGCGCGCCCCGGACTCCTCCTGCGCCGTCAGCTCGCCCGGGTCCACGCCGGCGCCGCCGTGGATGACCAGCAGCGGCGCGCCCCCGGGCGCAGGCGCAGGCGCGGGCGCGGCGAGCGCGAGCGCCGGCAGCGCCGCCAGCAGCCAGAGCAGCGCGGGGAGCATCCGGGTGGCAGGTCGTGTCGTCATGGCGGTGGTCCTGGTCCTGGGTGGGGGCATGCGCCGGGAGTCGCACGATGCCGCGATCCGCCCCGGCCGGCAAACCGCGTCGCGCGCGACAGGCGGGCGCGGGCTCACGTCGTGCCGCGGTGGCGGCCCTGCCAGGGTCGGTACCACTGGCGCAGCGCGGCCAGATCGGCATCCATGTCGCCGCTGGTGCGGAACGGCGGCCCGAGGCCGATGACCTTGTCGGGGTAATGGAAGTACGCCGGCAGGATCGGCACCTGCGCATCGTGCGCGATCTTCCAGAAGCCGGTCTTCCAGCGCTCCACGCGCTTGCGGGTGCCCTCCGGGGCCAGCGTGTACCAGATGCGCTCGCTGCGCCGGATCAGCTCCACCGCCTGCCCGACCGTACCCTGCGGCGCACTGCGGTCGATCGGGATCACCCCCAGCCGCCGCAGCAGCGGGCCCAGCGGCCAGCGGAACAGCTGGGCCTTGCCCAGCACCCGGATCTCGAGCCCGAGCGCGAGCTTGGCGGCGAATCCCCAGATGCCGTCCCAGTTGGACGAATGCGGGGCGGCGATCACCACCATCTTCGGCTGGTCGGGGAACTCGCCAACCACGCGCCATCCGCCCAGCCGCAGCACGGACCGGCCGATCCAACGGGCGAGGGGACTGGGTGCGACCCGTGGCGCGCTGGCCGGCAGCGGCGGCACCACGTCTTTGCTCGTGCTCATCGATCTCCCGCGTCGCGGCCCCGCCCCGGCCTCAGTCCCAGTCGCGCCGGCCGCGTGATTGCTTGATCGTACTACGCTGGCGCTTGTCGACCAGGCGCCGCTCGCGCGCGGCGCGCGAGGGGCGGGTGGCGATGCGCGGCTTGGGCGCGCGCAGGCCGGAGTCGATGAACGCCTGCAGGCGCTCGCGTGCGTCCTGGCGGTTGCGCTCCTGGGTGCGGAAGCGCTGCGCCTGGATCACCAGCACGCCGGCGTCGGTCATGCGCCGGTCGCGCCGCGCCAGCAGTCGCGCGCGCACCGGCTCGGGCAACGAGGGCGAGCGGGCCACATCGAAGCGCAGTTCGACCGCGGTCGCCACCTTGTTCACGTTCTGCCCGCCGGCGCCGCTGGCGCGGACGAAGCGTTCGACGATCTCGTGGTCGGGGATCGTGATGCCCTCGCGGATGGCGATGCCGGCCATGCGCGGTCAGGCCGTGGTCGACGCCGGCGGCGCGGCGAGAGCGTCGTCGGCGCCGGGGAACAGGGCCAGCGCGCGCCGGAACTGCGCGTCCGGCGGCGCCTCGACCCGCATCGGGACGCCGGTCGCCGGGTGCGCGAACCCGAGCCGCCAGGCGTGCAGCAGCATGCGGTGGATGCCGAGCGTGCGGAAGTGGCGGTTGTGGCGTCCGTCGCCGTGGCTGGTATCGCCCACCAGATGGTGCGAGGCATGCTTGAGGTGGCGACGGATCTGGCGGAAGCGCCCGGTCACCGGTCTCGCCCGCAGCAGCGCGTAGCGCGAGGTCGGGAAGCCGGCCGAAGGCAGGTCGAGCTCGCAGGTGGCCAGGCGCTCGAAACGGGTGAGCGCCGGTTTCTTCAGCGGCTTGCCCGGGCCGCCGTCGAGCGGATGGTCGATGGTGAACGCCGGCCCGGGCCAGCCGCGGCATACCGCCAGGTACTGCTTGTCCACCTCGCCGGCCATCAGCGCGCGGCCCAGCGCGGCGGCGGTGTCGCGGTCGAAGGCCAGCAGCAGGCAGCCGCTGGTGGCGCGGTCCAGGCGATGGACCATGTACACCGGCCCCCCGAACTGCTCGCGCAGGCGGTCGGCGAGGAAGTCGCGCTCGCCCCGCGCCAGCGCGCTGGCGTGGGCCATCAGTCCGGCCGGCTTGTCGACCACGGCCAGGTGCGGGTCCCGGTACAGGACCGCGATCGCGTCGGGCGCACCCGGCGGATCCGGCGGCGCGGCGGCGGCCGGCGCCGCACTCACCGGCCGCGCACGATGCGCACGCCCTTGAGGTTGGGCGTGCCGTCGGCCACGTCGGTCCAGACCACCCAGGCGGCGCCGCCGGCCAGCGCCAGCTGCGGGAAGCCGGTGGCGCGCCCCTCGCCGCGCGGCCGCGCCAGCTCGATGCGTTCGTGTTCCACCGCCAGGTCGGGGCTGCGACGCGACAGCCACAGCGACTGCCCGCCGGCGTCCTCGCGCTGCCACAGGATCCAGGCCTGGTCGGCGTCGAGCGCGACTGCGACCCGGCCCAGCACCGCCGGGCCCGCGTCGATCGTGACCGGCGCGGCGAAGCGGTCGCCGGCGTCCGCGCTCGCGGCCGCGCGCACCTCGGGTTCCCCGCCGGCCTCGGTGTACCAGGCCACCACCGCAGCCTCGCCGCGGGCGGCCACGTCCGGCCCGTTGACCGGGCAGGCCGGCATCACCCAGCCGTCGACGTGCACCGGCGCGGGCGGGCGCCAGCCGCTGCCGTCGTGGCGCGTGGCAAGGATGTCGCGCACCTCGCCGGCGCCGCGGCCGCGGTAGACCAGCAGCGGCCCCCGGGCGGTCATCGCCACCGCGGTCTGGCAGCAGTCGCACACGCGCGGGTCGATCTCGACCTCCCCGCTGCGCGCCAGGCTGGCGTCGAACACCGCCGCGCGCAGGGTCATCGCCCCATCGTGCCCGCCATGGCCGCCGCCGGTGTGGCGACCGTCCAGCCAGGCCATCCCGAGCGCGTCGGCGCCGTGCGCCCACATCGACACGAAACCGTGCTCGGTCCGGGTGCCGTCGTCGTGCGCCAGCACCGGCGGCGCCCAGTTCGCGCCGCCGTCGCGCGAGCGGCTCAGCACCACGTCGTAGGCGTAGGGCGCATCGCCGCTCTTCTGCAGCCAGTGGGCCCACAGCGCGCCGTCGGGCGTGGCCAGCAGGTGCGGCACGTCGGCCCAGTTCACGAACATGCGGTTGCCGATCGCCACCGTGCTCATCTGGTGCATCCAGCGGCCCCAGTCCGGCGCGTAGCTGCTGAACTGGAAGATGTGGCGGCGGCCCTTCTGCGAATTGGTCCAGCCCAGCAGCAGGCGCCCGTCGGGCGTGACCGACAGGCTCGGCGAGGCCGATCCGGGCAGGGTGGGCGGCAGGGTCCATTCCTCGACCCGGCTCGGGGCCGACGCGTCGACGGCGGCGGCGGCCGGCACGTTCTCGCCCTGGCCGCCGCAGCCGGCCAGGGCCAGCGCGGAGGCGACCAGGATGGCGGAAAGCGCGCGCTTGGGCATCGGGGCACCTCGTGTGGAACGTGCGCCGGCGCGTCGTGCGTCGCGGCACCGGTTCGCCCCTTAGCGTAGCCTGTGGCCGGGGCCGAATCATCCACGCGCATGTCCATCGTGGTCGCCAGCTACACCGATCCGGTCCAGGCGCAGATCGCGCGCGGCCTGCTGCAGGCCGAGGGCATCGAAGCGCACCTGGGCGACGAGCACCTGGCGCTGGCGAACTGGGAATGGCGGCTGGCGATCGGCGGCGCCAAGCTGCGCGTGGCCGCGGCTGATGCGCCGCGCGCGCGGAAGATCCTGCAGGCGCTCGACGCAGGCGAATACGCCATCGACGACGAGGCCCGCCCGGCCGACCCGCAGCTGCAGCCGCCCGACCGCGAATCGCCGTCGAGCCGGCTGGCGTGGCTGGCGCTGGTGCTGCTGAACATCCCGCTGCCGTGGCGCCGGCGCGCATCCGCGGACGTGCGCCGCCAGGCCTGAGGCGGCGGCCAACGCGACCGCGGCGCCGCTGTCAACGCCTTCCGGTGCGGGTCGCCGGCCTGCACAATCGCCGCTCCGCGGCCGTGCGCCGCCCGCCACCGTCGTCCATGTCCCAACTCCCGCCCGCGACCGTCCGGAAGATCGCGCAGACCATCGCCGAGGAAGTCGGCGCACGCCCCGAACAGGCCGTGGCCGCGATCGCCCTGCTCGACGAGGGCGCGACCGTGCCCTTCATCGCCCGCTACCGCAAGGAGGCCACCGGCGGCCTGGACGACACCCAGCTGCGCAACCTGGAGGTGCGCCTGGCCTACCTGCGCGAACTGGAGGAGCGCCGTGCCGCGATCCTGACCAGCATCGAGGAGCAGGGCAAGCTGAGCGACGAACTGCGCGCCGACATCGAGGCGGCCGACAGCAAGTCGCGGCTGGAGGACCTGTACCTCCCGTACAAGCCCAAACGCCGCACCCGCGCCCAGATCGCGCGCGAGGCGGGGCTCGAGCCGCTGGCCGACGGCCTGCTGCAGGACCCGACCCTTGTGCCGGAGGAGTTCGCCGCCGGCTTCGTCGACGCCGGCAAGGGCGTGGCCGACGCGAAGGCCGCGCTGGAGGGCGCGCGCGCGATCCTGATCGAGCGCTGGGGCGAGGACGCGGCGCTGATCGGCGAGCTGCGCGAATGGCTCTGGAACACCGGCCGGATCCGCGCGAAGGTGGTCGAGGGCAAGGAACAGGGCGGCGAGAAGTTCCGCGACTACTTCGACCACGCCGAACCGCTGGCGAAGATCCCCTCGCACCGCCTGCTTGCGCTGCTGCGGGGGCGGCGCGAGGAAGTGCTCACGCTCGACCTGGAGCCGGGCGAGGACCCCGAGGCCGGGCACCAGTACGCCGAAGGCCGCATCGCCCTGCACGCGGGCATCCGCGACCAGGGCCGCCCGGCCGACGCCTGGCTGCGCAACGCCTGCCGCCTGGCATGGAAGGCCAAGCTGCACCTGCACCTGCTGATCGACCTGTTTGCCCGCGCGCGCGAACAGGCCGAGGCCCAGGCGATCGCGGTGTTCGGCGAGAACCTCAAGGACCTGCTGCTGGCCGCGCCCGCGGGCCCGCGCCCGGTGCTGGGCCTGGATCCGGGCCTGCGCACCGGGGTGAAGGTCGCGGTGGTCGACGGCACCGGCAAGCTGGTGGCCACCGACACCATCTACCCGCACGAGCCGCGCCGGCAGTGGGACGCCTCGATCGCCACCCTTGCCGCGCTGTGCCGCGCGCACCGGGTCGAGCTGGTGGCGATCGGCAACGGCACCGCCAGCCGCGAGACCGACCGTCTGGCGGCCGACCTGATCAAGCGCCATCCGGAGCTGGGCCTGCGCAAGGCGGTGGTGAGCGAGGCCGGCGCCTCGGTGTACTCGGCCTCGGAGCTCGCGGCGAAGGAATTTCCCGGCCTCGACGTCTCGCTGCGCGGCGCGGTGTCGATCGCGCGCCGGCTGCAGGACCCGCTGGCCGAACTGGTGAAGATCGAACCCAAGGCGATCGGCGTGGGCCAGTACCAGCACGACGTCGACCAGTACAAGCTCGCGCGCGCGCTCGACGCCAGGGTCGAGGACTGCGTGAACGCGGTCGGCGTGTACGTGAACACGGCCTCGAGCGCGCTGCTGGCGCGGGTGTCCGGCCTGTCGGCCTCGGTGGCCGAGAACATCGTCGCCTACCGCGACGCC
>Ga0123332_1002665_pt1 | contig 16758 bp, 14 predicted proteins | sample BioC12SIPDNA_4_FD_89958 | JGI IMG/M metagenome (GOLD analysis project Ga0123332, IMG submission 89958) | Anaerobic biogas reactor microbial communites from Washington, USA - Biogas_R2_A C12 SIP DNA | ecosystem: Engineered > Bioreactor > Anaerobic > Unclassified | place: Washington, USA...
ACGAGGTCGTCGGTGACCTCCTTGATGGCGTGGTTGACGGCGCGCGCCAGCTCGCGGTCGCTTTCACCCGCCGTGCTGGATGCTGCAGCAGACTGGCCGGCCGTGTCAGCGTCGACGACCAGGCTCCACACGCGGTTCAGGAACCGCGAGATGCCCTCGATGCCCTGCTCGTTCCACGGTCCACCCTGGTCCCATGGCCCGATGAACATCAGGTAGGTCCTCACGGCGTCGGCGCCGTACGCCTTCACCAGCGCGTCGGGGTTGACGACGTTGCCGCGCGACTTGGACATCTTCTCGTTGTCCTCGCCGAGGATGATGCCCTGGTTGCGCAGCCGCTTGAACGGCTCGCTCGTCTCGATGAGTCCAAGGTCGCGCAGCGCCTTGGTGAAGAAGCGCGAGTAGAGCAGGTGCAAGATGGCGTGCTCGATGCCGCCGGTGTACATGTCGACAGGCGTCCACGCGTTGACGAGCGCGGGGTCGAGGGGCCGAGTGTCGTCGTCGGGGCTCAGGTACCGGAACCAGTACCAGGACGAGTCCATGAAGGTGTCCATGGTGTCGGTCTCGCGTTCGGCCGGCCCCCCGCACTGTGGGCAGGTCGCCTCGATGAACGGCCGGTGCGACTTGAGTGGAGACTCACCCGTCGGCATGAACGCCACGTCGGTCGGAAGTGTCACGGGCAGGTTCTCTTCGCGTTCGGGCACGGTGCCGCAGTTGTCGCAGTACAGGATCGGGATGGGTGTGCCCCAGTAGCGCTGGCGCGAGATGAGCCAGTCGCGCAGGCGGTACGTGACCTGTTCACGGCCCGCGCCGATGGACTCGAGGTGGTCGATGGCAGCCGCGATAGCAGGGCTGGAGCGGCCCTTGCTGCCGTCGTGCACGACGCCGTCGAGCGGACCGGAGTTCACCAGCGTGCCGGGCCCCGTCCAGGGGGCGTGCCGCGCCACCAGCTCCTCGTCGGTCGCGGGCTCAGCGCCCTCGGGGACGAGCACCGGGATCACCTCGAGCCCGAACGCGGTCGCGAACTCGTGGTCGCGCTCGTCGCCGTACGGCACGGCCATGAGGGCGCCAGTGCCGTAGCCCATGAGCACGTAGTCCGCGATCCACACGGGGATGCGCGCGTTCGTGACGGGGTTGATCGCGTACGAGCCGGTGAACTCCCCGGTCTTGGTGCCGGCCTCCGCCTGCCTGTCGAGCTCGGTCTTGTGCCCTGCGCGTTCGACGTAGGCTCCGACGGCCTCGGCCCTGTCGGGGGTGGTGAGCTTGGCGACCAGCGGATGCTCGGGTGCGAGGACCATGAACGTCGCGCCCCACAGCGTATCGGGGCGGGTGGTGAAGACCGTGATGTCGTCACCATGCTCGGTCTTGAACGTCACCTCGGCGCCTTCCGAACGGCCGATCCAGTTCGTCTGCATCAACCTGACGCGGTCGGGCCAGTCGAGGTCGCTGAAGTCGAGGAGCTCGTCGGCGTAGTCGGTGATGCGGAAGTGCCACTGCGGCATGAGCCTGCGCTCGATGACGGCGCCAGAGCGGTCGCCGCGACCGTTGATGACCTGCTCGTTCGCGAGCACGGTCTTGTCTACGGGGTCCCAGTTGACGTACGACTCCTTGCGGTACGCGACGCCCTTCTCGTAGAGCTTGAGGAACAGCCACTGGTTCCAGCGGTAGTACTCGGGGTCGCTGGTGGTGACCTTGCGCGTCCAGTCGAACATCGCGCCCATCTGGGAGAACTGCTGCTCCATGCGTTCGATGCGCTGGTAGGTCAGCGTGGCGGGGTGCACGTCCTCGCCCGCCCGCGCCGCCTTGATGGCAGCGTTCTCCGCAGGCAGTCCGAACGCGTCGAAGCCCATGGGGAACAGCACGTTGTTGCCGCGCATGCGCAGGAACCGCGCGGCCGCGTCGGCGGGCGCCTCGGCGTACCAGTGGCCGACGTGCAGGTCGCCCGAGGGGTACGGGTACATGGTGAGGAAGTAGTAACGCGGCCTGCTGTCGTCGTGCAGGTCGACGGTGTAGATGCCGGCGTCGCGCCAGCGCTGCTGCCACTTCGGTTCGATCGCGGTGGGCTGGTAGCGTTCCCTGCCGGTCTCGCTCCCAGGGATCGTGGTCTCGGTCATCTCGTCTCCATCTTCTCACTGGACCTGTGCTCTGGCTCGTCACCAAACAGAAGCCCCGACCGGCTGGTCGGGGCGCCCGCGACACGGCGAGGTTCCGGTCAGCAGGGCGGCCCGGCTAGAGCTAGTAGGTTCGGTGCGCACGTGGCAGCCGTCGCGGCTGTAGCCGCGGCCTCGGCGCCCATGCGATGAACCGTGTTGCGTGCCATGCGGGAATGGTAGGCCCTGTACGTGACCAAGTCAACGGCAGACAGCCGCGGGGCAGTACACTCGGGCATGGAGTTCGATCTCATCGTCATCGGCTCGGGACCCGGCGGGTACCACGCAGCCATTCGCGCTGCCCAACTAGGCCTGAACGTCGCGTGTGTCGAGAAGGACGCCGTCGGCGGCGTGTGCCTCAACATCGGCTGCATCCCCACCAAGGCGCTGCTGCACGTCGGCGCCGAGGTGCGCAACGCCAAGCACGCGGAGTCGTTCGGCGTCACGTTCGGTGAACCCACCATCGACCTTGCGAAGGTCGAGGGTTTCAAGCAGAGCGTCGTGAAGCGCATGACGAGCGGGGTCGGCATGCTGTTCAAGGGCAACAAGGTGACGCTCCTCACCGGCGCGGCCCGCTTCGTCGATCCCACCACTATCGCGGTCGGCGACGAGAAGCACAGCGCCAAGAAGTTCATCGTCGCGACCGGCTCCCGGCCCGTGAGCATCCCAGGCTTCGAGCTCGACGGCGAGCGCGTCGTCGATTCGACGGGCGCCCTCGTCATCGGTTCGGCCGTGCCAAAGCGGCTCCTCGTCATCGGAGCCGGAGCCATCGGGCTCGAGTTCGCCGACGTCTACCAGTCGCTCGGCAGCACGGTGACGGTGGTCGAGCTGTTGGAACAGATCGCCCCAGCCGCCGACGCCGACGCCGCCAAGGAGCTGAGGAAGTCGCTCGAGAAGCGCGGCATCGACATCAGGACAGGCACGAAGGTCGAATCGCAGAAGGCGGGCAAGGGCGGCACCGAGGTGACGCTCACCGGTGCCGACTCGAAGAGCCAGAAGCTGGTGGTCGACCGCATCCTCGTCGCGGTCGGCAGGCGGCCGAACGGCCGCGACCTCGGGCTGGAGGAGATCGGCGTCGAGGTCGACGAGCGCGGCTTCGTCACCGTCACGAACGACCACATGCAGACCACGCAACCGCACGTCTACGCCATCGGTGACGTCGCGCGGGCGCCTCTGTTGGCCCACAAGGCCATGAAGGAGGGCCTCGCGGCCGCCGAGCACGCAGCAGGCAAGCCCACCGCCTACGACACCGTCGTCCCGTCGGTCATCTACACCTCGCCCGAGCTGGCGAGCGTCGGCATGACGGAACAGGAGGCGAAGGACGCGGGCTTCGACCTGCGCGTCGGCCGCTTCCCGCTGTCCGCGTCTGGTCGCGCGGCGTCGCTCGGCACCGACGAGGGGCTCATCAAGGTCATCGGCGACGCGAAGACCGACCTGCTCCTCGGCTGCCACATCGTGGGGCCCAGCGCGGGCGAGCTCATCGCGGAGGCCGCCCTCGCCATCGAGATGGGCGCTACGCTCGAGGACATCGCCCTCACCCAGCACCCGCACCCCACCCTCGCGGAGGGCCTGATGGAGGCAGCCGAGCACGCGCACGGCAAGGCCATCCACATCGCCAACCGCAGGCGCTGAGGCAGGCCGACGCTCAGGTCGTGTAGTCGGCGTTGATCCGCACGTACTCGGGGCTGAGGTCGCAACCCCACGCCTCGCCGGTCGAGTTGCCTGCAGCAAGGTCGGCTTCGAGCAGGACGTCCTCCTGGCGTAGGCGTTGTGACACGAGCGCGGCGTCGAACGCGACGGGTCCACCGCGGTAGAGCTCGGTGCCCTGCATCGCCACTCTCACGTTGGCGAGGTCCGACACGGCGCCGGAGCGACCGATCGCAGCGAGGATGCGCCCCCAGTTGGGGTCGGCGCCGTGAACGGCCGACTTGATGAGGTTGCTGCCCGCGACGGTGCGGGCCGCCTGGCGAGCCTCTTCCACGCTGCGGCCCCCTGTCACGCGCACGGTGATGAGCTTCGTCGCGCCTTCACCGTCACGCGCCACCTTCTTCGCGAGGCGCACGCACACGTCGGTGAGGGCAGCCTCGAGCTCGGTCAGGTCGGCTCCGACCTTGCCGGAGCTCAGCACGATGGCCATGTCGTTCGTCGAGGTGTCGCCGTCCACCGTGAGCTGGTTGAAGCTGGCGTCGACCACGCGGGGCCACAGCTCGCGCAGGGTCTCTTGGTCGACGCGGGCGTCGGTCATGACGAAACAGAGCAGCGTCGCCATGGTCGGGTGGATCATGCCGGAGCCCTTCGCGACGCCCACCACGCGGGCGCCGCCCGACAGCGTGGCAGCCACCTCTTTCGACACGGTGTCGGTGGTGAGGATGGCTTCTGCGAACGCGGACGAGTCGCCCGCGAGGGCCTGGGCCGCGCGCGGCATGGCTGCAGCGAGCGGCTCGAGCGGCAAGCGCTGACCGATGACACCCGTGCTGGCCGTGAGGACGTCCTGGACCTTGTCGAGCGCCAAGGCAGCAGCCGCAGCGCCCGCGAGGTCCTCGTTGTCCCACGTGCCCTTCTCACCGTTCGCGCAGTTGGCGTTGCCGCTGTTGACGACGAGCGCTCGCACTGACGTGCCGGCCGAGTAGCGCGCCCTGTTCCTCGAGACGCACGGCGCCTTGACGAGGTTGGTCGTCGACACCAACGCCCAGGCGAGCGGGAAGGGCGAGTAGAGCAGCCCGAGGTCGCTGCGTCCCGACTCCTTGATCCCGGCCGTGACCCCCGATACCTCGAAACCTTGCGGCAGCCTCATGGTCGCACTCCGCCTCTCATGGCCATGCGCCGGCCAGGTTCAGTCCTTGCGTCTCGTCGAACCCGAACGCCACGTTGAACCCCTGCACGGCCTGTCCCGCCGCGCCCTTGCCGAGGTTGTCGATGGCGCAGAACGCCACGATGTGGCGGCTGCGCTGGTCGTAACGGGCGCTGATGATCGCCCTGTCTGACGACGCGACAGCCTTGGTCTGCGGCAGGTCGTGTTGGACGACGACGAGCGGGTCGCCCTGGTAGTAGTCACGGTAGATGTCGAGCAGCGCGGAGTCGTCGAGCTCGGCGTCGCGGGGTCGCGTCGTGCACGTCGCGAGGATCCCCCTCGACATGGGGATCAGATGGGGCGTGAAGCTCACGAGGAACGGCTCGAACTCCGAGTGGGTGACGAGCGCCTTGCCGTCGAGCCTGACTCGGCCGAGTGTCGCCTCGATCTCGGCCGTGTGACGGTGCGAACCGGACGGTTTGTAGGCCTTCGCGTTCTCGTTCACCTCGGTGAAGGTGAACGGCGCTCCCGGGCTGCGGCCCGCTCCCGACACGCCGGTGAGGACGTTCGCGACCGCGCTGCCGCCCAGAAGGCCCGCGGCGGCGAGCGGTGCCAACGCGAGGCTGGCAGCGGTCGAGTTGCAGCCTGGGCTCGCGACGAGGCGGCAACCGCGCAGCTCGTCGCGGTGCAGCTCGACGAGACCGTAGCGCGCGTCGGGTATGAGCTCGGGGTGCGGGTGAGGGTTGCCGTACCAGGTCTCATACGTCGCGGCGTCGAGCCTGAAGTCGGCCGAGAGGTCGATCACGGCGATGCCCGCGTCGACGGCGCGCCTGACGATGGGTGCCGTGGCGCCGTGCGGCGTCGCACAGAACAGGACGTCGCTGGCTGCGATGACCTCGTCCTCGTCGCCGAAACGCAGGTCGGGCAGCAGGCCGGCGAACTGCGGCCAACACGCGTCGACGCCCTGGCCCAGGTACTGCCGTGAGCCGAGCGCGGCGATGGTCACGCCGGGGTGCCGTAGGAGCCGTTCGATGAGCCCGGCGCCGCCGTAGCCGCTGGCTCCCAGGATGCCGACACGAAGCCGTGAGTCAGCCATGGTCCTAGGCTACGCCCTCGTCGGCGAGCAACTGCACGAGTATGGCCTTGTGGCCGTGAAGTCGGTTCTCGGACTGGTCGAACACGACGCTGCGGGGGTGGTACACCGCGTCCTCGGTGCACTCCTCACCGTAGTGGGCGGGGAGGTCGTGCATGAACACGCTCCTGTCGCTGAGGTCGTCGAACCACGCAGGTGTCACCGTGTAGCCCGCGAAGTCGCGTCGGCGTTGCTCCATCTCCGACTCCATGCCCATCGAGATCCACACGTCGGTGTATAGGGCGTCAGCGCCCTTCACGGCCGACCGCGGATCGCGATCGATGGTCACGTCGGCACCTCGCTCGCGGGCGGCAGCGAGGATGGTCTCGTCGGGGTCGTAGCCTTCGGGACAGGCGATGACGAGGCTGGTGCCGGTGAGGGCCGCAGCGTTGATGTGCGAGTTCGCGACGTTGTTGCCGTCACCGACGAAGGCGATGCGCAGGCCCTTGAGCTCGCCGAAGTGCTCGACGAGCGTCATGTAGTCGGCCACCAGCTGCGTTGGATGGAGCCGGTCGGACAGGCCGTTGATGACGGGCACGGTCGAGTGACGCGCCAACTGCTCGAGCGTGTCGTGACCGTAGGTCCTCGCCATGATGCCGTCGACCCACCTGTCGAGGTTCGAGGCCACGTCGCGGATCGTCTCGCGAACCCCCCAGCCGATGTAGTTCTGGCTGAGCAGCACCGAGTGCCCTCCGAGTTGCGACATGGCGATGTCGAAGGTCGAGCGCGTGCGCAGCGACTGCTTCTCGAAGATCATCGCGATCGTCTTGTGCTTGAGGTGCTCGGGTCTGACGCCACGCTTCCAGTCCTGCTTCATCTGGATGCCGCTCGTCAACAGACCGTCGAACTCCTCCGTCGTAAGGTCGGCCAGCGTCAGCAGGTCACGACCTGCGAGAGTAGGCACACGTAACACGTCCATCGGATCCCTCTCAGCTGATGACTCGGTGGTGGGCGACCGGCTGGTGCCGGACGTGCGACCCGCCGGAGGCGCCGCTGGCGCGGCGCAATGCGGACAACTCTAGCACTGACGACCGCCTGCGCAGCAGCGTCGTGACGTGAAGCCTGGCCCGGATCGGTGCGGTCAGGCCGCACCCAGCAGCCCGAGGTACCAGTCGATGATGGCCCCGCCGAAGAACAGCGCGCACAGGGCTCCGAGCAGCAGGTACGGACCGAACGGGATCATGCGCGTGCCGCCCGCGATGCGGCCGACGATGCCGCCGATGGCGCCGAGCGTCACCGCGAGGAAGATGCCGACGAGGAGCCTCTCCCAGCCGAGGAACGCCCCGAGCACGGCTGCCAGCTTCACGTCACCGAACCCCATCGCGACGGGCTCGTCATCGGCCGCGACCTCGGCTGTACCGGCGCCCGAGGGTCGTGAGTCGCCTTTGGGTCGGGCGTCGGTCGACGTCGTGGTCGTGGCCGCGTCGGCCTGCGCCTCCGCCTTCTTCGTCCCCATGCCGTCCGCGAGCCACCAGTACAGCGCGCCGAGCAGCGCGAACGCTCCGGCCGCCATCACGCTCCCGCTTATGGCGTCGACGGTGCCTACCGTGAAGCTGGTCGTCGACAGCACCAGCGCGACGGCCCACAGGCCGTACGCGAGCTGCTCGGGCAGGCGCACGGTCGTGCGCGTCACGAGGTTGACCACCACGCTGACGGCGCCCGCGACGAGGCCCGCCATGAGGCCGCCCGCCGCGCCCGCGACGGCCGCCAGGTTGACCTGGTCGAGACTGATGGGCCACAGGCGCTCGGCGGTGTCCGCGAGCCTGCGCAGGACGAGCGCGCCGATGCGGTTGATGAGCACGAGGATCCCGGCGCCGACGAGCGCGCCGATGAGGGCCTGGGCCGGTCCCGGCAGGTCGGCTGCGTCGCGCCACAGGAACGAGCCCGCCAACGCGATCCCCAAGGCGGGGAGGGTCAACGCGTCGGGCAGGATGTAGCGCTCGATGTCGATGAGGGCAGCCATGACGAGCATGGCGATGACTGCCAGCAACGGCAGGACGGCAGCGCCGTGTTCGAGGGGAGGGAAGCGGAGCGCCAGCGCGGCGAAGAGCACGGCCATGAGCAACTCGACCAGCGGGTAGCGGGGGCTGATGGGCGCCTTGCACGTGCGGCAGCGGCCGCCGAGCGCCAGGTACGACAGCACGGGCACGAGGTCGAGCACGCCGAGGTGCCTGCCGCAGTTCGGGCAGCGGCTGCCTGGGAACACGATGGACTCGCCGCGCGGGAGCCGGTAGACGACCACGTTGCCGAAGCTGCCGATGAGCGAACCGACGAGCGCCGCGAAGAGCGCGGTGAACGTCACCACGAGAGGCTGGAGTCGGCTGATGCGGCCGCCGGCCGTTGCTGATGAAGGGTCGTACTGGTGATCACGCCGTCTCCTTGCGGGTTCTCATCATTGTGGTGTTACACTGCCTCCGCTATGAGAAGACTCACCCTGTTGGGGCTCGTCGTCGCCGTTGCCATCGGCCTTCTCGCGTCATCGCTCAGTGCGCAGGACAGGCAGACGCGCCTCGTGTTCGTCGACTCGCAAGCTGCCTTGCTCGCCCACCCGTCCGGCGCCACCATCCAGCAGCTCCAGCAGCGCGCCGAAGCCGACGTCAACGAGCTGGTCACCGGGCTCAACGCCCTCGACCAGCGCCTCGCTGCAGGCGAGACCCTCTCGGCCGCTGACAACGAGCGCTACCAGGCGCTGCAGTCGTCGCTGCAGGCCGTGCAGACCCGGTACCGTGACGAGATCGCGGCGGCCGCGCAGCCTGCGGTGGAGGCCGTGAACGCGGTCATCAAGCAGTTGGCTGAAGAGAACGGCTACACCGTCGTCATGGACAGGGTCGAGGCTGCGGAGCTGCGGCTGGTCGTGTACGCGGACGACGACCTCGACATCACCCCGCTGGTCATCGAACGCCTCGGCGCCCAGTAGAGCGTCGCGAGCGTGGTACGCGCCGGCCCCGCTCAGTCGGGGCCGGCGTCGTCATGCCGTGTGGCGGTGGCCACGCGGTCAGTGTCGTCGTCAGGCACCGTCGGCTGAGCGTCCTCGCGCTCCCACGAGGCGACGAGAGCGAGCTCCTCGTCACTGAGGCCAGCGGCGGGTAGCAGGTCGGGGCGCCGTTCGTACGTGCGGCGCAACGCGCTGAGGCGCCGCCACGACGCGACCTTCGCGTGATGGCCCGACAGCAGCGTGTCGGGCACCGGCACCCCGTCGAACACCGGCGGCCTGGTGTACTCGGGATAGTCGAGCAACCCTGTCGCGAACGACTCCTGCCTATGGCTGTCCTCGTCGCCCAACGCGCCGGGCAGGAGCCTCGTGACGGCCTCGATGAGCACGAGGGCGGGCAACTCGCCGCCCATCAGCACGAAGTCACCGAGGGAGATCTCGCGGTCCACCAGCCCCTCGACCCTCGCGTCGAACCCTTCGTAGCGGCCGCTCACAAGCACGACGTGCTCGAGCGTAGCCAGCTCGGACACGGTCGCCTGCGTGAGCCGTTCCCCTGCGGGGGACAGGAGCACGGTCGTGCTCGGAGGCGGCGTGTCGAGACGCGCTTCGGCGAGCGCCGCAGCAGCCACGTCCACCCGCATCACCATGCCGGCGCCGCCTCCGTACGGGGCGTCGTCGACGCGGCCCGTGCGGTTGCCTGCGAACCTGCGCATGTCGCGGGTGACGACCTCCACGATGCCGTCCCGACGGGCCCGCGCGAGCAGCGCCTCCTCGAGGTACGACTCGATGAGCCCAGGGAAGAGGGTGTAGACGGTGAAACGCACGTCGTCAGGCGTCGAACAGACCGGGGGGCGGGTCGATCAGGGCGACGGAGGCGCTCGTGACCGTGACGTACGGAGCGACGAGCGGGAGCAGCACGGCACCGCCGGCGTCGAGGTCGACCTCGACGTACTCGTTCGCGCTCCCGACGTGAGCTGCGCTCACGCGACCGACCCTGATGCCGTCGACCGTGACGGCGAGGCCCACCAGCTCTTCCTCGGGACTGGGAGCGGTGAGGTCGGCGAGGAGTTCATCGGGCAGGTCGGTGAGCTCGGCCCACACCTCGGCGTTGACGAGGGAGCGCGCGACGGTGCGGTCCCTCACGCCTTCGAGGTACGCGATCAACGAACCCGACACGATCTCGTGGGCGCGCAACCTGGTGTCGCCGAGGCCGGTCACGTACAGGCGCCCCAACGCCTCGAGCGCGTCGCGGTCGGGCGTGTCGTCGGTGACTTGAGTCGGGTACTCGTCCCGGTACGAATCGAGGAGGTACGCGTTGTCGAGGTGCAGCCTGACGCCGCCCGCGAGCTTGAACGACCTCCCGAGCCTACCGATCTTCACGTAGCCTGCGGGAGGGCGGCGTGTCATTCCAGCAGCTGGACCTCGACGCGTTGGCGACCGTCGGCAGCCGCTCGTGCAAGGGTGCGCACGGCGTTGATCACGCGGCCGCCGCGACCGATGATGCGGCCCGCGTCATCGGGTCCGCAGGTGACCTCGATGAGGATCGACTCGTCGGTCCGCTCGGCGGTCACCGTGAGCCGGTCCGGTTCGGCGACGAGGTTCACGAGGATGTAGTTGACGAGGTCGACGACCATTCATCCCTCCGGCGCAGCGCCGATGAACGTCAGGAGCTGGCTTGCGCCTCCTGGCGCTTGACGTGGCTTGCGCGCTTGTGGGCGAGCACGCGTGGAACGTCGACGCCGCTCTTCTGGAGCAGACGCAGCACCGTGTCGGTCGGCTGGGCGCCGTTCGTGAGCCAGTGGGTGGCGCGCTCGACATCGAGCGTGAGCGGGGCAGTGGTGGTCTCGCGGGGATCGTAGTACCCGATCTGCTCGATGTAATCGCCGCCGCGCTTCTTGCGGCCGTCGACGACCACCATGCGGTAGTGCGGGTTGTGAATCGAGCCCATGCGCATCAGGCGGATCTTGACCATAGGTTGAGGACCTTCTCCTTCGGGAGTGCACGAGTGGCCGCATGCGGTGCGGTCCACGCTGTGCACGAATGACGGTGGCGCGGCACGCGCGGACGTCGCGGGGCGGCTACCCCTGTCCTGCGTTGCCGCATTCAGCCTCTGATGGTACACGCTCCGGGCCGGCCTGTCCAACCCTCGGGGTCGAGCGGCGAGCGTTCACGTCGTCGACGCGACCCTGCCGTTCGTCAGAACGCGGCGCGTCCCCTCCGGCCGCCGCGTCCTGGTGGCCGCTTACCCATGCGCTTCATGAGCTTGCGCATCTCCTCGTAGTTCTTCATCAACCTGTTCACGTCCTGCACCGTCGTGCCTGAGCCGCGCGCGATGCGCTTCCTGCGGCTGGCGTTGAGCAGCCGCGGAGCGTACCGCTCCTGCTCGGTCATGCTGGAGATGATCGCCTCGATGCGGCCGATCTCCTTGTCGTCGACGGTGGCGCCCGGGGCCATGAGCTTGTTGGCGCCTGGGATCATCTTGAGGACGTCGCCGAACGAGCCGATCTGCTTGATCTTGCGCATCTGCGTGAGCATGTCCTGGAGCGTGAAGTCGTTGATGCTGCGCAGGTCGGTCTCGTCGTCGTCGGCTTCGAGCGTCTTCGCCTTCTCGATGAGCGTCAGCACGTCGCCCATGCCGAGGATGCGGCCCGCCACCCTGTCGGGGTGGAACTGGTCGAGGCCGTCGATCTTCTCGCTCATGCCCGCGAAGTAGATGGGCTTGCCCGTCACGTGCTTGGCCGAGAGCGCCGCGCCGCCACGCGCGTCACCGTCGAGCTTCGTCATGATCAACCCGGTGACGCCGACTCGGCCGTCGAAGGTCGTCGCGACGGGCAGCGACTGCTGACCCGTCATCGCGTCGACGACGAGGATCTTCTCGCTGGGGGAGAGCCGCTCGCCGAGTTCGGCGAGTTCAGCCATCAGCTCCTCGTCGACCTGCAGGCGGCCGGCCGTGTCGACGATGACGAGGTCCCTGAAGTCCTTGCGCAGGTGCTCGCGCAGCCGCGTCACGATCGCAGCGGGCTTCTCACCGTCGTTGACCTCGAAGACGGGGACGCCGATCTGGTTGCCGAGCGTCCTGAGCTGTTCGCGGGCTGCGGGTCGCTGCGTGTCGGCCGCGACCAGCAGGACGCGGCGGCCCTGCGACTTGTAGCGGTACGCCAACTTGCCCGCCGTGGTGGTCTTGCCGGCTCCCTGCAGCCCCATGAGCAACCAGACGTTGCCCTCGGAGCGCAGCATCGGCTGAACCGCCTTGCCGCCGAGCGTGTCGACGAGCTCCTGGTGAACGATGGCGATGACGCGCTGATCCGGCTGCAGCGAGGTGAGGAGCTCGGAACCGATCGCCTTCTCCTCGACCCGCTTGGTGAACTCGCGCGCGACCTCGAGGTTGACGTCGGCCTCGAGGAGGGCGACCCGCACCTCCCGCAACGCGGCCTTGACATCGGCTTCAGTCAGGCGACCGCGCCCACGCAGCCCCTCGAACACCGATTGGAGACGATCACCAAGACTCTGGAACATGCTCTCACTACCCTACGCGTCACGTCGCGCCCGACGTACGGGCCACCCGTCAGGGTAGCCGTCCAGCGCGGGAGTGGTCAAGCAGGCCCGGTGCTAGAGTGAACCTGCATGAGTCTGTCTGGTTACCGCGTGAGGCACGAGTTCCCCCTACGCCGGCTGCGCAGGAGCCTGCGCGCCGGTGGTCGGGTGGCGCTGGCCGTCCTCGCCATCGGCGCGGGCGCCGTTCACGCGCAACTGCTCGCCGACGTCATGGTCGCGACCGCCATCAGCGCCACGTTCGACACCTCGGTGCGGTTCCCGTCGGGGAGCCTCAGCGCCTCGGGGCCGGCGGTCGATTCGTTGATCGCGTCGCTGCCCGACGCCGGCGCCTGGACCGACTGGGAGGTGTACGTCGCGCGTGGCATCGCGGCCAACCTCCAGGCCGGGTTCGTCCACAACGTCATCACGTCGTTCGCGGTGGCAGGTTACTTCGAGGTCGACCGCAGCCAGACGAGCGTCGCCTCGGCAGGCGGGACTCAGACGCGTACGCGCGTGCAGTTCGAAGGCGTCGACGGCTCGAGCAGGGTGCTCTACCTGATTGGCTCGGGCCAGGAGGTCGCGTGGCTCACCGCTCGCTCGCGCTGATCGCGTGCCTGTTCCTCGCGTCCGTCGCGCCGGCATTGGCCCAGGCGCCCGACCAGACGTACACGGCCGCTGCGCGCGCAGCGGCTGACGCTCTCGCGGTCGCTGAGCGCTCCGGCGAGACCCCGCACCCCGACAGGCCCGTGTGGAGCGCAGCGTTCGAGGCGGGCGAGGGCGCGCTGCGAACGGCGCGCGGGACGGGCGGTCAAGACGACATCATCGCCGCACTGCGCTTCAACGGCCGCGTGTACGCCCTGGTCGGCTGGTACAGCCGGGCGTTCGAGGCGTTCCAGGAGCTGCTCGCGCTCGGCGCGCGGTTGGGTGAGGAGCCCGTGCCGTCAGCCGTGTCCGACCTCGTGCAGCCAAGCGACCGTGACCTGTTCGTCGCAGCGGCGACCCAGCTCGGCTTCGCGCGCTACCAGGCAGGCGACACGGAGGGTGCGAGAGGCTACTACCTGCGCGTGCTCGAGGTGGTCCCCGACGAGCAGGAGGCGCTGCGGTGGCTGGGGCGTATCGCGTTCGAACAGAGCGACGTCGAGGGGGCGAGGACGGCGGTCGAGTACTTCGAGCGGCTCGCCGGGCTCTACCCTGACGACGAGTCGGCCGCCTACTACGCGGGGCTGAGTCGTGACAGGGTCGCGTTCGGGGTGACCGCGAGCGACGCCTTCCAGGCGGGCCTGCAGCGGTACGAGGCCGGCATGCTCGAGGACGCGCTCGTGGAGTTCACCGCTGCGCTCGCCGCCAATCCCGCCTACGTCGACGCTGCGGTGTGGGCCGGTCGCATAGAACTGGAACTCGGTCGACCCGCGCGGTCGGTGCCGCACTGGCGCAGCGTCGTCGAGGCGCGCCCCGACGACGCAGGAGCCGCATGGTTCCTCGGTTACGCACAGACACAGGAGCGGTGGGGGGTCGAGGCGGGCGAGCGCTACTACCGTGGCCTCGCAGCCTACGAGAACGGTGACCTCGAGACCGCGATCGCCGAGTTCAGCGCGGCGACCCAGGCGAACGATGCCTTCGTCGACGCGTTCGTGTGGGCAGCCCGCTCGCTTCAGGAGAACGGCCAACCGCTCGAGGCGATCCCGTTCTGGGAGCGCGTGCTGGCGCTCGACCCCGGCGATGACCGCGCGCAGTGGTACCTGACCAGAGCGCGTCAGGCACTCGAGTTCGGGCCGGTCGCGGGGCCGGCCTACTACGACGCGCTCGCGCACTACCAGGCCGGCGATCCAGACGAGGCGGAGCGGCTGTTGCGCATCGCGGTCGCCGCCGACCCCGACTTCGCGCAGGCATGGGGTTACCTCGGACGCATCGCCTTCCAGGACGGCCGCTTCGCGGAAGCGGAAGAGGCGTACGGTAGGGCTGCTGCCGCGGCTCCCGATGTGGATGACTACGCCTTCTTCGCCGAGGAGGCGCGCCGCATGCAGGCACCAGACGAGGTCGATGACGTGGTGCCGCTGGCACCGGGCGGCGAAGCTCCCGACGAGGCACCCGAGCGAGAACCAGGGGAGACACCCCAAGACGAGGACGTGGATGGCGGATGAAACAGTACGAACGGCGCGTTGACGAGCAGGGCAGAGCGTACCTGGCGACCGACCTTGCGGGCTTCTTCCTGACCCGCCTGCCGTTGCTCAACAAGAGCACGGCGTTCACCGCGGAGGAGCGAGCCGAGTTCGGGCTCGAGGGCCTGCTGCCCCCGCACGTCACGACGCTCGAGGAGCAGTTGACGCGCACCTACGCGAACTACCAGCGCGCGACGACCAACATCGGCAGGCACGTGTACCTCCGGACCCTGCAGGACCGCAACGAGGTCCTGTTCTACGCGCTGGTCGAGAAGCACCTCGAGGAGATGCTGCCGATCATCTACACCCCGACCGTCGCAGAGGCCGTGCAGCGGTTCAGTCACCTGTACCGCTACCCGCGTGGCCTGGTGATATCCACCGACAACATCGACAAGGTCGACGAGGTGCTGTCCCATACCCCGATGCCTGACGTCAGACTGGCAGTCGCTACCGACTCTGAGGGCATCCTCGGCATCGGCGACCAAGGGTACGGAGGGATGGCCATCTGCATAGGCAAGCTGGCCCTCTACACCGCCGCTGCCGGCATCGACCCGGCCACGACGCTGCCCATCGAGCTCGACGTCGGCACCAACAGAGCCGACCTGCTCGACGACCCGCTCTACCTCGGGGTCAGGCACGAACGCCTCGACGGTCAGGCGTACGACGACTTCATCGAACGCTTCGTGAACGCGTTCGCGAGCCGCTTCCCCGACGCGCTGCTCCAGTGGGAGGACTTCAGCAAGCAGAAGGCGTTCGACGTCCTCGAGCGCTACAAGGACAGGCTGCCGTCGTTCAACGACGACATCCAGGGCACCGGCGCCGTCGTGCTCGCCGGGTTGCTGGCCGCGTCACGCAAGACGCGGCGCAACCTCACCGACGAGGTCATCGTCGTGCACGGCGCCGGGGCAGGGGGTGTCGGCGTCGCCCGCCAGGTCATCGAAGGGTTGACACGGCAGGGCCTGTCGCGGCGCGAGGCCGTGAACCGCGTGCTGGTGGTCGACTCGCGTGGGCTGATCGTCGCGGGCAGGGCAGGGCTCGAGCCGTACAAGGAGAGCGTCGCGCAAGAGGGCGGGCGTGTCGCGAACTGGGAGACGGCCGGTGCCGTGCCGACGCTCCTCGAGACCATCACCAACGCGAAGGTCACGGTACTGCTCGGCCTGTCGGGCCAGCGCGGCGCGTTCGACGCCGAGGTGGTGAGAGCCGTTCACGCCAACACGCCGTCACCCGTCGTGTTCGCGCTCTCCAACCCGACGGACAACAGCGAAGCCGTACCGTCCGACGTGTACGAGTGGACAGGCGGTCAGGCCATCGTCGCGACGGGCAGCCCGTTCCCCGACGTCGAGCACGCCGGCGTGCTGCACCCGATCGGGCAGGGCAACAACGCCTTCGTGTTCCCTGGCATCGGTCTCGGCGCGATGCTGGCGCAGGCGCGGACGGTCACCCCCGGCATGCTCAACGCGGCAGCGGAGGCGCTCGCCGACTACACCGATCCGCTGAGCATCTCGAAAGGCAGCGTGTACCCCCGCATCAGCGCGTTGCGGCGAGCCAGCAAGCACGTCGCCGTCGCGGTGCTGCGGCAGGCTCTCGATGAGGGCTCCGCGGGCCGCGCCGTCACGGGCGAGCTCGCCGACGTCGTCGCGAGCGCCATGTGGGAGCCGCGCTACCTGCCCATCAGGAGGGCGTGACGCTTGCGCACGGTGGTCATGAGGGTGGTCGCCCTCGCGCTGCTGCTCCTGCTCGCGCTGGTGGGGATCATCACCACGCGCACCGTGCAACGCCTCCCCGACACCCTGATCTTCTACGTGAGGGACACAGGCTCGACGTTCACGCTCGAAGGCGTCCCCCGACGACTGGGTGACGCTGACCTCACGACGCGTGTGCGGGCCCAGGTCACGGCGCTGTCGACGGGTCCGACTGCCGACGAGGCCGCGCGCGGCTTGAGCAGCGCGGTCCCAGGTGGCGTCGTCGTGCTCGACGCGAGGCTCGACGCCGGCGTCCTCACAGTCGACCTGTCACCCGAGTTTCATGCAGGCGGCGGCGCCGCGTCTATGCTGGGCCGATTG
>Ga0123332_1002670_pt1 | contig 16714 bp, 12 predicted proteins | sample BioC12SIPDNA_4_FD_89958 | JGI IMG/M metagenome (GOLD analysis project Ga0123332, IMG submission 89958) | Anaerobic biogas reactor microbial communites from Washington, USA - Biogas_R2_A C12 SIP DNA | ecosystem: Engineered > Bioreactor > Anaerobic > Unclassified | place: Washington, USA...
CACGGGGTCGCCCACGACGACCAGGCCGTCGTCGACGAGGGTCTTGACCGTCAGGCCGGCGTCGAACTCGGCCAGGTCGAGGTCACGACCGAAGCGGCCGAAGGTGGTGCCGCCACCGACGGTGACCAGGAGGCGCCAGCGGTCGCGGTCGATCGCGACCTCGTCGGTCGGGAGCTCCGGGTTCAGCGCCAGCCCGACGTCCGACGAGGGCAGCAGCTCCTCGACCGGTCGCCAGGTGTCCAGCCGCTCCTGGGCGGCGGCGAGGGCCTCGATGGCGTCGGCCGGATCGCCCGCGCCGTCGTGGGTGCGGTCGGCCTCGAAGACGAACGAGCCCTCGCCGAAGCGGAGCAGCTCGAACAGCGCCGCCACGGCTTCGCCGCCCGGCGCGGGTTCGCCGCCGACGATCGCCCCTTCGTCGAACCAGAGGCGACCGTGGCCACGGTCGCCCTCGATCATCAGCTCACCCGTCTTGCCGGTGCTCGCCAGCAACTGGACCAGGTCAGCGAGGGCGAACGTGTCGAGAGTGCCCTGAAGGGCCACAGCCCACCTCCATCGTCATGGGACCCGGCTCCATCGGCACCGAGGCGGTGGCCTTGAGCGGGAGCGGGGTCCGACAGGCTAACGCGCCGATGCCGGGCTGTCGCCGGCGCGGTCACGACGTCGGGAGCAGGGCGCCGGAGGTTCAGCGGTGACCGCTCAGGTGGGCGACCCCGGCCGCCGACATCACCTCGACCGGCGGGTCCTCGCCGGTCCACGCCCGGAACGCGTGGGCCGCCTGGTGGACGAGCATGCCCACCCCGTTGACGGGCACCGCGCCGCGCCGGCGAGCCTCCGCCAGCAGGGCCGTCTCGATCGGGTCGTACACGATGTCGACCACAACCTGCCCGGCACCGAGGCGGTCGGCGTCGACGGGGAGGGCGCCATCGTCGCCCATGCCGACCGGCGTGGCGTTCACGACCAGATCGGCGTCGTCGACGGCCTCGGGTCCCGCGACCCGCCCCCGGGGGCCGGCGAGGGCGGCGGCGACCTCGGCGCGCGCCGGGCTGCGGTTGACCACGCCCACGTCGGCGGCGCCCGCGTCGGCGAGGGCGGCCACGATCGCCCGGGCCGCGCCGCCCGCACCGACGACGACGCACCGGCGGCCGTCGGGGTCCCAGCCGTGGTCGACCCGCAGCGAGTCGAGGAAGCCGGCGCCGTCGGTGCTGTCGCCCTCGATCTGGGTGCCGCGCCAGGTCAGGCAGTTGACGGCGCCGAGCCGTTCGGCGGTGGGCGTCACCCGGTCGACGACCTCGATGACGGCGGCCTTGTGGGGCATGGTCACCGACATCCCCGCGACCCGTAGGGAGCGCATGGCCGCCACCGCGTCGGCCGCCCGACCCTCCGGAACCGAGACCGCGAAATACTTCCAGTCGAGCCCGAGCGCGGTGAACGCGGCGTTGTGGATCACCGGCGAGAGCGAGTGCTCGACCGGATGCCCGATGACCCAGCACACCCGTGGGCTGCTCATCCGCGCCTCCTACCCGCAGCCCAGCCCGGCGGCCTCGCACGCGGCTCGGGCTTCGAGGAACTCGTCGTAGTCGTCGGTGAAGGTGTGGACGCCCGGCTCGGCCAGCACGTAGTAGAGCCACGGGCCCGGCTCGGGGTTGAGGGCGGCGTCGATCGAGGCCCGACCGGGTGCCGCGATCGGGGTCGGCGGCAGTTCGAGCCGGTTGCGGGTGTTGTAGGGCGAGTCGGACTCGAAGTCGATCGGCTGGCCGGTGACGTCGGCGAGGTAGGCGCTGGTGGCGTCGATGCCGAGGCCACCGATGCCCTCCTGCGCCCCGTGCAGGATGCGGTTGTAGATCACCCGGGCGATCCGGGGCGACTCGCCCGGGTTGCCGGTCTCCCGCTCGATCAGCGACGCGACGATCAGGACCTCGTAGGCGGACAGCGGCGGCAGGTTGTCGCCGGTGAGGCCGACGTCGATCCCGGCGGCGACCGCCTGACGGTCCATCTCGGCGACCATCCGCTGGACGAGGGTCGCCTCGGTGTCGTTCGGTCCCACCTCGTAGGTCGACGGGAAGAGCATCCCCTCCATCAGGGGCACCCCCTCGGGCGGAGCGAGGTCGTCGGGGACGAAGCGGCTGCGGTTGGCGGGATCGGCGATCGCGGCCCGCAGCGCCTCGGGGTCGAAGCGGGGAACGTCCTCGACGATCGCGTCGATCATCTGGTCGATCCGGAGGCCCTCCGGGACGGTGACCGACACGTTGGCGACCTCGATCGGGCCGGCCTCGATCACCGCCAGCACCTCCTCGAAGGACGAGTTGCGCTGGAACACGTAGCGGCCGGCCTGGAGGTCGACGTCGCGGTTGCGGATCCAGAAGCGGAACAGGGTGCCGTTGGCGACCACGTCGGGGCCGGCGAGCAGCGACCCGAGGTCGGTCACCCGCGATCCGGTGGGGATGTCGACGGTGACCTCCTCGCCCGGGGGGCCCGGCGGGTCGACCTGGCGCTGGTACCAGCTGCGGGCCCCCAGACCGAGGCCGGCGAAGAGGACCACGATCAGGATCAGCACCACCGCCACCTTCGGCAGACCTCCCCGGTCCGAGGGCAGCTCGACGATGTCGTCGTCGTCGGCGACGTCGGTCATGGCGGGTCGGTCTCCTCCGGGGGGTCGAGGGCTCCGGCCACCACGTCGACGGGGGCGCCGCCATCGAGCCAGCTCTGGAGCAGCACCGCCGCGGCGGCACGGTCGACCACCCTACGCCGCGCCCGCTCGTCGAGACCCTGCTCGGCCAGCAGCCGGTGGGCGGTGACCGTGGTCAGGCGCTCGTCGTGGAGCACGACCGGAACCGGCAGGGCGCGCTCGAGGGCGGCGGCCTGCGCCTCGACCGACCGGGCGGCGGGGCCGCGGCGGCCGTCGAGCGACAGGGGCCAGCCGACGACGACCACCTCGATCTCCTCGTCGACGACGAGGCGGGCCAGCCGGCGGCGCACCGCCTCCACGTCGCGGGCCGGTTCGATCACCGAGTGCGGGCTGGCCAGGATCCCCTCCCGGTCGCACACCGCGAGGCCGATGCGCTGCGTCCCCCAGTCGACGGCGAGGGCCCTCACGGCCGGGTGGTCAACCGGGGAGGCCCGCCGCGGCGCGCGCCCGTCCGAGGGCCTCGTCGAGGCCGCCGGGGTCGCGACCGCCGGCCACGGCGAGGTCGGCGCCCTTGCCGCCTCCGCCCCCGACCGCCCGGGCCGCGTCGGCGATCAGCTCGCCCGCGTTCAGGCCGCTGTCGGGGGTCACGGCGGCGACGAGCGCGACGCCACCCCCGTCGGGGGCTGCGCCGAGCACGACCCCCCGTATGCCGGGCTGGTCCCGGACCGCGAGGGCGAGCGTGCGCACCGCGTCACGGTCGAGCCCGTCGACGCGCTCGACGACGACCCCGTCGACCGCCCGCCCGGCGAGGTCGGAGGCCCCGCTGGCGGCCGCCTTCGCCTTGAGCGCGCCGACCTCGTCGCGCAGCGCCTTCAGCTCGCCGAGCCGCTTCTCGACGCCCTCGGCCAGCTCACCGACGGGAACGCCCACCAGCTCGGCGAGGCGGGCCAGGCGGGTCTCCTCGTCGCGGAGCCGCTCGACCGGACCGGTGCCGGTGACCGCCTCGACGCGCCGCAGGTTGGAGCCGATCGACCCCTCGGACACGATCTTCATCGGGCCGATCTGCCCGGTGGCGGTGACGTGGGTGCCACCGCACAGCTCGGTGGAGTGGCGCCCGGCCTCGAGCACCCGGACCCGGTCGCCGTACTTCTCGCCGAAGAAGGCGATCGCCCCCTTGGCCAGGGCCTCGTCCTTGGAGGTCTCGTAGTGGAGGACCGGGTCGTCGACCAGGACCGCCTCGTTGACGAGGTCCTCGATGCGGGCGACCTGCTCGTCGGTGACCGGCTCGAAGTGGCTGAAGTCGAAGCGCAGGCGGTCGGGCGCGACCAGTGAGCCCTGCTGCTTGACGTGCGGGCCGAGCACCTCCTTGAGCGCCCAGTGCAGGAGGTGGGTGCCGGTGTGGTTCCGCTTGATCGCGGCGCGGCGGTCGTGGTCGATCTCGGCGGTGACCCGGTCGCCGGGCGCGACGCCGTCGCCGACCGGACGGCCCCGGTGGCCGTGGAGCGCCGGGGCGACGTAGGTGGTGTCGACGACCTCGACCGAACCCGACGGTCCGGTGATCGTCCCGGTGTCGCCGACCTGGCCGCCGGACTCGGCGTAGAACGGCGTGCGGTCGAGCACGACGTCGACCAGGCCGTCGGCGCCGGCGACCGGCACCACCGCGAGCACGGTGGCCTCCGAGGTCTCCTCGTCGCGGCCGGTGAACTCGGTGGTTCCCCGGTCGGCGAGGAGCCCCTGGAACGTGGCCTGGGCGTCGCCGCCCATCTCGACGCCCTTGTTGCGGCGGCCCGCCTCCTTGGACTGGCGCTTCTGCTCGGCCATGTCCTCGTCGAAGCCGGCCCGGTCGACCGGATGTCCCCTGTCCTCGGCGATCTCGGCGGTGACCTCGTAGGGGAACCCGTACGTGTCGTGCAGGGTGAACGCGACCCGCCCGGCGAGCTCCTCGCCCTCGCCCAGCCCGGCCAGCTCGGCCTCGAGGATGCCGAGGCCGTTGCGGAGGGTCCGGCGGAACTGACCCTCCTCGCGGTCGAGCACGTCGGCGATCAGGTCGGCGCTGGCCCGGACCTCGGGGTAGGCGTCGCCCATGACGGTGGCGACCTCGGCCGCCAGCGGCGCGGTGATCGGCTTCTCGACGCCGAGCAGGTACGCGAACCGCACGGCCCGGCGGATGATGCGCCGCAGCACGTAGCCCCGGTCGCCGTTGGACGGGACGACCCCGTCGGCGATCAGGAACGTCATGGTGCGGGCGTGGTCGGCGAGCAGCCGCAGGGCGACGTCGCCCTCGTCGCTCCCGCCGAGGCGGGTGCCGGTGAGGCGCTCGGCGGCGTCGACCATGCGGCTGACCGAGTCGGCCGCGTAGAGCGAGTGGTTGCCCTGGAGCACGCCGAGCATCCGCTCGAAGCCGGCGCCGGTGTCGACGTTCTTCGACGGCAGGTCGGTGAGGCTGCGGTCGGCTCCCCGGTAGTACTGCGTGAAGACCAGGTTCCAGAACTCGACGAAGCGGTGCTCGGCCTCCGGGTTGGCGGGCCCGCCGTCGGGGCCGAGCCCGGGACCGAAGTCGAAGAACAGCTCGGAGCAGGGCCCGCAGGGCCCGACCTCGCCCATCTCCCAGAAGTTGTCCTCGTCGAGCCGCTGGATGCGCTCGACCGGGACGCCCACGGCGTCGGCCCAGATGTCGTGGGCGTCGTCGTCGGTGGTGTGGACGGTGACCCAGATGCGGTCGCCGTCGAGGCCGAGCTCCTCGGTGACGAACTCCCATGCCCACGGGATGGCCTCGGCCTTGAAGTAGTCGCCGAAGCTGAAGTTGCCGAGCATCTCGAAGAAGGAGAGGTGGCGCGGCGACCGGCCGATGGCGTCGAGGTCCTGGTGCTTGCCCTCGAGGCGGACGCACTTCTGCACCGAGGCGGCCCGCGGCGGGTCGTACGGCACCGGCTCCTCGCCGAGGAAGAACGGGACGAACTGCATCATCCCCGAGTTGGTGAACATCGGGGCCGAAGGGTGGTGCGGGATCAGCCCGGCCGAGGGCACGGCGGTGTGCCCCCGTTCGGTGAAGAACCGGGTCCAGGTCCGGCGCAGCTCGTCGGCGTCCATAGGTCCGCTCAGACTACCGAGCGGCCCCGTCGGGCCGGTCACCGGTTGGGGTCACGGGTTGGGGTCACCGGTTGGGGTCACCGGTCGGGGTCACCGGTCGGGGTCACCGGTCGGGGTCGACCGCGCAGGGGTCGACGCCCTTGAGGGCGAGGGTTCGGCCGACCGCCTCGTCGACGCGGGCCTCGGTGAGGCGGCCGTCGGCCACCGCCGCCGCGAGGGCGTCGACGAGGGCCGGCACGTCGGCGTCGGCGAACAGCACCATGTCGACCCCCGCGACGAGGGCCCGGGTGGCCGCCTGCGCCGGGGTCATGCGGTCGGTGATCGACGCCATGCCGGACAGGTCGTCGGTCATGACGACCCCGTCGAACCCGTAGTCGTCACGGAGGAGGGCGACGGTGGCGGGGCTGATCGACGCGGGCGTGTCCGGCTCGGTGAGGCCGGGGACGTCGAGGTGGCCCAGCATCACCGCGGCCCGGGTGTCGAGGCGGGGCAGGAGCTCCGCGTATGGCACGAGGTCGCGGTCGGTCAGCTCGTCGAGGGGCGGCGTCGTCGCCGCGCCCTGGTGGGTGTCGCCCGATGCGGCGCCGTGACCGGGGAAGTGCTTCAGGACGGGGACGATCCCCTCGGCGAGCAGGCCGTCGGCGTAGGCCCCGGCGTAGGCGACGACCGTCGTCGGGTCGGCGGACCACGAGCGGTCGCCGATGACGGTGCGGGCGGGCTGGTCGGACACGTCGACGACGGGGGCCAGGTCGACGGTGATGCCGAGGCCCGCCATGACCCGGGCCCGGCGGCGGGCGACGGCCTCGACCTCGGAGGGGGTCATCGTGGCCGCCATCGTCCGCGCCGACGGCACGTCACCATCGATGCGCTCGATCCGTTGGACCCGGCCGCCCTCCTCGTCCACGGCGACCACGAGACCCAGCGGCGACGCGTCCTGGAGCTCGGTGAGGGCACCGCCGGTGAGGAGGGTCGTGTCGTTGCCGCCGACGAACACGCCGCCGACGTGGTGGTCCTCGACCGCGGTCGTGGCGTCGGTCCGACCGGTCGGGTCGACGCCGACGACGACCAGGGACGCCAGCCGGGCCTCGATCGGCCAGGCCGCGATCGCGACAGCCGGGTCGCACGCGGGCGGGGTCGGCAGCGCTTCGGTCGTCGGCGCCCCGGTCGTCGGGGTGTCGGGCGTCGATCCGGCGGGATCGGTCGATGCGCTCGATTCGGTAGAGGCGCTCGAGCCGCCCGGGTCGCTAGGCGACGGGTCGGAGTCGGTCGCGTCGTTGGTCGGGGCGTCGCCGAGCGCCCACACGGCCACGCCCACGGCGAGGAGGGCCACCACCGCGACCAGCGCCGCGACGACCGGGCGCGACGGGCGCCGGCTCAGGAGGGACATCGTCGGGCCAGGCTAACGACGGTCCGGTGGTGGCCGGGGACGGGGTCGGCCCGAGGGTGACCGGGCGGGGTTCGGTCGGGCCGTCGACGCCTCCCGACGGTGTCGGCTGCCTGGGCGATGACGCCGGGGCAGGCGGGGTCGGTGGTTCCGCCGGGTCGCAGGGGTCCGGCGGTGCCGGAGGGGCGGCGGGTGAGCTCGGGCCGACGCGGAGCGGCGGGTCGACGAGCGGGTCGGCGATGCGGGGATCGTCACCGGTCGGCAACGGGTCGAGCGGAGCGGCGTGGTCGGGACGGAACTCGGGGCCGAGCCCGTAGAAGCCTCGGCGGATCCGCTCGGCCCGACCGGCGTCGTGCTCGTGCCCGAGCGCGTCGGCCAGGGCCTTGACCGGCGTCTTGCTGTCGACGACGTAGCCGTGGCGGTGCAGCCACGAGTGGATGTCGACCAGCGACAGCGGGCCGTACCGGTAGAGGACCCCGAGGCAGGCCTGCCGGAGCGTCGACCCACCCGCCACCCGGGCGTTCGGGGTGGCCGCGGCGAGCGGCGGGGACCCGATGGCCGGTGGGGTCCGGCCCTTCTGCCACGCGATGCGGGGCCAGAGGATGTCGCGCGTCTCGATCAACCGTTCCCGCACCCGCTCGCGTTCGACGACGGCGGCGCTGATGGCCGCCTCGATGCGTTCGAGCTCGACGAACAGGTCCTCGCGCTCCTGGTGCATCCGGTCGCGTTCGATGCGGCTGAGGGCCGAGGCGCGGCGGTTCGGGGCCAGGGTGCTGGGCCGGTTGGGCTTGGGGGGGCGCCGGGGGGTCGGGCCCCAGTCGTCCGGCTCGGGCCCGGGGTCGACCTCGGTCGTCGGGCCGGCCGTGGGGCCGGCCGAAGGGCCGGTCGTGGGGTCGGCTGCCCCGTGATCGGACGGCGACGGTGGGGGCGGCGGTCCGGTTTCGCCTGTGTCGGGCGGCTGGTCGGTCGGGTCGTGGCCCGCCCGGTCGGCGGGGTCGGTGTCGTCGAGCATCGTGCACCTCGTGCGGATCGAAGCGGTTCCCGGCGACCGGCTCGACGGCGGCGGCGGTCGCGATCCGCGTTCCAGGTGGGTGGCGCCGTGTGTCGACGATCAAACCACGGGGGTGTGACAGCGAGGCTCGGGTCGCCCCGCGGATCGGCCCGCCGCCCCGCCTCGCGCCGCCGTCGACCACACCGATCCCGACTGCGTCTGCTGGCGAATCGCTAGCGAATCGCTGTCCGACGCAGTCGGAAACAGCACGTCAGCTGCCGCGGACGACGTCGATTCGCTAGCGATTCGCTGTCCGACGCACCGCGAAGTGGGTGTTGGAGCGGGGTGTGGATCGGGCCAACCGGAATGGAGGCGCCCGACGCCGACGCGGGACGACGCCTACCCGGCCCGCCGCCCCTCGCCCCGCCCGACCCGATCCTCCACCTCGGCCCGCATCTCCGCCTCGCGATCGCGCATCGCCTCCCGCCCCTCGGTGACGGCCTCGCGTACGGCCGGCCCGACCCGCCGGGCGGCGTCGACCGCCCGCTCCTGCACCTTCTCCGGCACGTAGCGCTCGACGACGGTGCGGACCCGCCGCTGGACCCAGAGCGACGAGCCAAGTCCCGCCGCGGCACCGGTGACGAACCAGAACGATCGCTTCGGCATGTCCCCTGCCTACTCGCTACCCGCGCCCGCGCAGCTTGCGGGCCGCCCGCTGCGCGCCGGTGGCCGCCGCCGCCGTCTTGATCACCGGCCGGCTCAGCGCCACGTACGCGGCCCGGGACGCCCCGTCGACCCGCGACGACACCGCCTCGGCGGCGTCGATGATCTGGCCGACCCGCTCGGTCTCCGCCCCGGCGGCCCGCACCGCGGCGGTCGCCTCCTCCAGCGCGGGCAGCGCCTGCTCCCGGATGTCGGTCACCGCGGCGGCGACCTCGGCGAGCGTTCGGCTCAGCCGCACGACCAGCACGGTCAGCGCCGCCACCACCCCCAGCGCGGTGACGCAGGCGACCACGGCGGCTAGGTCGGCGGCCGTCACCGGTCGCCCCCCTCGCCCCGCCCCTCCGGCTCGTGCTGGGCGCGCAGGTCCTGCATGCGGCGGCTGATCTCCTCCTCGTGACCGTGGGACGACGGCTCGTAGTAGCGCCGTCCGACCAGCTCGTCGGGCAGGTGCTGCTGCGGCACCCAGCCCCGCGGGTCGTCGTGAGGATACTCGTAGCCCTCCCCGTGACCGAGTCCCTTCGCCCCCTGGTAGTGGGCGTCGCGCAGCGGCGAAGGCACCCGCCCGCCGGGGCCCCGCCGCACCTCCTCGCGCGCCGACCAGATCGCCATCGCCGTCCGGTTCGACTTCGGCGCGGTCGCCAGGTGGATCACCGCCTGGGCGAGGTTGAGCTGCGCCTCCGGCAAACCCACGTGGTCGACCGCCCGGGACGCCGCCTCGGCCACGAGCAGCGACGTCGGATCGGCCATGCCGATGTCCTCCGACGCGAGGATCACCAGCCGCCGGGCGATGAAGCGGGCGTCCTCGCCCGCCTCGAGCATCGTCGCCAGCCACCAGATGCCCGCGTCGGGGTCCGAGCCCCGGATGCTCTTGATGAACGCGCTGATCACGTCGTAGTGCTCGTCGCGCCCGTAGCGCAGCGCGTTGGCGCCGAGGGCGGCCTCCATGTCGCTCTCGATCACGTGCGGCGGCGAACCCCGTCCGCCCGCCAGCGCCACCGCGACCTCCAGCGCGGTGAGCGTCTGGCGCCCGTCGCCCCCCGCCCGCAGGACGAGGTGGTCGACGGCGTCCTCCGCCGCGGTCGCCCCCTCGGCCACGAGGCCGCGCGCGACCAGCTCCCTCAGGTCGTCCGCCCCCAACGGTTCGAGCCGGAACATCGTCGACCGGCTGAGCAGCGGCGGGTTGACCGTGAAGTACGGGTTCTCGGTCGTCGCCCCGACCAGGACGATCAGCCCCTCCTCGACGGCCGGGAGCAGCGCGTCCTGCTGCGACTTCGAGAAGCGGTGGACCTCGTCGAGGAAGAGGATCGTGCCCTGACCCCGCTCCCCCAGGCGCTGCCGACCCCGGGCGATCACCTCGCGCACGTCCTTCACCGTCGCGTCGACCGCGGACAGCGACTCGAACGCCTTCTCGGTCGCGGTGGCGACCAGGCGGGCCAGGGTGGTCTTGCCGGTCCCCGCCGGCCCCCACAGGATCGCCGACGAGAGCCGGTCGGCCTCGATCAGCCGCCGCAGCGGAGCATCCGGGCCGAGCAGGTGCGCCTGGCCCACCACCTCGTCGAGCGTCCGGGGCCGGAGCCGGTCGGCCAACGGGGCCCGGGCGGCCAACCGCTCCGACGCGGCCGCCGCGAACAGGTCCTCAGGCACCCGGCGAGGGTACCGCCGGGCCGGGGTACCGCCGCCCGCCCAACCGGTTCGCCGCCCGCCGCCCGCGCCGAGCACGATGGAACCCCTACGTGACGGCGACGTGCCGTCGGCCCCCCGAGGAGACTCCGAGATGACCGAGGCCGCCGGCCTGCGCACCCACTACTGCGGCGAGGTCCGGGCCTCCGACATCGGCCGGGAGGTGTCGGTCTGCGGCTGGGTCGGCCGCCGACGCGAGCACGGCGAGCACCTCGCCTTCCTCGACGTCCGCGACCACACCGGCATCGTCCAGTGCGTCGTCGACGGCTCGGTCGACGCCCGCAGCGAGTACGTCGTGCGCGTCACCGGCACCGTCGCCGGCCGGCCCGAGGGCACCGTCAACCCGAAGCTGCCCACCGGCGAGGTCGAGGTGCAGGACGCCACGGTCGAGGTCCTCTCGGTCGCCGAGCCGCCCCCGTTCCCCATCGACGAGCGGGCCGACGAGGTCGACGAACAGGTCCGCCTCCGGTACCGCTACCTCGACCTGCGCCGCGCCCGCATGCAGCGCAACCTCCGCCTCCGCGCCCAGGTGACCGCGGCGGTCCGCCGGGCGATGGACCGCAACGGGTTCGTCGAGGTCGAGACCCCGATGCTCATGCCCTCCACCCCCGAGGGCGCCCGCGAGTTCCTCGTGCCGAGCCGTCAGCGCCCCGGCTCCGCCTACGCGCTCCCCCAGAGCCCGCAGCTCTTCAAGCAGCTCCTCATGGTCGGCGGCGTCGACCGCTACTACCAGATCGCCCGCTGCCTCCGCGACGAGGACCTGCGCGCCGACCGCCAGTACGAGTTCATGCAGCTCGACATGGAGGCCAGCTTCGTCACCCAGGACGACGTCCTCGGCTGGGTGTCGGACGCCGTGCTCGACGCGGCCGAGGCGGTCACCGGCGAACGGCCGCCGGAGATCGAGCGCATGACCTGGCACGACGCGCTCGACCGCTTCGGCAGCGACAAGCCCGACCTGCGGTTCGGGATGGAGCTCGTCGAGCTGACCGCCCTGTTCGCCGACACCGGTTTCAACGCGTTCAAGGCGCCCACCATCAAGGGCATCAACGTCGTCGGAGGCGCGGCGGACCACGGCCGCAACAAGCTCGACGCCCTCACCGACCGGGCCAAGGGCCTCGGCGCCAAGGGCCTCGTCTGGATGAAGGTCGAGGCGGGTGGCGAGCTGGCGTCCCCGGTCGTCAAGTTCCTGTCCGACACCGAGAAGGCCGGCCTCGTCCAGGCGTTCGGCGCGGTCGAGGGCGACCTGCTGCTCCTCGTCGCCGACGAGTGGCTGCCCGCCTGCGAGGTGCTCGGCACGCTCCGCACCGACATCGCCCGTCCGCCGGTCCACGAGGGGCCCTACCGGTACCTGTGGGTCGTCGACTTCCCGATGTTCGTCGGCGTCGACGAGGCAGGGAACCCCAAGCCGGGTCACCACCCCTTCACCCGCCCCCACCCCGAGGACCTCGACCGGCTCGAGACCGACCCCCTCGCCGTCCGCTCGATCGCCTACGACCTCGTCCTCAACGGCTGGGAGCTCGGCTCCGGGTCGCTCCGGATCCACGAGCCCGACCTGCAGGCGCGCATCTTCCGCTTCCTCGGCATCTCCGAGGAGGAGGCCCAGGCCCGCTTCGGGTTCTTCCTCACCCCGTTCCGCTACGGCGCCCCACCCCACGGGGGCTTCGCGTTCGGCATGGAGCGCCTGGTCGCGATCCTCGCCGGCGAGGAGAACATCCGGGAGATCATCGCCTTCCCGAAGCCGCAGTCCGGCGTGGACCCGATGACCGACGCGCCGACCCCCGTCGACGACGCCGCCCTCGCCGACCTGGGTCTTCGCCGCCTCCCGCCCACCGCCTGACCGGGCCCCGTCCGCGGCGCGACCGACCGCCCGGGACCGGCTCCGACCCGCGCCGCGGGCCCGACCGGGGCGGCGACGACCGCCGGTAGGGTGCGGACGATGACCGGACATCCGTCGGCGACCGACGTGGCGGAGATCCTCGGCGCCGCGCCGACCCGGGCCTTCGTCGCCGGCGAGTGGGTCGACACCGGCCGCACCTTCCCGGTCGATGACCCGGCCACCGCGGCGCCGATCGCCGAGGTCGCCGACGTCGACGCCGCCCTCGCCCTCGACGCCCTCGCCGCGGCCGACGCCGCCCAGCCCTCGGTGGCGGCCCTCCCCGCCCGCGACCGGGGCGAGCTGCTGCGCCGCGTGTTCGAGCTGCTCCGCCGCGACCGGGAGCGCCTCGCCGTCCTCATGACGATGGAGATGGGCAAGCCCCTCGCCGAGAGCCGCGGCGAGGTCGACTACGCGTCGGAGTTCTTCCGCTGGTTCTCCGAGGAGGCGGCTCGCATCGACGGCGGCTACCGCCGGGCCCCGTCGGGCAACGGGCGCATCCTCGTCCTGCGCCGTCCGGTCGGCCCGTGCCTCCTGATCACGCCCTGGAACTTCCCCCTGGCGATGGGCGCCCGCAAGATCGCACCCGCGATCGCCGCCGGGTGCACGAGCATCGTCAAGCCGGCCGGGCTCACCCCGCTGACGATGCTCGCCCTCGCCGAGCTGGTCGCCGAGGCCGGCGCGCCGCCGGGGCTCCTGTCGGTGATACCGACCACCGACTCGGGGGCGACGACCGGTCCGCTCATCGCCGACGACCGCCTCCGCAAGCTGTCCTTCACCGGCTCCACCCCCGTCGGACGGACGCTCCTGCGCCAGGCCGCCGACCGGGTGCTCCGCGTGTCGATGGAGCTCGGCGGCAACGCCCCGTTCATCGTGTTCGAAGACGCCGACCTCGACGCCGCGGTCGACGGCGCCGCCCTCGCCAAGCTCCGCAACGGCGGCGAGGCGTGCACGTCGGCCAACCGCTTCCTCGTCCACGAGGCGGTCGCCGATCCCTTCACCGCCCGCCTCACCGAGCGGATGGCCGCCCTGACCGTGGGCCCGGGCATCGATCCCGGCGTCGACCAGGGCCCCCTCATCGACGCGGGCGCGGTCGACCGGGTCACCGGCTGGATCGCCGAGGCCGCCGACGCCGGGGCCGACGTGCGCCTCGGCGGCGGGCCGATCGACCGACCCGGGCACTTCGTCCAACCGACCGTCGTGGTCGGCGCACCCCGAGGATCGCGGCTCGACGCGGACGAGATCTTCGCCCCCGTCGCCGCGGTCTCCACCTTCGCCGACGAGGAGGACGCGATCCGACGGGCCAACGACACGCCCTACGGGCTGATCGCCTACGTCTACACCCGGGGCCTCGACCGGGCCCTGCGCGTCAGCGAGGCCCTCGAGACCGGCATGGTCGGCCTCAACCGGGGCGTCGTCAGCGACCCGGCGGCCCCGTTCGGCGGCGTCAAGCAGTCCGGCCTCGGTCGCGAGGGCGGCGCCGAGGGCATCGACGAGTACCTCGAGACAACCTACGTCTGCCTCCCCTGATCCGACGCCGGCCCCACCGCTCCCACCGGCCCGCCGCGGAGGTCAGGTCCGGCGCCCCCGCCCGGGCATGACCCGGTACGCGTCGTACACGCCGTCGAGGTTCCGGATGGAGCGGAGCACCGAGTCGAGGTGCTCCGGGTCGCCCAGCTCGACGTCGAACTTCATGTTCGTCACCCGGTCGGCGCCCGAGCGCGTCTCGCAGCCGAGGATGTTGATGTCGAGGTCGGCGAAGGCGCCCGACACGTCGCCCAGGAGCCGCGGCCGGTCGAGGGCGCGCACCTCGACGCCCGCCTCGAACGTGCCCGACCCCGAGCCGTCCCACTCGACCTCCATCAGCCGGGCGCCCTGGCCCAGCGCGAGCGACACGGCGTTGGCGCAGTCGGTCCGGTGGATCGACACGCCCCGCCCGCGGGTGATGAAGCCCATGATCTCGTCGCCGGGCACCGGCGTGCAGCACTTGGCCAGGCGGACCAGGACGTCGTCGAGGCCCTCGACGTGGACGCCGATGTCGGTCCGCCGCGACCGGCTGCGGCGCCCGGCGGCCGGGGCCGCGAGCTGGGCGGCGTCGTCGTCGGTGCCGCGCAGGCTCCGGCCGACGCGGGCGGCCACCGCCTCGGCCGACACGTGGTGCTCGCCGATGGCGGCCAACAGCGTATCGACGTCCGCGTAGTTCATCTCGGCGGCGACGTCGGCGAAGACCTGGGCGCCGAGCGAGTTCACCGGCAGCGACGTCCGCCGCAGGGCCTTGTCGAGCGCGTCGCGGCCGTTCTCGATGGCGTCGCCGCGCCGCTCCCGGGAGAACCACTGCTTGATGCGGTTCGTCGCCTTCGGGGTCTTGGCGATCTGCAACCAGTCCCGCTTGGGGCCGGCCCCCTTCGAGCTCGACCGGACGATCTCGCACGTGTCGCCGGACACGAGCGTGTACTCGAGCGACACCAGGCGGCCGTTCACCTTGGCGCCGGCGCAGGTGTGGCCGACCTCGGTGTGCACGGCGTAGGCGAAGTCGATCGGCGTCGCGCCCGCGGCCAGGGTGATGATGCGCCCCTGCGGGGTGAACACGTAGACCTCGTCCTGGTCGAGGTCGACCTTGACCTGGGCGTAGAACTGCTGCGGGTCGGTGATCTCCGACTGCCACTCGACGATTCGGTCGAGCCAGAGCATCCGGTCGCCGGACTGGCTGTCGTCCTTGTAGCTCCAGTGGGCGGCGACCCCGAACTCGGCCCGGGTGTGCATCTCGCGGGTGCGGATCTGCACCTCGATCGTCTTCCCCTGGGGACCGACGACCGTCGTGTGCAGCGACTGGTAGAGGTTGAACTTCGGGTGGGCGATGTAGTCCTTGAACCGGCCCTGCACCGGCGCCCACGTCGAGTGGACCGACCCGAGGGCGGCGTAGCAGTCCTTGACCTGGTCGACGACGACGCGGATCCCGACCAGGTCGAAGATGTCGTCGAAGGCCCGGCCCTTCACCACCATCTTCTCGTAGACGCTCCAGTAGTGCTTCGGTCGCCCGGAGACCTCGGCGTCGATCTGGAGTTCGCGCATCCGGAACCGCACCTCCTCGAGCACCTGGGTCAGGTAGAGCTCGCGCTCCGGCGCGCGCTGCTGGACCATGTGGTCGATCTCGGCGTAGCGGCGGGGGTGCTGGGTGGCGAAGGCGAGGTCCTCGAGCTGCTGGCGGAGGTCCTGCATCCCGAGCCGATGCGCCAGCGGCGCGTAGATCTCGAGGGTCTCGCGGGCGATGCGCTCGCGCTTCCACTCCGGCAGGGCGGCGATGGTGCGCATGTTGTGCAGCCGGTCGGACAGCTTGATGATGATCACCCGGACGTCGCGGGCCATCGACACGAGCATCTTGCGGACCGTCTCCGCCTGCTGGGCCTCCTTCGACTCGAAGTTGAGCCGTTCGATCTTGGTCACGCCGTCGACCAGGCGGCGCACCTGGGCGCCGAACTCCAGCTCGATGTCGCCCAGCGACGTCCCGGTGTCCTCGACCGCGTCGTGGAGCAGGGCCGCCGCGATGGTCACGTCGTCGAGCCCGAACCCGGCGACGATGCGGGCGACCTCCAGCGGGTGGGTGATGTAGGCCTCGCCGGACCGGCGCGTCTGGCCGGCGTGGGCCGCCTTGGCGGTCTCGTACGCCTTGACGATCAGCCCGGTCGGGCCCTTGGGGTGCTTGACGCGGTAGTCGGCGATCAGCGGGGCCAGCACCTGGTCGTTGGGCGCGGGGGTGCGCCGCCAGGGGAGCACGCGGTCGACCGTCGCCATCCCGCCAGCATGCCGCGTCCCACCCCGGTTCCGGCCGCCCCCGCACGACCGGTCCCGGAGGTCTGCGCCGGGGCGATCGGTTCGGAGGCTCAGCCGACGCCGAGCGGGATCACGTGGGCGGGATCGACGCGGTATCGCACGTGCGCGCCGACGGGGGGCGGGTCGAGTGCGGGCACGGTGAGCACCACGTCGGCCTCGGGCTCGACCACCCGCGCCCGCACCCGGCTCGCCGGACCCCGGAAGGTCACCGCGACCACCTCGACCTCGAGCGGACCGCCGGCGTCGGCGACCAGGGCCGCCCCGTGGACCAGGACCGGCCCGTCACCGAGGCCGAGCGATCCGGCCGCCACCGCGTCGAGCACGTTCTCGTGGCCGAGGAACCGGGCGGTCTCGACGTCCCCCGGGTCGCGCCACACGTCCGACACCGGGCCGTCCCGCACCACCCGCCCACTGCGCATGACCGCCAACCGGTCGGCGACCGCGTAGGCCTCCTCCTGGTCGTGGGTGACGAACACCGCGGCCACGCCCGTACCGGTCAGGATCCGCCGGAGGTCG
>Ga0123332_1002699_pt1 | contig 16623 bp, 12 predicted proteins | sample BioC12SIPDNA_4_FD_89958 | JGI IMG/M metagenome (GOLD analysis project Ga0123332, IMG submission 89958) | Anaerobic biogas reactor microbial communites from Washington, USA - Biogas_R2_A C12 SIP DNA | ecosystem: Engineered > Bioreactor > Anaerobic > Unclassified | place: Washington, USA...
CCCCGCAGGCGCCCGCCGGTCAGGAGGTAGGCCAGGCCGAGGCCCGCGAAGGTCACGACCAGCAGGGCGGTAGCGAGCGCGCAGGCGCGGCCCCAGCGGCCCTGCGCCGCCAGGTTCAGCACGTCGACGGCCGCCAGCGGCGTGTCGAACGACACCAGGAAGATCACCGTGCTGAGCGTACCCACGGCCTGCACGAACGTGAAGGCGAAGGCGGCCGCCACGGCCGTCCAGGTCAGGGGCAGGATCACGGTGAGGAACGCCCTGGCGCGGCTCGCGCCGAGGTTGGCCGCCGACTCGTCGAGGCTGGCCTTGAGCTGCTGCAGGGCGGCCGAGCAGATGCGGTAGCCGACGGGGAGGTACGACGCCGCCATCGCGATCACGATGAGCGCGCCGGTGCCCGTGAGCTTGAGGGGGGGTCGGTTGAACACCAGCACGTACGCCACGCCCATCAGCGTGCCGGGCACGGCCGCGGGCAGCAGCGTGGCGAGGTCGAGGCCGCGCCTGAGCGGCACGCGGGTCCGGTGGACGAGGTAGGCCGTGACGGCCGCGACGAGGGCGCCCAGGAGGGCGGCCGACGCCGCGAAGCGCACCGAGTTCAGGAGCGGGCGCGAGCGCGTCAGCACGTAGGCGTAGTGCTCGCCCGTCAGGGCGTGGTCGACGCCCCACAGCCGCGTGAGCGAGCCGGCCACGACGACGCCCTGCGACGCCGCTACGAAGAGCGTGACGGCCGCGCACAGTCCGAACAGCGCCCAGCGCAGCGCCGGCGGCGGCAGGGGCGCCTCCAGCCCCGAGGCGCGGCCGCCGACGGTCGTGAAGCGACCGGCCGTCGCGGCCTGAACGCGCTGCTGGGCGGCGAAGAGCAGGACCGCCGGCACCAGCAGGAGCAGGCCGAGCGCGGCGCTCGTGCCCACGCTGGCCCAGCCCGTGAGCTCGGTGTAGACCTCGGTCGCCAGCACCCGGAAGCGGCCGCCGACGAGCATCGGGTTACCGAAGTCGCCCAGCACGCCGATCCCTATGAACAGGCCGGCGGCGAGGAGGCCGGGCGTCGCCAGCGGCAGCGTCACGGTGCCCAAGAGGCGCCACCGGCTCGCGCCCAGGCCCCGGGCCGCCTGCTCTAGCCTGGCGTCGTGGGCGAGGAAGACGCCCCGCAGCACGAGGTAGGCGACGGGGAAGAACGACAGGGTCTGGGCGAGCCACACGCCGTGCCACCCGTAGACCGACGTCTCGAGGCCGAGCAGGTGGTACGTCAGGAGCCCGCGCCGGCCCACGAGCAGGATGAACGCGAGGCCCGAGACGAACGAGGGCGTGACGAGCAGCACCAGCGGCACGGCCTCGAAGAGGCGCCTCAGGGGCAGCCGCGCGCGCGTGACGGCGAAGGCGTAGAGCGTGCCGAGCACGAGCGACGACGCCGTGGAGAGGCCCACGAGCGTGAGGGTGTTGAGCGCGGCCGTGCGCCAGCGCGGCGTGGCGGCCACCCGCGCCCAGTCGGCCGGCCCCGGGGCGAACGCCACCGCCACCAGCGGCGCCACCACGAACCCGAGCAGGAACAGGGCGACGGCCGCGTGGCCCAGGGCCAGCACCGGGTCGTGCCCGAGGTCCCGCAGCCAGCGCCGCAGGACCCCCCGCCCGCCGGCCGCGGCGCCGACGGCCGCGGCCGCCATCCTCAGTCGACCACCTGCTGCCAGCGGAGCAGCACCTCGTCGCGCTGCTCCCCGGCGAGCTCGGCGTCGTAGTCGATCATGTCGAAGCTGTCGCGCGGCGGTGCGCCCTCGGGCACGGCGGCGTCGGGGTTGAGGGGCGTCGTGAACGACTGCGCCGCGAACGCGGTCTGCGCCTCGGCCGAGAGCACGAAGTCGACGAACGCCCTCGCCCCCTCGGGGTTCGGGCCGTTCGCGATGATCGCCAGCGCGCCCACCTCACCGACGGTGTCGGGCGGCACGACCGTGGAGACGGGGAAGCCGTCGGCGCGGTAGCGCGCCAGGGCGTGGACGTAGGCGACGCCGATCGCGTACTCGCCGGCCCCCACGAGCTGCGGCGGCGCCCCGCCGGAGGGCGGGAACTGGCCGACGAGCGGGGCGAGCCGCTCGAGGTACTCCCAGCCCGCGTCCCAGCCGAGGCGCTGGAGCTGGTTCTGCACGAAGAGGTAGGCGGTCGACGACGCCGTCGGGTCGGTGAGGACGACCTCGCCCTCGAGCTCGGGGTCGAGCAGGTCGTCCCAGGTCGCGGGCAGCGCCTTGTCGCCGTAGAGGTCGCGGTAGCGGTCCTCGTTGACGCCGATGCCCAGCGCCGTGAGGTAGAAGCCCGTCCAGTAGCCGTCGGGGTCGGCGGTCTGGGGCGAGAGGCCCGCCGCCAGCGGCGAGCGGTAGGCCGCCAGCGCCCCCGACTCCGCCAGCGCGATGTACTGGCTGCTGGGTCCGCCGAGCAGGACGTCGGCCTGCGGGTTGCCCGCCTCGGCCATGACCCGGCTCACGAGCTCGCCCGTCGAGGCGCGCAGGTACTCGACCCGCGTGCCGGTGGCGGCCTCGAACATCTCGGCGAGGAGACGCACGTCGTCCTCGTTCACGATCGCGTACACGCGCACGACGTCCTGGGCCGACGCCCAGGCGGCCGTCAGCGCGACCGCGACCAGCGCCGCGCGCAGCGGCCGGCGCAGCCAGTGTCGCAGGTGATGCCTCAACGCGCACCTCCGGTAGGGCCGCGTCGCCGACGGCGTCACGGCCTCGCGGGCGGGGCGGGGTCGCCCCGTCTGCCAGAGTCTAAGCCCGGGCGCCGCCGCGCGCCCGGGCGGATGGGCCGCGGCTACTTCCCGGCGAAGCTCACGTCGGGCACGGCGAGGCTCGGCGCCGTCACGGCGCCGGCGCCGCGCGGGTCGGCGTGCGTCTCGGGGACGTCGCCCACCTCGTCGATGCGCTGCAGCAGCTCGAAGAGGTTGAACGACACGGCGAAGTCGTCGACGGGGAACGTCTCCCCGCCCACCGTCTCGAGCCCCATCGCCTGGAGGCTGACGTCCCCGGTGATCGGGTTCGCGCCCGCGTGCACGCCCATGAGGTCGGTGACGAGCACGCCGTCGCCGGGCGTGACGCCCGCGCCGGGGGAGAGCACGAGGTTCGTGATGCCCACGCCGAGCGTGCCGGCGTACGACCGCTGCGCGTGCCCCGTCGTCTGTTGGCCGGTCCGGGCCGCGGTCTCGGTGTTGTGCAGGAACGAGCGCAGCACCCCGTCCTCGACGAGCACGACGCGCCGCGACGGCGTGCCCTCGCTGTCGAACGGTCGGCTCGCGAGGCCTCCGCGCAGCGTCGGGTCGTCGACGAGCGTGAAGCCCGCCGCGGCCACGCGCTCGCCGAGCTTGCCGGCCAGCGCGCTCTTCCCCTCCGCGAGCGTCTTGCCCGACAGCGAGTACGCCAGCAGGCTCAGCAGGGTCGACACGACCCGCGGCTCGAGCACGGCGCGCCGGCGCCCGGTGGTGAGAGGGCGCGCGCCGAGGTGGCGCCCCAGGCCCTCGAGGGCGCGCAGGGCCGTGCGCCCCGGCTCGAGCTGGTGGAAGTCGTTGGCGTGGGCGAACTCGAAGCCCTGCTTGACGCTCCCGTCGGCGCGCATCACGAGCCCGGCGACGAGGGACGCGCGGCCGCTGCGGTACGAGCCGTCGACGCCCCTCGTCGAGCCGATCACGGTCTCGCCCTGGCTCTCGCCGTAGAGGGCGTACTGCACCGACTGCACGCGCGGGTCACGCTTGAGCTCGGTCTCGAGGCTCACCGCCTTGTCGCGCTTCTCGGCCACGGTGCCGGAGAGGCCCTCGTCGACGAGGTCGTGCCGGCCGAGCGCGCCGCCGGCGGGCAGGGCCGCCGCGCCCGCGGGCTGCAGGGCGGCGTTCTCGATGGCCTCGGTCAGCGCCCAGGCCAGCGAGCCCTCGCTGAGGTCCTCGGTCGAGGCGTAGCCGACGCGGCCGCCGTCGACGACCCGCAGGCCCATGCCGCCGCGCGTCGCGACCGTCGTCTCGCCCGCCTTGCCGTCCTGGGCGTTGATCTGCAGGCGGCGCTCGACGCTGCCCAACACCTCCAGGTCGACGCCGCGGCGCCCCGCCTCCGCCAGCAGCCAGCGCTTCGCCTCCTCGAACGTCATGCCTCGCCTCCGACCACGATCTCGCTCACGAGCAGGTGGGGCTGCCCGATCTCGGTGGGGACGTACCCGGACTTCGAGCCGCACATGCCGGGCTCGTTCGACCCGTCGTCGGACACGGCCACGACCTTCTTGATCGTGTCCGGGCCCTTGCCGAGCAGCATCGCGCCGCGCACCGGCTCGGCGATCCGGCCGTCGCGGATCATGTAGCCCTCCTTGACGGCGAAGTTGTACTCGCCGGAGCCGGGGCGCACCTGGCCGCCGCCCATGACCTTGGCGTAGAGGCCGTACTCGACGCCGGCGAACAGGTCCTCCTTGGGCGTATCGCCGTTCAGGACGAACGTGTTCCGCATGCGGGAGGTGGGCGCGAAGGTGTAGTCCTGCCTGCGCCCCGAGCCCGTGGGGCGGTAGCCGGTCACGAGGGCGCCCCACCTGTCGACCATGTAGCTCGTGAGCACGCCGTTCTCGATGAGGACCGTGCGCTCGGTGGGGGCGCCCTCGTCGTCGATGCGGGTGGAGCCCCAGGCGTGCGGGATCGTGCCGTCGTCGACGTAGGTCACGACGGGGCTCGCGACCTGCTCGCCCAGGCGCCCCGCCAGGACCGAGGCGTTCCGCGCCACGGACGTCGTCTCCAGCAGGTGGCCGAGGGCCTCGTGGAAGATCACGCCGCCGAACGCGTTGCCGACCACCACCGGCATCGTGCCGGCGGGCGCCTTGCGGGCGCGGAGGTTCGTGAGGGCGATCTCGGCCGCCCGCCGCCCGGCCTCCGCGGGCGGGTGCGTCTCGAGGAGCTCGAGGCCCACGGAGAGGCCCGGCCCGTGGTGGCCCGTCTGGGTCTCGACGCCGTCCGAGGCGATCACGTGCACGACGAGGCGCGTGCGCGTGCGCTGGTCGTCGGCCAGCACGCCGTCGGTGTTCGCGACCATGACCTCCTGCTCGACCTCGGCGAGGGTGGCCTCGACCTGCTTCACGGCCGGGTCGACGCGGGCGCCGGCGTCGGCCTCGCGCAGGCGCTCGAGGCGCCAGCGCTTGTCGCGGGCGTCGGGGGGCACGCGGGGTCCCGGCAGCGGCACGAAGGCGTCCGACCGCCTCAGGTCGAGCCCGCCGCGGCCGCCGGCGTCAGGCCGGCCTACACCGTCGTCCCGGACCGCCACGAGGCTGTCGAGGACCTCGGTCAGCCCCGCGTCGGAGAGGTCGTTCGTGTAGCCGTAGAGGACGTCGTGACCGAAGAAGAGGCGGATGCCGGCGCCGAGCTGGACGACGCTGGTCGCCTCCTCGACCGCGCCGTCCACGACGCGGAGGACGCGGCGGCGCCACCTCTCGGCGTACACCTCGGCGAAGTCCGCCCCGGCCGCCTTGCCGCGCGCCAGCAGCGCGCTCACGCTGTGCGTATCGACCATGGCCGATGCTAACTCGCGGACCGTATAGGCGAGAAGCGATGGAGGGCGGAAGGAGTGGCCGGGCCGACGGCCAGGAGCGCTTCTGCGGCCGCCACGCCGGCGCCTGCCGCCGCGCCGGGGAGGTAGGACCCTCCGGGCCCGGCGCTCATGGCAGCGTCACCGCGTGGACCTGGACCGTCACGTCGCCGTCCTGGCTCGGCACGGCGGTGGCGGGCCTGGCGGCGGCCAGCGCGGCCCCCGACTCCGGCAGCCCCGCCACGACCTCGACGACCCGGACGCGGTACGGGCCCTCGTTGCGGAACGTCAGCTCCACGACGCGGCCCTCGCAGCCGTGGCCGCGGCACTGGACCAGCCTGTCGCGCAGGCCCGCGACGCGCCGGAAGTCCCAGGCCTGCACCGAGCCGACGAACCGGACCTCGGCGAGGCCCACGTCGGCGGGCAGCGCCAGCAGCGTCGCCAGCGGGGCGGCCGACGTGCGCAGCGCCACGCCCACGACCCGCTCCTCGCCGCGCTGCTCGTCGTAGACGACCTCGAGCGTCGGCGGCGTCCCGGAGGCCGCCGGGGCGGGCGCGTGAGGGTAGCGCGACCCGGTGAAGGGGAGGAGCGCGGCCGGCTCGCGCCAGTCCGCGACGGCGGCGAGGGCGGGAGGCAGCGGGCCGTCGGGCCTGGGGTCGGCGAGCCAGCGCGAGTTCGTCAGCGCGCCGTCCTCCCACTCCTGCAGGTGCGCGAGAGAGAGGCGGCGCGGCCACAGCTCCGTGTAGGCCGGCGTGAGCAGCGCGACGCCCAGGGCGGCGACGGTGACGACCCCGGCGAGGCCGGCGGCCAGCATCGCCGCGCGGCGCGGGCGGTCGCGCGGCGTGCCGGCGCGACGGTCGACGGCGGGCCGGGCGCCGGGCGCGGCGGGCACGTCCTCGGGCCGGGGCAGGCGCTCCTCGGGCGGCGCCAGCAGCGGCGCGGCGGTCCCGGCGACCAGCGCGACGACGACCGCGACGGCGCCCGCGAGGGCCAGGCCGAGGCCGCCCTCGATGTCGACCGCCAGCGGCAGCCAGGTGTAGGCGGCGACCGCCGCGGCCAGGGCGGTCGCGCCCAGCGACCACCCCCGCCGCGCCCGGCCGAGCCAGGCCGCGACGACCAGCAGGAGGGCGGCAACGAGGAGCGTCACGAGCAGCTCGGCGGCGGCGCCGGGCAGGACCGCGGCCACGCCGGCGGTGACGACGGCCCACACGGTCCAGGCGCCCAGCGCGAGGCCCCAGCGACCGGCGTTCCGCGCCGCCGGCGCGACCGCGAGGGAGACCGCCAGCACCGCGGCCGCCCACACGGCGACGCGGGTGGGCAGGGGGCGGGCGTACCACGGCTCCGCCTCGGGACGGACCACGCTCAGCAGGGCGGGCACGCCCGACCCCAACAGGCCCGCCAGGACGAGGGCGCCGACGACGGCCGCGACGCCCAGGCCCCAGCCCGCCAGCGTCACCCGCCGCGCGCGCCGCGCCCCCACGAGCGCGGCGGCCACCAGGGCGAGGCCGAGCAGGGCGAGCGGCAGCGTGGCGCCCAGCGGCGCCTGGAGCACGAGGCCGGGGGCCACGTAGGTGAACACGGCGGCGCCGCCGGCCGGTGCCGCGAGGTCGGCGTCGCCGAAGGCCCTGGCGGCGGCCAGGGCGTTCTCGCCGTGGTGCTGCAGGCTCGCCAGCGACAGGTTCGCCACGGAGTCGAGCGGCGTGTGGTAGTGGGGCAGGCCGCCCACGAAGGCGAAGTTCACGCCCGCCATGCCGAAGCCGCGGAACTCGGTGAGGTCCGTGTCGTTGGGCAGGAGGCGGTAGACCTCGTAGAGCAGCGAGCTCGTGACGGCCCGGCGGGCCTGGGACGCGAAGGCCCTGATCAGCCAGGCGTTGTCCGCGCTGGTCTCGAACAGGAAGCTGGGCCCACGGCTGCCGCGCGCCTCGAGGTTCGCGACGACGCCGACCTCGGGGGCGAGGGGATGGCCGAGGAACGCCCGCGCGCCCAGCAGCCCCGCCTCCTCGCCGTCGGTGAAGAGCAGCGCGACCGGGTTCGGCGTCGGCGCGCCGGCCAGCAGCGCCCTGGCCGCCTCGAGGAGGGCGGCGACGCCGGCGAGGTCGTCGCCGGCGCCCGGCCCCGCCCCCACGGAGTCGTAGTGCGCGGCCAGCAGCACGACCGGCCCGTCGCCGCCGCCGGGCAGCCGCGCGATCACGTTCACGACGTCGGCGCAGACCTCGAAGCGCAGGTTGCAGCCGAGCGCCGCCTGCGTCTCGGGCTCGAGCCCGAGCGCGGCGAGCTCGGCCAGGAGGCGCTCCCTCACCGCGTCGTTCGCGGGCGTCCCCACGGGGTGGGGCGAGCCCTCCCCGACCAGGCGCTCGAGCACCGCGAGCGCCCGCTCGGCCGAGAAGCGGTCGGCCGGGGCGTCCGCGCCCACCGGCGCGGGCGGCGCGAAGGCGACGGCGCCGAGCAGGAGCCCGACCGCCAGGGGCAGCCAGGCGAGCACCGCTCGCGTCGCGGGGGCCAGCAGGCGTTCTCGCGCGCGTGTCACGCCGTCAGGTTGCCACGTCCGACGCCTCGACGGCACCCACCAGGCCCGGCCACGCCGCCGTCAGCGTGACGGCCCGCGCGACGAGCTGGACCGCCAGCGCCAGCCACAGGCCGTGGTTGCCGAGGAGGGCGGCGAGCGCGAAGGCGGACACGACGTAGACGGCGGTCGAGGCGATCATCGAGTTCCGGAGCGCCCGCGTGCGCACGGCCCCGAAGTAGACGCCGTCCCACAGGAACGCCCACACCGCGGCCAGGGGCATCACGACCTGCCAGCCCCAGTACGAGCGGGCCAGCGCCACGAGCTCGGCGTTCGTCGTCATCAGGGGCAGGTAGGCGCCGGGCACGGCGGCGACGAGCGCGGCCACCGCGGCGCCCCACAGCGCCGCCATGCGCGCGCCGCGCGACACGACGTGCCGCAGCGCGGCGGCGTCGCGCGCGCCGACCGCGCGCCCGGTGTAGACCTCGACGCCCAGCGACACCCCGTCGATGAGCGTGGCGATGAGCAGGTACGACTGCAGCAGGAGCTGGTTCGCGGCCAGCACGTCGGTGCCTAGTCGAGCGCTGCGTTCGTTCAGCAGGGCCAGGCTGAGGCTGAGGAGGACCGTGCGCACGACGAGGTCGGCGTTCGCCGACAGCAGCCGGCGCCACGCCGCCGCCTCGAAGACCCGTGACCAGCCGGCGCGCCAGCGCGCGAACGGCACGTGCCTCAGGACGACGGCCGCGATCACCGCGACGGTGGCCAGCTCGGCCAGCACCGTGGCCGTAGCGGCCCCCGCGATGCCCTGGCCCCTGACGAGCACCAGGTAGGCGCTCAGCGTGGCGTTGACGGCCGTCATGAACGCCTGCGTCGCGAGCAGGGTGCGTGGCCTGCCCGTGCCCATCAGCCACGCCTGGAGGGCGTAGAGCGACAGGGTCAGGGGCGCGCCGAGCGTCCGCACGCGGAAGTAGTCGCCGGCGTACGCCGCCACGTCCGGCTCCGGCGCGATCAGCGCCAGGCCCAGGGCCAGGAGGGGCTCGCGGAGCGCCAGCAGGGCCGCCCCGCCGAGCAGCGCCGCCGTGAGGGGCCTCAGGCCCTCGACGACGACGCCCTCCTCGTCCCCCCTCCCGGAGGCCTGCGAGACCAGGCCCGTCGTCGTGAAGCGCAGGAAGCTGAACGTCCACGCGATCGTCGTGAAGACCGTGCTCGCCACCCCGACGGCCGCGATCACGGCCGCGTCGCCGAGCCGGCCGAGCACGGCGACGTCGATGAGCCCCATCAGTGGGACCGTCATGCCGGCGAGCATCGCGGGCAGCGAGAAGCGGACCAGGCGGGCGACGGTGGGGTAGAGGGCGCTCGGCGTCAAGCGCAGGCATCGTACGTGAACGGCTAATGGGCCGCTAAGGCGACGCTGCTACGGTCCGCTAGAGACCCGGGAGGTGCGACATGGCGGTGGTGAAGGTCATCGAGGTGCTGGCGCAGTCCGAGCAGAGCTTCGAGGACGCGGTCCAGGTCGCGCTCCGCGAGGCGTCGAAGTCCGTCCGCAACATCAAGTCGATCTACGTCAAGGAGATGCAGGCGATCGTCGACGGCGACCGCATCGCCTGGTTCAGGGTGAACACGAAGATCTCGTTCGCGATCGACGACGACACGCGTTCCGGCGGCGCGTCGAGCGGCACGCTGTCCGGCATCGGGAACCCGAGCGAGCCCGAGGGCTAGCGGCGCGGGACGAGCCGCGGCGGGGGCCGCGCGGAGGCCGTCGGCGACGCCGGCCCGACGGCGCCAGCCCGGCGGCCGTCGGTGCCTCGCGGCGGGTGCCGGCCGCGGCACGCCGCGGCCACGGCATGCCCGCTCGTCCGCCCTCGCCGCGTGTGACATGCTGTCCGTCACCGAGAGGTGGGTGAGGGGATGGACGTGTTGGCGATCTTCAAGGACTCGCCCAACGCCCGGCGTATCGCGGCGGGCGAGCGCATCTTCCAGGCCGGCGACGCCGCCACCGAGATGTACGTGCTCCTCGAGGGCACCGTGGACATACAGCTCGACGGCCGCCAGATCGAGGAGCTCCACCCGGGGAGCGTGTTCGGCGAGATGGCCATCGTCGATTCGACGCCGCGCAGCGCCGACGCGGTCGCGCGCACCGACGTCCTCGTCGAGCCCATCGACGAGGAGTGGTTCAAGCACCTGATCAGGCGCTCGCCGAACTTCGGCCTCCACGTGATGTCGGTGATGGCCGAGCGGCTGCGCCGCTTCATGCGGCCCCCCAACTGACCTCACGACGCGGCCGCGCGCCGGCGGCCCCGGGGCCGCCGGCGCCTTACCGTCGGCCCCCGGAGCCTTAACCTTCCCGGTGGGAACGTCGCATCTTCCGGCCGGATACTGGCCGGCATGGGTGGCAGGGCCGTCGTCGTCGTTCTCGTCGGTGCCCTCCTGGCTGCGGCCGCGCTGGTGACGCGGCCGTGGCAGCGGCGCGACGTCCCGGCGACCGGCCCCGCCGCGGGGAGCGCCGTGGCGACCAGCGGCACGCCGGCGGCGCTCGAGGAGGCCTCACCGGCAGCGGCGCCCGCCGCCGCGACCGGCCGCTGGGTCGACCTGCCCGCCACGAGGGCCAAGCTGAGGCTGCCGGAAGGCTACGCCGTGGCCGAGGACCCGGCCGACCTGTCCGCGGTCGAGGCCGCGGCCGCGTGCCCGCCGGCGTTCGACTACTGCGTCTACGCCCTGCCCGGGAGCGGGGCGCCGGCGGCCGGCCTGGGCGTGACCGTGAGGGGCGACCTGGCCAGCGAGGCGGACTGCGCTCTCGAGCCGCTGCCCGGCTTCGAGGCCAACCTCCCCAGCGTGAGCGGGTCGAGCGACCACGTGGCGGCCCGGTTCGGCACCGTGGCGCGCCCCGCAGCGGGCGCGACGGTCACGACGGGCCTGCGCCGCCTCCACTTCGGCGGCGTGTGCTTCGAGTTCGTCTCCCGCGTCGTCACCAGCGGCGGCCAGCAGCCCGAGGCCGCGCGCGGCGAGGTCGTCGCGATCGTCGACGGCCTCACCCTGCCCGACGGGCGGTCGCGGCTCTGGACCGGGGGTAGGTGAGGCCGTCATCCCAACGGCGGATGCCGCGCCTCAAGGCCCGGCTCTAGCCTGTCCTCGAGGATGCCGGCAGCGTCCGGCGAGGGAGGAGAGACGACATGAGCGACCAGCAGAACGAGCCGATGGGCGGGGACGACCGCCGGCGGCAGTACACGGAGGAGTTCCGCGTCTCGGGCGAGCGCGTGCTGGCGAAGGTCAAGGAGCTCGTCCACGAGGGCAACGTCCGCCGCATCACGATCAAGAACGACGAGGGGCGCACGCTCATCGAGATCCCGCTGACCCTCGGCGTCATCGGCACCGTGCTGCTCCCCGTCTGGGCGGCGATCGGGGCGATCGCGGCGCTGGCCGCGAACCTGACGATCGCCGTCGACAGGGTCGACACGGCCGACGAGGGCGCCGGGAGCTCGGAGGCGGGCGCCATGCCCACCGGCCAGACGACGGGCGCGACGGGCTCGACAGACGAGCCCGTGTGAGCGCTAGGCCGTAGCCGTCGTCGACACGCGGGCGGCCGCCTCGGCCGCCCGCCTCACGTCGGCCACCAGGTCGTCGGCGTCCTCGATGCCGAGGGAGAGGCGCACGAGGCCGGGCGAGATCGCGTCGCGGGCGAGCTGGTCCTCGGGCACGAGCTGGTGCGTGGTGGCCGCGGGCACGCAGGCCAGCGAGCCGACGTCACCGAGCGAGACCGCGTGGTCGATGAGGCGCAGGGCGCCGAGGAAGGCCTCGGCGGCCGGCGCGCCGCCGCGCAGCTCGACGGACACCATCCCGCCGAAGTCCCTCATCTGCGCGGCGGCGACGGCGTGGTCGGGGTGGCTCGGCAGGCCGGGGTAGTGGACGCGGGCGACGCCGGGCGCGCCCTGGAGCGCGGCTGCGACGGCCCTGGCGTTGCGGCAGTGCGCCTCCATCCGCAGGTGCAGCGTCCGCATCCCACGCTGGACGAGGAAGGCGGCGTGCGGGTCGAGGGTGGCGCCGCCGTGACGCAGGCCCTCGAGGCGCACGGGCTCGAGCAGGTCGGCGCGACCCGCCACGAACCCCGCCAGGACGTCGCCGTGGCCGCTGAGGTACTTGGTCGCCGAGTGAGCGACCAGGTCGATGCCCAGCTCGACCGGGCGCGTGAGGTAGGGCGTGGCGAAGGTGTTGTCGACCATGCTCACGAGCCCGTGCCGGCGCGCGACCGCGGCGACGAGCCGCAGGTCGTGCACGGCCAGCGTCGGGTTCGTGGGGCTCTCGGCGTAGACCAGGCGCGTGCGCGGAGTGACCGCGCCGCCTAGCTCGGCCGCCGTCACCGGCCTGGCGCTGACGCCGAAGCGCGGCAGCATGTCGTGCAGCAGCCCGTGGGTGCCGCCGTAGAGCGGCCCGAGGTAGAGGACCTCGTCGCCCTGGCGCAGCAGCGAGAGGAACGTGGCGGCGATCGCCCCCATCCCCGAGGCGAACGCCACGGCGGTCTCGGCGCCCTCGAGCGCGGCGAGCTTCTCCTCGGCCGCCGCCACCGTCGGGTTGCCGATGCGCGAGTAGATGCCGCCCTGCTCCTCGCCGGCGAACAGGCGCGCGCCGCGCGCGACGCTCCCCAGCAGGAACGTGGCCGTCTGGTACACGGGCGTGGCGTGCGCGCCGGTCGCGGGGTCTGAGCGGTTGCCGGCGTGCACGGCGAGCGTGCCGAACGTGCCCTCCTCGCCCGGCGCGGGCCGGGGCATGTCGGGGTCCATGGCGTCTTCTCGTGACGGCATGCGTCACCATGACATCGCGCGGGGCCCCGGGCGGCGTGGTGAGGACGGTGGCGCTACACCGGCCGGTCAGTGACAGCGGTCGTCGCGGCTTGTGTGGTCCCCGTGCCCGCCGGCCCCGGAGCGCGCCGCGTGGCTGCCGTGCTCGTCGTCACGGCCGTGCTCGCTGCCATGCCCGGCGTGAGCGCCGTGCCCGCCATGGCGGCCGCCGACGTCTAGGCGGCAGAAGCACGACGACGACACCGCCACGTCGGCGCGGGCCCGGGCCAGCGCCAAGCGTTGGCGGTGCTGCGCGGCCTCGTCGTGCCGCCCCAGCCGCTCGAGGCACTCGACGAGCCCGTGGAGCGCCCAGACGTTGTCGGGATGCTGCAGCGCCCGCGGCAGGCGCCCCGACAGGCCGAGGTCGTCGCGGTAGACCTCGAGTGCCTCCTCGACCCTGCCCTGCTCGAGGAGGAGCGCGCCGAGCGCGTGCCTCACCGGCTGCATCCACGCCCACGGCTCGTCGTACGTGAGGTCGTCGGAGACGTCGGCCGCGCGGCGGAGGTGCGCGAACGCCTCCTCGTGCGCGCCCTTGCGGTACGTCAGCTCGCCGTCGAGCATCGCCTCCGCCACGCGCAGGATGTCGCGGCAGGTGTTGTTGAACACCGTGCGGCTCTCCGGCACCCTCAGGGCCGCCGCCAGGAACTCGCGGCGCTCGGCCTCGGCGGCCTCCACCTCGCCCAGCGCGGCCAGCGCCACACCGCGCCCGTAGCGCGTCATCGCGGTCGTCACGCAGTAGAGCTCGGGGTCGGCGGGCAGGGGCAGCGAGAGGAGGTCGTGCCAGCGCCCGAAGCGCACGAGCGCGTGCACGCCCATGCCCAGGAAGCCCTCGGTCCAGTCGGCCATCGGCGGCGTCGCGATGCGCAGCACGTCCTCGGGCAGCGCGGCCGCCAGCTGCCTGGCGCCCTCGAGGGCGGGGCCGAGCTGGCCGAGGAACATCGCCGAGTAGATCTTGAAGTGGATGTCGTGGCAGCGGTAGAGCGTGTAGAAGCCTCGCTCGCCGGTCGCGGCGAAGTACCTGTCGTCGGCCTCGATCGCCCGCTCGTTGGCGACGAGCGACGCGTGGTAGTGCCCGCACAGGACGTCGATGTGGGAGGCCATGTGGCGCAGGTGGCCGGCGTCGGGCACCAGGTCGCGCAGCGCGTCGGCGGCGCGCAGCGCCCGCTCCGGCGTCGGGGACATCTCCATCGTGTGCAGGTAGACGTGGAGCTGGCCGGGGTGCGCCGGCTCGCCCGCCCGCTCGCGCGCCGCGATCGCCCGCTCCAGCACCTCCTGGGCCTCGAGGGTGTCGGCGCCCTCCTTGGGCCGGCCCGTATGGAGGTCCCAGAGCTGCCACGGCGTCCTGTTGATCAGGGCCTCGGCGAAGAGCGCGGCGACGTCGGGGTCGTCGGGGAAGCGGACGTACGCCTCGCGCATCGCCGACGCGTAACCGTCGTTCCAGGCCTGGAACGGCGCGTCGGGGGGCGCCTCGCGTGCCGGGTAGCGCGCGAGCAGCGCCGTGGCCAGGGCCCTCTCGACCGGCCAAGCGCCGTCACCGGCGCGCTCGACGGCCGCCAGCGCCGCCCTGGCGGCGTCGAACGCCCGGCAGAGCGCGGCGGCGCGCTCGCCCGCGAGGAACGCCTCCCACGGCTTGTTGTAGTTGCAGCCGGCGGCGTAGGCGATGCCCCAGTGGCCCATGGCGCAGTCCTCGTCGGCCGCCACGGCGCGCTCGAAGCAGCGGATAGCCTCGTCGTGGTTGTACCCGTAGCACCACGCCAGGCCGCGGTCGAACCAGCGCTGGGCCTCCGGCGAGCGCGTGCGCACGGGACGCGAGTAGCCCCCGAGGTCGAAGGCGTAGTCGTCGGTGGGGCGTGCCAGGACCTGCTCCATTCACGACCTCCGGACGCGCTGTCTGAGGAGCAGATGCTACACGAGCCGGGCGCCCGGCCGGAAGCGCGTCCGGCCCGCGGGCCCGGGGCGCCCGCGCGCGGCCGCCGCCAGACGCGGACCCGGGGCGCCCGCGGCCCTCGCCTGACGCGCGCCTTCTGCTCGTCTCAGGCGCTACGGGACGCCACCTCGCGCCTCACGAGGGGCGCCACCTCGGTGCCCAGCAGCTCGATCGCGCGCAGCATGTCGCGGTGCGGCACGGTGCCGACGCTGAACTGCAGCAGGTAGCGGTCGTTGCCGAAGACCTCGTGCTGGCGCAAGATCTTCTCCGCCACCTGCTCCGGCTCGCCGACGAGCAGGTGGCCGCGCGGCCCCAGGCCGGCGTCGAACTGGGCGCGCGTGACCCCGCTCCAGCCGCGCTCGCGTCCGATGCGCGACATCGTCTCGGCGTACGGCGGGAAGAACGTGTCGGCCGCGCGCCGGGCGTCGTCGCCGACGAATCCGTGCGCGTTGATGGCCAGCGCCGGTCGCGCGTGGCCCGCCGCGGCCGCCGCCTGGGCGTGGATGTCGGCGAACGGCCGGAAGCGCTCGGGCAGGCCACCGATGATCGCGAGCGTCATGGGCAGGCCCAGGTAGCCCGCCCGCGCCGCCGACTCGGGGGTGCCGCCCACAGCCACCCAGACGGGCAGCGGCCTCTGCACCGGCTCGGGGAAGACGCGCTGGTCGGTCAGGGGCGAGCGGAAGCGCCCGCTCCAGGTGACGGGCCCGCCCCGGGCCAGCAGCAGGAGCAGCTCGAGCTTCTCGGCGAACAGCGCGTCGTAGTCGGAGAGGTCGTAGCCGAAGAGCGGGAACGACTCGATGAACGAGCCGCGGCCCGCCATGACCTCGGCCCGCCCGCCGGAGAGCAGGTCGAGCGTCGCGAACTGCTCGATCACCCGCACGGGGTCGTCGGACGAGAGGACGGTGACCGCGCTGGAGAGCCGGATCCGCTGGGTGCGCGCGGCGATCGCCGCCAGCACGACGGCCGGGGCCGAGGCGAGGTAGTCGGCGCGGTGGTGCTCGCCGACGGCGAACACGTCGAGGCCGACCTGGTCGGCCAACGCGGCCTCCTCGAGCAGGTCCCGCATGCGCTGCTCCGGCGTGACGCGCGGGGCTCCCGGGGCGGGGGAGAGCTCGACGAACGTCGTCAGGCCGATCTCGAAGGTCCCTGCCTCTGCCACGGGCCGAGGCTAACCGCCCGGAGCGAGCCGGCCCCGTCCCCTCAGCGACGCTCCTCCCGTGGTATCGGGCCCGCGACGGGCGTATGATGGCGGGACCCACAAGCGGTATCGGTCTCGCGACAACAGCGTCAGGGACAGCCATACCTGGAGATGGAGCGGTTGGCATGATCGAAGCGCAGGCAGAGGTCCTCCTCAACTACGTTGGCGGCGAGTGGACGCCGTCGCAGTCGGGCGCCAAGGCGCCGGTGCAGAACCCGGCGACCGCCGAGACGATAGCCCTGGTCCCCTTGAGCCCGGCCGAGGAGGTCGACGCGGCCGTGCAGGCGGCGCTAAGGGCCTACCCCGAGTGGCGCGAGACCCCGGTCGTCGACCGCATCAAGCCGCTGTTCAGGCTGCGCGACCTGCTGCTCGCGAACCTCGACGAGCTCGCCAGGACGATCACCAACGAGGCGGGCAAGACCTTCGCCGAGTCGAGGGCCGAGATGCAGCGCGGCATCGAGAACGTCGAGGTCGCCTGCGGCGCCCCGATCCTCCTGCAGGGCTACAACAACGAGGACATCGCCCACGGCATCGACGAGCACATGTTCCGGCAGCCGCTGGGCGTCGTGGCCGCGATCACGCCGTTCAACTTCCCGGGCATGATCCCGCTCTGGTTCATGCCGTACGCGGTC
>Ga0123332_1002700_pt1 | contig 16619 bp, 20 predicted proteins | sample BioC12SIPDNA_4_FD_89958 | JGI IMG/M metagenome (GOLD analysis project Ga0123332, IMG submission 89958) | Anaerobic biogas reactor microbial communites from Washington, USA - Biogas_R2_A C12 SIP DNA | ecosystem: Engineered > Bioreactor > Anaerobic > Unclassified | place: Washington, USA...
CTTCGGAGATCGAGGGGGCGACCTCCCCGGGCGGATGAAGATGGAGATAACCTGGCTTTCTCATTCTTGCTTTGAACTCGAGGGGACGATGAAGGTCCTCATCGACCCCTACCTCCGGGGAAACCCCGCCGCCCCCGCGTCCGCTGAGAAGCTCGAGCCGGACGCAATCGCCGTCACCCACGGCCACGCCGATCACCTCGGAGACGCCGAGGATATAGCTCGCAGGACCGGCTCCCCGGTCCTGGCCGTCTCCGAGGTGGCGAGGTTCCTCGACCGCCGGGGGGTTTTATCCGAGGGGATGAACATCGGCGGCACCTTCCGGGTCGCAGACGTCTCCTTCACCATGACGCAGGCGATCCACTCCTCCGACATAACCGTCACCGATCCGCCAACCTGCGGAGGCGACGCAGCGGGCTTTGTCATCGACGATGGGATCAGGGTCTATCACGCCGGGGATACCGCCCTCTTCGACGACATGAGGCTCATCGGCGACCTCTACAGGCCCGATGTGGCGCTCCTTCCGATCGGAGACAGGTACACCATGGGGATGAGGGAGGCGGCGATCGCCGCGAGCTGGATAAGGCCTCACCTGGTGATACCGATGCACTACAACACCTGGCCCCGGATAAGCCAGGACCCAGCGGAGTTTCGGGAGATGGTGGAGATGCTATGCGACTCCGAGGTCGTTATCCTGGAGCCCGGGGACTCCCTGGAGTGCTGAACCCTCCGACGGCGGCGGGTCCACCAATAATAGATTCTTAGTTTTATATTTCATCTGAATTGCTGGTCCATCCCACAGACCTGCCGATCCTCTCCCGTATTGCAACCGCAAACTTTTAAACTTCGTCGCCGAACCACCCGTCGATGAGCGATCTTCGCCTGCTCTTTGGAAGACCGAAGATAAAGGGGAAAGAGCAGTTTCTCGCGGCTTTGAGGAGGGCCCAGGAGGATCGGCAGTCCGTCATCCAGGCGATGGACGCCTCCCTGGTCGTCGGCGAAAGCCACGCCGCCTTCGCCGCCGAGAAGGCGGTGCGGGCCTTCTCCGAGAGGAGGAACGTGGCCAAAGATCTGGGGCTGGAGATCCTCCGCTACGCCTCGGGCCAGAGGCAGATCGAGCGGGCGCTCACCATGGGCGTATCGGAAGCGACGGAGCGCGTCGCCCTGATCGTCTTGGGCACCCTGCCGGACATCTCCGAGATCGTCGAGGTCGACGGCGAAGGGCCTCGCTGGAGCGAGGCGGCCGTCAGGGAGGCCTTCGATATAGGGGATGCGGAGATCGAGGCCGCTGGGGAGGAGAGGATCCCCGACCTCGTGCTGGAGCGGATAGCGCTGATTGATGCTTACCGATGAGAGGATCTTATGAAAGAAGAGTTCTACACCCGAGGCCGATGGCAGAACTGGATCAATAAGATAAAGGAGAGCGGGTTCACCCTCCAGGAGTCGGAGGAGGACCCTTCGGCCGCGGTCTTCGTCTACGCCATGGACGACGTGGTCCTAGCCTGCCTCAAGGTCATCGCGAGATGCGAACACGGCACCATAACAAAAGAGGATGCGGTCTCCGCCATCGACGAGATCAGGGATATCGTCTCTGAGAGGGACGACTCCCTGGGAGAGGACGCGAACCTGATGCTGGAGTCCCTCAACGCCTCCCTCTCGGCCGTCTTCCTGGCGAGCCAGCGGTACATCGAGGGCGGCTACGACCGAAAGACGCCCCTGGAGGATATGGTGAGAAAGGCGGCCACCGCCGAGGAAGCGGGCCGAATGGAGGAGGCCCTGGGGATCCTGAGCGATATAGGGGCGAGGGTGATCGGCGGGGAAGCGGTCCCCGAGGAGGCCTTCGCAGAGCTCCCCTACTGCATGACCGCAGAGCTCCTCGACGGCATCGACGCCATCTCCGCCGCCCAGGTCGGGGACGACAGCTACAAGGAGGACGACGGCTCCGAGGACGACGGCGAGGACGCCTGACCGGGCCGTCGCCCCGGCCTCGTCGTCACCTCGCGCCCGCTATCCAGGACGATCACCGTCTCCTCGGCCTGGGAGACGAGGGCGCCCTCCGCCTCCCAGAGGAGGGGGTACCGGTGGAGGACCCCCACTCGGAGGAGCTGAAGGATGGAGTAATCGATCCTCTCCCCCGAGAGCCACCGGCGGGCGAAGGGGAGGGAGGGGTACCTATCCTGGACCTCTTTTAAGAGAGCCCTCGCCGGCGGAGACCTGACGGGCCTCTTCCCGACGAGGGAGTATATCTCGACCTGGGGCGCCTCCGAGATCCTGCCGATCCCATCGGTGGCGAAGGGCTCGATGGCTATGACGTCCCCCGGCGATAGCTCCACTCCCTTATCGACGGCCCGGTTTGGGACCGACGGCTCGCCGTGGGCCCGGTATCGGTCTAGGCCGTGGCCCGTCAGGTTCGCGACGGAGTTGTAGCCGTACCCCCGGATCGCCTCCTCGATGGCCGCCCCCAGATCCGCCGTGGACGCGCCGGGCTCCACCAGCTCGATCGCCGCCGCAAGCCCGGCCTTCGAGGCCTCGACGAGGTCGGGGTGGCCGCCGAGGTCCACCGTCACGGCGGCGTCGGCGATGTAGCCGTCGACGTGGACCCCGATGTCCAGCTTCACCATCTCCTCGCCGAATGTCGACCCGTCCTGGGGGCGGGGGGTGTCATGGGCCGCGACCCTGTCCCGAGAGATGTTGCAGGGGAAGGCGGGCTCGCCGCCGAGGGCCCGGGTCTTCCCCTCTACGAACTCCGCCACCTCCAGGATGGAGACGCCGACGTCGATCATCGAGCTCGCCTCCGACCTGACCTGGGCTAGGATCTCTCCCGCCTTCCTGTACTTTTCAAGCACTTCAGCGTCCATCAAATCAGACTCCTATAGTCAACCTCGAAAGACTCGTCAGAGGATCAGCCGCTTCTCAAGGCTTGTGAGGTTTTCGCATCCACCCTCCATCACCACCAGCAGATCCTCAAGCCGGACCCCCCCAAGCTCCGGGTAGTAGAGGCCTGGCTCCACGGTGACGACGCTGTTCGCCTGGAGAGTCTTCCCCACCTCGGAAAGGGAAGGCCTCTCGTGGACCGCAAGCCCGACCCCGTGGCCGGTGGAGTGGACGAAGCCCCGGCCCTCCCGCTCAGGGTAGCCCCGCTCCTCGAAGATCTCGCAGACCCGCCCGTGGACGGCCTTCCCGCTCGCCCCCGCCCTCACCGCGGCGATCCCCGCCTCCTGAGCCGCCAGCACCACCTCGTAGATCTCGAGGATCTCTTCCTCGGCCTCGCCCCGGAGGACGGTCCGCGTCATGTCTGCGAAGTATCGGGTCCTCTTGGAGCGGGGGAAGATGTCGATGACGATGGGGGCGTCTCTCGGCAGGGGGCCAGAGCCGACGAAGTGAGGGTCGGCCGCCTCTCGGCCTCCGGCCACGATCGTGCCCTCCGCCTCGCATCCCCTCTCCAGGAGGGAGACGTCGATGGCGGACCTCACCCTCTCGGAGGTGAGGGGCTCACCCTCAAAAAGGAGGACCTCCCCGGCGGGCCGGGAGCGGCGGATCATATCGATGGCGACCTTCATCGCCTCCTCGCAGGCCCTCTGAGAATATCTGATCGCCTCGATCTCCTCGGCGGCCTTCACCTCTCGCATCTCCGAGACGGGGCTCTCCAGGACGTACATCTCGAACTCCTCGGCGAGGTCCAGATAGATCCTCACGGGAAAGTCTCCGAAGACCCCGAGCCTCTTGACGGACCGGTCCCGGAGAAACTCCTTCAGGACCGCGACGTAGGCCTCCTCGGGCCGTCCCATCCCGGCCATCTTCTCCAGAATCCCGTAATCGGAGGTGCTGACCACCTCGTCGGCGACCGACTCCTTCCTGGCCCTCCCCGCCTCCATCCCCGAGACGAGGATGGATAGCGACGGCCGGGCCAGCAGGGCGAACCGGTCGGGGGCTGAAAAGCGGGATAGGTAGTAGATCTCCAGGTGGCAGCGGCCGTCTCCCAGGAGGAGAAAGCCGTCCAGCTCGTGATCGGAGAGAAACTTTCCCGTCTGAGGAGACGAAGGGGGCATGGGAGGGGATCAGGAGAGATAGTATAAAAGGATAGCCATAAAATGGAGGCCCTGCGGCCTAAAGCGAGCTGATCAGAGGCTCTTCATCGCCGAAGTGATCTCGCGGACGAAGGCCTCGACGTCCTCGGACCTCTCGATCCCGGTCCCGGTGACGATGATCTCGGCTCCCGCCTCCACCAGGCGCCGGGCCGCTTCCCCGGACCGGATCCCTCCGCCAACGATGAGAAGGGAGTCGCCGATGGCCCTCTTCGTCGCCGTCACCATCTTCGGGGGGACGGGCTCCTCGGCCCCGGACCCCGCCTCCAGGTAGACGAGCCTCATGCCGAAGTACTTCCCGGCGAGGGCGTAAGCCGCGGCCAGCTCGGGCTTATCTCTCGGTATCAGCTTCGCGTCCCCGACCCAGCCCACCGTCCCCCCCGGCTCGACTATGATGTAGGCCATGGGGATCGGCTCGATCCCGTATTTATAAACCAACGGTGCGCCGAGGGCCTGGTTTTCGATCAGGTAGCTCGCGCTCCTGGAGTTCAAAAGGCTCATGAAGAAGACGGCATCGGCGTTGGAGCAGAGCCCCGATACGCTGCTGGGAAAGAGGATCACCGGCAGGCAGGACTCGTCCTTGATCGTTCCCACCGTATCCTCCAGGGAGCGACCCGCCGCGCCGACGGACCCCCCCACCATGATGGCGTCGGTGCCCCCCTTTGCCGCCGCCTTCGCCATCTCGCCTGCAGCCTCCGGGCTCTGGGAGTCGGGGTCGATGAGGGTGAGATGGGCAGCTCCGGCCGCCTCCACGACCTTCGCCAGCATCTCCTCGACGGGACCGATCATGAGGACCTCAGCCCCCGGCCCGGCTACCCTCTGCTCTCCTTGGACTTGACGCGAAGCCCCTTGTAGCCGCACTTGCGGCATCGGGTCGAACGGGCGGCGTTTCGCGCGTTGCAGCGCATGCAGATCTTCATGTTGAGAAGGCGGTTTTCAGCCTCTGGAAATCTAGCCATGGAAGTATCCTCTCTGATCTCTATTGCGGCTTGTCGTCCCTGACGACGGATATCGCTAGATGGAACACGGCGATATGAACTTTTTGGAGGGTTTCAGGCGCCGGGGTTGGGATTTTCCTGAGAGGGCTTTCCCGCCCCCCCATTTTGAACCCAAGCGTCCCAGAAGGGACAACAGGTCTCGAGCCTGCCGCGTTTGGACTCTTCAGACCCCTTGGAGACAGAAGATTAGTCCGCTCTGCCACCCCGGCTCCGGAGCTTCTAGTTCAAACTTCTGGTTTATATCTGTTGGCCCGGCCCCCTCTCCGGCAGGATAGGCTTATGTGGGCGGGCGGCGAACCCCCGCCGGGAGATTTTGATGGCCCTTCGAGATGATGCGCTGGAGTTCCACCGGAAATCAAGGGGTAAGATCGCCATAAAGAGCAAGGTGCCCTGCAGCACCCGGGAGGACCTGAGCCTCGCCTACACCCCCGGCGTCGCCGAGCCCTGCCGCGAGATCGAAAACGATCCGGTGCGGATCTACGACTACACCGCCAAGGGGAACCTGGTGGCCGTCGTCACCGACGGCACCGCGGTTCTAGGCCTCGGCGACATCGGCGCGGCGGCGGCGATGCCGGTGATGGAGGGGAAGGCGATCCTATTCAAGGAGTTCGCCGACGTCGACGCCTTCCCCATCTGCATAGACTCTTCGGATCCGGCCGAGATCGTGGAGGTGACGAAGAGGATCGCCACCGTCTTCGGCGGGATCAACCTGGAGGATATCAGCGCCCCCCGCTGCTTCGAGATCGAGGAGAGGCTGAAGCGAGATCTCGACATACCCGTCTTCCACGACGACCAGCACGGGACCGCGGTGGTGACGGGGGCCGCCCTCATCAACGCCCTGAAGATCGCGAAGAAGGGTTTCGAAGACGTCTCGGTGGTCATGAGCGGAGCGGGGGCGGCCGGGGTCGCCGTCTCCAAGTTCCTGATGAGCCTCGGCGTCCGCGACATCGTCCTCTGCGACAGCAAAGGCGTCATTCATTCCGGCCGCTCCGACCTCAACTCCTCCAAGGCGGAGATGGCGAGGATCACTAATCCGAAAGGAAAGGCCGGCACCCTCGCCGATGCCATGGCTGGCGCCGATGTCTTCGTCGGGGTCTCGGCCCCGGGGATCGTATCCGAGGAGATGGCCAGGTCGATGGCCAAAGATCCCATAGTCTTCGCCATGGCAAACCCCGTCCCCGAGATCATGCCAGACCTCGCGAGGAAGGCGGGGGCGAGGGTCGTGGCCACCGGCAGGTCCGACTTCCCCAACCAGGTGAACAACGTCCTGGGCTTTCCCGGGATCTTCCGGGGGGCCCTGGACGTCCGGGCGCGGGAGATCAACGAGGAGATGAAGATGGCGGCGGCGAGGGCGATCGCAACGCTCGCGGAGCCGATCTCCGAGGATAGGATAATCCCCTCCCCCTTCGACCGGCGGGTAGTGCCGAAGGTGGCGGAGGCGGTGGCGAGGGCGGCCCTCGAGTCGGGGGTCGCAAGGCTCAAGGTCGATCCTGCAGAGGTCGGGCGGAGGGCGGCCGAGAGGATAGGGCTTTCTGGCTAGCTGGAGGCGAGGGGAGCGGACAGGAAGCTGAAGGCGGAGGCGCTTGAGGCGCAGAATATCCGGTGGGATGGAAAGAGGGCGAGGCGATACACCTTCGAGCGGTGAAACGGAGTCGGGAGCTGATGCCCGGCGCACAAAATTTAAATTATATTGTGACGTGTTGATTCCACATGGCACGATTTTACCATATTGATCGGGCAGGGCAACTAAAACGAGGAAACGTGATTAAATTAACTCGCTGTGACAACCTAAACCCAAAAGACTTACAGTACCACGTCGAGTTGTTATTTCCAGAAGGTGTTTCAAAGCATGGTGATACGTACTCGAAAAAGCAAGTAATAACACAAAAAAATGATGGTAGTCTTAACGCAGATATTAATTCTATTATTGAACTTCTCTTTGAATATGTAAGAAGAAGCAATTATTCTCATCGCCCATCAAGATTCCAGTCTTTCTTTGCGTTTGAATCTCAAGATGAAGCCACTGACTTCAGAAAGAATTTTTGTGATTCAAAAGGAGACCTTTGGGAAGTAGAATGCAATGACGTTCAAGCCTTTAAAGCTGATATGAGCAATCTAAATTTTGATGATTCATTATCAACGATTTCCTATAGGGCTTCTTGCTATTGGGAGGGGCGCCGAAATCCAGATACTAGTAAAACTCCCATATGGGAGGTCTTATTGACGCCGCCAGTCAGTGCAGTCAAAAAAATAAATAGCACCACTATTAAACGCCCGACATATTTTGAGTAAAGAGAGTATTTATGAACTACTCGATGACTTCTTCGAGGGCTTGTTGAGAATTCCTGGCAGTATCTTCTAGACAATGCCTCCGGTCAGAGACAATCTGGAAAGATAAGAACCGATTATAAAAACAGAAAAATAGAGGTCAGAGGACCTCCTTCTGGACCTCGCCCCTTATATCCTCGAAGTCGACGAAGTGCATCCCTGACACCTCCCGGAGCTCCCGGGCGATGAACCTTTTTGTGGACATGACCATGAACCTCTTCCCCCGGGCCCGCAGGAGCCGGAGGGGCCGCTCGAAGTCGCCGTCGCCGCTGACCAGGATCGCCATGTCGTAGTTCTCGATGGTGTTGAACATGTCCAGGACGATCTCGATGTCCAGGTTCGCCTTCCTGATCTCCCGGCCGTCGTCGAGGACGATGATCTTCAGCTCCTTGGTGATGATGGAGTAGCCGATGTCGGCGAGGGCGGTCAAGAATCCCTGCTGCCTCGTGTCTGGCGGGTTCTCCTCCCCGACGTAGTAGTAGGCGTCGATGATCTCCCCGCCGGTCCTGTTCTCGATCCACCGGAGGAGCTTCTCGAAGTTGATCCACCACTTAAGCTCATCTTTCTGCATGTAAAAGATGTTTGCACCATCTACAAATACCGATATTTTCAATTATAGTTCTCCTTTATTTTAAATGTGATGAACGTGTCTGGAGAGGCTGTAAATTACCATTCCAGAGGAGAGAAGATCTGACGATACATATAGTTTCCTGAAAGTTTCCTGAAAACTGCCTCCGTTCTGGGCATGATATGCCGAAAGAGGAGGAGGAGGAGGAGATCCTATGGGGGAAGGAGCGGGGGAAAGGGAGAAGGAGGGACGTGGGAGGCTGCCAAAAAAAAGCCCACATCTCTTCATCCGCCCCGCGGACCGGGGTCAGTCGTTGGCCGCGGCCCTGGGGGGCGTGCTATCCCCCTTCCTCCGGCAGCCGTCGCAGATCCCCTTCAGGTCGAGGCTGGACCCGATGACAGTGAAGTTCGCCGCCGCAGAGACCTTGGAGATCAGCTCTCCCATGATGGGGTCGGACCAATCGATGAGGCTTCCACACTGAATACATAGCAGATGAGCGTGAGCCTCGATATTCGGATCGTATCTCGTCTCGCCCTGGGAGATGTTCAGCTCCATGACCAGCCCAATATCATTCAATATTTTGAGCGTGCTGTAGACCGTGGCGAGGCTCACCGTCGGGTGGGTCTTCTTGACCTCGAGGTATGCCTTCTGCGCCGTTGGATGTTCGTGATTGCTTAAGATATACCTGCTGATGGCGATCCTCTGGGACGTAGCCCTATACCCCCTGTTGCGGAACGCCTTAATTATCGATCCCTCGGGATCTCCGGAATTGGTCATGGTGATTATTAAGTAATAATCAATCTTAAATAAACCTATGCTCAATAAAGATTTTGGGAGCCATCGACTCAAATTTTGGGCGTCCAAGTTGATCGAGCCCTCGAGATTGATGGAGATGGCGTAAAGGAGACGCTAAAATGACAGATCATATAGAACAGGAAGCAATATCAGGGATCCCTCTTCTGGGAGACAAGGTCCCTGAGATGGAGGTCCAGACCACCCACGGCAGGATGAAGATCCCCACCGACTTGAAGGGAAAGTGGTTCGTCCTCTTCAGCCATCCCGGAGATTTCACGCCGGTCTGCACCACCGAGTTCATAGCCTTCGAGAAGATGAAAAAAGAGTTCGATAAGCTCAACTGTGCCCTCGTTGGATTGTCCATCGATCAGGTCCACTCCCACATGAAGTGGACTGAGTGGATCAAAGAAAAAATGAAGGTGGAGATCACGTTTCCGATCATTGCGGACAACGGTGTCGTCGCCTCAAAGCTCGGAATGATCCATCCGGGGAAGGGGACCAACACCGTGAGAGCGGTATTCGTGGTTGATCCAAACGGCGCCATGAGGCTGATGCTATACTACCCCCAGGAGATAGGCCGGAACATGGACGAGATCCTCAGAGCCGTCAAGGCCCTCCAGATATCCGACAAAAACAAGGTGGCACTCCCAGCCAACTGGCCGAATAACGACCTCTTCGGCGATGAGGTGATAATACCCCCACCCTCTGACGAGAAGACCGCAGCCACCAGAAAGACCGGCGGCGGCGTCGTCTGCGAAGACTGGTGGTTCTGTCACAAGAAGCTATGAGCCGCCGGAAAAGTAGTTAAGAATGCAGATCGTTTATAACGATTGATGGTGAGGAATATGGCGAAGATCGGAGTTGTGAGACATCGAGTGGAGGACTTCCCAGCCTGGAGACGGAAGTTCGACGATCGGATGGAGATCCGGAAGAGCAACGGATGGTCGGGGCACGAGCTCTACTACGACGAGGGGAAGAAAGAGGCATATGTGGTCCACGCCGTCCACGACGATAAGCTGGAGGTGGCCAGGGAGCATATGGAGAAGTTCAAGGCCATGGGGAAGCGAACGGAGATGAAGCCCTCCGGGAACCCCGACCACTCGATAATGCCAAGAGGCGAGAAGATCGAAGCCGTAAATTACTGATCCGACTACGGGATGGACGGCTCCTCCTCCGGGGCTCTGGGCCCCCCCTCGCCGCCCAGAAGGAAGCTCCTCGGGGGCCGGGCCGCTTCTTCATCCTCCCCTCATCATCCTATAGCCCATCCTCCGGAGTCCGACAGCCCCGCCCTGCGGTCCCGGGCAGATCCCACAGATAGGGGTCATGGGCCTGGTCGGCAGCCCCCCGGCCTCCAGGGTCTCGCCGCTCCGCAAAAAGTTTAAGGAAATCCGACGAAGGTTTTAGAAAGACTATGGAGATATTCGCATGGCTGAAAAGAAATTCTACTCCCTCCCCGAGCTGCCCTACGCCTACAACGCCCTGGAGCCTCAGATCTCCGAGGCCCAGCTCCGGCTCCACCACGACAAGCATCACGCCGCCTACGTCAACGGCGCCAACGCCATCCTGGAGAGGCTGGAGAAGGCCCGGGAGGCGGGAACGGACCTGGACATGAAGGCGACCCTCAAGGAGCTCTCCTTCCAGGCGGGAGGCCACCTCCTCCACAGCCTCTTCTGGACGAACCTCGCCCCGGAGGCGAAGGCGGCCGAGGAGCCCAAAGGCGCGCTAGCCGACGCCCTCAAGGACGAGTTCGGCTCCTTCGCGAGGTTCAAGAAGGAGTTCTCCGCCGCCGCGACCGTCGAGGGCTCCGGCTGGGCGGCCCTCGCCTGGTGCGGCATGACGAAGAGGCCCGTCATCATGCAGATCGAGAAGCACAACGTCAACGTCTACCCGATGTTCCGGATCCTCATGGTCCTGGACGTCTGGGAGCACGCCTACTACCTCGACTACAAGAACGAGCGGCCGAAGTTCGTCGAGGCCTTCTGGAAGATCGTCGACTGGGACGAGGTGGGCCGGAGGCTAGAGGCGGCGATAAAATAGGCCGCCCGAAGCCGCAAGGCCCCGGAAGGCCCGTCTCAGGAGGAAGGCCTCCCTTCTTTTCTCCTCCTTATTCAGAGATCCTCCTGCCGGCCCGTCACCATCTCGCTGACCCAGTCCCAGTCATGGTCGTAGACGTGGGCCGAGCAGCTGACGGTCGTGATGGAGCCGGGATCCGCTCCCACCCTCTCCGCCACGTATTCGAGGAGCCTGGTTAGGCCGTAGAGGTTTGCCGGATAGGCGCCCGCGAAGTCGTGGCTCCGGAATAGGGCCGTGAGGTGGAGCCTCCCCTGCCTAATTTTAAAGTCGTCGACCATCATGCAGGGGACCTCCTCCTTCTCCGTATCGACGGGCGGGATCCACGTCACCGCCGAGGCCCTCCGCGAGTTCGGATTGGCCCGGAGGCGGCGGACGACGTGCTCGATCTGGTCGACGGGGCCGTCGAGGCCTCCGGCCACCCCAAGGTCGTCCCGGACCTTGCCTGCCCCCCCCCCCACCCCCGCCGGGGGCGGGGAGCGCCCAGGCCCGGAGCCGCTCGCCGTAGGTGTACTCAAAGCCGGGGTTGTTGCCGCTTATAAGCTGCTCTGCGTATTCCTCCAAGCGAGACTCATTCCAAGAGTACCACTCTACAGGGATCATATCCCTCCTAGGATCTTCCACCACCACCTCCAGGGCCAGGATCTCCCGGGTCCTGGTGCCCCGCTCGTCGGTGATCTCCTCGCCGCCGCGCCAGATTAGCCCCAGCCCCCGCCGCCACGCCTCGGGGATCGTATCCGCCCGTATGAACCTTCCGACCCTCACAAGAACACCCTCTGTCGTTTGGGACCAAGGGCTGAAATAGTTGGCTCTTGAAGGTGGAAGGGCGGAACTTATTCAGCAGAGCCCTGGAGACCTACAAAATGCCCGACTTCGAGTGGGAGCTGGTGGCGGCCATAAACCGCTTCTTCGAGGCGGCAGGAATCAGGGGCGTCGCCTACCGGCTGAAGCAGAGCAGGTACACCCCCCAGGTCGTCGACCTCTTAGTCGACTCGCCCCACCCCCCCTACTACCTGGCCATCGAGTGCAAGAGCATCGACGCCCGGAAGGCGAAGACCCTCTACTTCACCCAGCACTTCTCCGCCGCTGGCGGCGTCCACCAGATCGAGAGGATCGACCAGTTCATCGATAGGACCGGACGGCGGGGGTTTTTGGCGGTGGAGCTCCGGAGGGGGCCCGGGAGGCCGAAGACCGCCCACCTCCTCCCCTGGAATGCTGCGATCGAGGCCTTCAGGTCCGATAGCCCCGGAATCCCGGTGGAGAGGATCGAGGCGGTCCCCCCCCTCGGAAGGAGGGACGGATCCTACCTCATCGAGGCGGAAGATCTTGATCGGGAAATTTAGGGCCAATCAATTTTACTTCGCGCAAGAGGATTTGGATTAAGCTTATATCCCCTTCCGCCACTCCCAAACCCCATGAAGCTTCCCGGTACCGCGACCCAGCCGGAGAACGTCCAGATCGCCATAGGAAAGCTCGACATCAGGCCAGGGATGGCCTTCCTCGACGTCGGATGCGGCTCAGGAGCCGTATCCCTCGCCGCCAGCAGGTTCACCGATCGGATATTTGGCATCGACCGGAGGCCCGAGGCTGTAGAGATCTCCAGAGCGAGGGTCCCGGCTGGTACCTTCCTCTGCGGCGAGGCGGCAGGGATCATCCCCGGCCTTCCCAAGATCGACCGGTGCTTCATCGGCGGGACGGCGGGGATCGAGGCCTTCTTTCCAGCGCTGATGGAGAGGCTATCTCCGGGAGCCGCCGTCGTCGCCGACCTCGCCAGGATCGGGATCGCCTCGAGGGTTGCAGAGCTTATGAGGGGCGCGGGGATCTTCGAGGAGCTCCTCCAGATCGGGATAGCCCGGGGCTACGACCTCGCCGGAGACATCGCCCTCCGGCCGGAGAACCCCATCTTCATGGTGGTGGGGAGGCTTCCGGGAGGGCGGAGCCCATGACAGCAGGAGGACCGAGGATGGGGGGCCATCGGGGGAGACGACAGATCTCAGGAGAAGAGATGGAGGTTGCGACGTGCTGATAGGGGTGAGCCTCGGCCCCGGGGACCCGGAGCTGATCACCCGGAAGGCGGAGAGGGCCCTTGCGGCCGCGGATAAGGTCTTCGTCCCCGGGGAGATGGCCGCAGATCTGGTCCGGCGGTACGCCGAGCCGGAGCTCCTCGACTTTCCCATGATCTCGGATAAAAGGAGGCTCCTTGAGATCTGGGCTGAGAACGCGGACCGGGTCGCCTCCTGGGCCGCCCGCGGCGACGCCGCCTTCGCCTGCATCGGGGACGTCAACACCTTCTCCACCTTCTCCCACCTCAAGAGGCTGGTAATCGAGCGCCACCCGGAGGTGGAGATCGAGACGATCCCCGGGGTCGGGACGGCCCCCGCCCTGGCGGCGAGGCTCGGGGTCGACCTCTCGGAGTCGTTTCTGGTCTCCGACGGCTCCCCGGTGAATACGGTGATCAGGATGAAGGCGGTCCGTCCCGCCGAGATGGCAAAGGAGCTCGCGGCGGAGGGTTTCGACGAGTTTCTCCTGGGGGTCCGGCTCTACACCCCCGATGAAGTGGTCGTCAGAGGCGAGATGCCGGAGAAAAGCGACTACTTCAGCGTCCTCTGCGCCAGGAGGAGGAGATGAGGGTCCACTTCGTCGGCGCAGGGCCGGGGGACCCCGACCTGATAACCGTCAGGGGCGCCCGGCTCCTGGCGGAGGCGGACCTCGTCGTCTACGCCGGATCCCTGGTGAACCCCGCCCTCCTGGAGGGGCTCTCGTCAGAGCTCGTCGACAGCAACAAGATCAACCTCGAGGAGATCAACGACCTTCTCCTCTCCGCCCTCCGGAGGGGCGAGAGGGTGGTGAGGCTCCACAGCGGCGACCCCTCCCTCTACGGCGCCATCCTCGAGCAGATGAGGCCCCTGGAGGAGGCGGGGGTGGAGGTGGAGGTCGTCCCCGGCGTCTCGTCATTGTTCGCCGTCGCCGCCGCCCTCAAGACCCAGCTGACCCTGAAGGGGGTCTCCGAGTCGCTGATTGTGACGAGGCCCGCGGGGGCGACCCTCGTGAGGGACTCTATCCGGGAATTTTCCAGATTCGGGACGACGATGGCGATATTCCTCGGGGCGGACAAGATAAGGGAGACGATGGAGCGGCTCGAGGTCCCGAAGGAGACGCCAGCGGCCGTCGTCTACCACGCCTCTTGGCCCGACGAGCAGGTGATCGTCGGGACCGTCGGGGACGTCGCCGACCTGGCTGAAGAGGCGGGGATCACCAAAAGCGCCCTCATCCTCGTCGGAGACGTCATATCGAGGAGCGGGTTTGGGAGGTCTCACCTATACCGAAGTCGGTAGCCGTCCTCGTCTTCCGTCGGAACCTCGCCGAGGGGGAGAGGATCTCTCAGGCCATCAGAGACCGGTACGACCCAGAGATCGTCGTCTACCGGCGAGAGGGACCCGAGGCGACCCTGGAGTCCCTCGCCGGCTTCGACCTGGTGGTGGCGGTGATGGCCGTTGGGATCGTGGTGAGGATCCTCTGCCCGTCCCTCAGGGACAAGTGGACCGACGCCCCCGTCGTCGCCGTCGACTCCTCCCTCCGATCGGCCGTCCCGGTGGTGGGAGGCCACCACGGAGGAAACGATCTGGCGTATCATCTATACGAGAAGCTGGGGGCGTACCCCGCCGTCACCACCGCCACCGACGCGGCCGAACGGCCATCCCTGGAGGGGACGGCGGATCGGCTGGGGGCCGTCGTCGTCAACAGGTCCTCCTCGAAGGACGTCAACCTCGCCTTCCTCAGGGAGGACCTCCCCATCCACAGGATCGTCGGACCTAAGGTCGTCTTGGTCGACGATGGGGTGGCGGTCCTCAAGAGCAGGGGGGGATCGTCGTCGGCCTCGGCGCAAGGAGGGGGGTCGGGGCCTCGGAGGTCCTGGAGGCGATCGGGTCCGCCCTGGAGGCGGTGGGGAGGTCCATAGAGGAGATCCGGGCGATCGCCACCGCCGATATTAAGAGGGACGAGACCGGCATCTCCGAGGCGGCGGAGAGGCTGGGGCGGCCGGTCATCTACCTCGACGATGAGGTCCTCAACGCCCAGAGCCCGACGACGGAGTCCCGGGCGAGAGACCTCGGCCTCATCGGGGTGGCAGAGCCTGCGGCCCTGGCCCTATCCGAGAAGCTGATCATGCCGAAGAGGGCCTACGGGAGGGTGACCGTTGCCCTCGGCGAGTAGGCTTTACATCGTCGGGATCGGCCCCGGCAGCCCCGGCCTCCTCACCAGGAGGGCGAAGGAGGCTTTGACCGAAGCCAGAAGCGTCGTCGGCTACGGCCCTTACCTTGACCTCGTAAAAGACCACCTTTCGGGGAAGGCCGTCCGCTCCACCGGGATGGGGCGGGAGGTGGACAGGGCGAGGGAGGCGGTCGACCTCCTCGAAGATGGGGATGTGGCCCTCATCAGCAGCGGAGACCCGAACGTCTACGGGATGGCGGGGCTCGGGCTGGAGGTCGCCTCCGGGAGGGTTGAACTCGAACGGGTAGAGGTCGTCCCCGGAATCACCTCCTTCTCAGCGGCGGCCTCTAGGGCTGGGATCACCTTCCGAGATTCGGTGGCCGTTCTCAGCCTCAGCGACCTCCTCACCCCCTGGGAGAGGATCGAGGAGAGGGCACGGACGGCATCAGAATTGGGGATGCCGATGGCGATCTATAACCCTCGGTCCAGGAGGAGGACCTGGCAGCTGGAGCGGCTCCTCGATATCGTCACGGGGAGCGGCGAGGAGGACCGGCACCTTCTGGTGGCCAAGAACGTCTCCCGGCCCGGCGAGAGCCTCTGGTGGACGACGGCGAGAGAGGTTCTGGAAGAGGCTCTCAGGGAAGAGATCGACATGTTCACCCTCCTCATCATCGGAGGAGAGGGGATGGCGAAAGGATGGGGGTGGGGTGAGGGTATGGGAAAGGCGGAAGGTGTGGGTGGTGGTGATGGGATCGCCGCGGTAGAACCCGCCCCCGATGCGAAGATACGCCTGGTGGGGGTTGGGCCCGGCGACCCCCGCCACCTCACCCAGGAGGCGGAGGGGCTGATCCGGGGGTCTGACCTCCTCCTGGGGGCTGAAAGGCACCTCGCCTCCGTCGGCGCCCTCCGGGGGGGCCTTGCGGCAAGATGCCTTTCGATCTCCACCACAGGGAGGTTCGAGGAGAGGATCCGGGCGAGGCTAGCGGCGGCGGAGGAGGCGGCCAGCCGGGGCAAGACCACATCGATCCTCTTCGGAGGGGACCCCAGCACCTTCAGCTCCGCCTGGAGGGCCCTCTCCCGCCCAGGGATCCGCGTATCCCCGGGGGTCGGCGCCTTCGCGGCGGCGGCGGCGAGGGTCGGCGCCCCCCTGGTGAGCGACTTCGCCCTCCTCTCGGGGCTGGACGGAGAGGCTCCAGAGAAGGCCCAGCGGCTTCTGGAGGCCGGCTTCGCCGTCGTCGTCTACAACCAGAGCTCCGGAGAGCTGAAGGCCATCGCTGAGGCCGCCTCCTCCCTCGACCCGGAGAGGCCCTTCGCCCTCGTCCAAGACGCCACCCGGCCCGACGAGCAGATAGCCATCGGTAGGGCCTCAGATCTGGCGAGGCCGAAGTTCGATGGCAGAAGGTGCACCCTCATCCTCGCAGGGCCGGCGGCCGATATGAGAGATGGGATGATCATATCCCGGAGAGGGTACGAGAGGAAGTACGATTACTGATAGATCAAAACCGGTGGCGTTGAAGATGATCGAGAAGAAATATTCAGATCTGGGGGCGGTGACCCCCGAGGCGAAAA
>Ga0123332_1002701_pt1 | contig 16618 bp, 15 predicted proteins | sample BioC12SIPDNA_4_FD_89958 | JGI IMG/M metagenome (GOLD analysis project Ga0123332, IMG submission 89958) | Anaerobic biogas reactor microbial communites from Washington, USA - Biogas_R2_A C12 SIP DNA | ecosystem: Engineered > Bioreactor > Anaerobic > Unclassified | place: Washington, USA...
CAGTTCGCCAAGATGGTCTGTGGAGCCATGAGTATTGGGGTGAGCGAGGATTCCTGGCTTGATTCGGCCCGGCCCTTTCCCGATCTGGAGCCAGACCCGCTCAACGACCTCTACCCCCACGATTATGTCGCCGCCGCTTCCGCCGCCGGCATCATCAAAGGCGACAACGGCAGGTTCAAGCCCTACGACAGTATCTACCGCATAGGCGTGATCCTGATGGTGGTCCGGGCGCTCGACAGCCTCGCTCCAGGCACGCTGGATGCCGTACCTGCTGATTTCACTTCGACCGTCGCTGGACTGTCCGGCGAACACGCGGAGGCCATGAGCAAGGCTGAGTACAACCACCTGACGGACGGGCTGGCCGGCTTCGGCCCGGGGTGGAACGCCTGGGACACGGCCAGCCGTGGGGAAGTGGCTCAGATGCTGTGGAATGCCATGTGGCGCTGAGGGCCTGCCTGAAGCGCAGCACCTCCGGCGTCATGCCGCGGGCTTCAGCGGGGCGTCAGAGGTCAGCACCCCAGCACGCGGTCCAGCAGCCCCAGGACGGCGAAGAGCACCACCAGCCCGGCGCCCACCCATAGAGCCGGCTTGCTGCGTTTGGCGAGACCCCACACAATGAGGGCGATCCCCGCGATGGGTATGATCAGCATGTAGTTGAACACGTCGCACCTTCTAAGCCGATTCCCCTAGCCTGTACCTACCGTGTCGCCCTCCACGCCAAACGCCCGCCCCGCGTGCGAAGCGGCTGAGAGCACGTTGCGGCGCACCGGCCAACGGTTCCCACCTGATCAGGTATAATCAGTTCACAAATCGAAGACTCGGTGGTCCCCTCCGCTTGCTTTTCCGTGAGGCTTGATAAGGATCAACTGCGTCTGTAACCGCAGTGCGAACCTTTGGGCGCACGGCAAAGGAGCATCATGCCATTTTCTTCTCTCGGCCTGCGCGCAGGCCTGCTCGAGGCCGTTCGTGACCTCGACTACCAGACCCCCACTCCCATCCAGGCCGAAGCCATCCCGCTGGCGCTGGCCGGTCGCGACCTCGTAGGCTGCGCCCAGACCGGCACCGGCAAGACGGCGGCTTTCATCCTGCCGCTGTTGCAGCGGTTGCAGGGCCGCAAGGGCATCGCAGCACTGGTGGTGACCCCCACGCGTGAGTTGGCCCGCCAGATCGAGGAGGTGGCGCGCTCCTGTGCCCGCCATACCAAGCAGCGCGTGACGGCCGTGTACGGCGGTGTGGGGTACCAGCCGCAGGTGCAGGCGCTGCGCAGGGGCGTCAACGTGCTGGTGGCCACGCCCGGCCGCCTGCTGGACCTGCACTCCCATGGCGATGTGGACCTCAGCCAGGTGGAAGTGCTGGTGCTGGACGAGGCCGATCGCATGCTGGACATGGGCTTCTGGCCCGACGTGAGGCGGATCATCGGCCTACTGCCGGCCGATCGCCAGAACATGCTGTTCTCCGCCACCCTTTCCCCGCAGGTCATGCGGGTGGCCGACCCCATCCTGCGCAACCCGGCGCGGGTGGATGTCGCCCCCAGCGCCACCCCCGTCGACACCGTCACCCAGACCGTCTACCCGGTGAATTCCTTCCAGAAGACTGACCTGCTCATCCGTCTCCTCGAAACCAAGAGCCTGGACCGCGTGCTGGTCTTCACCCGCACCAAGCACCGCGCCGATCGCGTGTGCCGCCACCTGGCCGACAAGGGCATTCGCGGTGCCGCCATCCACTCCAACCGGACGCAGTCCCAGCGCCAGGCTGCCCTGGACGGCTTCAAGAGGGGCCACTGCCGGGTGTTGGTGGCCACGGACATTGTGGCCCGTGGTATCGACGTTGACGGTATCTCGCACGTGGTCAACTACGACCTGCCCTCCAACCCGGATGACTACATCCACCGCATCGGTCGCACGGCCCGCGCCGGCGCCGACGGCACCGCCCTCAGCTTCATGGCGGCGGAGGAGACCAAGGACCTGCGAGAGATCGAGGTGCTGCTGGGGCAGACGCTGGAATGCCGGGACCTGGAGGGTTTCGCCTACCTGGAAAGGGTGGTGCCCAACCCGGAGCGCACCGCCACCCGCAAGCCCAGAGCCGTCTACGGGGGCCGCGGTCGCCGCAGAAGCGGTGGCGCTTCCACGCGCCGACCGCGTTCCGGAGCCAGCTGGGGCAGCTGAGAACGCCCACTCACCTTCTCTGTGGGGGCCCGGTCGCCGACGGCGACCGGGCCCCCCTTGTCGCTGCCGGCACTCTCGCTGCCGCGCCCGAACCGTCCCCATGGACCCGGTGGCCTACAGTCCTCCCCCCAGTCTCGCTGCCGCCGCCGCGAGCGCCCGGGGTGAGCGCAGAGCCTCCAGTTCAGGGGAGCCTTCCTGCAGTTGCTCCAGCCTGCTGAACTCGCGGTCGTAGAGGTCACCGGTGTAGGCGGGCACCACGAAGAGATGCGCGTGGGGCACGCGGCGCCCACGGGCGTAAACGGAGACGAACTCAGGCCTATAGGCCCGCATGAGGCGCCCGGCCACCCCGTGCGCCAGCCCGAACAAGGCAGTGCACTCCTCGCCGCTCAGGTCGTGCCAGAACACCACATGGCGTTTGGGTACCACCAGACAATGCCCCTCGGTTAAGGGGTGGATATCGAGAAAAGCAAGCGCCAGCGAGCTCTCCGCTACCCGGTGACAGGGGGCCCTCCCCTTGACGATGTCACAGAAGACGCAGTCCACCAGTCGTTCCCCTCGCCAATGGTCTCGCCGTCTCGCCTTTGCTCACTCTACCGCGCTTGTGGATTCCTCGAGCCTGCGCACCTCTCCCAGCGCCTGCTCGATCTCGGCTTTGCCCTGCTGCGGCCGGCCCACCAGCTCCTCCACAGCGGCCAGCTCATGGTGCATGAAGGTGTCCGCCTGACCCGCCATCTGATCGATAAGGCGCCACGCCGTCTCCGACCACTGCACGGCCAGTCGCGACAGGTTCTTCTCCACCTCCCAGGGCAGCCGGCTGCGCAACGTGCGCAGGACCAGTGGCCGGAACACGGCCATGGGGATGAGCGGCCAGAACGTCTCCACCGGGAGTCGAAGGTCCGGTCGATGCTGAGATCCGGATGGCCCGGCTCCTCGATCTCCATCTCGAACTCCACCGCCGGGAAGCGCACACCGAGCGCCCGCTCCACCGCCCCTGCCAACCGATCCTGAAACGCACGCACCAAGCGACCGAAACTCGCCTCGGCAGCGATCAGATCATCCGCCACCACCTCGGCCCCCATATGAGGCAGCTCCCCCAGCTCCTCCCCCAGAGCAGCCTGCAACCAGTCACGGTAGGCTTGAGCCACTTTGCCCACGTGGCCCCTCCAATCGCCGGAGGCGCGCAGGAACCGGCCGCCCAAGGCACCGGTGAGGCCAAAGACGCGAGACATGGCTTCCAGCCGATCCAGCATCTGCGCCGGAGCCGGAGGCGCCTGGAGCTCCTTACCCCGGATCACACCACCACTGTCGCCCATCACCCACCTCCATCGCACGCATTCGGCAATTGGGTAGGGGTCATCAGCGGCCACCCGCAGTTCCGGCGGACTCCATCGCCACCCGGAATACTACACGCTGCAGTGGCGGAAGGCACGAGGCCTCGAGGCAGAGACAGCTTCCCGGCCGCTGGACCGCCTTCACTCCCCCCGCCATGATCCGTTTGCCACTAATATGGGAATAGGAAATATCAATGGGGACGGAGGCTGACGGAGGTAGAGGGGGCGAGAAACCCCACCCGCGGGAGGCGCGCCGTGTACCGCATCCGATTTCACGGTCGAGGCGGACAGGGGGTCAAGACCGCCGGTCGCCTGTTGGGCACCGCCCTGTTCCTGCAGGGCTTCGAGGTGCAGGACGCTCCCCGCTACGGAGCGGAGCGGCGAGGCGCTCCCATTTTCGCCTATGTGCGTGCCGACCGGCAGCCCATCAATGAGCGGGGCGTGGTGCGGCGGCCCGATCTGGTGGTGGTCACCGATCAGAGCCTGGTGAGGTTGGCCGTGGCCGGAGTGGGCGCGGGCGCCGATGACCACACCGTCACCCTCATCAACAGCCCGGAGCCACCCGCCGCCTGGAAGGACAGAGTTCAGGCACAGGGCACCGTGGTGACGCTGCCTCGCACCCTGGATCTGGAGAACGCCGAGGACGTGAGGCTGGTGGGAGCCTCCTGTGCCGGCGCGGCCGTGCGCCTGTTGGGAGTGGTGACGCGCGAGACGCTGGCAGCAGCCATCCGGGAGGAACTGGGCGGCTTGGGACCGGCGGTGGTTGAACGCAATCTGAGCGGCGCTTTCGATACCTACGACGCCATGGCGGCACACGAGGGTGTGGTCCTCCCCTGCGATGACGCACCCGTCGACGGCTACACACCGCCCGACTGGATCGACCTTCCCTTCGATGACGCCGACATCTCCGCCCCCGCCATCCATGCCGCCGCCACCAGCGTGGAGGTGCGCACCGGCCTGTGGCGCACCATGCGGCCGGTGCTGGATCGTGAGCGTTGCAGCCGTTGCTGGTGGAACTGCGTGACCGCCTGCCCCGACGGCGTGATCGTGGCGGACCAGGACGGCTATCCCGTCATCGACTACGAGCACTGCAAGGGCTGCCTCATCTGCGCGGCGCAGTGCCGCCGCCACGCCCTGCGCGCCGTCTCGGAGCGCCGGGCGCAGGCGGCCGAGGCTGCGGCCACCGGTGCCCAACCCGCCGCCGCCCCAGCCACGGGCACAGAGCCGCTACGGGAGGCACAGCCGTGACCCGGAAGCTGATCACCGGAAACGCCGCGGCGGCTTGGGGCGCGCGGCTGGCCGGTGCCCAGTACATCCCCGCTTTCCCCATCACGCCGCAGACGGAGATCATCGAGACCCTGTCCCGCTGGATCGACTCCGGCGACATGGACGCCCGCATGGTCACCATGGATTCCGAGCACTCCATGGTCACGGCCGCCGGCGCCGCCGCCGTCACCGGCGTGCGCACCTTCACCGCCACCTCCAGCCAGGGCCTGCTCTATGCCATGGAGATGCTGTACAACACCGCCGGCTGGCGCGCCCCCTACGTGCTGGTCAACGTCTCGCGCGCCCTGGCCGCCCCCGTCACCCTGGAGCCGGACCACAACGACGTCCTGGCCGCCCGCGACAGTGGCTTCCTGCAGATCCACTGCGCCACCTGCCAGGAGGTGCTGGACGACACCATCCTGGCCTTCGCCCTGGCCGAGGACGAACGTGTACGTCTGCCCGTCCTCGTCAACCTGGACGGCTTCTACCTCTCCTTCACCCGGGAGCCGGTGGAATTCCCTGATGCCGATACGGTGGCGCGCTTCCTCCCGCCCTTCGACCCGGAGTCCATTCGCTTCCGGGCCAGCGCTCCCCTCAGCCTGGCCGTGGCCGTGCTGGGCGGCTCCCCCTATTCCTACTTCCGCTACGAGCTGCACAAGGCCAATCTCAACGGGGTGGCGGTGTACGAGGAGCTGTCTCGACGCTTCGCGGAGGTCTTCGGACGGCAGCCGAAGGTCCTGGACACCTACGCCGCAGAAGACGCCGAGTTCGTCTTCGTCATGATGGGCTCCTTCGCCACCAAGTGCCGCCAAGCCGTGGAACAGCTCCGGGAGGCCGGGTGGCCGGTGGGCCTGGTGCGGCTGCGGCTCCTGCGGCCGCTGCCGGTGGAGCACGTACGTCGTGCCCTTGCCGGGAAGCGGGGGGTGGCGGTGGTGGACCAGAACCTATCGCCGGGGATGGGCGGCGTGCTGCACTCGGAGCTGGCGCACGTGCTCTACGGAGCACCAGGTGCGCCGCCCATCCTCGCCGGCTTCATCGGCGGCTTGGGGGGACGCGACATCACCCCGGAGGAGTTTTACGAGATGGCAGCGATCACAAGGCGGGCGGCGGAAACCGGAATCACGCCTCCCCCACGTCTCCTCTACACCCAGCGCGAACTGGATGAGGTGCGGCGATTGCAGGCCATCGCCCACGTGGAGCGCGAGAAGCTGACACACGCGGCCGGCACCGGCACGGCGGCCGGCACCGCAGACGCCACGAGGTCCGAAGCCGAGACCGCCCCTATGCCGGAGGGAGGCATCAGGTCATGAGAGCAGCCGAACCGCACCGCGCGCCTTCGGGGACCGCCTTTCGCACCTCCCGCGACCTCCCCTCCGCCAGCCTGCTGGGCACGGGCACTCCCATGTGCGCCGGCTGTGGCGGCCTGGAGGCCATCCGCCAGGTCTACGACATCCTGGGTGACCACACCGTCTTCGTCAACGCCGCCGGCTGCATGACCCTGCTCTCCGTCTACCCCTTCACGCCTTTCCGTGGCTCCTGGCTGTTCACGGCCATGGCCTCGGCCTCCGCCGGAGCCCAGGGTGTGCGCGACGCCCTCGACCTGCAGCTTCGCAGCGGAGCACTCCCACCCGAGGAGGACCTGGAGGTGGTGGTGCTGGCCGGCGACGGCTCCGCCTATGGCATGGGCCTCTCCCCCACCTCGGCGGCCATCGACCGCGACCTGGACTTCATCTTCCTCTGCTACGACAACGAGGGCTACGGCAACACCGGGCAGCAGTACTCCGCGGCCACCCCCCACGGCGCCCGCACCGCCACCAGCCGCGGCCCCGCCGGCGACCCCGGCTACAAGAAGGACCTCTTCTCAATCTGGGTGGCCAACCGTCCGGCCTACGCCGCCACCATCATCGGCGCGGAGCCGCTGGACCTGGCCCGCAAGATAGAGAAGGCCACGCGCATCCAGGGCCCGCGCCTGCTATTGGCCCTGGCCCCCTGCCCCACCGGCTGGGACTTCGATCCCCGCGAAGCCGACGAGATCGGGCAGTTGGCGGTGGACACCGGTATCTGGCCGCTGAAGGAGTACGAGGAGGGGCGGGTGACCCACACGGTGACGCCACGGAAGCTCAGGCCGGTGGAAGAGTATCTGAGCCGCCAGGGCCGCTTCACCCACCTGTTCCGCCCCCGGCGCAACGAGGCGCTGCTCAGGGAACTACAGGAAGGCGTGGACGCCTACTGGGCGGGCGTACCCGCCCCCGAGCCCCCCACAGACGACTGAGTTACACCAGGTCGAACTCGATACGCTTGAGCTGCGCCGTGGGCAGGCGTTCGCACACTCTCAGGATCTCCAGGCCAACGATTTCGCCGCGCTCGTCCAAATCAAGGACAACTCCAGGGCGGATCTCCTCGGACCCACTGACCCGAGATTCGGCCAAACGTACATAGAGGGCGTCGGCCTTCTCGTCAAACCGCACTCTCATAGCTTCCACCTCATCGTGCGGTCGAAGTATGCCGTAATGATCCGCACAGGGATCACGGTCCGATTATAGATGACTCTCAGCACCCTCCCACCCATGTCGGGGACCCGCGCGAGAACGTGAAGGAGTTCAGTGTCCTCTGCGTCAAGCACCAGCAACTCCGGGTGGGCCACTACCTGCAGCACCCAGCGCCGCTCGATTTCCCTCTCCTCCAAGACGTCCAGCGCGTGTTTCGTGAAGACGGCATCCGATGCTTCCATGCCCGCAACATACTGGCATTGACAAGATGCCGCCATCAGCCGACAGGTGGATCTTGGACAGCACACCGACCCGTACTGTCACCGAGCTCAGTCGGCGACCTTCTCCACCAGGCGCTCCACCAGCCCCTCCTCCACCGCATTCGGCAGCGTGATATGGCCCCAGGTCTCGGTGCCCCCACGCGTTGCGGCCTCCGTCACCGCGCCCGCCGTGTCGGCCACGCCGGCCTCCTCACCTCCCGGCGCGCAAGCCGCGTTCCACGCCGCCGCCGTCTCCAGTGCCGCCTGGTTCCGCGCCCAGGCCCGGCGGGCCACACCGCCCATGACGTCCCACTCCAGGGCGGAGCGGATAATGCCGTCCACGCGTTCCGACCCGTCCAGCACCAGCCCGAACCCGGTGTTGATGGCCCGGCCGATGCCCACGCCACCGCCGTTCGACGCCACCACCAGCGTCATGCCCCGGGCCGCGTTGCCGGCCCAGCAGTGGAAGGCCATGTCCGCCATCATGTTGGAGCCGTCGTGGATGTTCGAGGTCTCGCGGTACGGTGAGTCGGTCCCGGAGACGTCGTGGTGGTCGCGTCCGATGATGACGGGGCCGATCTGGCCCCGGCGCACCAGGTCGTTGAAGGCCAGGGCGATACGCACACGACCCTCGGCGTCCGAGTAGAGGATGCGCGCCTGAGACCCCACCACCAGCCGATTCTTGCCGGCGTCACGCACCCAGGCGTGATTGTCGCGATCCTGCGGGCAGCGTTCCGGATCGATGCAGCTCATGGCCACCGCATCGGTGCGGGCCAGATCGGCCGGGTCCAGGCTGCAACACACCCAGCGGAAGGGGCCGTAGCCGCGGTCGAAGCAGAGCGGTCCCATGATGTGCTCCACGTAGGAGGGATAGGTGAAGCCCTCCCGGGTATCCACACCGTTGGCGGCCACCTCGGTGGCGCCGGCTTCGAACACCGCCTTGAGAAAGCTGTTGCCGTAGTCCCAGAAGTGGGTGCCCCGGCCAACCATCTCTCTGATCAGGCCGATCTGCGTCCGCAGCGATTCGTCCACACGCCGCCGGTACGCCGCCGGGTCGGCCGACAGCAGCGCCCGAGCCGCCTCGAAATCCAGGCCCTGGGGGACGTAGCCGCCCTCGTAGGCGGCATGGCAGGAGGTCTGGTCGGAGGCCAACTCCACGGCGATATCGTGGTCCACCACGTACTGCCACAGATCCACCACGTTGCCTTGGAAGGCGATGGAGAGAGGGGTGCGGGCGGCGCGCGCAGCCGCCACCCAGGCAAAGGCCTGCCCCAGATCGGCCGTCACCCGCTGCACCCAGCCCTGCTGCCGCCGCGTCTCGATCCGCGAGGGGTCCACCTCGGCCACGATGCTCACTGCCCCGGCGATGTCGGCTGCCTTGGGCTGGGCACCGCTCATGCCTCCCAACCCCGAGCTCAGGTAGAGCACTCCACCCAGGTCCCGGTCATGCGGGATACCCAGATAGAGCCGGCCGGCGTTCAGCAACGTCAGATAGGTGCCATGCACAATCCCCTGCGGCCCGATATACATCCAGCCGCCCGCCGTCATCTGCCCGTAGTTGGCCACGCCCAGCTGGGCGGCCAGGTGGAAGTCGGCGGCGTTGTCGAACTCGCCCACCATGAGCGCGTTGGTGCTGATGACACGGGGGGCGTTGCGGTGGCTGGGGAAGAGCCCCACCGGGTGCCCGGAGGCAACCACCAGAGTCTGCGTCTCCGTCATCTGCTCCAGGTACCATTTGACCAGCCGATACTGCATCCAGTTCTGGAAGACCTGGCCGGTCTCGCCGTAGGTGACCAGCTCATAGGGGTAGAGGGCCACGGCGAAGTCCAAGTTGTTGTCGATATTGAGCTGGAGCGCCCGCGCTTCCAGGATGCCGCGGTACTGATCGATGGGTCGCGCCTTGATGCTGCCGTCCAGATCTGCTCCCGCGCCGGGCAAGGGCCGGAAGCGATAGCCGTAGATGCGCCCCCGCTCGCGCAGTTCCGTCAGGAACTCGGGCGCCACTGCCTCGTGTAGCGCCGGCGGCAGGTAGCGAAGCGCGTTATTGAGAGCCAGCACCGTCTGCCGAGGCGAGAGGTTGTAGCCCCGGTCCGGAGCCCGGCGGATACCCGGCGCGAACACCGGCGGCAGGGGCAGCTCCTCGGGAAACGCGGACTTCAGCAGCGTACCGCCCGTGCCCGGCTTCATCTGGTCGGCCCTCCTCATCCGGTGAGAGCTGCGGGTGCCTTCGGCCCCGCCGAGCCTCCCACGCATTTGCCGTTCTTGTACACGCGCTGGACCGGATTCATGCCGTAGTGGTAGGGGATTTCCTGATGATCGTCACATTCCAGGATGAGGATGTCGGCCTTCTTCCCCACCTCCAGTCCGCCCACCTCGTGCTCCAGTGCCAGAGCAGTCGCCGCCTCGATGGTGACGGCCCGGATGACCTCGGCCGCCGTCATGCGCAGCTGAGAGCATCCCAATGTGGTCATGAGCCAGAGGTTCTGTGTGGGGCTGGAGCCGGGGTTGAAGTCGGTACTGAGAGCCACGGGAACCCCGGCATCCAGAAGACCACGGGCAGGTGCCGCTCCTCCCTCCCCCAGGAAGAACGTGGCCCCCGGCAGCAACACCGCCACCGGTGCCCTCCAGGCCGCTGCCGGCTCCGTCAGGCCTCCCGCGGCGGGCCCGGCCGCCCGCGCGGCCCAGGCGCGGCTCAACGCCGCAATCCCCGAGTCGCTTACGCGGTCCAGGTGGTCCACCGAGGCCGCTCCCATCTCGACGCCCAGTTCCGTCGCCCCGCTGGAGGTGAGCTGGTCCGCATGAAGCTTGGGCAGCAGCCCGTGCCTCCTCCCCGCCTCCAGCACTCGCCGGGCCTGCGCCGGAGAGAACGCCCCTGCCTCACAGAAGACGTCGCAGAACCGGGCCAGCCCGCGCTCGGCCGCAGCAGGGATCATGTGCTCCACAACGAGGCCCACATACTCATCGGCCCGGCCCGCGTAGTCCTTGGGAATGGTGTGGGCCCCCAGCACTGTCCCCACCACGTCCACCGGGTGTTGCGCGGCCACGCTCCGCTGCACCTCTAACATGCGCACCTCGTGCTCCGAGGACAGGCCGTAGCCGGACTTCCCTTCCACGGTGGTCACACCATAGGCCAGAAAGCGATCAAGCCGCCGTTGCACCAGCGCACCCAGTTCGGCATTGGAGGCGGCCCGAGTGGCGGCCACCGTGCGCAGGATCCCCCCACCTGCGGCGGCGAGTTCCCTGTAGGTGGCACCCCGCACGCGCTGCTGGTATTCGTCGGCCCGCCGGCCCGCGAAACAGAGGTGCGTGTGACACTCCACCAGGCCAGGCATCACCACACGCCCCTCCACCTCCACCACCTCGGCGGACGGCACTAGGCTCACCTCCCTGCGCCAGCGCGGCCCCTCGCCCACCCACACGATACGCCCCTCGCGCGCCGCCACTGCCCCTCGGGAGATGGTGCCCAGGTCCGCTCTGCCGGTGACCCCGGGAACCCGAACCGGGCAGATCAGGAGCTCTCCCGCCCCCGTGATGAGAAGATCGGCCGTAATCATCATGGCTCCAACGGGCCCACCACGCTCTCCACCCGTCTGACCAGAGACCCGCCCCGCACCATCTGGCTGATCGTTTCGATGTCGGGCGTCTGCGGTCGATCTTCGGCCAAGGCTGCCACCATCTCCCGGATGGCATCGTGCGCCGCCGCCACCCCCAGTCCGGCCCGCAGCCCGCCACGGAACTCCAACCCCTGCGCCCCGCACAGCAATTCGATGGCCACCACCCGCAGAGCATTGCCCACCACCTGCCGCGCCTTGCGGGCGGCGAAGGCGCCCATGCTGACGAAGTCCTCCTTGTTGGCCGAGGTGGGGATGCTATCCACGCAGGCGGGGTGGGCCAGCGTCTTGTTCTCGGAGACAAGGGCGGCAGCCGTCACCTGCGCGATCATGAGGCCGCTGTTCAGGCCCCCGTGCGCGGTGAGGAAGGCGGGCAGGTGATCAGAGGTGCTGGGATCCATCATGCACTCCACCCGCCGCTCGGAGATGTTGGCCAGCTGGGCCAGGGCCAGTGCCAGGATGTCCATGGCCTGTGACAAGGGCTGACCGTGGAAGTTGCCGCCGGAGACCACCAGTTCCTCCTCGGGGAAGACCAGCGGGTTGTCGGTAGCGGCGTTAACCTCCACCTCCAACACACCGCGCACGAAGGCCAGCGCGTCCTTGGCGGCACCGTGCACCTGCGGGGCGCAGCGCAGACAGTAGGCATCCTGAACCTTGCCGCAGCCGGCATGTGAGGCCAGGATCTCGCTGTGCTCCAGAAGCCTCACCAGATTACGGGCGGTGGCCAACTGCCCAGCGTGCGGGCGAACCAGGTGGGTCCGCTCCAGGTAAGGCGTGCGGGTGCCACGGAGCGCCTCCACCGCCTGGGCGGCGGCGATGTCGGCCGCCTTGCTCAGGTTCTCCGCCTCGAGCAGGCTGAGCACCCCCAGAGCGGTCATCATCTGGGTGCCGTTGATGAGGGCCAACCCCTCCTTGGCCTGCAGTACCAGGGGATCGATGCCCGCCAGCCGCAGCGCCTCTCCGCCCGGCATGCGCCGGCCGAGGTACATCGCCTCGCCTTCCCCTATGAGAACCGCCGTGAGGTGGGCCAAGGGCGCCAGATCACCGCACGCCCCCACCGACCCTTGGACGGGGATCACAGGCAGCACGCCGCCGTTGAGCATCGCCAGCAGCGTCTCCAAGACAACGGGGCGCGCCCCCGAGTAGCCCTTGGCCAGCACGTTGGCCCGCAGCAGCATCATGGCCCGGGTTTCCTCAGGGCCCAAGGGTTCGCCCACCCCGCAACAGTGACTGAAGACCAAGTTGCGCTGCAGAGCCAAGGCGTCGACACCGGACACGTGCACGTCGGCGAACCTGCCGAAGCCGGTAGTGACGCCGTAGACCACGGCATTGTCGGCCAAGAGACGCTCAACGTATTCCCGCGCGCGCAAGACCCGCGGCAGCGCGGATGCAGGCAGGCGCACGTCCCTCTCCCCGCGCGCAACCGCCTGGATGTCTTCCAAGGTCAGGGAGTTCCCGTCGATAACCACCGTCATGGCCCGCTCCACCAAACACAGTGCAGCGGCATGCCCCGCGGCACGCCGCGGCTATCACGTAATCCGCCCCTTGATTATAGGACCGTGCCGTCTCCAGACGGGCGACTGTGCATGTGCTCAGCCACAGCCAATTGCACCAGGCCCCGGGGGCTTTCGCGGACCCGCTGAAGCGCTGCTTGCTGTTGAGTTCTTCACACTCGGCGGCCTCGCCCCGTTGACCAGGTCAGGCCGGGCACACTCAGCGTTCTTCCCCCACACGCTCGCGGATGAGCGCGGCCAGCGTGGCGGCCTTGTCGACCCCCAACAGCGCCTCCAGTTGCTCGGCTGCGCCCTGCATGGGATGTCCGCGGTAACCGGTCAGCTCGGCGTCGCCCTTGTCTGATATGACGTCGCTCTCGGTCACACCCAACTCATAGAGCGCCTCGAAAGCGGTTTCGAGTCGGGCACCTGCGCTGTCTCCTCGGGCATCCATCACGTCCCCCTTCGCTCCTCACAGCCCGTCACCAACAGCCATACCACGGTGACAGCAGGTCGAAACAGCCACCGGCCGCTGACGTCCTTCCCGGCCCGGCACCGCACATGAGGTCTTGCCCCGGGCCGGGGCAAGACCAAACGGGGGCGGCGCCCATTCGGGCGCCGCCCCCAACACTCCAGCTGCAGCCGGGTTTCGCGATCACACGCGTTCTCCGGCCGGTACCCGCAGGTCGAGCCTGCAAGGCGGTTCTTACATCATGCCGCCCATGCCGCCCATGCCGCCCATGCCGCCGGGCATGGCCGGTTCCTTCTCCGGGATCTCCGCCACAACCACTTCGGTGGTGAGGATGTTCTTGGCGATGGACGCAGCGTTCTGCAGAGCCGAGCGGACCACCATCACCGGGTCGATGATGCCGGCCTTGACCAGGTCCTCGTAATCACCGGTAGCGGCATTGAAGCCCACACCCGCCGGACGGGTCTTGACCTCGTTCACCACAACCGAGCCTTCCACACCCGCGTTGTTGGCGATCTGGCGGAGTGGCTCCTCCAGCGCGCGCGCGATGATGGTGGCGCCGGTCTTCTCGTCATCTTCCAGCGCGAGGGCAGCCACGGCCGGGGCGGCTTCCAGCAGGGTCACGCCGCCACCGGGGATGATCCCCTCTTCCAGGGCCGCACGGGTGGCGCTCAGGGCATCCTCCACGCGGTGCTTCTTTTCCTTGATCTCAGTCTCGGTAGCCGCGCCGACCTTGATGACCGCCACGCCGCCCGCCAGCTTGGCCAGGCGCTCCTGCAGCTTCTCGCGGTCGAACTCGGACTCGGTGTTCTCGATCTCGGTCTTGATCTGGTTGATGCGACCCTTGATGGCATCCCCTTCACCGGCGCCATCGACGATGGTGGTGTTGTCCTTGGTCACAACCACCTTGCGGGCACGCCCCAACTGATGGACCTGCGTGTTCTCCAGCTTCAGACCCATTTCCTCGGTGATGACCTCGCCGCCGGTGAGAATGGCGATGTCTTCCAGCATGCGCTTGCGGCGGTCACCGAAGCCCGGCGCCTTGACGGCAATGCCGGTGAACGTGCCGCGCAGCTTGTTGACGATGAGGGTAGCGAGAGCCTCGCCTTCCACATCCTCAGCGATGATGAGGATAGACTTGCCGCTCTGGATCACCTTTTCCAGGATGGGGAGCAGATCCTGCACCGAGCCGATCTTCTGGTTGGCGATGAGGATGTATGGCTCCTCCAGAGACGCTTCCATGCGCTCCGGGTCGGTCACGAAGTATGGCGAGAGGTAGCCCTTGTCGAACTGCATACCCTCAGTGAATTCCAGGTCCATACCAAAAGTGTTGGACTCCTCCACGTTGACCACGCCGTCCTTGCCCACCTTCTCGATGGCGTCCGCGATGACGTCACCGATCTCGCGGTCGTCGGAGGAGATGGCGGCCACGCGGGCGATATCTTCCTTGCCGGAGATCTCGCGCGCCTGCGTCTTCAGTTCCTCCACGGCCGCATCCACGGCCTTCTCGATGCCGCGCTTGATGGCCATGGGATTGGCACCGGCGGCCACGTTGCGAAGACCTTCGCGTACGATGGCCTGGGCCAGCAGCGTGGCGGTAGTGGTGCCGTCACCGGCGATATCGTTGGTCTTGGTGGCCACCTCGCGCACCAGGGACGCGCCCTGATTCTCGAACGGGTCCTCTACTTCGATCTCCCGGGCGATGGTGACACCGTCATTGGTGATGGTGGGGCTGCCGAACTTCTTGTCCAGAACCACATAACGGCCCTTGGGGCCCAACGTGACCTTGACGGCGTCCGCCAGCGTGTTGACACCGCGCTCCAGGGAGCGGCGGGCCTCATCACCGTACTTGAGTTCCTTCTTCATCGTGTGCTATGCCTCCTAGGCCGTATAGGCTATGGGACGGAGTTTCACTCAGCAGCGATCTTCGCCAAGATGTCCGACGCGCGGAGCACGAGGACTTCCTCGCCGTTCACCTTGATCTCGGTGCCGCCGTACTTCGAGAAGATGACGACGTCGCCCACCTCGATCTCAATCGGGATGAGATGCTTACCGTCATACCGTCCCGGGCCCACAGCCAGAACTTTCGCCTTCTGCGGCTTTTCCTTGGCGGTATCCGGCAACACGATGCCGCTGGCGGTCTTCTCTTCTTCCTCAACCACCTTGACGACCACCCTGTCCTCGAGCGGCACAAGCTTCATCAGCAATCCTCCTCCGTGTTCTGCGTGCAACACCCATTCTACCCGGTGTATTGGCACTCGTCAGCCCTGAGTGCCAAACCTGGCATATCATATGCCTGGCATAGCAGATTGTCAATGTCGGCGCGACTGAACCCCCTCTCCCCGCGCAGAGAGGCGGAGAGCCCCGGCAGTATGCGCAACGTGAGCACAAAACCCGGCAACGGGCACCCCCACCGGACTCTTCGTCAGTAGACGTCCTGACCCAGGCGCAGAGAGGAGGTGGCCTCCACGCTCAGATAGTGGGGGAAGGCAAGCCGAGGCGAATAGCGGGCGGCCGAGGCAATCATGGCCGCATTGTCGGTGCACAGGCGGAACGAAGGAATGACGGCGCAGAGGCCGGACGCTTCCGCCGCAGCCGCAACCCTCCGTCGCAGTAACGAATTGGCCGCCACCCCGCCGCCTATGGCCACCGCGGGCACCTGCTCGCGCTCGGCCGCCTGCATCAGCCGGCTCACCAGTGCCTCCACCACCGCCTCCCGGTAGGAGGCGGCCACATCAATCGCGCGTTCACCCCGCTGCTCTGCGGTCATGTCGCGCAGCAGGTAGAAGAGAGAGGTCTTCACGCCAGAGAAGGAAAAGTCGAGAGTGTCCTGGCCACGCAGAGCAATAGGGAAGGTGAAGGCCTGCGGGTCGCCGCGCTCCGCCAGCTGGTCCAGTTCCTTGCCTCCCGGGTAGCCCAGTCCCAGCAGCCGGGCACCCTTGTCGAAGGCCTCGCCGGCGGCGTCGTCCAGGGTCTGACCCAGCAGCGAGAACTGCCGGCGACTGTCTGCACGCACCAGCATGGTATGCCCCCCGGAGGCGATCAGCACCAGCAGCGGCAGCGGAACCTGCTCGTCCGCCAGCCAGACAGCGCCCAGATGTCCATGAAGGTGGTTCACCGGGATGAAGGGCAGACGCCGTCCCCAGGCGATGGCTTTGGCCGTGTGGAACCCCACGAGGAGAGCACCTATCAGGCCGGGGCCCACGGTGGCCGCCACCGACTCCAGATCCGTCATCCCCACGCCCGCCTCTGCCAGCGCCTCTCGTACCACCACCGTGGCCCGCTCGGCGTGGGCGCGGCTGGCCACCTCCGGCACCACCCCGCCATATTTCTCGTGGATGACATCTTGACTGTGGATGATGGAGGAAAGGATGCGGCCGGAACCGTCAATAACGGCGGCGCAGGTGTCGTCGCAGGAGGTCTCCAACGCCAGGGTCAGCCCCAACTCTTCAGACGCCGCCAAGCCCTGCCTCATGCCTCCCCCCCTGCTCTGGCCGGCAGACCGCAACGCGCCGGCCGGTCCTCTGCCTGCAG
>Ga0123332_1002706_pt1 | contig 16603 bp, 15 predicted proteins | sample BioC12SIPDNA_4_FD_89958 | JGI IMG/M metagenome (GOLD analysis project Ga0123332, IMG submission 89958) | Anaerobic biogas reactor microbial communites from Washington, USA - Biogas_R2_A C12 SIP DNA | ecosystem: Engineered > Bioreactor > Anaerobic > Unclassified | place: Washington, USA...
ATGCGCACCGGCACGCTGGCCGCCGGCCTCGCGGCGGTGGTCGGGGCGGCCGCGGTGGTGCCGCTGGCGGCCTGGGGCCTCCTGGTCATCTGGTCGATCGCGGCACGCACCGTGGACCACGCCATGACCTCGCTGGTGCTGCGTCGGCACGAGGCCGGCCCACGTCGCTCGGACGTCCCGGTCACCGTGCTCACCAGCCCCTGGCACCTGTTCGTCGCGGCGCTCTCGACGGGGTTGGCCCTGTTGCTGCCCGTCGCCTTCGCCTTCGCGGCCAGCGTGATCACCGCGGGTGTCCTCACCGAGTCCGGCCTCCTGCAGGTCGGGGTTGAGCACCCGCTGCCGATGGCCGTCGGCACCTTCCTGGGCGTCCTCATGGCCTGGTGGGGCCCGGGCGGGCTGTCCCTGCGGCGCGGGTCCCGCACCATGGTCCGGTCGATGCTGCCGGGCCAGCTCCTGACGCAGGTCGTCGCGGCGGTGCTGCTCGCCGGCGGCATCGGTCTGCTGGTCTTCGCCGTGATGGAGGGCACGGGGGTCTCCTGGTGGCCGACTACGTGGGACACGGCGCCGTTCACCGAGCTGATCCCGCAGATGCTCCGGCCCTGACGCCGCGGGCGGCATCTCTCCCACGTGGCCAGACGTACGCGGCAGGCTGACCGTGCACGACCGAGGCCCCGGGACCGGTACCATCGTCGTCGGTGTCGGCCACCCGGCCGGCGCCGCCGCCGGTCCTCCGGCGGCACGCCCCTGTAGCTCAGTTGGTAGAGCATCCGCCTTGTAAGCGGACGGTCGCGGGTTCGACTCCTGTCGGGGGCTCCGATGCCGTCATGACCGGTGGGCGAGGGTCGTCGCGACCGGTCCCGGTCAGCCGAGGGGCGGCCGCTTGCCGACCATGGCGCGCACGGCACGGATCTCCCGTGCCTCCGGGACCTCCAGGCCAGAGATGCGGGCCGCGAGCTCCAGGGCGGGCGCCTGGGCCGGGGCCACCCGCTCCAGGGCCTCACCGGGGGATGTCTGCGAGGCCGTCGCCAGCACGGTGAACCCCAGCCACGCCGTGGCGTCCCGCACCGGCACCAGGTCGGCGATCCGCTCGGGCTCGTCCCGGATCGCGCGGCCGGCGGTCGCCGACAGCTCCTGCAGGTCCAGCGCCAGCTCGCGCTGGCCCTCCAGCCCCTCCCGGTCCTGGTGCCGGCCGGTCGCCAGCAGCCCGATGACGCCGGCGGCGGAGGTGATGGCCCTGGACAGGTGCGCCGCCACCATCCGGCGCCCGGACCGCCAGCCGACCAGCCACGGCACCACGACACCGCAGGCGACGCCGATGGCGGTGTCCAGCAGCCGGTCCTGGGCGATGACCAGCGCGGCCTGCCCCGAGCCCGCGGTCCCGATGGTGAGCGCGAGCGGCGTCATGAACACGACCGCGACCGTGTAGTTGCGCACCACGCACAGCTCGACGAGGCCCTGCAGGATCACGACCACGACGACGACCGCCCAGAGCCCGCTGTCCGCGAAGCCACCCAGCAGGAACAGCCCGATCCCGACGATGGTGCCGCCGAGTCGCTCGACCGACCGGATCGCGGTGGCGCGGCGGTCCATACCGGTGTGCAGGACCAGGGCCGCGGCCGCCATCGCCCAGTACACGTGGCCGCTGCCGACCAGGACACCCGCCACGAGGCCCGCGGCGGCGATCCCGGCCGCCACCCGCAGCGCCGCCTGCAGGGAGGTTGTGGGCCACCGGAGGGCCCTTGTGATCATCCGGCGCAGCGGGGGCCGGCCCAGGGGAGCGGCGGTCGGCTCCCCGCCGAGGTCGGGGTTGGCCTGCTGCGTGGGGAGCAGGCGCTCGGAGAACTGCTGCTGGATCACGATGAGGTCGGTCGCTAGCTCCGCGCGGACAGTCTCGCCGACGCTCTCGCCGGAGGGGTCGTCGCCGGGACCCGGCGGGCTGGCCACCGGCTCACCGCCGTCCCACAGCGTCGTCCAGGCGTCGTGGATGGCGTTGGTGGCCTCGGTGCTCCGGTCCTCGGCGTGCGGGTCCCCGGGGGTGGTCGCCACCCACCGGTCGACCGCGCGCTGGGCCGCCGCGACGGCGGCCCGCTCCGGACCGAAGCGGTCGAGGATCAGGTCGAACATGGCGATCGGGATGGCGACGGCGGCCCCGGTGGTGGTGGCCAGCACCAGCGCGAGCGGGTCGATGTCGTGGGTCGGCAGGTAGCCGCCGATGCCGACGACCAGCACGAAGAAGAAGGCCCCCGGCGGACCGACCCGCAACGCCTGGGCGAGGAAGGTGGCCCCGGCCCCGACGAGGGCGGTGGTCGTGATGGACAGCAGGAGGTTGCCGGAGACCAGCACACCCAGGGCCATCCCCGCGATCAGCCCGACGGCCACCAGCACCAGGAGCCGGATCCGGCTGCGCAGTGGTCGCCCTGCGCCGTAGAGGACGGTGAACGTCCCGGTGCCGCACAGCAGCCCCCAGGACTGGTGACCGGCGAGCGTGGCGATGGTCAGCGGGATGGCGATGGCCAAAGCCGCGCGCAGCGCGACGGGCCACCGGGTCGGCGGTCGCAGCTCCCAGCGCAACCCGCGGAACGGGGTGGAGGCGGCCGTGGCCAGCTGGCTCGCGCCCCGGACCGCCCGGCGGCGGACGCCCCTGACGGCGCGCTGCGGGTAGTTCACGGCCGACCGTGCCGGCTGGGGTCCACACCCAGTCGGTCGAGGTCCACGGAGCGCCCCCCGATCACGTCAGCGCGGCGGCATCCGCAGGGCACCGTCGAGCCGGATCACCTCGCCGTTGAGCAGCGGGTTGTCGACGATGTGGGCGACCAGCGCGGCATACTCCTGCGGCTTGCCCAGCCGGGCCGGGTGCGGCACGAGCGCCTCCAGCGAGGCACGCACCTCCTCGCCCAGCCCGGCCATCATCGGGGTCTCGAAGATGCCGGGGGCGATCGTCATCACCCGGATGCCCTTGTCGGCCAGGTCGCGCGCGGCGGTGATCGTGAGCCCGACGACGCCCCCCTTGGACGAGGCGTAGGCGGCCTGACCGATCTGGCCGTCGTAGGCCGCCACCGAGGCGGTCATCACGATGACACCGCGGTCGGCGTCCACGGGCTCGTTGGCGGCCATCGCCTCGGCGGCGAGGCGGAGCACGTTGAAGGTGCCGATGAGGTTGATCTCGATGACGGTGCGGTAGGCCTCCAGGTCGTGCACCCCGCGCCGGGACAGGATCCGACCGGGCGTGGCCACCCCGGCGCAGTTGACGACGACCCGCAGCTCACCGAGGTCGGTGGCGGCTCCCACCGCGGCGCGGACCTGATCCTCGTCGCGCACGTCGGCCGGGGCGAACCGGGCCCGCTCCCCGAGCTCGGCGGCCAGCTCCTCCCCGCGGCCGCCGGGCAGGTCGACGAGCACCACCGCGGCGCCGTCCGCGAGGAGTCGACGGGCCGTGGCCTCGCCGAGGCCGCTGGCGCCGCCCGTGATCAGGGCGACGGTGTTCGAGGTGATCTGCACGGGACCTCCTGGTGGGTTCGGTGGATGTATGACGTGGGGCCGGGTTGGCGCGGTGGGGCCGGCTCAGCGCAGCAGCTGGCGGGAGATGACCAGCCGCTGGATCTGGTTGGTGCCCTCGAAGATCTGGGTGACCTTGGCCTCGCGCATGAAGCGCTCGACCGGGAAGTCCTTGGTGTAGCCGTAGCCGCCGAGCACCTGGACGGCGTCCGTGGTGACCTTCATCGCCGCGTCGGTCGCGACCATCTTGGCGACCGAGGCCTCCTGGCTGTGCGGCAGCCCGGCGTCCTTGAGCCGGGCCCCGTGCAGGTAGGTGGCGCGGGCGCTGCCGACGGCGGCCGCCATGTCGGCCAGCAGGAAGGCCAGGCCCTGGTTGTCGGCGATCGGCCGGCCGAACTGCTCGCGCTCCTTGGCGTAGGCCACCGCCTCGTCCAGGGCCCGTTGGGCCAGGCCGGTGGCGGCGGCCGCAATGCCGAGCCGGCCGGCCTCGAGCGCCGCGAGAGCGATCGACATGCCCTGCCCGGGCTCGCCGATGAGCCGGTCGTCGGGGACGAAGACCTTGTCGAAGAGCACCTCGCCGACGGTGTCCGAGTCCAGGCCCATCTTGCGCTCGGGTTCGGCGAAGGTCAGTCCCTCGGCGTCGGCGGGGACGATGAAGCAGCTCAGCCCGCGCCCGCCGTCGTCGGAGGTGCGCACGAAGGAGGTGTAGTAGTCGGCGTGCCCGGCGTGGCTGATCCACGCCTTGCCACCGGTGATCTCGTAGCCCCCGTCGACCTTCGTGGCCCGGGTGCGGATCGAGGCGACGTCCGAGCCAGCGTGCGGCTCCGAGAGGCAGTAGGCACCCAGCTGCTCACCGGAGAGCATCCCGGTCAGCAGGGCCTCCTGCTGCTCCGGGGTCCCGAAGGTCGCGACCGGGAAGGCCGTCAGGGAGTGGACCGACACGCCGACAGCGACCGACATCCAGGCGTGCGCGATCTCCTCGACCACCTGGAGGTAGACCTCGTAGGGCTGGCCCGCGCCACCCAGCTCCTCGGCATACGGCAGGGAGAGCAGGCCCGCGCGGCCCAGCAGCCTGAAGACCTCCCGCGGGAGGCGGGCGGCGGCCTCGGCCTCGTCGACCTGCGGCAGCAGCTCGTCCCGGGCGATCTCGCGGACCAGGGCGATGAGCTCGGTCGACTCCTCGGTGGGCAGCAGGCGCGTCACAGGCATGGAGCGAAGACTACCCGTGCGCCGACTCCCGCTTCCGTTCCCCGCAGGTGCGTCTATATGATGCTCTGTATGCCGCAACTACGGGTCAGTGAAGCAGCGTCGCTCCTCGGGGTGAGCGACGACACCGTGCGCCGGTGGGTCGACCAGGGCCGGCTGTCGGCGGACCGGTCGGACACCGGACGGATGACGATCGAGGGCCGTGACCTGGCCGCGCTGGCCCAGGAGCTTGCAGGGGAGGATGACGGTGAACTGCGCACCTCCGCCCGCAACCAGCTGCGCGGCATCGTCACCCGGGTCGTCAAGGACACCGTGATGGCCCAGGTCGACCTGCAGTGCGGGCCCTACCGCGTGGTGTCGCTGATGAGTGCGGAGGCCGCCGACGAGCTCGGTCTGGAGCCTGGCGTCGTGGCCGTCGCCTCCATCAAGGCCACGCAGGTCGTGGTGGCGCTGCCCCCGAAGCACTGACCGCCCCACCGCCCACGCCGAAGGATCCGCCCGTTGCTCCGACGCACCCACACCCCGCGTCACCTCGCCGTCCCCACGGCCGTTGCCCTGGCCTGCACCCTGACCGCGTGCGGCACCGAGGGGGACGAGGCCGCCGCGGACGTCACCGGTGACATCACCGTCTTCGCGGCCGCCTCGCTGACCGACACCTTCACCGAGCTGGGCGAGGCGTTCGAGGCGGAGCACCCCGGGACCACCGTGACGTTCAGCTTCGCGGGCAGCTCGGCGCTGGCCCAGCAGATCATCAGCGGCGCCCCGGCCGACGTCTTCGCCTCCGCGTCACCGGCCACCATGGCCCTGGTGACGGACGAGGAGCTGGCCGCGGGCGACCCGGTGGTCTTCGTGCGCAACCGCCTGCAGATCGCGGTGCCGGCGGGCAACCCGGCCGGGGTCACCGGGCTGGAGGACTTCACGAACGAGGACCTCACCATCGCCCTCTGTGCCGAGGAGGTGCCCTGCGGGGTCGCCTCGGTCCAGGTCTTCGAGGCCGCCGGGCTCACCCCGGCCCCGGACACCTACGAGGAGGACGTGCGGGCGACACTGACCAAGGTCGAGCTCGACGAGGTCGACGCGGCGCTGGTCTACCGCACCGACGTGCTCGTCGCCGGGGACGCGGTCGAGGGCATCGACTTCCCGGAGGCGGAGGAGGCCGTCAACGACTACCCGATCGCCGTGCTCGCCGAGGCGCCGAACGCTGTGGGCGGCCGCGCCTTCGTCGACTTCGTCCGCTCCGAGGCCGGGCGCGCGGCGCTGGGGTCGGCCGGGTTCGACTTACCGTGACCACGCGCGGAGGTGACGATCTGCTCCGCGGGCGAGCGAGCGGCATACCGCCTGTTCTTGTCCTCCCCGCGGTGCTCGGGCTGGCGTTCCTGCTGCTGCCCCTCGCCGGCCTACTGGTGCGGACGCCCTGGGGGGAGCTGGGCACCCACCTCGCGCAGCCCGCCGTCGCCGAGGCGCTGCGCCTGTCCCTGGTCTCGGCGCTCCTGGCGACCGCGATCTGCCTGCTCCTCGGGGTCCCGCTGGCGTGGGTGCTGGCCCGCGCGAGCTTCCCGGGGCTCCGGCTGGTCCGCGCCCTGGTGACCCTGCCGATGGTGCTGCCACCGGTCGTCGGTGGTGTGGCCCTGCTGCTGCTGCTCGGACGGCGGGGTCTGGTCGGGCAGTATCTCTACGACTGGTTCGGCGTCAGCCTGCCGTTCACCACCGCCGCCGTGGTGATCGCCGAGGCCTTCGTCGCGATGCCCTTCCTGGTCATTGCGGTGGAGGGCGCGCTGCGCGGTGCCGACCGGCGCTACGAGGATGCTGCGGCCACCCTCGGGGCCGGTCGCTGGCTCACCTTCCGGCGGGTGACCCTGCCGATGGTGGCCCCCGGCGTCTCTGCGGGTGCCGTGCTCTGCTTCGCGCGGGCGCTCGGTGAGTTCGGCGCGACGATCACCTTCGCCGGCAACTTCCCGGGTGTCACCCGCACCATGCCGCTGTCGATCTACCTCGCGCTGGAGTCCGACCCCGAGGCCGCGATCGTGCTCTCCCTGCTGCTGCTGGTCGTCTCCGTCGCGGTCCTCGTGGCCCTGCGGGGGCGCTGGATCACGGGGGCGAGCTCGTGAGCGGGGCGAACTCATGAGCGGGCCGGGCCCCATGAGCGGGGCTGGCCTCGCCGCCTCCCTGCACCTCGCCCGCGGCGACTTCCGGCTCGACCTGGACCTCGACATCGCCCCGGGCCAGGTGGTCGCGCTGCTCGGGCCCAACGGCTCCGGCAAGACCACCACGCTGCACACCCTGGCGGGACTGCTCCGACTGCGCCGGGGCAGGGTCGCGCTCGGCGGCCAGGTGCTCGATGACCCGGAGGCGGGTGTCTTCGTCGCGCCCGAACGGCGGGACGTGGGGGTGGTTTTCCAGGACTACCTGCTCTTCCCGCACCTGAGCGCGGTGGACAACGTCGCCTTCGGGCTGCGCGCCCGCGGGGTTGCCCGTCGCGAGGCGACCAGTCGTGCGCGGGAGTGGCTGGACCGGGTCGGGGTGGGGGCGCACGCGTCCTCCCGCCCCGCCGGCCTGTCCGGCGGTCAGGCCCAGCGGGTGGCGCTGGCCAGGGCGCTGGTGGCCCACCCCCGGCTCCTCCTGCTCGACGAGCCCCTCGCCGCGCTGGACGCCGCGACCCGGCTGGACGTCCGCTCCGAGCTGGCGCGACACCTGCGTGACTTCGACGGCGCCGCCCTGATGATCACGCACGACCCGCTGGACGCCATGGCCATCGCCGACCGCATCGTCGTCATCGAGGACGGGCGCGTGGTGCAGGACGGTGCCCCGGCCATGGTCGCCCGGGCGCCCCGCACGGACTACGTCGCCCGGCTCGTCGGCCTCAACCTGCTCCGCGGGGTGGCCCGGGCCGAGGTGGTCGACGTGGACGGGGGCGGCGAGATCGCGGTGAGCGAGGAGGCCGACGGCCGGGTGCTGGTGTCCTTCCCGCCGACGTCGGTCACGCTGCACCGGCACGCTCCCGAGGGGTCGGCGCGCAACGCGTGGGAGGGGCGGATCGCCGGCATGGACCAGCACGCGCACACGATGCGCGTCCTCGTGGAGGCACCGGGTCGACCGTCGGTGCTGGCCGATGTGACCGTCGCCTCCGCCGCCGACCTGGCCCTCGTCGTCGGCGCGCGGGTGTGGCTGTCCTTCAAGGCCACCGACACCCACGTCTACCCGGGGTAGCGTCTCGCCGCGCAGGTCGAACGGGTCAGCTCGCGTCGCGGGAGGAAGGGTGGCGCGGCTCGTGGGGAGGAGGGGAGCGCCCCAGCGGCCCCCGGTTGACCCACGAGACAGCGGGCGGAGTCGGGGGAAGGGGTGGCGCGGCTCGTGGGGAGGGTGGGAGCGCCCCAGCGGACCCGGGTTGACCCACGAGACAGCGGGCGGAGTCGGGGGAAGGGGTGGTGCGGCTCGTGGGGAGGATGGGGTCGCCCCAGCGGCCCCGGGTTGACCCACGAGAGCCCGGGATCGCAGCGGACTGGCTCTGCGGGGCGGTGCTGGGTCGAGGGCCGTTGGGGATGGTCAGACCGGACCGAGGTCGGGCCGCTTGGGCGGCAGGCTGTCGCCCGATGACGTGCCGCGCAGGCGGCGGCCGACCCAGGGGGCGGCATACTCCTTGGCCCAGACCGCGTTCTCCCGCAGCGCCTCGAGCCGGCCCGGGCGCGGCGCGGGTGGGAGGGGGATCCGCCAGTCGGCCTCCTGGGCGGTGTGGCCCAGGGTCTCGTAGGCCGCGAGGGCGATGCGGCGGTGCCCCTCGGGACTCATGTGGATCCGGTCCGGCTCCCACATGCGCCAGTCGCTGAGGAACGTCAGGCCCCACTGGTTGAGCAGGTAGGCGCCCTGGCGGTCGGCGATCGACCACAGGTGGGCCAGGTAGACGGCGACCTTGGGGCGGGTGCGCTCCACCACAGGAGCACCGGAGGGGTCGGTCGGAGTCGCCATCAGCACGTCCGCGCCGGTGGCACGGATGCGGGCGACGGCCTGCTCGAGCTCGGCCGCGAGCGCGTCGGGGTCCGATCCCGGGCGCAGGATGTCGTTGCCGCCGCCGATGATGCTGACCAGGTCCGGCTCCAGCTCGAGGCCGTCCTCCACCTGCCGTCCGGCGATGTCGGCCAGGCGGCGGCCCCGGATGGCGAGGTTGGCGTAGGTGAAGTCGGGGGAGTGCGCGGACAGAAGTGCGGCCAGCCGGTCGGCCCAGCCGCCCAGGGTCCCGTCGGGCCCTGGATCTCCCACGCCTTCGGTCATGGAGTCGCCCAGCGCCACGTAGCGGCTCCAGGCGCGCGGTTCGGGACGGATGCTGCCGGTGCGGGTGTTTCCTGCCATGGACCTCTTGTGAATCCTCTCGGGTGGGCGGTGGCTGCGGGCTGCGGGCTGCGGGTTGCGGGCTGCGGGCTGCGGGCTGCGGGCCGTGGTGCGGTGGTCGCGCTGCGGGAGCGGGTGGTTGCGCCGGGCGAGGCTCAGGGTAGGCGCCAGTCGACGGGCTGGCCTCCCTGGGCCACGAGCAGCTCGTTGGCCCGGCTGAACGGGCGGGACCCGAAGAACCCGCTGCGCGCCGACAGCGGGGAGGGGTGGGCGCTCTCGATGGTGGGGACGTCGCCGAGGGCGGGGGCGAGGGAGCGGGCGTCGCGCCCCCAGAGGATGGCGACCAACGGTCCGCCCCGCGCGGCCAGGGCGGCGATGGCCAGGTCGGTGACCTGCTCCCACCCCTTGCCTCGGTGGCTCGCGGGAGCCCCCGGTCGGACGGTGAGCACCCGGTTGAGCAGGAGCACCCCGTGGTCGGCCCACGGGGACAGGTCGCCGGTGGTCGGTGCCGGCAGGCCCAGGTCGGTGGACAGCTCCGCGTAGATGTTCTGCAGGCTGCGGGGGACCGGCCGCACGTCCGGGGCCACCGAGAACGACAGTCCGACCGCGTGACCCGGCGTCGGGTAGGGGTCCTGGCCGACGATCAGCACGCGCACCTGGTCGAGCGGCTGCTGGAAGGCGCGCAGGACGTGCTCGCCAGCGGGCAGGTAGCCCCGACCGGCCGCCACCTCCTCCCGGAGGTACCGCCCGAGGTCGCGGACCACCCCGGTGGCCGGGGCCAGGGAGCGGGCCCACGAGGGGTGCACCAGGTCCACGAGGGTGGCGATGGGCAGGTGGCTCACGACGCCACAGTATGCCGGGAGCCGCCCGATGCGGCAGGCTCAGGCGATCCAGGGTGCCCGTGTGCCCGACGACCTGGCCGAATCGTTGACAGTCACTCTGTTTGCATCGTTGACAGTCACTTTGTCTGCCATGGCAGGCAACCCGACTGTCAGGCCAGGGGCCCCGCATCGCGCGGCTGCGGCACGTCGGAATGACAAGGGTGTCATTCGCGTCGTACAGTAGGCGCCAAGCCGTCGGGTGGGCTGCCCGGCGGGATCTCGAGGGAACGTAGAGGACGACATGGGAGCCGCACCGAGGATCGGCGGGGACGAGGCCGCCGGGCTGACCGAGCGCGACCGCCAGATCATCGACTTCGAACGCCAGTGGTGGAAGTACCCCGGCGCCAAGGAGCAGGCCATCAAGGACCTGTTCGACATGAGCGCGACGCGCTACTACCAGCTCCTCAACCAGCTCATCGACTCCGAGGACGCCCTGGAGCACGACCCCATGCTGGTCAAGCGGCTGCGCCGGATGCGCGCCGCCCGCCAGAAGTCGCGCTCGGCCCGCCGGTTGGGCGTCCAGATCTGAGCCCCCGCGAGCCCGAGGCACAGGCTCGCCCCAGACACGCAGAGCGGCCCGGGAGTCCGAAGACTCCCGGGCCGATCCGTGTCCGTGCGGGCGGCTGTCCGTGCGGGGCTGTCCGTGGTGGCGTGTGCGGCAGGTGACCGTGCGTAGCGCTAACCGTGCGTGAGCGCTGACCGGCGATCAGTAGTCGGTGACCTTGCGGCCGCGGCTGGTCGCGGTGCGGAGGGCGAGGCGGTTCTCGACCTCCAGTGTGCGGCTGCGCTCGGCGTGCATGTCGCGGGCCACGTCGATCTCCATCGGGTAGCACATGGCGCTTCTCCTCTCGGGGTGGTGATGCAGGTGGTCGGTTGGTGTGGGTGGTTGATGCGGGGGCGTCGTGGTTGATGCAGGGTTACTTGAGGTGTGGGGTGGTGGTGCGTCCCGGGTCGCCCGGTCCGCCCGTGGGGGACTGCTCCGGGGACTGCTCGGTCGGGGCCAGGTGCCCGACGACGATGTCCCCGGAGACCGAGCGCAGCCTCAGCTCCACATAGGGCTCCCCCTCGGCCGGCTGGCCCAGCGAGAGCAGGGTGGAGGTGACGTCCCCGGTCAGCGTGTGGATGTCGGTCCAGGCCGGCAGTCCGGGGGCGACGGCGACGGTGAGGTCGCCGCTGGCGGTGCGGGCCTCCAGGCTGCCGCCGCCGAGCCGGTCGACCGCGATGTCGCCGCTCGCCGTGGTGACCCGGGCGCCGTGGTCGGACTGCTCGATCCGCACGTCCCCGGAGCCGCTCTTGGCGCCGGCCTGCCCGGACACGCTGCCCAGCACGATGTCGCCGCTCCCGGTGACCGTCTCGACGTTGCCGGTCACGGTGCCGATCCGGACCTCGCCCGAGCCGCTGCGCACCGAGGCGTTGCCGGTGACGGCACCCACCTGCAGGTCGCCGGAGCCGCAGGTGACCTCCAGGTCACCGACGTCCTCGACCTGGTTGTCACCCGAGCCGGAGCGGAGCGCGCAGGTGCCCAGCACGCCGGTGGCCACCAGGTCGGCCGACCCCAGCTTGGTGGCCAGGCCGCTGCCCCGGGGGGTGCTGACCCGCACGGCCAGCTGGTTGCTGCCGAAGGTGAAACTGAAGCCGTGCCGGGAGCGGGGCCCGATGATGGCGATGCTGTTGCCGTGCTGCTCGACGGTCGTCTCGTCGGCGCCCTTCCCGGTCACGGTGACCAGGGTGCGGCCGTTGGTCTCGCCGGCCAGGACCTCGACCCGGCCGCTGCCGATCTCGATGGACAGGTCGGGCGGGGCGGGAGTCTCGAAGGTGCGGTCCATGGTGGGTGTCCTCGGTCTCTCGTGTCTGGGGTGCTCTGGTGTCTGGTGTGCTCAGGTGCCTGGGGTGCGCAGGCGGGGGAGTAGGTGCTCAGGACCAGCCGGTCATCCGGCGGCCGGGACCGCTCGGCGGGCGGGGGGCACCGGGCGGGGTGGGGTAGTCGAAGCGGACGCCGTGGCTGCGCAGGTTGATCCGCAGTCCGCTGGAGGTCGCGTCGCGCACGGCGTCGACCAGCCAGCTGTTGAGGGACTGGCCGACCTCCGCCGCCAGCTCCTCCGCCCGCTGCTTGAGCCCCTCGGGGAGGCGAAGAGTGATGCGGATCTGGTCGCCGCTCTCGTCGACCGGCTCCCGCTCCGAGTCCTGCGGGTACGCGTCCTCGGGGCCGGCTGGAGCGCCGACGCCGTCCAGGACGAACTCGACCGCGCGGCCTCGCAGCCGGGTCTCGACGCTTCCGGACGGGAGCTCCGTGGTGATCTCGGCCGCAGCGTCGGTGAGTGCCTCGAGCAGCACCAGCCGGATCGCCGGGTCGACGGCCGACAGCACGCGCTGTGCGGCGGTGCTGATCTCCGGGCCCGCGAGCTCGGTGGCCGCGGCCACCTCGGCACGGAGCCGCTCGACGTAGGTAGTAAGTTCCATGACGCCAACTATGACACCATCATGATGTCATGTCAACACCACAGTGATGTCAAACTTGCGGCACCTGTGATGTCATCGCGCTGTCACGGCCATCGGGCCAGGTCACAGGGCCTGAGGTGCGCGGCGGGGTGGGGCCGGGTCAGGGGTCTATCGTCAGGGGCCTATCGATGTGCCGTGCCGCACAACCGCTTGGGTTGCGTCGCGCGTGTCGCCTACGGTGGTGGCCATGTCTGCGCCAGAGTTCCGGGAGATCGCCCGGGGGACCTTCGTGCGTCGGCACACCGAGCTGGAGCTCAACATCGGCCTGGTCGTCGGCTCCGAGCGGGCGCTGGTGATCGACACGCGCAGCACGACCGCCCGCGGGGAGGACCTCGCGGCAGCAGTCCGGGAGATCACCCCGCTGGAGCAGGTCGTGGTCAACACCCACGCCCACTACGACCACTGCTTCGGCAACGCCGCCTTCCGTGACTCCCAGATCTATGCCCACGTGGGGGCCGCCGAGAGCCTCCAGCGCACCGCGGAGCACCAGCGCAGCCAGGTCGTGGAGCACCTGCACCGCACCGAGCGCCCCGAGCTCGCCCAGACCTACCTGGACACCGAGGTGGTCCTGCCGTTCTACCTGGTGGAGGACGAGGTGACGCCGGTCGACCTGGGTGACCGCACGGCATACCTGCTGTTCGGCGGGCGGGCGCACACCGACCACGACCTCGTGGTCGCCGCCCCCGACGTGGACGTCGTCTTCTTCGGGGACCTGATCGAGCAGGGGGCCGACCCGGCGATGGACGACTCGTTCCCGCTGGAGTGGGGCCCGACCCTGCAGACCCTCCTGGAGCATCCGCACGTGAACGGCGCCACGGCCTGCGTCCCCGGCCACGGGGAGGTCGTCGACCTGGCCTTCGTGCGGACCCAGCAGGGCGTCCTCACGGCGCTGGCCACCGAGCTCCGGGCGGCTCTGGCGACGGGGGTCTCGGACGTGGACGGGCTGGTCGCCAAGACCAAGGGGCTGGGGCTGCAGGACGCGACCCTGCGGGACGCGGCGGTGCGCGCCCTGGAGACCCGCAGTAGCCACGCCGGGGTCGACGCAGCACGATAGGGGCATGAGCTCCGACTCCCGCACGGACCGTGCCCTCGCCAACCCCGCCGGCTACCACGACCTGGTCGCGGCCAGCCTGACCGACCCGGAGGGGTTCTGGGGCGCCGCGGCCGAGGGCCTGACCTGGATCCGCCGCCCGAAGGTCGTCCTGGACGACGCGCGGGCCCCGTTCTACGACTGGTTCCCCGACGGCACGCTCAACGTCTGCTTCAACGCCCTGGACCGCCACGTGGTGCAGGGCCGCGCCGACCAGACGGCCCTGATCTACGACAGCCCGGTGACCGGCACCCAGCGGCGCTATACCTACGCGCAGTTGCTGGACGAGGTGGCCCGGTTCGGCGGGGTGCTGCGCCACCTCGGGGTCGGCCCGGGGGACCGGGTGGTGATCTACCTGCCGATGATCCCCGAGGCGGTCATCGCGATGCTGGCCTGCGCCCGGATCGGCGCGGTGCACTCGGTCGTCTTCGGCGGGTTCGCCCCGGCCGAGCTGGCGGCCCGGATCGAGGACGCGGAGCCGACCGTGGTCGTCTCCGCCTCGTGCGGGATCGAGCCGAGCCGGGTGGTGGAGTACAAGCCGATGCTCGACGAGGCGATCCGCCGTTCCAGCCACAAGCCGGCGCACACGGTGATCGTGCAGCGGGAGCAGGCGGTGGCCGAGCTGGGCGAGCGTGACCTGGACTGGTCGCTGCTGATGACGCCGGGTGCCATCGAGCCCGCCGAGTGCGTGGCGGTCGCCGCCACCGACCCGTTGTACGTGCTCTACACCTCGGGCACCACCGGGAAGCCCAAGGGGATCGTGCGCGACAGCGGTGGCTACGCGGTGGCCCTGCATTGGTCGATGAGCAATCTGTATGGCGTGCAGCCGGGGGAGACCTGGCTGTGCGGCTCCGACGTGGGCTGGGTCGTGGGCCACTCCTACATCGTCTACGGCCCGCTGCTGGCGGGGGCCACGACGATCCTGTTCGAGGGCAAGCCTGTGGGGACGCCGGACGCCGGCGCCTACTGGCGGCTGGTGGCCGAGCACGGAGTGGTCGCGGCCTTCTCGGCGCCGACCGCGATCCGGGCGATCAAGAAGCTGGACCCGGACGCGGCGCTGCTGAGCGACTACGATATCTCGACCCTGCGGACCCTGTTCCTGGCCGGGGAGCGGCTCGACCCCGACACCTGGCAGTGGGCCACCGACGCCCTGGGGATCCCGGTGATCGACAACTGGTGGCAGACCGAGACCGGCTGGCCCATCACGATCAACCCGGTCGGCATCGGGCAGCTGCCGATCAAGCCCGGGTCCTCCGGCCCGGCCACCGTCGGCTACGACGTGCAGGTGCTCGACCCCTCCGGCCAGCGCGTCGGCCCGGGCGTGGAGGGGGCGATCTGCATCAAGCAGCCGTTGCCGCCCGGGACGCTGCCCACGCTGTGGCGCGACGACCAGCGCTACGTCGACTCCTACCTGTCGGCCTTCCCGGGCTACTACCTGACCGGCGACGGCGGCTACGTCGACGAGGACGGCTACCTGTTCATCATGGGCCGCACCGACGACGTGCTGAACGTCGCCGGGCACCGGTTGTCGACCGGGTCGATCGAGGAGGCGCTGGCCGGTCACCCCTCGGTCGCCGAGTGCGCGGTGATCGGGGTCCGGGACGCGCTCAAGGGACAGGTGCCACGGGCGCTGGTCGTGCTCAAGGCCGGGGTCGAGCTGGATGACGCCGGGGTGCAGGGGCTGCGCGCCGAGCTGGTCCAGCGGGTCCGCTCCGAGGTCGGCGCCGTCGCGGCGCTGCACCGCGTGGACGTCGTCGACGCCCTGCCCAAGACGCGCTCCGGCAAGATCCTGCGCAAGACGATGCGCCAGATCGCCGACGGCGACCAGGCACAGGTCCCCTCCACCATCGAGGACGTCGCCGTGCTCGACGCCCTCCGCGGGGTGCTCGAGACCGAGGCCTGACCCCGATCCTGGCCCCGTGCGCCGACTCACCGGAGGTCGGACGGGAAGGCGAGCGCACGGCATACTGACTCCCGGTTTCGTGCTCAGGAGGGGGCGAGTATTTGCACTCGACCCCTCAGAGTGCTAATCATGGACTTAGCACTCGACCCATGAGAGTGACAACTGACCGACCGAGCGAGGGTTGGCCGTGCCAGAGCGACGTGAGCCTGGTGCGGTCGGTCCGTCCGTCGCGGGCGTGAGGCCGGTCTCCACCGCGTATACGTGTGGGAGGAACCACCCGAATGGCCAAGACCATTGCTTTCGATGAGGAGGCCCGTCGCGGGCTCGAGAAGGGCATGAACACCCTTGCCGACGCCGTGAAGGTCACCCTCGGCCCCAAGGGCCGCAACGTCGTCCTGGAGAAGAAGTGGGGCGCGCCCACCATCACCAACGATGGTGTGAGCATCGCCAAGGAGATCGAGCTCGAGGACCCCTACGAGAAGATCGGCGCCGAGCTGGTCAAGGAGGTCGCCAAGAAGACCGACGACGTCGCCGGTGACGGCACGACGACGGCGACCGTGCTGGCCCAGGCCATGGTCCGTGAGGGCCTGCGCAACGTCGCGGCCGGCGCGAACCCGATGGCGCTCAAGCGCGGCATCGAGAAGGCCGTGGCCTCCGTGAGCGAGGAGCTGCTCGGCATGGCCAAGGACGTCGAGACCAAGGAGCAGATCGCGCAGTCCGCGTCGATCTCCGCGGCAGACACCGAGATCGGCGAGATGATCGCCGAGGCCATGGACAAGGTCGGCAACGAGGGCGTCATCACCGTCGAGGAGTCCAACACCTTCGGCCTGGAGCTCGAGCTCACCGAGGGCATGCGCTTCGACAAGGGCTACATCTCGCCCTACTTCGTCACCGACACCGAGCGGATGGAGACGGTCCTGGAGGACCCCTACGTCCTGGTGCTCAACTCCAAGATCAGCGCGATCAAGGACCTGCTGCCCGTCCTGGAGAAGGTCATGCAGTCCGGCAAGCCGCTGGCGATCATCGCCGAGGACGTCGAGGGCGAGGCCCTGGCGACCCTGGTGGTCAACAAGATCCGCGGCAACTTCAAGTCCGTGGCCGTCAAGGCGCCGGGCTTCGGTGACCGCCGCAAGGCCATGCTGCAGGACATCGCGATCCTGACCGGCGGCCAGGTCATCACCGAGGAAGTCGGCCTCAAGCTGGAGA
>Ga0123332_1002720_pt1 | contig 16531 bp, 12 predicted proteins | sample BioC12SIPDNA_4_FD_89958 | JGI IMG/M metagenome (GOLD analysis project Ga0123332, IMG submission 89958) | Anaerobic biogas reactor microbial communites from Washington, USA - Biogas_R2_A C12 SIP DNA | ecosystem: Engineered > Bioreactor > Anaerobic > Unclassified | place: Washington, USA...
CGCTGCGCGAGCACGGCGCGGACAAGTACGGCCGGCTCATCTCGCAGAACGCGGCCCAGGCGCGCTACCTGGCCGGGCTGGTCAGTGCATCCCCCGACCTGGAGCTCGTCGCGCCGGTAGATCTGAACATCGTCTGCTTCCGCTTCAACCCGGGCAAGGGCAGCGAGGGCCTTCCCCGGCTGGATGACGCGGCCCTCAATGCGCTCAACGAGGAGATCCTCCTCCGGCTGCACGAGTGCGGCATCGCCGCGCCGACCTACACAACGCTGCGCGGCCGTTATGCGCTGCGCGCGGCCATCACCAACCACCGCAGCCGTCGCGAGGACTTCGACCTGCTGGTACGCGAGGTCGCGCGGATCGGGCACGAGATCGTGAAGGAAGGGTAACCTGTCCCTGCGCAGAGACAACTCTCGTTGATAGGTGCCGGGCACCTCCAAGGTGCCCGGCACCTGGATCAAGTTGGAAGAGCAGAATGGATGAGAAAGCGATGAAATCGAGAACCCTGTTGATAACTGTAGCGATGTTGGTGGCCGCGCTGGCTGCAGGGTGCTATCCCGCAGCAGAAACGATTCCCACCAATGCGGCTCCGCCTGACCAGGCGCAGACCCCGGCGCCTGCCGCGACCTCCCCGGCTCCCGCGGAATCGCCGGCGCCCGCCCAGACAAGCGCGGTCGAGCCTGCTCCCGCCACACCGGGATATGACCCTGCGCTGCAGCCCCTGGTGGCAGCCGCCATCCAGGACCTGGCGCAGCGTCTGCCAGCGGCCCCGGGCGACATCGAAGTCGTGGAGGCGGCAGCCATCACCTGGCCCGATGCCAGCCTGGGGTGCCCCCAGCCGGACATGCGCTACAAGCAGGTGCCGGTAGACGGCGCACGCATCGTGTTACGTGTGGGGAAACAAACCTACTCCTATCACAGCGGAGGCAGCCGCGCACCGTTCCTGTGTGCTCCGCAGCCAACTCCGAAGGACGGCCTTCCGAAGATCGATCCAATCATCCCGCCTCCACGCAGCGAAGACATCTGAGCGCACGGTCGAATTGCCTTCCTGCGAATTCTGTGGCATGATTGGCACACAATCAACCAGATAGCCCAGCTTGTTATTCTTTACACAAAAGCAGTTGAGGTGGCAAGTCTGTCTTCGCCTGTCCACGCACCGCGGCAGGCCTTGCCACCGCAATGGAAAGGAGGGTGGCAGCCTTCAAGAACTCCTCACCAAAACGCGGATCCCATTCAGGGTTAGAACAACCAGAAACAGGGAGAGAAACGATGAAAAAACTGGCAATCCTACTGGCGCTACTCATGGTCGTGGCCGCGATCGCGCCCGCAGCCGCCATGGCGCCCGAAGCGGGGAAGGCCCCGTATGTCGTCATCATGGCTGCTGATCCGGTGGTGGCCTACGAGGGCGGCGTCGAAGGGCTGCAGGCCACGAAACCCGCCAAGGGCGAGAAGATCAACCCCAACAGCGCTCTCGTCAAGAAGTATGAGAAGTTCCTCGAAAAAGAACATCACAAGGTCCTGGCGGCCGTTGGCGCCAGCCCGAGTGTGACGACCCATAACTTTACCATTGCTCTCAACGGCTTTGCCGCTCAACTGACCGAGGTCCAGGCAGCCGAAATCGCCAAGCAGCCGGGCGTGGCGCTGGTGCTGAAAGATGAGATGCGCTACAAGACCACCGACAACAGCCCGACCTTCCTCGGCCTGACCGCACCGGGCGGCGCGTGGCTGAAGGGGTATAACGGCGAAGGCGTGGTGGTCGGCATCATCGACACCGGCATCTGGCCGGAGCACCCCAGCTTCGCGGACGACGGCAGCTACGCACCGCTGCCGGACTATGCGGGACTGCCCTGCGAATTCGGCAACACCGCTGCCAACCCGAACGACGCACCCTTTATGTGCAACAACAAGCTGCTGGGCGCATACCAGATGCTTGCTACGTACCGCGCCTTAACCGGCGCGGACACGGACGAGTTTGACTCGGCGCGCGACGACGACGGCCACGGCAGCCACACCGCTTCCACCGCGGCGGGCAATGCGGGCGTCGAGGCGAGCATCCGAGGCGTCTCGTTTGGGACCGTCTCCGGCATTGCCCCGCGCGCTCGCATCATTGCGTACAAGGCGCTGGGCAACCTGGGCGGCTACACTTCTGACCTGGCCGCGGCCATCGATCAGGCCGTGCTTGATGGCGTCGATGTCATCAACTACTCCATCGGCGGCGGCGCGGGTGCGCCAGGCGCCGACGATATCGCCTTCCTCTTCGCGGCCGACGCAGGCGTTTTTGTCGCCAACTCAGCCGGCAACGATGGACCCGGGGCGGAAACGGTCGGAAGCCCGGCCGTCTGGCCCTGGCTGACCACAGTCGGCGCCAGCACCCAGAACCGCACCTTCCAGGGTTCGGTTGAGCTCGGCAATGGCAGCATGTACTATGGCGCGTCGATCACCGCCGGCACAGAGGTGCTGCCCGTGGTGGACTCCGCGGATCTCGGCAACGAGCTGTGCATTTCCGGTACGCCCTTTACCGGCGATGTCACCGGCAAGATCGTCCTGTGCAAGCGCGGAACCAATGCCCGTGTGGACAAAGGTTACGCCGTCTACCTGGCCGGCGGCGCGGGCATGATCCTCTATAACACCAGCGACGCCCAGGATCTCAACACGGACACTCACTGGCTCCCCACGCTGCACATCAACAACACCGACGGCCTGGCGATCAAGGCCTACATCGGCGGTACGGCTGACCCCACCGCCAAGATCAATGGCGGCACGTACACCGAAATCGAGGCCCCCTGGATGGCCTCCTTCTCCTCACGAGGCCCGGACGCAGTCGCGCCTGACCTCATCAAGCCGGATATCACCGCCCCGGGCGTGAACATCCTGGCCGCGGCATCGCCGTTCCCCGATCCCGGGTTCGTGCCCGGTGAGCTGTTCCAGTCCATCGGCGGCACCTCCATGTCCAGCCCGCACGTGGCCGGCGCGTTCGCCCTGCTCAAGCAGGCCCACCCCGAGTGGAGCGCGGCCGCAGCCAAGTCGGCCCTGATGACCACCGCCTACCAGGATGTGAAGAAGGAAGGCGGCTTCGCCATGGCCGACCCGTTCGACATGGGCAGCGGCCATCTTGACGTGGGCGGCAAGGCAGGTAAAGGCTCTCCCTTCGAGCCTGGCCTGGTCTACGATGCCGGCTACTACGATTACCTTGGTTTCCTATGCGATGCGTTCCCGGCGGTTTTCACCAATCCTTCAGGAACGTGTGGCGCCCTGGAATCGATGGGCATTCCCACCAAAGCCTACAATCTCAACGTGCCCTCCATCGGCGCTGCTGAGGTGGCCGGCAGCATCACGGTGCAGCGAACGGTCACCAGCGTAGCCAAGGAAAAGGGCTGGCGCGACTACACCGTCGAGGTCGAGGCGCCTGAAGGCTATAGCATCACCGTCGAGCCGTCGACCCTGCGCCTCAAGAGCGGTGATTCGGCCACCTACTACGTGACCATCACCAACCAAAGCGCGCCGGCCGGCGAGTGGCGTTTCGGCTCGCTGACCTGGTACGACAAGGCCAAGAACAGCCTCTACGAGGTCTACAGTCCCATCGCGGTCAAGGCGTCTCTCTTCAGCGCGCCGGCCGAGATCTCTGGCATGGGCGAGACCGGTTCTGCCAGCTTTGACGTGACGTTCGGCTACACCGGCGCCTACGCGGCCGCGGCGCACGGCCTCGTGCCGGCCACGGTCACCTCGGACAACGTGCTGCAGGACCCGGACCAAACCTTCAACCCGAACGATGGGTTCAGCGACCTGCACAGGATCAGCCTCTCCGGCGCAGCCCACTTCCGTCTTGCCTTACCGCCGGAGGGCACTGAGGCGGATGCCGACCTGGACGTCTACGTCTACAATCCCAGCGGTCAGTTCGTGGCCTCCAGCACCGGCGGCGGTACGGATGAACAGATCGACATCGCGTTCCCGGCCGACGGCAACTGGTACGTGTTCGTGCACGGCTGGGCCGCGCCTGGCGGCGACTCGGACTACACCATGTACACCTGGGCCATCTCGGCCATGCCGGGCGGCAACCTGGTGATCGACTCCGCGCCCACGTCGGCAACGATCGGCGCGACCGAGGCGATCCAGGTTAGCTGGAGCGGCGCGACGGCCGGCCAGTGGCACCTCGGAGCGGTATCGCACACCGGTGACGCCGGGCTCATGGGCCTGACGCTCGTCAACGTCGACAACCGCTAAGCAGTAGCCGCTGAGCGGCGATAAGAACGACACCGCCCACAGGGCCAAACCCTGTGGGCGGTTTTTCGTGTGCGGCGGAAGAAACCCGGGCGTCCTCGTCGTTAAGCTGCCAGGCGCCTGAACGCAGTGCTTCCCCGACGAAGCGTCCTGAGCGGAACGCAGTGCAGTCGAAGGATGCGACATCCCCCGCCACTCGCCCTTAGGTGCCCGGCACCTGGATCAAGTTACCTGGATCAAGTTACCTGGATCAAGTTACCTGGCTCACCCCACCAGCGTCTGACTGCCCACCCACCTCTCGCCCGGCGCCAACGCGACCGGCGCAACCACGGTCGCGGTCTCGACGCAGACGAACTTGCGATAGTCCTCCGGCTCCAGGTCGGGTATGGTCGCGCACTTCGCCGGCCCCGGGTTCCACACCACGCCATCCGTGAACCCCACAGCTCGGCTGGTGAGCGTGCGATCCCCGTCGACCAGCCGCACCTCGGCGGGCGCAGCGGGGTAGAGCCGGTTCACCTCGCTCCCAAACACCACCCTCGGAGCCGCATCCACCACCTCGACCCCGCCGGCCGCGTTGTCGCGGTAACGCAGTCCGGCCAGGCCCTCGACGCGCGTGGCCGCCAGATCGTTCACGGCCAGATAGGTGTGCAGCGCGGCCGTAAAAGTGAACGGCTCCGCGCCGGTGTTCGTGGCCGAGAGCTCGATCTTCAGCTCGTTCCCGCCCGCCGTCACGGCCAACTCGGTCCGAAATGCCTGCCCCCACAGCGCACGGGTCGCTTCGGAATCGTCCAGGCGCAATGTCGCGGTCGCACGGCCGTCCTTCAGATCGACGGCCGCCAGCTCCCACGATTGGAGGCGGACGATGCCGTGCAGGGGCAGCGGTCCGGTCATCCCGAACTGGGGCCACACGAGGGGCACGCCCCCGCGGATGGGCGAGCCCGGCGCGAACGCCGAGACCCCGCTCATGAACAGGCGCTCCTCGCCGCCGGCCGGAACCCACGACGTCACGTGAGCGCCGTAGAGGTAGATTTCGGCCCGCGCACCGTCGGGCGCGGTGAGGGTCAGCTTGGGCAGATTGCCCGCGCCGGGGGCGATGCTGACAAGTGGATCGACAGAATGCATGTGGGTCTCCTTCCGAATCCGTCTGGACCGCTTTTTCGATAGATTTCGTCTACTAAGAACCGTTCCTCTGGGATGCTTTCATCTCCGCCAGCCGCGCGGCCAGCTCCCGTCGCAGATCCGACCGGGTGACCAGCCAGCCTTCGGGGCGCACGTATACGACCAACACCAGGTCGAGAAAACTCGCCCGCACGTCCCCGACCAGCACCTGGGGCGGCGGCTCCGCAACCACGCGCTCGTCCGCGCCTGCCAGGTCGATCAGCGCGGCGCTGACCGCGTCGATATCCGCGCCAATGGGCAGCCGCCACGGCAGCTCCACCCGCCGCGCGCGGCTCATCGAGAAGTTGCTGATCGCATTGGCCGCGATGATGCTGTTCGGCACGGTCACCACGGGACCCTCCGGCGTGCGGATGCGGGTGCTGCGGAGCGAGATATGCTCCACGGTGCCCTCCACGTTGCCTGCAGAGACATAGTCGCCCAATGCGAACGGGCGGTCAAAGAGCAGGAGGACGCCCGACACGAAGTTCGCCGCGACATCCTTAACGGCCAGGCCCACGATGATGCCGGCAATGCCGAAGGATGTGAGCGTGCTCGCCAGCAGCGGGGTCAGGCCCAGGATGGCGAGTGTGCTCAGCGCCCCCACCACGATGACCAGCCCCCTGAGCACGCGGCGCAGCATGGTAAAGCCTGCGTCATCGTCGGTGAACCCGCGCGACTCGGCGATCAGGCGGAGCAGCCAGCGGCCGATGAAGCGCACGACCAGCCACACGAGCAGCCATGTGACTGCCAGCATCAGGAGCCGTAGGGTCACCTGCTCCCACTTCAGGTCCTGCCAAAACGGAACGTCCGTTATCGTCATCGCTGCTTTCCCTTGTCTCCCGATGGGGCCTCCGGGCCGTCCCGGCCCTCATCGGTCAGCCAATGCTCGGTCTGAATGATGCGCCGGACGCCCAACTCAGCGCGCATGATGATCGAGTTCGATTCCGCACGGATGCCGTGGTAGTGCACGCCGTGCAGCAGGGGTCCATCTGTGATGGCCGTGGCCGAGAAGAAGGCGATCTTCCCCTTTACCATATCATCCAGGGTGCGGATGCCCCTGACTTCAGGGGGCCCGGCGCGCAGGATGGCTTCCTCCTCCGGGCTTTGCGGCGCCAGGCGGCCCAGCATCGCGCCACCTGCCGCTTTGACCGCACAAGCAGCCAGCAGCCCTTGCACCACCCCGCCCGTGCCCATGAGGAGGTCGGCCTGGCAGTCGCGCAGGCCTGCCATCAGCGCTCCAGCCAGGTCACCCCCCGAACGCAGCAGCACATGCGCGCCTGCCGCGCGGATCTCCGCGACCAGGTCGGTGTGGCGCGGGCGATCCAGGACGAAGACGATCAGATCGCGCACCTGCTTGCGCTTGGCCCGTGCGACCAGCGCCAGCGTCCATGCTGCCGGCGCGTCGAGGCATTCGGGCACCAGCGCGGACGCGACCTCCTGGTTGACGACGATCTTTTCCATGTAGTGAACGCCCGGCGGGGTCAGGATGGATCCGGCCGGCGCCACCGCCACAGCCGCCAGTGCACCCGGATAACCGCCGGCCAGCAGGCGGCTGCCCTCCAGCGCCTTGGCCAACACATCGACAGCCGGGCCGCGGCCGGTCCCTAGGCGCTGCCCGGTGGCGATCGCCACGTCAGGGCCCAGGCTCGTGCGTTCGGCCTCGCCCAGGACGACCGCGCCGTCCATGTTGATCCTCTGCAGCACGCGGACCATCGCCTCGGTGCCCACGCGTTCGGCCTCGTTCGGCCGCCCCAGCCCGGTCCAGCGGCCGGCAGCCAGCGCGGATGCCTCGGTCGCGCGCACCAGGTCCAGGCCGATGTTGGGCGAAATGTCGCCGGGCGAAATATCGCCGGGCGAAATATCGATCGAATCGTTCATCCGCTGGCCTCCAGCAAATTGGCGGATTCCCATGCCACCATGCCGCCCCTCATGGATGCGACATGGGGATGGCCGGCCGCGAGCAGCGCGGCGGCAGCCCGCGCGCTGCGCCGGCCGCTGCGACAGATCAGTACTACGTCCCGGTCGCGCGGCGCCAGGTCCGGATGGCCCAGCAGCTTGGGCAGCGGGATGAGCTGGCTGCCCGGCACGCGGCCCTGCTTGAACTCGCGCGGCTCGCGCACGTCGATTACCACGGGCGGCGTCGTGCTGCGCAGCGCCTGCCAGAGCGCAGCCGGCTCGATGGTCGGCGCCGGCGCGTCGAGCGGCCCAAGGTGCAGCGGCGCAAACTCCGCGTGAAGCTGCTTGGGCAGGTTCTGGCACTGCTCAAACACCCTCAGCGGGCACTCGTAAATGCAAATTGCGGGATCGAGCACCCGATGATAAAGATAGTCGATGGCCGAATCATCTTCCAGCAGGTGATCCTCGCCGAGCTGCTCGAGAAAGCCGGATGACGCCATCATCTGCATGACCAGCGGCTGCACCCGCGACATGAAGACCTCGCCGCCCTGCTCGTGGTACAACCGCAGGATGGACTCGAGGGCATGGATGCCGCTGATGTCGCAGTTGCGCACGCCCTGCATGCGCAGCAGGAGGAAACGCTGGCCGGGGTGTTCGACCAGGTTCCGGTGCACCTGCTCGTCGATGTGCTGCACCGCGCCGAAGTACAGGTCGCCCAGGATCTCCATGACGCCGAGCTGCGGGCACGGCTGCACGTCCGGCCGGTGCTCGTAGTGGCGAAAATCTTCCGTTGGGACCACCGAGCGGACGCGCGGGGTGCTGGTTTGCAGCAGGTAGCCGCCCAGCGACATGAGGATGCCTGCCATGATGGCAAACTGCAGCGGCAGCAGCAAGGTGGCCACCAGCGTGACCATCAGGGTGATGCGGTCCGCACCGCCTCCGCGCCAGATGCGCGCCATCTCCTTGCGGTCGATCAGGCTGGCGGCCGTCACCAACACCACCCCGGCCAGCGCGGCCTTTGGGAGGAGCGAGGCTGCCGGTCCCACGAAGAGCAGGGCGACGATGACCATCAGGCCGATGAAGACGTTGGCCATCGGTGACCTGGCGCCCGCCTGCAGGTTGAGATTTGAGCGGCCGAACGATCCGGTCACCGGGCAGCCGGAGAAGAACCCGCACGCGATGTTGGCCACCCCCTGGCCGACGAACTCCTGGTTGCTGTCCAGGCGTTGGCCGGTCTGGCTGGCCAGCGCACGTGCATTGGAGATCGCCTCGACCAGCCCGATCGCGGAGATGGAGAGCGCGGTCGTCGAAAGCTGGCCGATCAACCTCAGGTCGGTCACCGGCGGGATGCTGAACGGCGGAAAGCCGCGCGGCAGCGCACTCACCATGGCTACGTCGAGGCGCAGCAGTGCCACTAGGACGGCAGCCACGACGATCGCAACCAGCGGCCCGGGGATGCGCTTGTTGAAGCGCCTCAGCCCGACGATCAGGCCGATCGACAGCAGGCCGGTGGCCACGCTGGACGGGTTCACCTGGTCCAGGCTGAGCGCCATGGCCCGCACCGTCTCCACCAGGTCCGCGGTGGAAGGCAGCGTCAGGCCCAGCAGATCGCGCAGCTGGTTGACCGCGATCAGAACGCCCGCGCCCGCGGTGAAACCCACGATGACCGCATCCGAGACGAACCGCACCAGCAGGCCGAGCCGGGCCAGGCCCATCACCATGCGCAGCACGCCGCCCATGAGCGCCAGCAGGCTGGCTGCCGCCAGGTAGGCCGGCGTGCCGATTGCCGCAAGGGGCGTGATCGCGGCCAGGGTCAGCAATGCGACGGTGTTGCTCGGGCCGGTCTGGAGCTGGATGGAAGAGCCCCACAGCGCGCCCGCGATGCTCGCGATCGCGGCCGAATAGAGTCCCACCTCCGGCGGCAGGCCGCCCAGGATCGCATAGGCCATCGTCTGCGGCAGGACGACCATGGTCACGGTCAGGGCCGCCATCAGGTCGGAGCTCAGGTCTTCGCGGCGGAGGTTGCGCAGGATGTCGGCAGGCCGGCCCAGCAGCCGAAACGTGCTGCCTAAGGGGGTCCAGGTCATGGGGCGCATAGGCTGAGACGTCATCTTGTTCGGTTCGTATGTACTGGGAGCCCGCGTGCTTCGGCCGGACGACAGTGGAAAGTGAACTGGCTCTATTCTAAGCTGTTTTCCGGGGGTGTCAAGCGTCTTTTGGAGATGGCCCGATCGCCGGCTTTGCCGCCGCCCCGGTTTGACAGTAGAATCCATCCGGTTCACCAAATTCAAGGAGGAGCATCCTCTGCCATGAACGATCTTACCGAGCTGACCGCGCTGCTTGCGGACCTCGTCAGAATCGACTCGGTCAATCCCTCGCTCATTCCCGGGGCCAGGGGCGAGGCCGAGATCGCCCGATTCATCGCGGAGTGGGCAACCCGCGCGGGATTGGAGGCCACGCTGCAGGAGGCTGCGCCGGGCCGGCTCAATGTGATCGTCGTTGCCCGCGGGTCGGGCGGGGGCAGCAACCTCATGCTGAACGGCCATATCGATACCGTGGGCCTGGCAGGCATGGCGGATCCTTTCAATCCGCGAATCGAGGATGGCAGGCTGTACGGCCGCGGCGCGTACGACATGAAGGCCGGCGTGGCCGCCTGCCTGGTCACCGCGCAGCGCGCCCGATCGTTGGGGCTGGCCGGCGATGTGATCGTGGCCGCGGTGGCCGACGAAGAGGATGCCAGCCTCGGCACGCAGGCCGTCCTGGCCGAGATGCACCGCTGGCGCCCCGATGCCGCCATCGTGGCCGAGCCCACCGAGATGGTGCTCGCAGTCAGCCACAAGGGGTTCGCCTGGTTCGACATCGAGACCTTCGGCGTCGCGGCACATGGCTCGCGGCCCCACCTGGGCGTCGATGCGATCGTCAAGATGGGCAAGGTGCTGCTCGGGCTGGAGCAGCTCGATCTCGCACTGCGCGCCGGACCGGCCCACCGCCACCTGGGCGCCGGCTCGGTGCACGCCTCGATCATCCAGGGCGGGCAGGAGCCATCCTCCTATCCGGCCCGGTGCAAGCTGCAGGTCGAGCGGCGCACCATCCCCGGCGAGTCGCCCGAGCTGGCCGAGGCGCAGCTGCAGGCGCTGCTCGACCGGTGCGCGGAAGCCGATGGGACATTCAAGGCTGCGCTGACCCGCGGACTCACGCGCGAGCCCTTCGAAGTGCCCGAGGATGCGCCCATCGTCCGGCTCTGTCGCGAGCACCTGGCGCGGGTGACCGGCCGCGCGGCTGAGGTCGGCGGCGTTTCCTACTGGGCCGATGCCGCGCTGTGCGCGGCTGCCGGCCTGCCCACCGTCCTCCTGGGCCCAACCGGCGCGGGCGCTCACGGCAAAGAGGAGTGGATCGACCTGGCCACCGTGCACCAGTGTGCGGATGTGTACACCGCGGTGGCGCAGTCGTTCTGCGGGTAGGCGGTTGCCTCCCGAATGCATCTGGTCTATTATTAGGGCAGACCTGTGCGAACAAGGAGGTTGCCATGTCCAGGTTGTCACCCATCACGCTGCCCCGCCTGAGCGCGTGGCTCATCTGCGCGCTCCTTCTGGCGCTGCTGCCCCAAACAGCCACCGCGACCGTTTCGGCCGCGGCCGATCCCGCCTGGCGCGGCGAGTACTTTGCCAGCCAGGATCTCTCCGGCAGCCCGGTTCTCGTGCGCTCCGATGCCAACCTCAACTTCAACTGGGGTTGGGGCGCGCCCAACAGCAAGCTCGCGGCCGATCACTTCTCCGCCCGGTGGACCCGCAACGTCAATTTCGCGGCCGGCGCCTACCGCTTCAACGTCTCGGTCGATGACGGCGTGCGCCTCTACGTGGACGACCGCGTCCTCATCGACGAATGGCGCATCACCGCGCCGATCACCTACACCGTGGGCGCCAACCTGACCGCGGGCGTGCACCTCCTGAAAGTGGAATACTACGAGAACACCGAGCGCGCGCAGATCCGCGTGTGGTGGGAGAAGGGGACGGCAGCTGCCCCTGCGGGTGCGGTCCCCGTGACGCCCGCTCCCGGAGCGGCCGTCACCTGGCGTCCTCCCGCGGTCATGGGCGCCTGGCAGGGCAAATACTTCGACAACAAGACCCTCTCCGGCGATCCGTCCTTCCAGCGCGAGGATCCGTTCGTCTATTTCGATTGGGGCGACGCCGGGCCCGGGAGCGGTTTCGATGGCAAGGACTTCTCGGTGCGCTGGTACCGCGAGCTGGAATTAGGGGGCGGGACCTACAAGTTCAAGGTCACGGCTGACGATGGCGTGCGCGTCTGGCTCGACTGGGCCGCGATCATCGATGAATGGCGCGAAAGCTCGGTGCGGACCTACGTGGTCGAGAAGGAGATCAAGAGCGGCAAGCACGAGATCGTGGTGGAGTATTTCCAGGCCGGGGGCGAGGCCCAGGTCAAGCTCCAATGGGAGGACACCAGCCTCAACTGGGTCGGTAACCTGACCACCTGCATGTGGCCCGATAAGTCATGGATCAAGCTGTATCGCCTGGCGCCCAACAACACCTGGGAAGACATGAAGCCGGAGGGGTACGGCCCGATGGCGCCGGACGGCGAGCTCAAGCTGTTCGGCCTGCCCATCTCTGCGCTCTACGGCTGGGACGGCCAGCCCTACAAGGTCGAGCTGTGGGAGGATGGCCAGTTGATCCGCACCGAGGGAGACGTCCTGGCGGGCCAGAAGCCGCTGCTTCTCCAACCGAACGGCGCCATCCAGACCTCGTGGCCCTGCGGCGCAGCGATCCCGCGGAAGAAGTAGAAGACTGTTGACATGGCTAATGATATCGCATATGATGTTATATATGATATCATTACGAGAAAAACAGTTCGCGACAACTGAAAGGGACTGCTGCGATGGGAAGATACGCGCTTAATTTGCCCACGCAACTCAAACGTGAGGCTGAAGAACTTGCGGCGGAGCAAGGCGTTTCGCTGAACCAGTTCATTCTCTGGGCCGTCTCCGAAAAGGTGGGTAGCCTGAAGCAGCACCTCGACGACCCAATCTACCCACAGATCACCTATCGTCGCGGCGCTGCTGGCTGGCCCGAGCCGGTGCTCCGCGGCAGTGGACTGCGCGTGCAGACACTAGTGGTGGCCGCGAAGCGATGGGGGCTTTCACCCGCTCAGGTTGCAGAAGAGTTTGGCCAGGCCGAAGGGACTGTGCGCGAGGCCCTGGCCTTCTACGAAACACACCGTGACGAAATTGACGCAAACCTGGCCGCAGAACAGCTTACTGAGCCGGCCGCGTTGGACGACAAGGTGTAATGGTGCCGGAGAGCAGATTGCACCTGGATGCCGACACGTTGATCCGCTCGCTACAGCAAGCCCTCGCCGCGCGCGGCCACGATGTATCGCGCACCCCCTGCGATTGGATGCCGGCAGATGCCAGCGATGAAGACCAGCTTCTCGGTGCAACAGCCCAGGGACGGTGTCTCTTCACATTCAACATTCGGGACTTCACGGCGTTGGCAGCCATCTACCCACTGCACGGTGGCATAATCCTGGCTGCACAGCGAAGTTGGGCGCTTCCGGAGTTGATCGACGCGCTTGATCGTGCGCTGACCCACACGACTGCGGACCACTGGACCGGTCAGGTTCACTGGCTTAACGAGTGGCGGCGGTGAGATACGCTGCATTGAGATCGGCTCGTGGCATCGGGGAACCGAGCGCGAAGGCTAACATCTGAGGTGGAGTGGTGTTCGGCATCCAAAACTATACTAGCTTCATCGCTGCGATCGTCGTATTCCAGCTGATCCCGGGGCCGGGCACGCTCACCATCCTGAACGCCACTGCACGAAATGGGCTCCGCGCGGGACTGGGCGCGGTGATGGGCACCCTCAGCGGCGACTTCATCTATATGGTCGCTGCGGTGGCCGGGCTGGCTGCAATCATGAATGCCAACCCGGTCTTCTTCCAGGCACTGCAGTGGTTCGGCGCGGGCTACCTGTGCTGGATGGGATTCCACCTGCTGCGTGCACGCGCGACCGATGATGGGACCGCGGTCGAACCCAGGAAACCGGCTTCGGTTTACTTCCGGCAGGCCCTGACGGTGAGCCTCACCAACCCGAAGGTCGTCCTGTTCTTCGTGGCCTTCTTTCCCCTCTTCCTGCGCCCCGGCGCATCCAACGCCACGCTCGCGGCCATGATGGTGCATGTCACCGGCATCAGCTTCCTCTACCAGGCCGGTCTCGTATTTGCGGGCAATGCGGCCGCGAACCGGCTGAAGGCCATTCCATCTGCGCGGAAAGTTGCCACGCGGCTGGCGGGGATAGCGCTCATCGGCTTCGGCATCAAGCTGGCGATCAACAACCGTTAGGCGGGAATGCAGGGAATGCGCTAGACTGTCCCAACGAAAAAACGCAGGCGGAGACCTCAATGATCGGATTCGAAGAAGCGTTGGCCGCGACCCTGGCTGCCATCGAGCCACTGCAGGGCGAAGAAATGGCGCCCATCGCCGGGCTGACCGGCCGGGTGGTCGCAATGGATCTGCTCGCGCCGGAGGACTCGCCGGCCATCGATATCTCCCTGAAGGATGGCTTCGCCGTACAGTCCGCGGATGTGGTCGGGGCCGCCCCGGATCGCCCCGTCCGCCTGCGCCTCGTGGGCCAGGTGGCCGCGGGCGGGGTCTTCACAGGCGAGGTCAGCCCGGGCGAGACGGTTCGCATCCTCAGCGGCGCACCCCTGCCCGCGGGCGCGGACGCGATCCTGGCCGAGGAATTCGCGGATTGCGAAGGAGAACTCGTCATCGCGCGGGCCGACGCGGCGCCGGGGCGCAACATCCTGCCGCGCGCGGCCGACCTGGCCCGGGGCCAACTCCTCATCCCTGCAGGGGCGGTGCTGCGGCCGGCGCAGGTGGGCCTGCTTGCAGCGGCCGGCTACCGCGAGGCGCCGGTCCGGCGCCGGCCGCGCGTGGGCCTCCTCGCCACTGGCGACGAACTGATCGCGCCGGGCGACGAACCCGTCGCGGCGGCAGTGCGCGAGGATTCGCGGCAGCCTGGCCAGGCTGTCTCGGGGTCAAGCCAGGTCTTTCCCAGCAACGTGGCCACCATGGCCGCCTGGTGCACCCATTACGGGCTGGCGACGTCCGAAGCGGTGATCGGGGACGACGCGGCCGTCCTGCGTGCAACGCTCCTCCGCATGCTCGAGGCGAACGACGTGGTCCTCACCAGCGGCGGCGCGTGGACCAGCGAGCGCGACCTGGTCGCCAGCATCCTCGACGAGCTGGGCTGGCGCAAGATCTACCACCGCGTCCGCATGGGACCGGGCAAGGGCGTTGGCTTCGGCCTGTGGCATGGCAAGCCGGTCTTCATCCTGCCGGGCGGCCCCGCGTCAAACCAGATGGCCTTCCTCCAGCTCGCATTGCCGGGGCTGCACCGGCTGATGGGCCACCCTCATCCCGGGCTGCCGGTGCGCTCCGCGCGCCTGGCGGCGCCCGCCAGGGGGCAGGGGGACTGGACGGAGTTCGTCGAAGGCCGCTTCTCGTGGGATGGCCCGGTGCTCTGCATCACACCCGGCAAGGGACGCAGTCGCCTGCGCTCCATGGCCGCGTGCGAGGGCTACATCAAGGTCCCCGAGGGAGTCGAGACGCTGGCCGCAGGCACAGTCGTCCCCGTGCAGGTGCTGCCCGATGTGCCGGCCCTCCACGGCGAGCCAGCGCATCCTGAGCCGAATGCCGCAGGTCCGGATTCAAGGCATCCTGAGCGGAGGGCCGAAGGCCCGGATTCAAGGCATCCTGAGCGGAGGGCCGAAGGCCCGGATTCAAGGCATCCTGAGCGGAGGGCCGAAGGCCCGGAGTCAAGGCATCCTGAGCGGAGGGCCGAAGGCCCGGAGTCAAGGCATCCTGAGCGGAGGGCCGAAGGCCCGGAGTCGAAGGAGCCGGGCGCCACCGAGCCAGCGCATCCTTCGGCTGCGTCCGCACTGCGTGCGGCCTCCGCTCAGGATGCTCCCACTACGCTCCGTTTCGCCCAGGATGCTTCAACTGCCCCCCTCCCCCTGATCGTCTCCTTCGTCGCGTGGTCCGGCACGGGCAAGACCACCTTCCTGGAGCGGCTGCTTCCCGAGCTGAAGGCGCTCGGCCTGAAGGTCGGCGTGCTCAAGCACCACGCACACGCGACGACATTCGACGTGCCCGGCAAGGACACTTACCGGATGGCCGCGGCCGGCGCAGATGTCGTGGCCGGCGTGGGCGCAGCGCAGACCGCGGTCTTCATCCCCGGCGACGCATCCGGAGACATCGAAGGAGTCATCCGGCACTACCTGGGCGACATGGACCTGGTCATCACCGAGGGCTACAAGCGCGGCCGCTATCCGAAGATCGAGGTCTACCGGGCAGAATGGGCCGCGGCAGACGGCCGGGACACAGGACTCCTGTGCCGGCCCGATGAGCTGCTGGCCCTGGTGTCCGATGTGACATTCCCGCTCCCCGCGGCAGTCCCGCAGTTCGGCCTGGAGGAAAGCCGGGCCGTCGCGCAGTTCCTGGCCGGCCTCTCGGCCGCGCGGCCTTAGCACACCATCGAAAGATGCAGACAGGCAAGCAATCATGGGCAGGCAGGCTTAAGAATTAATTAGTTGGTTGGGTAAATAAATTTACTATGACGTGCATCATGTTCGCTTTCTAAGACTCATATATAATGAGGTGACTTTCCCACCGCCGGCGATTGAAGCAACACCAACGTCCGGACTTTTTCCTGAGAAGTTACAATCTTATCCTTATTATGGTCGAAACGGAGGAATTCATGACTGATAGCAGCCAAAGGAACACTCCACCGAAGGCCAGGGTGACCCGGCGCGGCTTTCTGAAGTCGAGCACGCTGGTTGGCACCACGGCTGCCCTCGCCGCAACCGGCGTCAAGCTCCGCCTGACGCCCGCGAGGATCGCGAGAGCCGATTCGGAGGAGAAGATCGTCTGGCAGGCCTGCCTGGTCAATTGCGGCTGCCGCTGCCCGCTGCGCGTGACCGTGCGCGACGGCAAGATCGTTCGGGTGCAGACGGACAACACCGGAACCGAGGAGTTCGGCAACTTCCAGGTGCGTGCGTGCCTGCGCGGCCGCAGCGTCCGGAAGCGCATCTATAACGAAGATCGCCTGCAGTATCCCATGAAGCGCGTCGGAGTGCGCGGGGAGGGCAAGTTCGAGCGCATCACCTGGGAGGAGGCGTTCGACACCATCGCCAATTCGCTCAAGCACGTCAAGGAAACCTACGGCAACGAGGCGATCTACATCAACTA